>Ga0209254_10000471_pt1 | contig 32544 bp, 30 predicted proteins | sample FrelakmetDIP11DI_FD_187148 | JGI IMG/M metagenome (GOLD analysis project Ga0209254, IMG submission 187148) | Freshwater lake sediment microbial communities from the University of Notre Dame, USA, for methane emissions studies - DIP11 DI (SPAdes)... | ecosystem: Environmental > Aquatic >... | reverse complement strand
CACTGGGCGCAATCCGGAGGAACATCTAAAAGCTATGCAAGACCAGCAAGACCTTATATTTCGCCTTAAAAAACCAGAACATAATGGCATGCTCGAAGCTATAGGATCAGCAAATCATTTCCAGTTTGTTTCCCCGAAGGAAGTCATCCTCCGGGCTCTTCCCAATGGATGGAGCAACAGATTAATGGGCTCAATGATCGAGCTTGATGAGGCGGTGGATAACTTGGGATATCTGCGTCTTTCCACTTCAAACCGTTATACTCGTCACCTGGGAAACATGCTGAGTGATGAAGTTGTAAAGGAAGCATCTTCTTTCGGACTCATTTTAAAAGAAGAAGAAAATGGGGAGAGTTTGTTCATCAATCCATCTATTACTCGAAGAAATAAGTCTAAAAAACATTGGATTCTACAAATTCCCGGAGCCCGGCAAATCCTCAAGCATATATACGATCGGCTATTTGAAATTCTATCTTGAAGCCTTATTTCCTAACTACATTAATATTTCCTTTTTCGAAAAAGATAATCTAATCGCGCTCGAATATGCAGATTGTTCTTTTTGATTCAAGTCTAGCGAAATGAATTCTATTGAGCAACTTCGAAATCACCCCATATTTATTTGCGGTCACCCTAAATCAGGCACCAGCCTGGTGAAATCCATCTTAGATTCACACCCACAGCTCGTAGTCTACCCAGAGGAAACGATCTTCTTCCGGCGTTTTCTCCCCAAATCATCAGGATTGAACATGGATCAAAAGCTCGAGCTGGCTGATAAATACCTGATCCATATCTTCACCTGGAATCTAGAATCTCCGCCTCCCAATCAGAAAGGATTCCCAGATCGCGATTATTCAAAGATCCCATTTGAGAATATACGCCAGAATATGAGAAAACTGGTTCAGCAAAACTATTCACACGAAGGTGATATCCTAAGTGCTGCAGTTTTGGCTTATGGAATAGCAACTGAACTGATCAATTCAGATACTCATTACTGGGTGGAGAAATCTCCTTACAATGAATACTTCGCAGAAAAGATTTTTAGTTGGTGGCCAGAGGCTCGTTGCATCCACATCCTTCGAGATCCAAGAGATAATTTCCTCTCTTATCGCCGAAAACACCCTGATTGGAGACCTGAATTCTTCACTTCAAACTGGAATCGTTCAACTGACGCTGCTATCCAGAATCTAAAACTTTTTGGGGAATCACGATATCTAATTTTGCGCTACGAGGATTTGGTACAAGCTCCAGAAGACCATTTAAAAGATTTAACAGAATATTTAGATATAGATTGGAGCGACTCTTTAATAACACCAACCAGGGTAGGAGCGCAATGGATCGGCAACTCGATGTTTTCTGATCAGTTCTTGGGTATCAGCGACTCTCCAGTTGCACGTTGGAGAGAAAACCTCTCACCATCAGACGCCGGGATCATCGAATTGATGTCTAAACGTCATTTAGAGGCTTTTCACTATCCATATGAAACATTGAAGCAGTTGTCTTTCTCCAAATCTCTATGTGTGAAATGGCGTGTGGCTTTCTGGCCAATAAGAAGATATTTAGCTCATTTCTCCCGCATTACATCCAATCAGAGCAAGATAGTCGATCGAACAGAAAATTTTCCAATCATTGAAGTAGAAGACAAATAGCAAATTAGAACAGACCTGTTACCAACATGAAGTAAATATGTCAATTTCATTTAAGCAGAGAGTCTCCTTGGCAATACAAATCCTGCGTTACGGTGCCTTACCTACAAAAGCACGTCGAGAGATACCGGCTATCACGGATGAAGAAGTGGCGGAAGCTCGGTTTTTCTTTCCAATGGACAAGTTTTTCGTTTTTGGACATGCCCGTTCTGGAACGACCATATTAGCCCGTCTGATTCGGTTACACCCAGAAGTGCATTGTGATTACCAGGCGCATTTCTTCACCCGGCCACCCTTGCTCGAATCACTAGTAGCAGATGAAGCTTTTGGCAAATGGCTTGCACGCCGAAGCAACCGATGGAACCGAGGCAAGGATCTATCACCCGTATTCCTTCGGGCTGCAGCTGATTTCACGTTGGAGCGAGAAGCACGTAGAGTAGGTAAGCAAATCGTTGGTGATAAAAGCCCCAGTAGCCTGATGGATGGGAAAGCTGTTCTCCTGATGCATAAAGTTTATCCAGAGGCAAGGTTAATTTACATAGTTCGTGATGGCAGAGACACCGTCCTTTCTCATCGATTTCAAACCTTTATAGACCTTCCTGACCATCTTTCAAAAGAAGATTTGCAAATTCGATCGGACTTTTCTCAGAATCCCGATCCATTTTTAGAAGGCAAGCGCTCAATCTTTACCGAGAAAGGCATTTTTCAAGCTGCGGAGGGTTGGGTGCGTAACGTTGGAGAAACGAATCAGTTGGGCGAATCACTTTACAAAGAACGCTACTTCTCCTTGCGATTCGAGGACCTCATGCAAAATCCTTGGGAAAAGTTGCTCCAGATTTGGTTATTCTTAGGAGCCAGTCAACCAGATGCTCAACTCCAGGACCAGCTCATTGAAGAAATGGAGCAGAATCGAGACGCCCAATGGCAAGAGCAGAAATCCATCGAGATCGCTCGCTCTCTCCAGAAAGGGAAACAAGGTTCGTGGAAAGAGATTTTTACACCTCGGGATCAGGAAATCTTCCATAAGGTAGCGGGCAAAACCCTGGAGACCTGGGGATATTCACACTAAACCAGGACACCCGAACATCCACGTGAATTAACTATGAAATTTCTTATTGCTGGATTGGGTTCAATTGGTCGCCGTCATCTACAGAACTTAATTGTTCTAGGTGAACCTGACATCATACTCTTTCGTACCGGGCATAGTACGTTGTCCGACGAAGGTCTTGAAGGATTTCCCATAGAGACTAATTTTGATACTGCTCTTTCTTACACTCCAGATGCAGTGATCATCTCTAATCCAACTTCGTTACACTTGGATATCGCCATCCCCGCTGTGAAAGCAGGTTGCGACATTTTTCTAGAGAAACCTGTTTCGAATTCACTTGATCGGATTGATAAATTAAATACTGCAGTCAAAAGTTCCAAAGTACAGGTTCTGGTTGGTTATCAATTCCGTTACCATCCAGGTATGAAGTTAATACGACGATTAATCGAAAAAGAAGCAATCGGGCGCCTTCTCTATATTCATGCTCACTGGGGAGAATACTTACCTGGCTGGCATCCTTGGGAAGATTATCGAGGGAGTTACAGCGCACGTTCAGATTTAGGTGGTGGAGTCGTTCTGACCCTTAGCCATCCAATAGATTATATGCGGTGGTTGATGGGTGAGATAACCGAAGTCTGGGCTATTACCTGCCGTTCAGGCGAATTGGATATTCAAGTAGAGGACTTGGCTGAAATTGGATTCCGTTTCGACAACGGCGCTTTAGGTTCCCTTCATCTTGACTATATCCAACGCCCAAACACTCATCGATTGGAAATAATTGGCACCAAGGGCACTATACAATGGGATTATAACAAAGGCGAAACAAGGTTATTTCAAATTAATAAAGATGATTGGGTTACCTATTCAAACCCTGAAAAATTTGAGAGAAATCACATGTTCCTCTCCCAGATGGGGCATTTCCTCGAGGTGGTCAAAAGAAGAGCCAAGCCGTTATGCACCCTCGAGGATGGTGTAAAGGTTGTTCAAATCGCCTTAGCGATACATTCCTCTCAGACCCAAAAAAAAGTCATCCACGTCTGAAAAACCTGCTATAATTGCTCTTCGCGCCAAAAAGAAGGTGTTAAAAAACTAATTCAGGTAACCCTTACATATCATCAGAAAGAATTGGAGATTCCTTTATGCCCTTAAAATCAAGAAATGGTAAATTGATCAGTCCATACGGCGGAAAATTAGTTAACCTGGTAATTGAGAAAGAAGAACGTGATGAATTAATTGCTCGTTCCCTGCGATTGCCGTCAATTCAAATCTCGCCTAGAGCACTGTGCGATTTGGAACTTTTAGCAACCGGAGCTTTTTCTCCGCTGGATCGCTACATGGGGAAAGCGGATTATGAACGTGTTTTAACTGAGATGCGCTTAAGAGATGGCTCGTTATTTCCTATCCCAGTGACATTACCGCTAGACGAAGGCGCCTTGCCCAACTGGGGTGAAGCTATCACTCTATGTGACTCCCGGAACAACACTATCGCCGTGATGCAAATTGAGGAAGTCTATCATTATGACCCACAAAGAGAAGCACGCCTGGTGCTAGGTACTACCGACCCAAAGCATCCCCTTATTTCAGAGATGGTTCGCTGGGGAAAGGTTTATGCCTCTGGAGAACTCAAGGTTTTAAACCTACCTATTTATCACGACTTTCTAGACCTTCGCCGAACTCCAGCAGAAGTTCGCTCTCGACTGGAAGATATTGGTCACAAGAATGTTGTGGCATTTCAAACCCGAAATCCCATGCACAGGATTCACGAAGAGCTCACTAAGCGGGCTGCAGAAGAGGTTGATGGAAGCTTACTGATACATCCAGTCGTAGGTTTAACTAAACCTGGAGATGTCGACCATTACACTCGTGTGCGAGTTTACCATGCTTTAGTAGAAAATTACTACGACCAGAATCGTACCTTACTCAGCCTATTCCCGCTAGCTATGAGAATGGCTGGACCAAAAGAAGCACTGTGGCATGCGATCATCCGCCGAAATTATGGAGCTAATCATCTTATCATAGGTCGCGACCATGCTGGACCAGGGAGCGATAGTCAGGGAAAACCTTTTTATGGACCCTACGAAGCTCAGATCATGGTAGCCCAATATGCCAATGAAATTGGGGTACAACCAGTCGAGTTTAAAGAATTAGTATACCTGGCTGATTCGGAACGATACGAAGAGGTCACAAAAGTAGAAGAAGGCGTACGGATTTTTTCAATCTCAGGTACTCAGGTAAGAGAAGACTATTTGGCAAAAGGAGAATTGCTACCTGAATGGTTCACCAGGAAAGAAACCGCAGAAATATTACAACAGATGTACCCACCCCGGCATCAGCAAGGTGTCTGCATATGGTTTACTGGTCTTAGTGGCTCAGGAAAATCCACAACAGCTGAAATCCTAACTTCCCTTCTTCTAGAACGAGGCCGTCAGGTAACTCTGTTGGATGGCGATGTTGTCCGAACTCACCTGTCAAAAGGATTAGGATTTTCCCGTGAAGATCGAGACACAAATATTTTACGTATTGGTTTTGTCGCAGGTGAAATCGCCCGTCACGGTGGAACTGTAATCTGTGCAGCTATTAGCCCATACCGTGCCACCCGGAATGAAGCTCGAAAAATGGTAGGTGATAACTTCATCGAAGTGTTCGTAGATACACCTATCGAAGTCTGTGAACAGCGTGACGCTAAAGGATTATACGCTCGCGCCCGGAGAGGTCAGATCACCGGTTTCACCGGGGTAGATGACCCTTATGAAGCGCCTGTGAATCCTGAAATTGTTCTCGATACAGTGAATAGTGATGCTGGTACAAACGCTCACAATATCATTCACCATTTAGAAAGTCGCGGATATCTTCTTCATATTAGCGCTGAGGCAAAGAAAGTCAAGAAAAGTGGTAAGAAGAGCACTCATACGCACTCCCAAGATTCTTAATCCAAAGAAGCTCAAGATTCAGTGAAAACTCAATTAAGTGACAACTTACTACAGTTCTTTCGAAAATCAATATGATGAAATCTGAGCAAAGAAAGACATCTGATATACACCCACCAAACCAAGTGGAATATACCACGGCTAAATTATCTAAACTCTTTGACCTGACTGATCGTGTGGCGGTAGTAACAGGTGGTGCGGGTTTGCTAGGTGAAGAATTTTGCTGCACTCTCGTCCAGGCTGGCGCAAAAGTTGTCATTGCAGACATCAATATCTCAGCTGCTGAAAAATTAGCTGAAAGAATAAAATCGTTTTCATATCAACCACCACTTGCCAAACCAGAGCAACCTAATAAGGACTTGCCATCATCATTAGTGGTTGGAACAGATGTAACAAAGCCAGATTCAGTTCAAAACATGGTTTCAACCACTTTACAAGTCTATGGTCGATTGGATATCCTGGTAAACTCCGCTGCACTAGATCCTAAGTTTGACCACAATCACACCCCTCTAAATATTATAAAATCCAAAACAGTCTATCAAGATTCCAATGCCTTTGAAAATTTCTCGCACGACCTTTGGAACAGAGCATTAGACATAAACCTTACTGGTGTGTTCCTATGCTGTCAAGCAGCGATAAAACCTATGTTAGAGCAAGATTATGGTGTAATTGTCAACCTCTCTTCTATCTATGGATTAGTCGCACCTGATCAACGAATGTATCAGCAACCCGATAAACCTCCACAATACAAGCCAGTCTATTACTCCGTTACAAAATTCGGTATTATCGGCCTGACTAAGTACTTAGCAGCATACTACGCTGGAAAGAATATCAGGGTAAACGCTATATCACCTGGAGGCGTTTTTAATTCTCATGATGATGACTTTGCAAAAGCCTACGCAGCACGGTCAGTGATCGGTCGCATGGCGGAAAAGGACGAGATTAATGGGGCACTGCTTTTCTTGGTTTCAGACGCCTCCCGGTACATGACTGGAGCAAACCTGGTAATCGATGGAGGCTGGACAACATGGTGACATGTTCTCGATTCAGGAGTTACGCTTCACAAGAAACAAATTACCATTCCCATAATTTAAACAGATGACCGAAGTATTGACTTTAATCCCAGCCCGTGGAGGTTCAAAGAGCATCCCACGAAAGAATATTAGACCATTTGTAGGATATCCCTTGATTGCCTACAGCATTATGGCTAGCCTATCGTCAGGCACTGTCACTCGCACGATTGTATCTACCGATGACGAAGAAATCGCAGAAATCTCCCGTCGATACGGTGCTGAAACGCCATTTCTACGCCCCACAGAGCTCTCAGGAGATGACACCCCAGATTTACCGGTATTCCAACATGCATTGCAATGGCTGGCAGATGAGGAGGCTTACCATCCTGAAGTCGTCGTTCAGCTCCGCCCCACTTCTCCGCTCCGCCGAGTTTTGCATATCGACCAGGCAGTGTCCTTGTTGTTGGATCATACTGAAGCAGACTCCGTTCGCACTGTTTGTATACCATTTCAGAATCCATTCAAGATGTGGCGAATTGATTCTGATGGCTTCATGAAACCACTCGCCAGAGAAATTCAACTTGATGCTGTAGAGACATGTGAATCCAGGAGTAGTTTCAAAGAAGCATATAACCTGCCTCGCCAACTTCTTCCAGAAGTCTATTGGCAAACCGGATACGTAGACGCAACCCGCTCAGACACCATCCTGGAGAAGAAATCTATGACTGGGGATCGCATTCTTCCATTGATTATTGACCCCAATGAGTGGATTGATATTGACACTTCATCTGACTGGCGTCGCGCAGAACAGCTACTAAAAAACGGTGAAATCAGCTTTGATTATCTTGGGTTTGAAATATAGATATGCCTTCTTGATTTCCGTAGAGTATCGATGGTCTTTGATTTAATAATGCTGATGGAGGTTTTTTATGCCCTTGATCAAGATTGGTGATCGATTGGTTGGTGATGGGCAACCCACTTATATCATTGCTGAAATTGGCGTCAACCACAATGGATTTCTTGACCTGGCCTTGCAGTTGATAGATGTGGCAGTCGATTGTGGAGCAGACGCGGTTAAATTTCAAAAAAGATGTTTGGACAAATTATACGGGAAAAAATATCTCGATAATGCAAATGCTGGTGAAAAAACTCTTCGTTACCTCTTGCCGATTTTGCAACAGGTAGAACTGACTCACGAGGACTATTACGATATAGTCGAGCATTGCCGAAAAATAGGAATTACCTTCCTGTGTTCAGCTTTTGACATCGAAAGCGCCGATTTTCTCGAGACTCTCAACATTCCAGCATATAAAATTGCCTCTGCAGATTTAACTAACTTCCCTTTGCTTGACCACGTAATTGAAAAACATAAACCTCTCATTCTCTCTACTGGAATGTCGCACATGCATGAAGTTGAATCAACAGTAAACTTCCTCCAAGAGCGAAATGCTGAATTTGCCCTTTTACATTGCAACAGCACATACCCAGCAGCTTTTGAGGACATCAACCTGCGATTTATGAATCAACTCCATCGATTCGATGTTCCAGTGGGATATTCGGGGCATGAACGTGGAATCGCCATCTCAACAGTAGCAGCCGCGCTTGGCGCCAGCATCATCGAACGGCATCTCACACTAGACCGTACAATGGATGGTCCAGATCATGCTGCCAGCCTCGAGCCACAAGGTTTCAAGAAAATGGTGCGAGACATTCATCAAGTTGCTCAAGCGTTGGGTACAGGTGAGGAAAAATTTATATCCCGAGGTGAAATTCTTAATCGAGAAGTATTAGGAAAAAGCCTGGTTGCTGCACGAAATATCCAACCCGGTGAAATTATCTCTGCGAATATGGTAACAGTCAAGGGTCCAGCATTAGGTATTTCTCCTCAAAACTACACCAAGTTACTTGGTCGTGAGGCTACTCGTGAAATTGAAGAGGACGAACCCTTCTTGGATATTGATTTAGGGGTAATTATTAAGCTTGATATGGATAGAGTATTACCCATGGATTATGGTTTCACTGTAAGATTCCGTGATTTTCAAGAAATCTTGCAGTATAAACCTCGAATGCTTGAATTCCATTTCACAGATCACGATTTGGACGAGCATTACCCCGGAGAGGATTACGGTGAGAACTCAGAACATCCTCTCAGGCTGGTTTCTCACGCTCCAGAGTTCTGGGATCGCACTCTTGTGGATTTATGCTCGCAAGATCATCGACAACGTAAAGCCTCGAGGGAATTACTTCAAAAAACTATTGATTTAACTCGCGAGATGGGACCGTATTTTGTTGGGACTCCAAAAGTGGTAATCCACCCAGGAGCAATGAGTCTGGATCACCCAATATCCAACCGAGAGGCTCTATACGATAATCTGAGACTTTCAGTGGAAGAACTTGAATATGGAGGGGTTGAATTACTGTTAGAAAATTTACCACCCCATCCCTGGTACTTTGGTGGCCAGTGGTTAACCAATGCCTTTATGGATGCATACGAAATAAGGGATTTCTTAGCTCCATTTGGTTTGAATTTCTGTTATGACTCGTCGCACCATAAGCTATATTGCAATTGGGCACGCTTAGAATTTTACGAGCAAATCCAAATCTTAATACCTTATATTCACCATCTACACCTTTCCGATGCTGCAGGCCTAGATGGTGAGGGTTTGCAGATAGGAGAAGGTTTAATCGATTGGGTGCACTTCTTCAGAATCTTGGGTGAATATCACGGAACCATGATACCTGAAATCTGGCGCGGACACCAACGTCAGGGAGAAGGTTTCCTGATCGCTATCCAACGCTTATCCGAAGCTTATTTTTCTGACACGACTGGTAGAGGACGATGAAAGCAAACCAGCATTCAGCATATTCTATCAAGCTAAGACTCGCGGGTTGGAGGAACCACTTGCGAGTCATACAGATGGCTCGTCAGGTGTCTGCACACACCCAACCCAACCTATCTCAAAAGCCGATAGTCATATTCAATGTCTCAGCCCGACTGACGGGTTTAAGCCAGACTGCAGCATTTGCTCTACTTTCTAGTTGGGGATTACGCCTCTCCGGAATACCGGTAAGCCATTTTGTATGCCATTCGGGTATGAGTCACTGCGTTCTAGGTACCAATCGAAAAAATTACCGAAAACCTCCACCTTGCAAGGCTTGTGTTCGACAATCCGCCCGCCTTTACACCAATGCTGATAAGTATCAATTTGAGTATAAACCCGACGAGGACCTGGCAAGTGCTCTTCAAGATTTATCTGTAGATGAATTATGTCACTTTGAATATAATAAAGTAAAAGGGTCGTTAGTGACTCCAGGTCTATCCATTCCCTTGGGATTGTTAGTCCTACCTTCTATCCGTTGGGCTCTAAGGCGTTTCACCCTCCCTAATAATGAAGACACGCGCTACTTACTGCGGGAATATATACTATCAGCATACAATGTTGCACAAGAATTTTCTAATTTCCTTGATCAGGTTAAGCCAGGTGTTGCCCTGATTTTTAACGGGATATTGTTCCCAGAAGCCACCGGGCGCTGGGTCGCTCAAGCAAGGGGACTGCGAGTAGTAACTTATGAAGTGGGATTCCAGCATTTTTCAGCTTTCTTCACTGATGGAGAAGCTACTGCATATCCGATCCGGATTCCAGAAGATTTCGATCTGACCCCACAGCAGAATGCCCAACTAGACGAATATCTTGAAAAGCGTTTCCAGGGCCAGTTCACTATGGCAGGAATTCAATTCTGGCCAGAAATGAGGGGATTAGATAAGCCCTTTCTTGAAAAGGCTTCTCAATTTAAACAGATTGTGCCGATTTTTACAAATGTAGTGTATGACACCAGTCAATTACATGCTAATAAGGTCTTTCCCCACATGTTCGCCTGGTTAGATTTGATAATTGAATTGATCCAATCTCACTCCGAAACTCTTTTTATCATCCGGGCACACCCAGATGAGATGCGACCTGGAACAGCTAAACAAAGTCAAGAAAGTGTGCGAGAGTGGGTAAGAAACCATAATATTGATTCACTCCCCAATGTGATTTTCATCGATTCTCAGGAATACTTGAGCTCATATGAATTGATTCAACGCGCCAAGTTCGTAATGGTCTACAATTCATCAATCGGAATTGAGGCATCTCTCATGGGTGTCGCTGTTCTATGCGGTGGTCGGGCTCGTTACACTCAATACCCGATTGTCTTCTTCCCTGAGACTCCCCAGGCTTATAAAGCCATGGCCAGTAAATTCCTATTTACTGAAAAGATCGAGATACCCAGAGAGTTTAGACTTAATGCCAGGCGTTTTCTGTACTTCCAGTTATTCCGGGCATCATTGAGTTTTGAACATTATCTACAAGAAGGATTGAGAAAGGGTTATGTTCATCTACAACCATTCTCATGGAATGACCTCTTACCAGATAATTCTCTCACTATGCAATTACTAATAGAAGGCTTAAACAGCAATACTCCACATCCACAAGCCGATCTAATAAAAAAAGCAAACAATAATACGAGGTTCTTGATTCCCGATGAAATGTTTCATTTCAAATAGTGAGTAGCAATAGGAGCATACTCGTTTATAACATGTCAGCCGTAAAGGACTATGTTGAACCAGCTGAGAAAATCGAAATCTTAAACGTTGAACTCTTAAATCGCCACCGATTATTAGTTGAGCAATTGAAAAGTCTGGCGGCAGAATTAGATTTGGAGCTTGGGTGGCATTACTTACTCGACTTGAGTTGGATCATTACAAATCTTGAAGCAATCGATGGAAGAACTATTTTAGATGCTGGTGCAGGAATCGGATTAATGCAATGGTATCTGGCGAAAGAAGGCGCTCAGGTCATCAGCGTGGATCGACTTGATCGTTCTGACCTTGATTTGAAATATAGATATTACTTCCAGGTAAAAGGTTTTCGAGAGGCAGATCTTTCACCAATTCACTCGATACTATTAAAAAGTTTTTTAAGAAAAATCGGTGGTCCGTTCTATCGAAGATGGATGAGCAAGATTATTTCCTTCGTAGAAAATCTTTTTAGACTACCCAAGAAACCCACATATCCGGGGCGTGTATTGATTTACAACCAAGATCTATCAGACATGCTAGAAATTACCGACAATTCTATAGATGTAGTTGTAGCTGTATCTGCCCTGGAACATAACACCTTACAAGGTTTACAACTTGTGCTAGACGAAATCATTAGAGTTTTAAAACCAGGCGGGTATTTAATAGCAACTCTTTGCGGAGCACGCGATCAAGACTGGTGGCACGAACCATCAAGTGGTTGGTGCTTAACAGAGAATTCTTTACGAAGTCTGTTTAATCTTTCCCATGATACCCCTTCCAATTTTACATCATATGATGAGCTATTTGCCTCACTGAGGAATTGCACAGAATTGCGTGACAACTTGGCAAAATTCTATTTCAAGTCGGATAAGAACGGCATGCCATGGGGAAAATGGGCTCCCCAATATCAACCTGTGGGTATATGTAAGCAGAAAGCTTTTACATGAAAGGTACATCGATGAACAATGAGACTCTTACCTCACTGGCAGATCAAGTCCAAAAATTAATAGCCGAAGCGTTTCAGGTTCCATCCGATCTGGTCACTCCAGAACTGGCATTTGGCGATATACCTCAGTGGGATTCTTTAGGCCACATGGAGATCATGTTGCGATTGGAAGAACAATTTGGAGTCAAAATTGACTCGGATACTATAGCGGAGTTAATCAGTGTAAGAGAAATCTGCCAACACCTGCAGGAGCTGAGGTATGCTCAATAATTCTAAACAGAAACCAAATAATTCAATGGATTCTTCTCGATCCGCAGAACAAAAGATTCATTTGGAAATCACCCCAGAAATACCTATCCCTACGTTCCTTACAAGTGAAATTCAATCAAAACTAGCCTACGTGGATGAATGGATTACCTCTGCCAAGGTAAGTAGCGATAAGATTCTCGTAGAAATCACTCCCACAGGTACGGATGATAAAACTTCATCGATTCCAGAAGTTGTTAAGGAAATAGAGGAAAAAATCCAGCAAGTTGTGATCTCAATGGCAAAAGGCTCAATAAAACCAAAAATCCAGTTGCTCGAGGATTATCTAGATAGAGCTGTCTATTACCATTCTGATCCGATGGATGAGCTGTTCAGACGTGGTGAAATTGGAAAGGAAGCAGAAGGGATATATTCCTTGGGACCTTTTCTTTCAGGTCTAATAAATTACTTTGAGATTTTATTTACTGACCTGGCGAAGTCCTTCGAGGCAATACCATATCGTTTTCCCACATTAATTCCAGCTCGATATATGGAACGTGTAAAGTACTTCCAATCATTTCCTCACTCGTTGACATTTGTCACCCATCTCAGAGAGGATTTGAACTCGATCGATAGCTTCGCACAAAATGCCACTTGTGAAGGTGCCGAATTAAACACTCCCTTAGAATATTTCGACCGAATACAAAGCCTTCTTTCTCCAGCGGTATGCTACCATCTATATTTTCTACTTGCGGATAAGCCTTTACCAGGAGGTAAATTAACTGCTACCGCAGTAGGGAATTGTTTCCGGTACGAGTCGATAAACTTAAATTCACTTGAGAGAATGTGGAATTTCACCATGCGCGAAGTGATATTCGTGGGTGCGAAGGATTTTGTACTGGAAAACCGAGAAAATGCCCGCCAACGAATGGAAAAGAAATTCGAAGAGATTGGGATGGCTTACCGTGTGGAGAGTGCTAATGATCCGTTTTTCATCGGAGAGTTTCGCAAGCAAGCAGCTTTTCAGAGTGCATTCCAGCTGAAATTTGAAATCAAAGCTTGGTTGCCTTACAAGAATTCCACCCTGGCAATTGGTTCGTACAACTATCATCAAGATTTCTTCGGGAGGAGCTTGAACATCACTCTGCCAAACGGTTCCCCAGCCCACACCGGTTGCGTTGCATTTGGTCTAGAACGAATTGCTTTTGCCTTTTTAGCCCAATACGGATTTGACCTTACAAAATGGCCAGATCAAATTAGAAGTCATCTTACACATGTTTGATTTCCTTGGACAAACCAATGAGAGATAAACCTATGAAGTCATCTGAACAGCTTAGCGAAGTAATCTACCGAGAAGGAACAGAGACGGATTTCCCCTCTGTCATCAATATGTACGATAAAGTGGATCAATTCTTACGCCAGTACACCTATACTTTCCCCGAAGTAAAGAATGTAGGTGAGCTGTGGCTAGAAATGTTCCGGAGAACTTTAGGACGTTTCAGCATCTTATATGTGGCAGAATACCAGGGACAGATTGTTGGCTTCATCGTAGCCCGCCTTAAACGAGTTCCAGAATATCTGGGCGGGGTGATGGTTGGAGAATTAAAAGACATGTGGATTGAGCCGGAAGTACGGCGCCTGGGAATCGGGGAAAAGCTACTACGCATGGCCATAAAATGGTGTAAAGAACAAAAGGTCTATTCTGTGGAAGCCCAGATACTGTGTGGTAATGAACCCATAATCAGGTTAGTTGAATACCTGGGGATGAAGAAAGAGTTATTTCAATTCCGCTTAACCTGGGATGATTATCAAGATAATAATAAATAAGAATGCATGAAGTAACCCGAGAACAAATAATTGGATGTCTCAAACAAGTCGGTATAACGGAAGGCGACGGTTTATTAATCCACTCTGCATTACAATTTCTCGGCCACTCTAGCAATGGTGCGAGAATATATCTGGGAGCTATTCAAGAAGTTATAGGTAAATCTGGGACAATCGTCGTTCCAACTTTCAATTTTGATTTCGCCCAAACCCACATCTACGATCCAGCAGAAACACCCTCTAAAGGAATGGGGATTTTCTCTGAATTCATCCGCCAGCTCCCAGAAGCAAGGCGCACCTTGCATCCTATGCAGTCGATTGCCTCTATCGGCCGCTATTCAGATGATCTTACTTCTCGGGATACTCAATCGGCTTTCGATCCAGGTTCAGCTTTCGAGCGCATGTTGGAATTAAACTTCAAGCTGTTACTGCTGGGCGCTGATGCCCGTGCAACCTCGATGTACCATTATTCAGAACAGCGTGCTAATGTACCCTATCGCTATTGGAAAGATTTTCCCGGGCAAGTGAAAACATCAAGAGGCTGGGAAAATCGTACATATCGCATGTTTGTCCGCGATTTGGAAATCGAACCACAATTAACAGTCGACCCAGTTGTGAAGTTTCTGGTATCTTACAAGCAATGGCACGTAGCTCCACTCAATTATGGTAAGGTAATATCCTGCCAGCTCACAGACTTTGTCGCAGCTGTGGATTATTTCCTTCGATCGGATCCCTGGTCCCTGGTAATCAATCATCACCAGGAGGTTTCCAAATGAAGAGTATGATGCAATTGATCGAGGAACTATGGTTCCTCAAGCGCGATATTGTTTCTGATGGTTTTGATCAGGCTCTGTTTTACCTGGCAGATGAAATTGGAAATTCTCATTTGGTGATCCATGCTTACCCTTCTGGGGAACCATGCTGGACCTGGCGCGTTCCCGAAAAATGGACCTGTCATGAGGCGTATCTGGAGACATTATCTGGAAAAAGGTTGGTCGATTACGCGAATCATCCTCTCCACGTTGTCTCCTACTCGCTCCCTTTCGAGGGAGTCGTCACCCGGCAAGAGTTATTAGAACACTTGCATGTACACTCCCGCCTGTCAGATGCAATTCCTTTCATTTTCAAATACTATCAACGTGATTGGGGTCTTTGTGCGACTCAGATACAGCGCGATTCCATGACCGAGGAGGAGTATAGAGTAGTTATACGCACCAGTTTTGAACCAGGTACATTAAAAGTCGGAGAGGTCGTGATTCCTGGGGAGAGCGATAAAACTTTTGTACTGGTCGCCCATCTTTGTCACCCAGCTATGGCAAACGATGATCTCTCTGGGGTAGTGATTGGCCTCGAGGTGGCTCGATCCTTGTTGGCAAAGCCCCGTCCTTATTTCACCTACCGGTTTCTCATTCTTCCTGAGACAATTGGCTCATTGGCTTATCTCAGCCACCACGAAAACCAGATCCCTAAAATGGTAGGTGGTTTATTTTTAGAAATGTTAGGAAACAATTCTCCGCATGCCTTACAGAAATCCTTTCAATCAAATAGTCAGGTAGATAGCTGCCTGGTATCTGCCTTGCCTGCCCTTGATTCCCTAAGTTACAACGCACCTTACCGGATGGTCATCAACAATGACGAACGCCAATTCAACGCTCCTGGAGTTCGTGTTCCTATGCTTTCCTTATCTCGTGTGCATCCTCGCACATCGCCCTCCTGGCCTTATCCAGAATATCACTCCAGCCATGATACCCCATCAATTATCACCGCTGAGCGTCTGGAACAGTCCAAACAAATCGTATTAAACCTTTTACAGGCATGGGAGAACAACCAATACGTCGTCAACAATTTCAAAGGTGAGGTTTTTTGTTCTGGTTACGGAATCTGGATCAACTACCTGGAAAATCCAGAAGGTCACCGACGATTATTTGAAATTATGGAGCGTTGCGATGGAGAACATACCGTTGCTGATATCGCCACAGAGTTAAACATATCCTTTCAATTGGTATGGGAAGTAGTGAATTTATTGAATGAAAAAGGCCTCATTTGGCTCAGCCGGATTCCTCACCCGACCCGGCCATAAAATGAACACTTATAACCGTTTTATTCACAACCTTAAGATTTTACGCTGGGAAGCTCGACGCGCCTCGGCTGCCGTACGGTGGGGTAGTGATAACCTGCAAAAAAGTCCATTCGTATTGGGTAATGCTATGCCAAAATCGGGATCACACCTCATAAGTCAAGTGGTTCAAGGCTTGACCCAGATAGGACCTTTTGTAAATCCTGGATTCCCACCAGCCAACCGGAATGAAGTAAACGATAAGCTGCCAGACCAGATGGTATTAACCAACCTGAAGAGGATGCGTCCAGGAGATATTGCTTATGGATATATAAAGGCCAAGGAACCATTCATTTCCCTGCTTACAGAAAACCAAAGGGCAACTATATTCGTATACCGCGATCCCAGGGACATGATTGTCTCCCATGTGTTTTATGCCACTGAAATGCATCCAAATCATGGCATGCATCGCTATTACACCGAAACACTGAAGACTATGGAAGAACGAATCAACGCAGCCATACAAGGTGTAGAAGAAGATGGTTTCTCGTCCGACACAAGCCTTTCCCCTATACGCAAGAAGTATGAAGGGTATATGGGATGGCTTGCCCATACCGATGTTCTTTGCCTGCGATTCGAGGACTTGATCCTGAACCGAAAAGCAACCATAGGTAAATTCCTGGATTACCTTGAACAACGGGGATTTTCTCCCACCATGGAACGTGAAAGGGCAATCAATATCCTCGAACAGATTGTCACCCCTAAGAAATCTGGAACTTTTCGCAAAGCCCAACCCGGAAACTGGCGTGAGCACTTCACCGAAGTGAATAAATTATTTTTTAAAGATAATACAGGTGACCTTCTTATTAAGTTGGGGTATGAGATAGACAAAAGCTGGTAAACCAACAATTTAACGTGAACAACTCTGATCGAAACTTATTGTTGTTCTGGAAGATTCTCATTTGTGGTTTTGAAGCGAATGGATGCACAATCTTCGCATACACACATAAATTCGAGATCTAATATCCGTAAATCTAACATACCTCTCAATGCCCGTATTCTGCGCCGCGGTGCTCGTCGTGTAATCTATAATTTTGGTCACGGCTCACTAAATAATTCACCGGTCTTTTTCGCCAATTCCTTTCCAAAGAGTGGTACGCACCTCCTTACCCAGGTTCTAAAGGGTTTCACAAAAATTGGCCCTGCAGTAGATAGCGGGTTACTTGCAGTAGTAACATTTGACGGATTCACCGGTCGCCAACGTTCCAGAGATGAAATCATGATGGATCTTAAACGATTGTTGCCTGGAGATATAGCTTACGGTCACGTCCATGCTTTTCCTGAGGCAGTCAGCTATCTATGCAAAGAGGGAGTTGCAGCTTATTTTATCTTGCGCGATCCTCGTGATGTGGTTGTCTCTCACGTCCATTACGTCGCCGAAATGGCACCTAACCATATCCACCACCGTTACTATCATGAAACGCTCAAGACTTTTGATGAACGACTATGCGCCAGTATTCAAGGTGTCTCAGCAGAACAACTATCTGCTGCATTGGGGTTCTCTGTTATTGAACCATTACCGGACATTCGTACCCGATTCGAACCTTATTTGGATTGGTTGGTGCATCCTGAAGTGAAGGTCTTACGTTATGAAGACTTAATCTCTCATCGAAGAGAGATTATCGGAGATCTTTTAGATCACGCAATCCAGAGGGGTTTTATCATAGATAAAATTCGAGACAGTACTATTAGTATTCTGGAAAATAGTATTAATCCACGACAATCACCAACCTTTCGAAGCGGGAAGATTGGGGATTGGCCGAATTGGTTTAATGCTCGTCATAAACAGCTATTTAAGCAGATTTCATCTGAATTGATCATCCAGTTGGGATATGAATTCAATCCAGATTGGTGAAATCTCCAATAACACTAAAAAACACCAGCCATCTCTACACGCTGATATAATGTTAATTAATCACAATCCAGGAATCCCAAAATGAATAAGGTTGTTGCTCTCCTTCCAATGCGCCATCACTCCCAGCGTGTGCCCGGAAAAAATTATCGCTTATTGGCAGGCAAACCTCTCTTCCACCATATTCTTCTAAAACTTCTTGCCTGTCCTGAAATCAACCAAGTGATAGTAGACACCGACAGCCAACCCATCATCGATAACTTGAAAGTGGATTTTCCACAAGTCCAATTTCTCGAGCGACCCAATCATCTGCGCGCCGATAACATATCGATGAATGAAATCCTGCTTTATGACACCAACCAGATTCAAGCTGACTTTTATATCCAAACTCACAGCACCAATCCACTGCTACGGAAAGAGACAATTTCCCGTGCGATCCAAACCCTATTGAATATCTATCCCTCTTACGACTCGCTTTTCGGTGTTACTCGACGTCAAGTCCGTTTATGGGACCAACTAGGACGAGCTATCAATCACAATCCGGCTATATTGCTTCAAACCCAAGATTTACCCCCTGTTTTCGAGGAAAATTCATGCCTGTATATCTTCACCCATCAAATCCTCCTTGATCGCCTCAACCGTGTGGGGGAGCGTCCTTTGATGTACGAAATCGACTCAGCCGAAGCTTTGGATATCGACGAAGAATTAGATTTTGCAATAGCCGACTTTCTTCTATCTCGCTCCTCATAAACACCAATCTTTCTCATCATCGAAGACTATGACAACCGTTCTCGTTTCTGCTCCGTATCTAATTCCCATAATTGATCAATATAGAATATTCTTGCAAAAATTCCAATTGGATCTAGTCATAACCGAAGTAGCTGAACGGTTAAGTGAAGAGGAGTTGTTGAAGTATGCAGGAAAATTTGAGGGAACGTTGTGCGGCGATGACAAATATACAGCTCATATTCTAGAAGCTTGTTCTCCACGATTGAAAGTCATATCCAAGTGGGGTACAGGTGTTGATTCAATTGACCTTGAAGCTGCAACTAAGCTGGGTATCCAGGTTTTCCGAACTCCGAATGCTTTCACGACTCCAGTTGCCGATAGCGTTATGGGGTATATACTTTTATTCGCCCGCCGCCTTCCATGGATGGATCGTTGTATAAAAGCGGGCGATTGGAGAAAAATCCCGGGAAGATCGCTCAGCGAGTGCTCACTGGGTGTAATCGGATTAGGAAAAATTGGCAAAGCAGTGATCAGGAGGGCTAGAGCTTTTGGTATGCAATTGATTGGTAATGATATCGTGGAAATCGACCCCGATTTCAATTCAGAGAATAGAGTCCAGATTGACTCACTAAAAGGTTTATTGACATTTTCCGATTTTGTGAGTATTAATTGTGATCTTAATCCAACCAGTTTTCATCTTATCAACCATCAAACTCTATCAATGATGAAGCCTTCTTCAGTGCTAATCAATACTGCTCGAGGACCAATCATCGACGAACCTGCATTGATCAAGGCCCTCCAAAATAACACACTTAGTGGAGCAGCATTAGATGTCTTTGAGACCGAGCCAATACCCAAGGATAGCCCACTTTTGAAATTTGATAACGTAATCCTTGCACCGCATAATGCTAATTCAAGCCTAGCAGCGTGGAAACGTGTTCACTGGAATACCATCCGCAATTTATTGGTTGGTTTGGGTTTCAATCCACCTGATGTAGATCCTATCCCATAGTATCAAATCTATCTCACATAAAATTATGATGGGTTCGCAAAAATCTAAACAAAAATTAGAAACAGTATCTCCTGAAGTAACTCAGAAGACAGTGCTAATTACCGGTGCAGCAGGAGGGATTGGTCGTGCGACAGTTAATCTCTTCTCTCGTCAAGGTTGGCAGGTAATTTGTGTAGATCGAGCAACATTCTCGGGGCCAATTCCTTACAATGGCGTATTCATCCAATCCGATATCTCGGATGGTAAAAATATGGATGCGATTTTCGAACAGGTGCACAGCTTTTCAGACCACTTGAACGCTCTGGTTAATAATGCTGCTATTCAGGTTGCCAAGCCAATACTAGAAACCAGTGCAGACGATTGGGACGAGGTCATGGCTTCAAACCTTCGTTCTGTTTTTCTTGGTATCAAATTAGCCCACCCTTTCCTCAAAGCCGCTGGCGGAGGAGCAATCGTCAACGTTTCATCTGTTCACGCTGTGGCCACTTCTGCCAACATCGCAGCATACGCAGCCAGTAAGGGAGGATTACTGGCTCTTACCCGTGCTGTGGCTATCGAATTCGCCCCGGACAACATACGCTGCAATGCCATCCTCCCTGGTGCGGTAGACACTCCAATGCTGCGGGCAGGGTTGAATAGAGGACACGTCCATGGAACTGACATCCTTGAGCGGTTGGACAATCTGGCACGAAAAACCGTTAATGGGCGCGTGGGTCAGCCTGATGAAATCGCTCATGCCATATTTTTCCTGGCAGATGAAATCCAATCCTCTTTCATGACTGGACAAGCACTTATTGTGGATGGTGGTGCAACCGCGCGATTAAGCACCGAATAATGGGGATACTCAGTTACAGAGTTTTTGTTATTCTTCCTTTGCGAAATAATGCCTGGAGATAATAAGACCACTTCTTCCCTTCACAAATTAAAGGAGATTGTACCTATCCCTCTGTGGAAAGCAGCGAGCAATACTCGATATGCCATTCAACGGGCTTCACAATGGCCATCAGCAACTTTTCATCCTTGGCGGAGAACCAGCATTCATCAATTGAGAGAATTCGAGAATATCCACCAAAACCAACGCTGTTTTATTATCGGAAATGGTCCTAGCCTAAAGAAAACTGCTCTACATTTGTTGCGGGAGGAATTTACATTTGGGATGAACCGCTTTTACCTGATGTTCCCCGACTTAGGATTTTTAACCACGTATTTTCTTTCGATAAACAGCTTGGTGATCGAGCAATGTGCCGATGATATCCGTTCTCTTAGCATGCCTAAATTCCTCTCCTGGCGCTCCCACAAACTAATTCAGCCCACAAAGGACCTGATTTTTCTTCACACCACATACACTGGTCCAAAATTCGAGCCTGATGCTCGAAAACGATTGTGGGAAGGGGCCACGGTAACTTATGTTGCCCTGCAACTTGCTTTCTACATGGGATTTAAACAAGTTATTTTGATTGGTGTAGACCATAACTTCACTACCCAGGGAAAACCAAACACCACCATCGTATCTCAGGGAGATGATCCTGACCATTTTCACAATAGCTACTTTGGTAAAGGCTTTCGTTGGCAACTACCAGACCTGGAAACATCTGAACGAGGGTACCAGATGGCGCAGGAGGCTTACCATAAATCAGGTCGGCAAATCCTTGATGCCACAATTGGTGGAAAATTAAAGATCTTCCCTAAAGTGGACTATCTTTCATTGTTCTAAATCCAATTTGAAATTATCCCTATCTCTTCCCATGCTTCTGATACTGGCTGTGCTAATCTTGCTCGGGATTAGCTTGCGCTTGTATGATTTAACCGACCAACCTATCGACTTTCATCCGACCCGCCAGTTGCGCGGTGCCATTGTTGCTCGCGGTATGTATTATGAAATGTCAGCGTCCACGAATGAAACCGACCGACAGCAAGCTAAAGCTTTTTGGTCTTCAACTGGACAATATGAGCCTTCTATACTCGAACGCCTGGTTGCGATTACATACCTGTGGATAGGTAAAGAAATATTCTGGTTAGTACGCATCTACAATACGATATTTTGGATCATGGGAGGATTAATCTTATTCGATCTGGCACGCCGTATGACAAGCTCCCTTGATTCTGTTAACGAAGACGATTTAAACCGTAAGGTTTCCTTTTTTAGTGCATTGCTTGCTACTGCTTACTTCCTAGTTCTTCCATTTAGCGTGCAAGCCAGCCGTTCTTTCCAACCAGATCCAAGCATGGTCGTGTGGATCGTGCTGTCTTCTTATTCTGTATACCGCTGGTCCGAAAAAGTATTCAATATTTCCTATGGACATAATAAAAATCCTGTTTCCATCCAAAACCGTGATACCTGGATTTGGGCAATCTTAACCGGTCTATTCTCAGGTTTAGCAATCCTGACCAAGGCAGTTGCATTCTACACAGTTGCAATCACCACCTTAACCATGGTTTTGTGTGCATTCGGTGCATTTCGATCTAAACCCTTCCTTTCTCCTATTTTCCGAATTCTGCGCACCCCTCAAATATGGAGCATGTTTCTTCTAATGATAACTCCAACAGCGGTGTACTATCTCAGCAGAGGAGGCAGGGTATCTGAATATTTTTCCAGCTGGACGCTTGCTCTCTCGCACTTGATACTTGAACCCAACACCTACTCACGTTGGTTGAATTTAATTCAGGATCTTATGACCTGGACTGCCCTTTTAATGGCACTTTTAGGAATATATCTCGCAAAGAGACACAATCGAGCATTACTATTGGGTCTCTGGTTGGGCTATCTCGCCTATGGATTATTTCTTCCTTACCAAATGTACACCCATAGCTATTACCACCTTCAGTTAGTTTTCCTTATTGCCTTATCCATTTCGCCAGTGTTCCAATGGATTCTCGGGTGGCTCCTTAGAAAGGATAAGGTCTGGCAAATACTTTTTGCTGGATTTACTCTGATAGTGCTGATGTATTATTGCTGGCAGGCGTTGATACCATTATATAGTCAGGACTATAGGAATGAGCCTGCTTATTGGCAAGAGATTGCTTCTCACCTTCCAACAGATGGTAAAGTAATTGCTTTAACCCAAGACTACGGTTATCGATTGATGTATTACGGTTGGCGTAAAGTTTCTTTGTGGCCTAACCGGGGGGAGATCAACCTGAGTAATCTACGGGACAGCTCTAAAGACTTCCAGGAATATTTCGCAAAACGCACCAATGGAAAAAGCTACTTTTTAGTGACAGCTTTTAGACAGTTCGAGGACCAACCAATCCTTAAGCAGACTCTTTTTCACGAGTTTTCCATCTCAGCAGAAGGACCAGGGTATATTCTTTTCAATTTGACAAAGCCCAATGCCGACAATTCCAGATCCCTGCCATGATAAATCAACAATTTCATGTTAATGCCAACTAATCCCCTAGTATCCATAATCACACCTTCCTACAATCATGCTGACTTTTTGGAATACACCATCCAGTCGGTGCTGAAGCAAGAGTATGAACCGATCGAATATATTTTGGTTGATGGTGGATCTACCGACGGTAGCCTAGAAATTATTCGCCGTTATGCAGATCGATTTTCTTGGTGGATTTCTGAGCCAGACAAAGGTCAGGCAGACGCTATTAACAAAGGGTTCAGGGAAGCCAAGGGAGAAATCGTTGCCTGGCTTAATTCTGATGATTTGTATATGCCCCATGCGGTTTCAAGAGCTGTAAGTGTTTTCCAAGAGATCAAAGACCTGGGTATGGTATACGGTGATGCACTCACAATAGATGCTACTGGAAAACCCATCAAGAAGCTAACCTTCGATCATTGGGGACTTACTGAATTAATCAGGTTTCGAATTATTTGCCAACCAACCGTTTTTATGCATCGAATGAAATTGGAAAAATCAGGTTTATTGGATCCAGCATACCATTTCATGCTTGATCACCATCTCTGGATTCGTTTAGCTCAATTTAGCCCAGTTCATTACCTCAATCTAAACCAGGATCGATACAATCCAATCGCAGCAGCCCGCCACCATCCTACCTCTAAAAACGTGGCTCAGGCGAGAGAATTTGGACATGAGATAATGAGAATCCTGGAATGGATGGAAAACCAATCCAATCTTTCTCCCCTTATAGCCCGGAATCCCAGACAAGTATATGGAGGAGCTTATCGACTCTATGCGCGGTATATGCTTGATGGAAATATGCCTTGGGAGGCTCTAAAACTTTATGGTCAGGCTTTCATGACCTGGCCAGGATACGCTTCGAGACATTGGCATAGAATGATCTATGCAGCCCTCTGCTTAATGAGACTCAATGGTCCAATTGATCAACTTCGCAACAAATCATCCAATCATAAGCGAAGACTATTAGCCAACGAGCTAACTGGTAATCGCGTACAGAACTCAGACCGCGTACTCAATGATCAGACTTCCAAGATCGAATCAATTGACCTAAAAAATTGGCCAGGATTATGCTTTGAGTTCTGATTCTCCTCAAGTCCAAGCATCAAATTATAAGAGTTATTGATAGATAATCCTAATATAAATACAACTTCATCCCCGGGGCAAATTGAAAGTGGTTCCAACATCTCCCAGGTCCATCCGATTCTTATAACTGGTGCTCATCGGACCGGCACTACATGGGTGGGGAAGATGCTCACAGCCAGTGGTCAAGCGGCTTATATCAGCGAACCCCTCAACGTCCTGCATCGTCCTGGCGTCATGCTGAAACCTGTCCGATATTGGTACACCTACATATGTTCTGAAAATGAGGGCGAATATTTTTCCTCCCTTAGCGACACTCTTAGATTCCGATACTATACATGGGAAGAAATTAAGTCCTTACGTTCTCCTAAAGGTCTTCTGCGTATGGGTCGAGATTGGAGTAGTTTTCTATCAAGTCGTCTTCTTGAGAAACGTCCTTTACTTAAAGATCCTTTTGCAGTTTTCTCTGCACCATGGTTTTCTAATAAGTTGAGTTGCGCGGTTGTCATCACTATTCGCCATCCGGCAGCTTTCGTAAGCAGTTTGAAACGCCTCAATTGGCCTTTTAATTTTACCGAACTTCTCTCACAGCCTCTACTTATGCGAGATTGGCTAGAATCCTTCCGGAGCGACATGGAGAAGCTGAGGAACAAACCAGATGAAATAATTAATACAAGCAGCATGCTTTGGCGTGTGATTTATTCAGTCGTGAAAGAATTTCAAGAGCAGCATCCGGAAATTAGAATTGTACGCCACGAAGACCTTTCCGCGAATCCTCTCCTCGGATTTCAAAAACTCTATGATGACCTGGATTTAGAATTTTCGGCAAGAGTGAGACATGCAATCACCGATTCGAGCAATACTGATAACCCAAAAGAACTGAGAAGAACTAAGAAGCACTCGGTAAATTTGGATAGCCGTTCAAATATTGCTAACTGGAAACACCGGCTAGACTCTAACGAAATCTCACAAATTAGAGATTTGACTGAGGATTTGTATACATCTTTCTATCCGGACATTGCTTGGGATTTGTAAAAAGCCATCAACCAGCTATTTCACTCTTTTCCATTATGGATGAATTTCCATTAGTTTCAATAGTTACCCCTTCATACAATCAAGTACAATTTCTTGAAGAGACCATCTGCTCAGTATTAGAACAAGATTATCCACAGATTGAGTACTTAATTGTCGACGGAAATTCTATTGATGGTAGTGTGGATATCATAAAAAAATACTCAAACCGCTTAACGTGGTGGGTTTCAGAGCCAGATAGAGGGCAAACGGATGCAATAAACAAGGGATTTTCCCACACCAGGGGAGAAATATTAGCCTGGTTGAATTCTGACGATACATACTTTCCACATGCCGTTTCCGAAGCGGTAGATTTCTTAAAGAAGAAGCTTGAAATTGGCATGGTATATGGAGATGCCAATCTGATCGATAAAGAAGGAAAAGTGATCGGTAAGTTTCCCTCAAGGCAAACAGATTACCGTCGATTACGGCGAGGTTATGTTCACATTCCACAACAAACATCATTCTTTCGAGCTAGCCTGTGGCACAAAGTAGGACCTCTCGATCCAACATTTCATTTTGCTATGGATTATGATTTGTGGGTGCGACTGGCCTGTGTTTCTAAGCTTCATTACTATCCACACCTATGGGCAAATTTTCGCTTGCATGAAACAGGAAAATCAGTAATTGACGATGAACGATGCTGGCCAGAAATGGTAAGAATCCATCACAGAGATGGTGGTGGGTGGCTCTCGTGGTTGGTGTTCAAAGCAAAGATACGTCCACTCATTTATGGATGGCTACCGTTACGGCTTCGTATGCAAATAAGACGCATGCTTTAAAAACTAAGCAACAAGGATCGAGATAGAGATCAGACAATGCGAGATCTGAAAAGGAAAGTTGCTGTTCCAATATACGATTCCTCCATGCGAAATCTACCCGCAATCGAGGAGCTAAGGGAGATTATCCGGTACAAGGATTTAGTCCTTCAAACTATTCGTCGGAATATTGTTGTTCGATACAAACGGTCAGTATTGGGAATTGCATGGACAATGCTAAGTCCTCTGGGTACTACTCTCATCTTAACCATCGTATTCTCAGAAGTGTTTGGTGGAACTCCGGATTACGCAGTGTATGTCCTATGTGGTTTGATTTGTTGGACTTTCTTTGTACAGGCAACCAGTGATTCAATGAATAATTTACTGTGGGGAGGGGGGTTGATAAGGCGAATTTACATTCCCCGTACAGTATTTGGAGTCGCTGCTACTGGAACTGGTCTGGTAAATATCCTCCTGGCGCTTGTGCCGCTGATTGTAGTTATGCTGATCACAGGTATACCACCAAGTTATTCCTTAATCATCTTGCTCATCCCGATAATTTTCCTGGCAATGTTTGCCTTAGGAATTGGGCTTCTACTCTCGACGATTGCCATATAGTTCGTGGATGTTGTAGACATGTATAGTTCGTCTTATGTGAAATCACCCATAAATCTGCAATAATTGAGAAGTTTCGCACATTAACACCAAAATCGTTACGTAGCAATCGTCGCAAGACATAACTGGTAGGCTTGGCAATTACTCTTGTAGATAATCCCTACACAGTTTTTGCCAATAATTGTTCAATATTTCGACCTACATTTTGAATTTCATGGAATAATCCTTCAATACGTTATCGAACACTGCTCAACCATCGATCAAGCGTAGGTGAATTTTGAAAATATTGGTTTGTTCTCCGTGGGGTCCAAATTAGGTTATTCGTCTGATCAAATATTTGAGCTTGCCATTCAAGGCCGATAAAGCCTTTGTCAGCCAGAAGATCACAACAAGAAATGTAATCGATAACTGCTTCAACTGCCAGTCGCTCATCTACATTTGCTGGAACTAGATCGTAAATAACAGGAATTCCATCTAAAGTAGTGATGGTGATCAGCTTATAACCAAATATTTAAGATTGCGACTAATGCAATGACCAAAATCAGCACTTCCAAGGAAGTCACTATGACGTTTGGAACGTTTATAGCCTACCACAGGAACTGGCTTAGTATCCATTAGACAACACTTATGATTATGCCAACCTTTTTGAGTGATCCAATAACGTCTAAGCTCCTCTACCAACAAATTGAGAGACCGTGCTCGGCGGTTATACTGACTTTGGTCAACTAATTTGGGAAACAGATCAAGAAAATTGGCACGAATGAACCCGAGGTATTGCGTTTCGCTAGGAAATGGAATGAAATCCTGGACAAGCATTATTGTGATTACTTCGCTGTCTGTGAATGTAGGTTTGGCACCAGGTTTTCCTTTGAGCAATTTAACACCTATTGTTTGATACCAGTCATCTACTAGCACATAAACTATGGTAAAAATCTCAGAAATGGTTATACTTGTCATGGGAACGTCTCCTTCTCTTGAAGTTGTCAGCTTCTAAATTGCAAGGAGCGTTCCCATTTCATCATGTTTTTGAATTCACATCAGACGTAACATACAAAAAAGTTAAATCCTGGCACCAGTGTTACTCCTATCTTCTATTTGGGCACTAATATTATTAATCGCCTATTTTCTAGTTATTCATTTTAATAGATCAGATGAATCCCGACTTAGACCGGGTTACCTTAGACCACAATATAGCTGGTTCTCCCTTGTAATCATCGCTTTGTTAGCCAGACTGGTTCCCAACTTCATTTTACCGATGGGGGCAGGATATGACATTCAATCCTTCCAGATTGTTGGAGGACTGGTCGCTCAAGGGAAAGATGTATATTCGGAAATCGAATCTGAAAACCGCCACCCATATTTACCCTTACAACTCTATTGGATGGCACTTTCCCAAAAGGCGGCAGAGTTTTTTAAAATCTCTTTTGTAAATTTAATTCGATTGGCTCCAATTTTTGCTGATGTAGTTATATGCCTGGTGCTTTATTTCCTACTAATTCGGTCATCTTCGCCTTTTCATTCCTATATGAGTGCATTGTTGTATGCAGTTAATCCAATACCGGTTTACATCTCGGCATATCATGGTCAATTCGACTCAATTCCAATGTTGTTCATCCTGCTTGCCTTGTTCAATCAAATTCCAAGAAGCAGTTTAAGAGAAGATGTTTATAAGAATATAATCGCTTCAGGTAGCTGGTTAGGAATTGGAATTCTGGTTAAAAGCTGGCCTGTCTTAACCCTTCCTTCATTCTTACACAATATTCTTACCTGGAAGAATAGATTATTATTCCTGGCATTTGTATTATTAATCCCTTTTCTTGGTATCAGTTTATACGCATATTTCTTTAAAGCTAACCCTATTGGAATAATAAGTCAGGCTTTATCCTACAACCATGGAATAGGAGTCTGGGGATATACATATTTTGTCCGCTTGCTCACCTTTTTACGATCTGGTTTTAGTGTGTTATATGATTGGCTAATTCAATATGGACGGTGGTTAACATTGGCAGGTGTAGGAATCGCTTACTGGTTGACGATAAAAAATCGTCAGCCCCTAAGCCTAGGAATCCTCTCTATATTGCTTTCATTTTTAGTGATTACCCACGCCTTTTCTATCCAATACCTGGTATGGGTGGTACCTTTTGCGATTCTCCAAAACCAAGATAGATGGCTAAAGAGATACACCCTGGCTGCTTTTGCGTACATGTTCTTGGCTTACAATGTGTTGATCCTTGAGCCAAATATAACAAAACTGATACCCCTGCCACAAGCCGATTTGTTGATCATTATTCCTTCAGGATTACTTACATGGTTAATTTGCATTGGTTGGGTCAAGGAACTTCTCTTCGATAAACCGAGACCGGTAAATTAATCCATGTTTCGTAAGTATCTGTTCCGTTTATTTAGTATTGAACAATTATGGATATTCTTATCCATACTAATTATCTGTACCAGTATATTCCTTGCATTTTACAACTGGGCATACGACGATCCATTTATTTCTTACCGATATGCAGCCAATCTGGCACGTGGACAAGGGTTTGTCTACAACTTTGGCGAACGATCCCTTAGCGCTACTTCGCCCTTTCTTGTCGTTTTGTTGGCAATCTTTTATCCTATCTGGGCAGATGTTCCTCACCTTGCCAATCTGATTGGTGCGTTCAGCCTTGCACTAGGCGGTGTCTTTCTTTGGGACTTAGCACGTTCCTGGAAGTCTCCTATCTTGGGTTATACAGGTCTGATACTATATCCAACCTTCCCTCTGATGGTCTCAACACTGGGTTCAGAAACACCTATTTGTTTAGCCTTCTGCCTGGCGTCTTTTGCTTTTTATGCTCGACGAAATTTTTATTTATCCGTGCTATTCGTGGGTATGGCTATCCTTTCCCGACCGGACGCATTAATCCTTCCAATCGTATTCCTCGCTGATTATCTTCTGAGATTGCGTCGTCCATTTCCTTTGAAAGTGGTTTTTTTGTTTATAATATTAGTTCTTCCCTGGTTCCTTTTCGCCTATCAGTATTTTGGATCACCACTTCCCCTAACCTTAGCAGCCAAACAACAACAAGGATTACTTGCGATCAGCAGGAAATTTGTTCCAGGTCTCTCTGGGTTGTTTTTTGGATACTTAAGAAGTGAGTATTTTAAATTGGAAGTAGTTATAGCTTTGGCAGGCATATTCTTTTTACTCATACATGCTAAAAGATGGGCGCTTTTTATCGCTTGGCCGATATTGTATTTCATTTCATATTCATTGCTTGGAGTGAGTAGCTATTTTTGGTATTATGCACCCCTGATACCAGGATTCCTGATACTGGTAGGTTTGGGATTATCTTGGATTTTAAAACTAAAGCAACCTTTACATAATTTTCTAGGGTTAAATCCTGCACGTTTCAATCGAGTTGCACATATTTTGATAATTCTATTGATTTCTTTGCTTTGCCTCGGTCAGGTAAAAAACCTGCAACTAATGCGAAAACAACCTGATGTACGATATCAGATATACCGCGCGGCTGGTGATTGGCTTCGAATTAACACCTCGATTAATGCAACTGTAGGTACTTTAGAAACAGGAATCATCGGATATTATTCAAATCGAACCATGGTCGATTTCGCGGGTTTACTTCAACCAGATGTCGCTGAAAATCTTTCTCCAGCCCCTGATTACTCTAAGTCAGCCGAATGGGCAGTGGAACACTACAAACCAGACTATCTGGTTCTTTTTGAAGGGTCTTTTCCAGACCTCCAGAAGGATTACGTGTCTAAATTTTGTAAATCAATTCACCAATTTCAGGGTGACCAATATGGACATCCAGGTGTGTTAGACATCTACACCTGCAACTGGAGTTCATCAAATTTCTCGTAGTTTAATACATAGAACTTGCAACCTAGATTCATCAAACTCTCCCAGTCAACCATGATGCCAGAATATGTAAATGAGCTAATACCCAACAAAATTAATTATTTCTCTTTCTATTTTTGGGTAATTACATTTACTTTGTTAGCAGCCTTTCTACCGACAATTCCTGCAAAGGCATGGTCATCGTATCCATACAATCCTAAGAATCCCCCTTTGTCGGAAATCGATAGAACACCCACCCTTCTGATAAGATCAGAATCTCTATTTCCACTTGTTACATTTCCTCCATGTGAGAATCCCGGATGGTTTCCAGAGGGTTTTGGACTAAAAGACCATCACAGTTACTGGTACGATGGATATTACTACCTGGTTTCAAACCAGCTTCCAGATGAAAAGCGTTTCGCAGTTGGTCGGTCTGTAGATTTATGTGAATGGGAAATAATGACACCAATCCTTTCCAACCGATTACCAGGAACCTGGGATGAGCATGGTATCTGGGCACCTTACATCCATGAAGAAGATGGGATTTTCTACCTTTTCTACACAGGTGTGACTAATGAATATACACAAAGCATCATGCTTGCTACATCCACCAATCCTTCTGACCCCAATTCCTGGCAAACTCAAGGTGTGGTATTTCAACCAAATCATGGAAGTGCTATATGGCAGGAAGGTAACTGGGCTGACTGTCGCGATCCAACCGTCATAAAAATTGGGAATACCTATTATATGTATTACACTGGCAGGGATGTCGAAGGAGGAATTATTGGAATAGCATCCTCAATATCTCTTCACGGACCCTGGCAAGATTGGGGAAGAGTCTTCCCACCTTCTAATGATATGTATGAAAGTCCCACAATCATACATTTCGGTAATTATTATTACCTTTTCTACCATTTGACAAGTGCCTATAGCAAAGGAGAATACTATCGTATTAGCGAAAGCCCATTCGGTCCATGGCAACCACCTATTTTCCTTCCCAGGGGTTGGGCACATGAATTCTGGAGAAATCCAAACGGTGTTTGGTACACATCATTCTTGACAGATTATACTATTTCAATATCCACAATCACCTGGGATAATTTTTTCCAACCACCGCTTCTCATTATGGGTGACGCAGCATATCATCTGCTTCTACCTTTGATCTTCTACCAAACTCCCCTATAAGATTTTCAAACTCCACATGTAAACTTTTTCTATAGGTTATTATTTCAGTACGAGTCGGTGTTTTTGTTTGATATAATATGTGATCCCATTTCTAATATACGATACTATTGAATGCAATTCTCACCTACTAAAATCCAAGAAGTTTTATTAATTGAGCCTAATCTATTTGGAGATGATCGTGGATTCTTTATGGAGACATATCAGGCTCAACAATTTTCCAGGGCAGGAATCGATGTCATTTTTGTTCAGGACAACCATTCAGGCTCAAAACAAGGGATACTACGTGGACTTCATTACCAAATTCAACATACACAAGGGAAGTTAGTCAGAGTGATTTCTGGTGAAATATTTGATGTAGCTGTAGACCTAAGAAGGAGCTCGACTACTTTCAGCCAATGGGTAGGATTCTTCTTATCGAGTAGTAATAAATACCAAGTATGGATTCCACCTGGATTCGCCCATGGATTTTATGTATTAAGCGAATGGGCTGAGGTCCTATACAAGGTCAGTGACTTCTATTTCCCAAATTGGGAAAGGACTTTACTCTGGAGCGATCCTACACTGGGAATAAAATGGCCATTGCTAAATGGAGAAAACCCAATTCTCTCCGAAAAAGATGCTAACGGGACACCATTCAAAAAAGCAGAGTTGTTTGATTAGGCAGTAATGAAAAAAGTATTGATCACTGGTGGTGCGGGTTTTATAG
>Ga0209254_10000470_pt1 | contig 32549 bp, 33 predicted proteins | sample FrelakmetDIP11DI_FD_187148 | JGI IMG/M metagenome (GOLD analysis project Ga0209254, IMG submission 187148) | Freshwater lake sediment microbial communities from the University of Notre Dame, USA, for methane emissions studies - DIP11 DI (SPAdes)... | ecosystem: Environmental > Aquatic >... | reverse complement strand
CGCCAACCACCTCCTCCTTAAAAACACAATTAACTGTCATTCTGAGCGAAACGAAGTGAAGCGAAGAATCTCATGCTTATTCCACATATTATCCGTTTAATATTGATAGTTTATAAAACAATAAAGGTAAGATTTTCTGAAAGAATGAGGTAGATAATATTCTATTTCACAACCTCAAAATAACCTACCGTACTGTGCCCGGGCTCTTCAGGACCCTGACCTGCCATCGGGCACCCGGGTACGGGACAATTTATGATCTTATGCTCATTATTATCAGCTGGTTCCCATCCCATAACAAGGTAAAGGACAAAGAATCCGATCACATAGGCAACTGCTACATGCCATCCTTTCTTTAGCCATAGAACAACGTTACGGCCTTCCGGAAATTTATTGGTAATGGCAACACCTGCTGATGATCCGAACCAGATCATAGAACCTCCGAATCCAACAGAATATGCAAGCATTCCCCAGTCATAATGTCCCTGGTCGAGGCAGAGTTTTGTAAGTGGTATATTATCGAACACTGCAGAGAGGAATCCAAGAGCGAGGGCCGTTATCCAAGAGGCATTGGGCAGTTCTTCAACCGGCATCATTGATGCACAAGTTACCAGGCAGAGCAGGAAAATAGTCCCTTTAATAGCTCCGGGGACCTCTTTCCATGGTACAGGACGCAGGAATACTCCCAGGAGTATTGCGATCCAGACACCCAGAGCAGGCATATCATAAAGAATATTTGAAATAATCGCACCTGCAAGAATCAAAACTACGTTGATTATTTTAATCCAGTCGACTTTTATATTTGAATCAGAATCTTTTTGTATCTGCTGATATTTATCCTGCTGACGGGCAGCGAACCAGGCGAAGAACAGCAAGGCAGTTCCGGCAGCAATATATCCATGTAACACATTAAAAGCCGATACTCCGTCGATCCACATCATTGTAGTAGTTGTATCCCCGACTACACTGCCTGACCCTCCGGCATTACTGGCAGCGACCAGGGCAGCGACATAACCTATATGTACCTTGTTTTTAAAAACAACCAGGGCGATCGTTCCTCCAATCAGAGCAGCAGCTATATTATCGAGAAAAGAAGAAAGAACGAATACAAAAACCAAAAGGAAAAACGGACCTTTCCAGTCGTCTGGAAGATACCTGGGGAGTATTTCCGGTACCCGTGATTCTTCAAATATTTTTGAAAGAACTGCAAATCCAAGTAACAAACCAAGCAGATTGAGAATTATACCCCATTCTCCCTGACGTAACCCTTTATCCATCAGTTGTTCTCCTATAGGAGTTGTTCCAAAGAGATGTTCAAAGAGGTGAAATCCGGGATCAAAAACCAGTTTAAATGTCAATAGTACACTTAATCCTATAACCGCAACCCAGAACGTATGCCTGTGAAATAAAGCAACACCCAAAAGAATAAGTCCGAATATAATGAACTCAACACGTACCGGCCCGACAGATGGCACACTGTTTCCTGAGGCAAAAAGTGAGACCGGAGAAATTAAAACTGCTGCGATCAAAAGTATTCTCCTGAAGAGTTTCGATGGGTGTAAATTCAATATTTTCAGCATAGTAAGATATGTTTGAAATTTATAAAGACCTTTAAAAAAGGCGGCAATTTATAAATATTTCCTGTAAAATGACTAAAATATTCTTTGTAATGGCAAATTATCTTCGAATGATGTTTCTTAAATTCCATTTTGATTCCTTCCGGAATCCTAATAATTTTAATAATTTTGTGGGCTTATTTAGATTAAATATAATTAAGGGAGCGAACGAAAAATCCGGATGATGAATTAACAATTAGTACCAATACTTGTTAATTAATAAGGATTTGAAGATATTTATTGTTAGAGATGGAAAAAGATCAGGATAAGATATTAAATGATGTAACGTCGGGTGAATATAAGTATGGCTTCTATTCAGATATTGAGACTGAAAAGATTGAAAAAGGACTTAATGAGGACGTCATACGACTGATCTCAGGTAAGAAGGAAGAGCCCGAATGGCTTCTTGAATTCCGGCTGAAATCGTTTCGTCACTGGCTGACAATGAAAATGCCTGCATGGGCTAATCTTAAGATACCTCCCATAAATTACCAGGAAATAATTTATTATGCAGCTCCAAAACAAAGAGCATCGCCTGAAAGCCTGGATGATATCGATCCGGAACTTAAAAGAACTTTTGACAAGCTGGGAATCCCTCTTGAGGAGCAGAAACATCTTTCCGGAGTGGCCGTTGATGCGGTTCTGGACAGTGTTTCCGTCAGGACTACCTTCAGGGAAACACTCGCTGAGCTTGGAATAATATTCTGTTCTTTCAGCGAAGCAGTAAAGGAGTACCCTGAACTTGTAAGGAGATACATGGGAACAGTGGTTCCCTATACCGATAATTTCTTTGCCACTCTTAACTCTGCAGTTTTCAGCGACGGGTCATTCTGCTATATACCGAAAGGTGTAAGATGCCCTATGGAATTATCAACATATTTCAGGATAAACTCCGCAAATACAGGTCAGTTCGAACGGACACTTCTGATTGCTGACGAAGAGAGCTATGTTAGCTATCTTGAGGGCTGCACTGCTCCGATGAGGGATGAGAATCAGCTTCATGCGGCCATTGTTGAAATAATTGCCGAAAACAATGCCGAAGTAAAATATTCCACGGTCCAGAACTGGTATCCGGGCGACAAGGATGGCAAAGGCGGAATATTTAATTTTGTAACAAAAAGAGGATTGTGCAGGGGAGAAAATTCAAAAATATCATGGACCCAGATTGAGACGGGATCAGCCATTACCTGGAAGTATCCGTCGTGCATTCTCAGAGGAGATAATTCTACTGGAGAGTTTTATTCGGTAGCCGTGACAAATCATCATCAGCAGGCAGATACAGGGACAAAAATGATACATATAGGTAAGAATACCAAAAGCACTATCGTATCAAAGGGAATATCGGCAGGTCATGGGCAAAACAGTTACCGCGGACTTGTCAAAGTGATTAAAAATGCCTCAGGTGCCCGTAACTTTTCGCAATGCGATTCGTTACTCCTCGGAGATAAATGCGGTGCCCATACATTTCCCTATATTGAAGTTGACAACCAGACAGCTATTGTGGAACACGAAGCTACAACTTCAAAGATAGGGGAGGACCAGATCTTCTATTGCAACCAGCGAGGCATATCGACTGAAGATGCAGTAGGATTGATAGTTAATGGATATGCCAGAGAAGTGATTAACAAGCTGCCGATGGAGTTTGCCGTTGAAGCACAGAAACTTCTGCAGATAAGTCTTGAAGGAAGCGTAGGTTAAAATTATAATTGATATTATATTATTATGCTGGTTATTAAGAATTTAAAAGGTGCGATTAACGGAAAGACAATATTGAAGGGAATCAGTCTCGAGGTAAAACCCGGAGAGATACATGCAATAATGGGCCCTAACGGATCGGGCAAAAGCACACTCGCAGCTGTCCTTGCAGGACGTGATATTGTTGAAGTAACAGAGGGTTCGGTTTTATATTACGGGAAGAACCTTCTCGAAATGTCTCCCGAAGATCGTTCCAAAGGGGGCATCTTCCTGGGATTTCAGTATCCCATCGAGATCCCCGGAGTAAGTATGGTCAATTTTATGAAAACAGCAGTTAATGAACACAGGAAGCATAAGGGACTTGAACCTCTGTCAGCATCAGACTTCCTTAAACTTATGCGCGAAAAAAAGGAGCTCGTTGAAATTGATTCAAAGCTCGCAAACAGATCTGTGAACGAAGGTTTCTCGGGCGGAGAAAAAAAGAAGAATGAAATTTTCCAGATGGCGATGCTTGAACCAAAACTTGCTATTCTTGATGAGACAGATTCAGGACTCGATATTGATGCCCTCAGAATTGTAGCCAACGGAGTAAACAGACTTAAGCGTCCGGATAATTCTGCTATAGTAATTACTCATTACCAGAGGCTTCTTGATTATATCGTTCCTGATGTTGTGCATGTTATGTACGACGGAAGGATAGTAAAAACTGCCGGGAAGGAATTAGCCCTTGAACTTGAAGAAAAGGGTTACGACTGGATTAAAAAAGAGGTTGATAATCAAAACTGAAATGAACGGAAAATCTGAAGTAACGGAAACCTATTCGGGGCTCTATACAAACAATATAAGTAAAATCACCGCGGGCTCTTCATCTCATATTAATGCATTCAGACAGAAGGCTTTTGAGAAGTTCAGCCAGCTTGGAGTTCCTACAAGGAAAAATGAGACATATAAATACACAAATCTTGATCTCTTCTTTAAACATGACTATAAAACTTACTTTATACCTGATGAATCTGATTTTCTGAAAGCAGAGGAATTCAGATGTGATGTTACTGACCTTGATGCTCATGGTGTTGTATTGGTGAACGGGTTTTATCCGACAGTAAACGGGAAACTGCGCCAGCTTCCGGGTAATATTACAATAGGCAGCCTGAATGAGGCAGCAAAAAAATACCCTGATCTGATTGCAAAACATTACGGTAAATATGCTCAAAGCAATTCCGACGGACTTATCCATCTTAACACTGCAATGGCTTCCGATGGTGTATTTATTTATGTTCCCCGTGGATCAGTTCTTAAGAAACCTGTTCAGGTAGTTGATCTTGTTGATTCAAAAGAGGATACTTTCAATCAGCATCGCAGTCTTATCATCGTTGAAGATAATGCTGAATTTACCCTGATCATCTGCGACCATACCCTTTCTCCGAGCAAATTCCTTACAAATGCGGTTACTGAGATCCATGTAGGTGAAAATTCACATTTTGATATTATAAGAGTTCAGAATGAGCATAATAATGCATGCAAGATCACTCATACCTTTATTCATCAGGAGCGGAACAGCCATGCTTCATCGAATAATATTACACTTCATGGCGGACTGGTGCGTAACAGCACCTATCACTATCTGGGAGGAGAAGGAGCAGAATGCAATTCCTATGGGCTGTATCTTACCGATAAATGGCAGCATGTTGATAATTTTGTAAATGTCGAACATGCCTCTCCCAATTGCACCAGTAATCAGCTTTTCAAGGGTGTCCTGGATGAGATGTCCACCGGTGCCTTTAACGGAAGGATTTTCGTGGCACCTGATGCCCAGGGAACCCTCGCTTACCAGAAAAACAACAATATCCTCCTGACTGATGATGCAAAGATGGATACCAAACCACAGCTCGAGATTTATGCAAATGATGTAAAATGCAGTCATGGAGCCACCGTCGGGCAGCTTGACAATAATGCTCTTTTCTATATGCAGTCGAGGGGAATAGATAAGCGTCAGGCACGCCTTATGCTGATGTTCGGTTTTGCCCACGAAGTGATCCAGAATATCAATGTGGCAGCACTTCGCGAAAGGATGGATAATCTCGTTATGCAGAGGCTGAAAGGAGAATTGTCGCGATGTGCCAGCTGCATGGTCAAATGCGGATAAATTAATACTAAGGTGAAGGATATTTCTGAAATAAGGGCCGATTTCCCAATACTCAGCAGAAGAGTTTATGATAAGCCTCTTATCTATTTTGATAATGGCGCAACCACACAGAAACCCTTGTGCGTTCTTGATGCTGTAAGGGAAGTCTATACCAGCTATAACGGAAATGTTCACCGTGGAGTCCACGCAATGAGCGATCTGACTTCAGAAGCCTACGAAAATGCCAGGGAAAAAGTAAGATTATTCATTAATGCAGGTAAGAGAGAGGAAATAGTATTTACATCAGGAACCACAGGCTCGATCAATGCTGTTGCTTTTTCTTTTGGAGAGAGATATATAAAGACGGGCGATGAAATAATCATTAGCGGTCTCGAGCATCATGCAAATATTGTTCCCTGGCAAATGATGAGCCAGAGGAAAGGAGCACAGCTGAAAGTGATTCCTGTAAATGAGAATGGGGAGATACTTTTTGACGCTTTTCTTAAACTTCTGTCAGCGAAAACCAGAATTGTCGCTGTGACACAGGCATCAAACGCACTGGGCACAATTCTTCCGGTAAAAGATATAATCGAAGCAGCCCATACAGCAAATATCCCCGTCCTGGTTGACGGAGCCCAGGGAATCCAGCATGGTATTGTTGATATGAATTCTCTCGACTGTGATTTCTACGTTTTTTCAGGTCATAAGATCTATGGTCCGACAGGAACCGGGGTTCTTTATGGTAAGGAAAAATGGCTTTCTGAATTACCTCCTTATCAGGGAGGTGGTGATATGGTGGATAAGGTTACATTTGAGAAGACAACATATAACGAACTTCCTTTTAAATTCGAGGCAGGAACAATGAATTACGCGGGAGCTATCGGACTTGGAACTGCCCTGGATTATGTTTCACATCTCGGCCGGGAAGAGATTGCCATACGGGAAAAAATGCTTCTCGACTATGCAACCGGACTTTTGTCGGGTATAAAAGGGTTAAGAATATATGGTAATTCCCATGATAAAATCCCGACAATATCATTCCTTATCAATGATATACATCAGTATGATACAGGAATGATACTTGACAAGTTGGGTATTGCTGTAAGGACCGGAACTCATTGTGCGCAACCGGTTATGGAACATTTTGGAATTGATGGAACAGTGCGTATTTCAATGTGTTTTTACAATACAGTTGAAGAGGTTGATGTCCTTGCCGGCGGAATTGAAAAGGTGATCACTATTTTTTCATAAAGTAACTATGACCATTAATGAAGTCCAGGATAGCATAATTGAGGAGTTTTCGCTTTTTGATGACTGGATGGATAAATACAACATTCTGATCGACATAGGGAAAGAACTCCCGGTTATTGATCCCGGATATAAGACTAAAGACTATCTGATCGAAGGATGTCAGTCTAAAGTCTGGTTGCGCCCCGATTATGATGGGAAGATAATATCATTCAGTGCCGACAGTGATGCAATAATAACCAGGGGGATAGTAGCATTGCTGATTAAAGTGCTTTCTGGCAGAACACCTGATGAGATCATAGGATCAGAGCTCTATTTTATTGACAGGATAGGACTGAGACAGAATCTTTCCCCAACACGGTCGAACGGATTGCTTTCAATGGTGCGGCAGATGAAACTTTACGCTATGGCCTATAAGGCACAGGGCTCATTTTAAGATCCCCTCCCTGGAGGGGCCCGGGGTGGGTTTTCTGACTATAAATAATAAATGAAAAGATTGCTTCGTCACGGTTTCCCTGACTCGCAATGACGGTAAATACAATTTAACATATGGATCCAACAGAACAACTTGAAACAGAATCGAGGATAGCGGGAGTGCTTAAAAGCATTTATGATCCTGAGATCCCGGTAAATATATATGATCTCGGACTAATCTATAATATAGACCTCGACGACGATCATATAGCCCATATTACTATGACCCTTACTGCACCAAATTGTCCCATGGCGGAAGAACTTATCGAAGAAGTAAAATACAAGGTTGCAGGAACCAGAGGTGTCAAAGAGTGTGATCTCAAACTGACTTTTAATCCTCCATGGGATAAAAGTATGCTGAGTGATGAAGCAAAACTTGAACTGGGATTTCTATAATTCAGAAACATGGGAATAAAAACCGGCAAGGAGTTTTCATCAGGCATAAAGGACAAAGCCTGCGAACTCGGATTTGATATCTGCGGAATTGCCAAACCAAGGATCCTTGATGAATGCGGCCCGAAACTTAATGCCTGGATTGACGCAGGTATGAATGATATAATGGGATATCTTGCCAGGGACCTGGACAAAAGGCTCAATCCTGAAAGTCTGTTTGCAGGAGCAAAGTCGGTTGTGGTTACAGGGCTGAGCTATTATTCCGGGAATATGCAAAAAGATGAAAGAGCTCCCATCCTTTCAAGATATACTTATGGCAGTGATTATCATGAAGTAATAGAAGCAAAGCTTGAAAAACTTCTTGCCTGGATTAAAAGTGTCGACCCTGCAGCTGACGGCAAGGTAGTAGTTGACAGTTCTTCAATGCTCGAAAAAGCGTGGGCAAGAGAAGCAGGACTTGGATGGCAGGGCAGGCATTCAATATTGATAAGCAGGGAGATAGGCTCTTTCTTTTTCATTGGGATCCTGATACTTAATCTTGAGCTTGATTATGATGCTCCTTTTACTGAAGATTATTGCGGGGATTGCAGGATATGTATTGAGGAATGCCCCACGGGAGCAATCAATAATGATCATACTATTGATGCACGAAAATGTATCGCCAATATAACAATTGAAAGGAGAGGACCCATACCTGAAGACCTGGTTCCATTACTTGGCAGAAGAGTTTATGGTTGTGACAGGTGTCAGGAAGTGTGTCCATGGAACAAAAAGGCAGGAAACAAAAGAACTCCTGAATTCAGATTAGATGATGAGATAGCGGCAATGAGGCTCGAAGATTGGAAGAATCTTTCAGATGAGCGGTTTTCAAGGCTTTTCGGCCGGTCTGCCATGCGCAGGATAAAATATGAAAAACTGATGAGCAATATAGACGCAGCAATAAGGTCAGACATGTGACGATTACTGTCTGTCCTCAATCACTGTAACGACAATTTCCCTTCTGCTCCGGGGACCATCGAATTCACAGAAAAAGATGTTCTGCCATGTTGAGAGACCAAGCTTCCCTGCAATAACAGGAATACTCTCCGACGGTCCCACAAGCCCTGCTTTAAGATGTGCATCCCCGTTATTGTCCTGACGGTCGTGTTCCCATACACCATTGGGTATTATCCGGTTCAGCAAAGTAATTACATCATTCTGTACAGACTGATCCCAGTTTTCCTGAATCATGATTGCGGCTGTTGAACCTCTGGCATAAACAGAGGTTATCCCGTTCTGAATGTTGCTCATCCTTAAAATATCTTCAACTTCATGTGTGATATCATATAATCCGTTCCGGCGATCGGTGGTCAGTGTAATAATATTTTGCATATTATATGGATTTCTTTTTACCTTTCTGTTAAAATTACGTCTTATTTCTAAATAGTTGCCAAAGCTTTGATAGAAAAGGAACTTATAGAGGAGTGCAGAAACGGTAATCTGCGGAGTTTCAGAAAGGTTGTTGAGATGACTTCACAAATGGTTTTCACCGTTGCCCACAGGATGCTAGGCGATGAAGAGAGCGCGCGGGATGTGGTTCAGGATACAATGGTTACAGTCTGGCAGAAGCTGGCTAATATCAAAACTGCAGAGAGTTTCAGAACATGGGTTTACAGAATCGCTGTAAACAAATGTTACGATCAGCTGCGACGACGAAAAAGACAGAACGAAAACAGATACGATGATCAGGCATGGGCGATTATCTCAAATCGCATTTCGGAAGAAGGCAATACTGAGCTTGATAATGCAGAGAACGCAAGGATAATAAGCCTTCTGACAGATAAATTAAGCCCCAGGCAAAAAGCTGTATTTGTTCTTTCAGAACTTGAGGATATGCCGGCTGATGAAATCTCAAAAATAACTGGCATGACCAGATCGGTAATAAAAGCGAACCTTTATCATGCAAGGAAGAATATCGAATCATTATTACAGAAATATTTATGAAACCCACATGATTGATCGAAACACAAACACGTATATAAATAATTCACTCTCAACCGAGCGAAGCGAGCTCGACGAAGTCAATCATGTGTGGTTCCCCCGCCATATCGGGGCAGGCTATCATACCATTAAGATCAAAATTATAATATGATGAAAACCACAGAGGAGAGTGACAGATATAAAAAGATTCTGGAACTCATGCGGAGTTCCCGACCGGACCTGGCCCGGCCTGAAGAGATAGTAAATGAGGTAATTAAACGGATTCAGCATGGAAATCGCCCGACGGACAGGATCTCAGATTTCATTGGTAGTCTTTTCGGATGGATATATATCGGATGGGTAAGAAATAGCCTCGTGGCTGCCGCTGCAGTAATGGTCTCACTATTCATTTATCAGCAGGCTCTTATTTTAAAACAGGTGAATAATATCAGCCGGCAGCAGGTTATGACCGGGATTGAACCTATACCCGGTTCCATGACAGGATTCGACAACAAACTCACTATCTACAAATTCTCAAACAAGCTGTCGCCTTCCGGTGACATTAAGATTTCAGAAAAGCAGCTAGAAATGATACTGGAATCATATGATAATCTGCGGTCGAAATATAAGAACCTTATCAGGATCATCGAAGAGGATCCTGAACTGAAAAGATATATTGAAGGAAAACTTGATGCAAACAAAAAGTACAAACCTGATATTTAATAAGATGGAACACAGAAAAACAAAACTCATCATTTCCGTTATTCTGATAATGACGGCTTCATGCAATGAACCGGAAACTGTTGTCACAAATATTGTCCATGCTGACGGATCAGTGACAAGAAGGATCGAAATGAGAAGTACCGAGAATAAGTTTGATATTTCTTCTTTGCAGGTCCCGTTAGATAGCACATGGATAATAAAAGACTCTCTTGAAATTAACGCCAGTGACGATACAGTATGGGTAAAGCGCGCTGAAAAAATGTTTGCCGGTGTCGGAGAGATTAACATGGCATACCGGAGCGACAGTGGAGCAAATAAAGATATTTCACGTCATGCTGAATTCAGGAAGAAATTCAAATGGTTCAACAATGAATATACCTTCTCAGAAATTATTGATAAGAAAATGAAATACGGGTACCCTGTAAGGGAGTACCTTAACGCGGAAGAACTTAAATGGTTTTACTCTCCCTCTAACGTGAATGAAGAGAAGAAAAATGGTCCGGACAGCCTTGAATTCCGGTCATTCAGTGACACAGTGGAAAAGAAGCTTGAGAAATGGTATATAAAAAACATTGTATCAGAATGGATCGGGGAATTTGCTTCACTCACGGGAGAAAAAGTAAACAATGAAATGACTCAGAAATCGTTGAAATTAAGGGAAAATGAGTTCGTAAACATCGTTGAAAAGAACCTTGAGCATTTTGACACACTCTGGCAGAACGGTACTCTGCTCAGGGAATTTATCGGTGAGGCAAATGCAGTAAAATATAAAAATGAGGCTGATTCAGCCGCAAATATGGCTACCGATCGTTTTTGGGTTAGTTTCAAACCATATACGGTCAGAGCAATCATGCCTGGCAAACTTACAGGTACCAACGGATTAATTGACTCTGCCGGTCTTTTATTATGGCCTGTAAATTCTGACTTTTTTCTGACAGAACAATATAAAATGCAGGCTGAATCAAAAATCCCCAATATATGGGCATGGATTGTCTCTGGATTGTTTCTGGTGTTTGTATCTACCGGTATTTTAAAAAAAATGAGGCCGTCTCAAAAGTAGCTTCCGGCATTATTATTCCTTTATGTGACTTTGTGTTGTTCTTTGTGATCCCCGTCCGACTGGCTTCAGCCGGGCGGGCTTTGTGGTTAAATGACTTAACTTTAACCACTAAGGGATACAAAGATTATCACAATGGTTCACTAAGGACTTTTGAGACAGCCTCGTTCCTAACCTAGAAAACCCTATATATTAACCAAATACTAACGGGCATAATCCTTTAAAATCAGCATAAGCTTCTGCCGTGTAAAGAAAATCCTGCTTTTTACTGTACCAATCTTTAAACCGAGCTTGTCGGCAATCTCATGATACTTAAATCCGTCTATGTGCATCCTGAAAGGGATCCTGAATTCATCGCTCAATGAGTCAATTGCCTTCTCGATCTCATCCTTGGCATAATTTGATTCAGGAGAGATGAATCCCTTGTCATGAGGCATATTTAAGTAATAAAGATCCTGGGTGCCGTCGATTATTGTATTCTCCTTTACATTGCGCCTGTAATTGTTAATAAAGGTATTCTTCATTATTGTGAATACCCAGGCTTTAAGGTTTGTATAATCGACAAATTTTTCCTTATACGTTATTGCTTTCAGGTAAGTATCCTGAACGAGATCCAGGGCAGAATCCCTGTCGGAGGTAAGACTCATTGCAAACCTCTGAAGATTGCTTTTCATCTGGATCAGACTATTATTGAATTCAAAAGCTGTCATGGTTTGTTTTTTTTTATTGTTGAAACAAAACTATACAATTAAAATAAGATAAAAAAATCTTAATATCATATAATCTTTAGAATATGTCATGTTTCTAAAATAGCTTTTATTCGTAAGTATCATTATATTAAATATATATAATTGTATTTTTATTATAATTCTAAATTTGAAATAAATAATAAAATTGATTTATCATGATTGATTGAAAAGATTCTGAATCTAATATCACTGTATCCGGCAAGGTTTAATTTTGTCGGCAGGGGGATTTATTATTCTTTCTTTTGTATTTTTAACGAAAAAAGAATATGGATTTCAACATCAGGCTAAGCAACGGGCAGGTATTAAGAGGCTTCATAGTAAGTCCGGGTGAGAACCTTCGTGCAGTCGTGATACTTGTTCACGGGCGGGGAGAGCATATTCAGCGATACAATAACTGGGCCGGGCTGTTCAATGAGGTAATGATAGGATTTGCCGGTGTTGATCTTCCCGGGCACGGACGCTCAGACGGTAAAAGAGGACACATAAGGAGTTACGCTCTTACAGATGAAATGATCAGTATCCTTATAAACGAATGCCGTAAAACATTTCCATCAATTCCGCTTTTCCTGTATGGTCACAGCATGGGAGGAGGTATTGTGCTTGATTATCTTGTCCGCAACGATCCCAAAGTGGTGGGAGCTATAATCTCATCCCCCTGGCTTAAACTGTCATTTGAACCGAAAGCATCAAGTGTAAAGCTGGCCCGCATCATGGGTAGTATTTTACCTTCGCTTATACAGCCTGCAGGACTGGTGGTGGAGCATCTTTCGCATGACCAGAAGGTTGTGGATGCTTTTAAAAATGACCCTCTGAATCATAACAAGATTTCAATTGGGCTGTTTAACGCAGCAATATCGGCAGCATCAAATGCCCTGAAAAATGCAGCCAGCCTTAACAAACCACTGGTAATGATTCATGGGACAGATGACCATATCTGCTCACCCGAAGGTAGCAGAGAGTTTGCCTCAAAAACCGGACTGGCTGAGTTAAGATTGTGGGATGGAGGATACCATGAGCTTCATAATGAGTTTTTCAAGTACGATGTGTTTAAGTATATTTTAAACTGGATCGACCACTTAATTGCTGTTTAAAAGTCTGTTGGCAGATGGAATTCAGGACAACATTCAGCATCCCGTCATCAGTAAAAAAGATATCCTACAGTGATCCTGTAATGCTTATAGGATCATGTTTTGCAAATTCCATCGGACAGAAACTGGAGCTCGGGAAGATGCCTGTGCTGATTAACCCTTCAGGCACTGTATATAATCCCGTATCTGTAAACAATACGCTCAATTCAATTATTGAGCGAAAAAAGATTAATGAAGAGAACCTGTATAATTATGACGGTATCTGGATAAGTTTTGAACATTATACTGATTTCTCTTCAGATAATCCTGAAGTAGTTATTGAAAGGATAAACAGAAAATCGGAAGAAGCATATAAATTTCTTTCCTCAGCCGGCTTCCTTTTTATCACATTCGGTACGGCCCGGGTTTTCAGATGGAACCAGTCGGGGAAGATTGTTTCGAACTGTCATAAAATACCTGCATCAATGTTTACCCGGGAACTGCTGGGAGTTGATGAGATTGTACATTTATGGAGTATCCTGCTTGACAAGCTTAGATTGCTTTTTCCCGGTCTGCAGACCGTCTTTACTGTCAGTCCGGTGCGCCACTGGAAAGACGGGGCACACGGAAACCAGATAAGCAAGTCGGTTTTGTTCCTTGCGGTGGAACAACTTCTTGGCCACCCTTCTAAACCGGTTTATTTTCCTGCTTATGAGCTTGTTATGGATGACTTGCGTGATTACCGGTTTTACGGGGAGGATATGATTCACCTTTCAGCTCAGTCTGTCGATTATGTATGGGAATCATTCAGCAGTACTTATTTTGATAAAACAACAATTAATATCTGGAAGGAGGTCGCTAAAATTTCAAAAGCAGTCTCTCACATTATACAGACCGGATCAAAAGATCAGATAAAAAAATTTGCCCTGAAAATGATTTCCCGGATAGAAGAGGTTACAGGTAAATATCCCGACATTGATCTTGGTAATGAAAAGGGATATTTTCTGGATCTGCTAAAATAGCGGACCGGAGGGATGTTTGATTTTCTCATTCAAAGTTGGTGACAGCTTTAAGGAAATCTTCAGGATTCCTTGTAATTATTATATTTTCAGGAATCTTTTTCTCTTTAAGCTCAGGAAAATCAGTCAGAATGATTTTTTTTATAAACAATGACTTACCTATAGTGTTAAAATATCCGATTTTTATTCTTGAGAAATCAAATGCGCCGGAATTTACGACAAGATATTCAAAGGGCTTTATTTTATGAATCTCTGTGATTTCGGAGGCAGGCAGAATCCCTCCTGTATATATCACATCATAACCTCTCTTTTTCAGTACATATTTATAAAACAGAAAATTATTGTCAGAAAGATTGCCGTAGGTATTTATCATTGCCACGGAAGCTTTTGTTTTCCTGGCGGAAGTCATTTTAATGTTGTTATCCTCAACTATAAGCAACTGTCTGATTGAATTTCTGACAAACTGTTCCTGTGCTCTTGTCATACTTCCTGTCTGCCATAAAATCTTTGACTTTTCAAGCAGCGGATGGAAAAACAGGATATACGACTCTTCAATCGGATGATTTCTTAAAAATGGTTCAAGAGCCTCTTTAAACTGCAGCTCATTGAACCGGAGTGCCGGCATAAGAATCTTTCCGGGCTGAAAATTCCTGTCATTATTTTCATCCCTGCTGCTAAAAGAGATAACCTGCCTGTTTAACTCATCATCACTTAGGTGCGCGATCCTTGATATTTTAAATCCGCTTCGGTTGAGGTAAGCTACATTAAGGATCTTCTTAAGTTCATTTTCACTGTATGTTCTTATATTTGAATCAGTTCTGTCAGGCTCGAGCAAGTTGTACCTCTTTTCCCAGATCCTTATTGTATGGGCCTTGATCCCTGAAAAGTTTTCCAGATCCTTTATTGAGAAAACATTCATCCCTTCTTCCATGGCATCTGCAATTATTCAATTTTTCAAAATAGTAAGGAACCTTTACACAATAAACAATTTAAAGAACATTATGTTCTTTGGATAAGAATTTTAACAAGTTGTCTTTTATTGTGGATATTTCCCCTGCTGTCCCCGGGGCTCATGCGATTCTTCGCTAGTCAGGATTCTCAATCATAACCTTTTTAACTATTCTGGTTCCATCGGTAAACGAAATAGTAACCAGATACATACCTCTTGCAGGTCTGGTAAGAAGCACTTTTGTAACAGACACAGGATTTTTATACTGGGCTCTGAAAATATCCTGTCCTATCATATTTGTAACCTTGACCATTACCATATCCCTGTCGGCCTTAATAGTAAAAGTGTTATCTCTTACAGGGACAGGGTAAATACTTATATTTGAACCGGGAGTCTCACTTATAAAAGTTTTTTGAGGATAAGTTCTGACCACACTCATCGTATCCTTCTGTGAATAAAGGCTGACCGGGAAAATAATACAGGATAAAAAGAGTAGAAAATGCTTCATAAGCACCCTTTTCTTAACTTATAACAAAAACTGTGCTAAAGGTAATCATTTTTATTTGAAATCATTCAATAATTTATTTGCCAGAATCAGATCGTCAGGAGTATCTATACATAAGCTTTCCCATTCTGTAACTGCGGTCCTGATCTTAAATCCGTTTTCCACCCATCTGTTTTGTTCGAGCGATTCACTCTTCTCGAGCAGGCTCTGGGGCAGAGAAGTGATCCTGGATAAAATACTGGTTTTATAAGCATACAGACCAATGTGTAAATAATAGGTGTGCATTGTGGTCCATTGGCTAAATTCGGCATTACGTATATAAGGTATTGCGGCCCTGCTGAAATATATTGCATTGCCCGAAATGTCCATAATGACTTTTGGATGATTGGGATTGGTAATATCGTCTTCCGGTCCGGCCTTCCTCACCAGGGTAGCCAGTCCGACTGACTTGTCAGAAAAACATGAAGCCAGCAGCTCAATCTGTTCGGGTCTGATAAACGGTTCATCTCCCTGGATGTTGACAACGACATCAATTTTCAGCCCTTTTTCTGTTGTTAATATATTAACAGCTTCAGCACACCGGTCGGTACCGCTCTGATGATCAGGGGATGTCATCAATGCTCTGCCCCCGAATCTAATCACTGTTTCATATATCGCAGTGTTGTCGGTCGCAACATAGACAATATCCAGCGATCGCGATGCCTGTTCATAAACCCTTTGAATCATTGTCCTGTCCCCGATTATGGCAAGCGGCTTGCCCGGGAACCTTGATGATGAGTATCGTGCAGGAATAATGCCTGCGAACTGGTATCCATAAAGTGTTTTCATCATAATATAATTTGGATTTTAAGGGTATGATGGAACCCACATGTTGATTATAATTTATTTACAAGCGTTTGTGTTGGCATAACATGTGGGTTTCATGGCACGAATTTACAAAAATTGAATTTCCCAATGTTTTAAAAATATCTTAAATTCGCACCATCGGAAAACATGTATGAAAGACCTTCAGAATATTAAGCAAAGGTTCACAATAATTGGCAACCACGAAGGGCTAAACCGGGCACTCGACATTGCGGTGCAGGTTGCACCTACTGATCTTTCAGTTCTTATTACCGGAGAAAGCGGTACAGGGAAAGAGGTCTTCCCTCAGGTAATTCACAGCTACAGTGCAAGGAAACACGGCCAGTATATTGCCGTCAATTGTGGGGCAATTCCGGAGGGGACAATTGATTCCGAGCTCTTTGGCCATGAAAAGGGATCATTTACAGGTGCCACTGACAGCCGGAAAGGTTATTTTGAAGTTGCCGATGGTGGCACGATTTTCCTTGATGAGGTGGCCGAATTGCCTCTTTCGACACAGGTTCGCCTCCTGAGAGTCCTTGAAACAGGAGAGTTTATTAGAGTGGGTTCTTCCAAAGTCCAGAAGACAAATGTTCGCGTTATTGCAGCAAGCAATGTGGATGTGGTTACTGCAATCGAACATGACAAGTTCAGAGAGGACCTGTTTTACCGGCTGAACACCGTTCCTATAAAAGTACCGGCTTTGAAGGAAAGAGGTGAGGACATCTTCCTGCTTTTCAGGAAGTTTGCCATGGACTTTGCTGAAAGATACAGGATGCCTCCTATCAGGCTCAGTAATGATGCAAAAAATATCCTGCTGAATTATTCATGGCCGGGAAATGTACGGCAACTTAAGAATATTACGGAACAGATCTCAATTATTGAAAAAGAGAGGGAAATAAGTGTGGAGGTGCTAAGGGGTTACCTCCCCGATTATACAGGTGTTAAGCTTCCTGCTGTTATCAGAAGAGAGGAAGATAAATCCTTTACTTCCGAGCGTGAAATCCTGTACAAGATACTCTTTGACATGAAAAGCGATATGAACGATCTGAAAAAGCTGGTACTCGATCTTATTAAAACAGGAGAACTTGATATCACCTTTCATGAAAGCAATTCCGGAGTTATTAAAAACCTTATAAGGGACGCAGGACGGGAGGAAAATATGTCTGGTACGGAAGAAGCTCATCCCGCAGATTTTCCCCTCCGGCACAGCAGAACCAATATACAGGATACTGAAGAAGTTGTGGAGGAATCCCTTTCACTTGCAGGAAAAGAAATTGAGATGATTAAAAAGGCATTGGAGAAATATAACGGTAAAAGGAAAATGGCTGCACATGAACTGGGGATATCCGAACGGACTCTTTACAGAAAAATAAAGGAGTATGAAATTGAAATGTAATAATATTTTCCGCCTGTCAGTGAAAATAAGATTTATTGTTTTTATCGGAATCATTTTCATTATCCCCGGAGGATGTGGCATATATTCATTTACAGGGGCAACTACGGAAGGATTAACCTCAGTCAGTATTCAGTATTTTCAGAACAGGGCCAGTCTTGTTCAGCCCGGATTGAGCCAGGGCATTACGGATGCACTGATTGACAAATGCAAAGCCCAGACCAGCCTGAAAATAGTAAATGGATTTGGAGATGCAAACTTTGAAGGTGAAATAACTGATTATAATACCAGGCCTCTTACAGTATCTGCCGATGCACAGGCTGCCATGAACAGATTTACAATTACTGTAAAAGTCAAATTCACAAACAGTGTAAATCCTGATCAGAGCTTTGACCAGCCTTTCTCGCGGTACGAAGATTACAACAGTTCTTTCGACCTGAGCCAGGTTGAAGGAGATCTTGCTAAAAAAATAGTTGATTTGCTCGTGGAAGATATCTTTAACAGGGCATTTGTTAACTGGTAAGTATCAATGAACAAAAATGACTTCTTAAATCTGATTGGCAGCAGCGCACCTGTCGATAAACAGGTCCTTTCAGATATCCGCGAGATTGTAAATATCTTTCCCTATTTTCAGACAGCTCATCTTCTTCTGCTTAAAGGGCTTAAAGATAATTCAGATATACGGTTTGAAAATCAGCTCAGGAATTCTGCAATCCATGTTGCCGACAGGGAAGTTTTATATAATCTTCTTAAAGTGGAAAATATTCCGCTGGGGAAAGAGGTTCCGGATGAACCGGTCGAAGAGACTCAAGTCGTTGAGGAATTAAAGAGCGAGATCCCTGCTGAAGATACCCCGCTGAAAGAAACAATGCCAGAACCAGTTTATGAGCATGAAGATAAAGGTGAAGAGACTCCCGGGGCGTTAAATATTTCTGTCGATATAGAACAGACAGTTATTGAATCTGCAAGGAACAGCGAGGATCTTATAAATGAGATCGAAAAAGATGAAGGGATGCTATCAGGTGAGGAAAAATCGGATAATCCGGATCAGGTTCCGGGAAGGACCATCCTTCTATCGGTGGAATCTGAGATCGATGAACCTGAAAGGAGCGTTTTGGGGATTGATGATGAAACATCTGATAATGAAGATAATATCTTCTATATGGATCCCGGATTTTCAGGGCCCGTTATCGAAGAAATAGCTGAATCGGAACATGAGGTGATTGAAGAGGAACCATCCCCTGAGCCGGTACCTGAAACAGAACCTGAACACGGTGTAGGGGAAGTTCATGACCGGCAGGCCAGAACACTTGACAAACAGGCTCAGTTTGATCTTATTGATAAGTTTATTTCTGCAAATCCAAGAATTGAACCACAAAGGGAGAAAACTGAACATCCTGTTGAAGATCTTGCACATGAATTTACTGAAGGTAAGGGGATATTCGTGACCGAAACACTTGCCAGGATTTATATAAATCAGGGATATTATTCAAAGGCAATTGACATTTATGAAAAATTATGTTTGAAATTTCCGGAAAAAAGTGGTTACTTTGCGACTCAAATTGAAAAAATAAAAGAGATAATTAAATAGTTGACATATGGGAATTTATATTTTTATTTCTGTGCTTATAATTATTGCCTGTTTTCTTCAGGTAATGATTGTACTCGTTCAGAATTCCAAAGGAGGCGGTCTGGCTGCTAATTTTACGTCGGCAGGTCAGTCTATGGGAATAAGAAAAACTGCTGATTTTCTTGAAAAATCTACATGGACCCTTGCAGGAGCCATTCTGATCATGTGCGTGGTAGCCACAGCCACAATTCCAAGAGGAGTAACAACTGAACGTTCCAGAATCGAGAATCAGATTCAGAATGCTGTCGATCCGAATGCAGTGCCTACTCTACCGACTGCTGTACCTGAAAATCCTGCCACCACTCCGTCAGGGAATGAGAATCCACCCAGGAATTAAATAGTCTTCTTCTGAAAAAATACTGAAGTGTCAGTTTGTCATAAAGCTGACACTTATTGTTTAAATACGTAATAGCTTCAATAACAAATATGTACACATTAATACTTCTGCTGTACCTTAAAAATGTCATAAAAAAACCGATAAAATGTCGGCTAAACAGCATTGGTGGAAGGAATTTCTGATTTGGCATAAAATATGCTAATGGAACAGGCAGAAAATAATCATTAACTTTAAAACTAAATAAACATGGCACAATTAAAAGGAAAAGTATTGGCTGGTAAGGTTTTAGTAAAACCTCACGAAGCCGAAGCAAAAACTGCAAGCGGAATAATCATTCCGGATTCTGCAAAAGAAAAACCCAGGCAGGGTACTGTTATTCTGGTAGGTGGACCAAAGAAAGATGAAGAAATGGAAGTAAAAAAGGGTGATGTGGTTCTTTATGGTAAATATTCCGGACAGGAACTTACAATTGACAATGAAGACTACCTTCTTATTTCACAGTCGGATATTTTATTCATAGCTTAATTTCAGCAAACCAATAAATCTATATAATATGTCAAAAGAGATTAAATTCAATATTGAAGCACGTGCTCAACTTAAGGAAGGTGTCGATCAGTTGGCAGATGCTGTAAAAGTTACTCTTGGCCCGAAAGGCCGTAATGTTGTTCTTGAAAAGAAATTTGGTGCTCCCCAAATTACTAAAGATGGCGTAACTGTGGCAAAAGACATTGAGTTGTCAGATCCATTCAGGAATATGGGTGCTCAGATGGTTAAGGAAGTAGCCTCAAAGACAGGCGATATTGCAGGTGACGGAACAACTACTGCCACAGTTCTTGCTCAGGCTATCATCAATGTTGGTCTGAAGAACATTACAGCCGGTGCCAATCCCATGGATGTTAAAAGGGGTATTGACAAAGCGGTGGAGAAAGTTATAAACCACCTGAAATCGCAGGCAAAAGTTGTCGGCGACGACCTTAGTAAAATTGAACAGATCGCAAGAGTTTCAGCAAATGATGACCAGGAAATTGGAAAGCTTATCGCTGAAGCAATGGGCAAAGTTCATAAAGAAGGTGTTATTACAGTTGAGGAATCCAAAAGTACATCTACTTATGTTGAAGTTGTCGAAGGTATGCAGTTTGACCGCGGGTATATTTCTGCATATTTTGTAACAAATGCAGAAAAAATGGAAGCTGATCTTGAAAATCCATATATCCTGATTTATGACAAGAAGATTTCTTCAATGAAGGATATGCTTCCGATTCTTGAAGCTACTGCACAAACCAGCAGACCTCTTCTTATTATTTCTGAAGATGTTGAGGGAGAAGCTCTTGCAACCCTGGTTGTAAACAGGCTTCGCGGATCATTAAGGGTATGTGCCGTCAAAGCTCCCGGATTCGGTGACAGGAGGAAGGAAATGCTTGAAGATATTGCCATTCTGACAGGCGGTACTGTAATATCGGAAGAGAAAGGACTTAAACTTGAGCATACAACACTTGAAATGCTTGGTACTTCTGAAAAAGTTACTGTAAATAAAGAGAATACCACTATTGTGAATGGTTTCGGGGATAAGGAAATGATAAAGGCCAGAATTGGTCAGATCAAACAGCAAATGACAACCACAACTTCCGACTACGACAAAGAGAAGCTCCAGGAGCGTCTTGCAAAACTGTCAGGAGGCGTTGCCGTACTTTATATAGGTGCTGCTTCGGAAATTGAGATGAAGAGCAAGAAAGACCGTGTTGACGATTCACTTCATGCAACAAGGGCTGCAATTGAGGAAGGTATTGTTCCGGGCGGAGGTGTTGCATATATCCGCGCAATTTCCGCTCTTGAAGGCCTTAAAGGCGACAATGAAGATCAGACAACAGGTATAGAGATTATTAAACGTGCAATTGAAGAACCTCTTCGTCAGATTGCAATCAATGCAGGCAAAGAGGGTGCCGTGGTTGCTCAGGCCGTGAAAGCAGGTAAAGGTGATTTCGGATATAATGCCCAGACCGACAAATTCGAGAAACTCTACACTTCGGGAGTAATCGATCCTGTGAAAGTAGTAAGGGTTGCTCTTGAAAATGCAGCCTCTGTAGCTGGGATGTTCCTTACCACTGAAGCAGTTGTTGTTGAGGAGAAGGAAGAAAAGCAGGCAATGCCACCTCAGGGAATGGGCGGAGGAATGCCTTATTAATAATTAATTGTATATTGTTTTATAATGTAGAGCCAGGTCCCAGACCTGGCTCTACATGTTTATAAATTTATATATTTGCACCTGTTTTCCAGAATCATTTTTGATGCACCGAATCCGTAATTTCTGTATCATAGCACACATCGACCATGGTAAAAGTACCCTGGCCGACCGGCTTCTTGAAAGAACCAACACAATTACAGAAAGGGAATATCAGGACCAGATACTTGACGATATGGACCTTGAAAGGGAGAGAGGCATCACAATCAAAAGCCATGCAATACAGATGGAGTTTGATTATGAGGGTGAGAAATACTACCTGAACCTTATTGACACTCCGGGGCATGTCGATTTTTCATACGAAGTATCAAGGTCAATTGCTGCATGCGAAGGAGCTCTGCTTGTCATCGATGCCACTCAGGGTATCCAGGCTCAGACCATCTCAAACCTCTATATGGCTATTGATCATAACCTGGAGATAATTCCCGTGCTGAATAAGATGGATATGATAAATGCCATGCCTGAGGAAGTCAAGGATCAGATAGTTGACCTCGTAGGATGCAAAAGGGACGATATTATTGAGGCAAGTGCAAGAACAGGTTTGGGGATCGACAGGATACTCACTGAGATAGTAAATCGCATTCCATCTCCTTCAGGAAGTCCCGATGCACCGTTGCAGGCTTTGATATTTGATTCCATCTTCAATTCATTCAGGGGAATCATAGCTTATTTCAAAATCGTTAACGGCACAATCAGAAGAGGCGACAGGGTAAAGTTTGTAAGTACCGATCATGAGTATAATGCTGAAGAGATAGGTGTGCTGAAATTGAAACAGGATCCGCGGGATGAGCTGGGTGCAGGGGATGTTGGATATATTATCTCAGGAATTAAAGTCTCTTCCGAAGTCAAGGTAGGTGATACCATAACACATGTCAGGAATCCTTGCGAGAAAGCCATCTCCGGATTTGAAGATGTAAAACCCATGGTTTTCGCCGGTATCTATCCTGTTGATGCTGATGAATATGAAGACCTCAGAGTCTCAATAGAAAAACTTCAGCTGAATGACGCTTCGTTGTCGTTTGTTCCTGAATCATCTGCTGCTCTCGGATTTGGTTTTAGGTGCGGATTTCTTGGATTGCTGCATATGGAAATTATTCAGGAGAGACTCGACCGTGAATTTGATATGGATGTGATAACAACAGTTCCTAATGTTTCATTTAAAGTCTATTCGACAAAAGGCGAAGAAATAGATGTTCATAATCCCTCAGGGTTACCTCCTGCAAACTATATAGAAAGAATTGAGGAACCTTATATCATTGCACAGGTGATTACATTATCCGATTATGTCGGATCGATAATGAAGCTCTGTATAGATAAAAGGGGAGTTTTAAAAAACCAGATTTATCTTACACGCGACAGAGTGGAACTTACTTTTGAAATGCCGCTATCTGAAATTGTTTTCGATTTCTACGACAAATTAAAAAGCATTTCCAAAGGATATGCTTCATTTGATTATTATTATACAGCCTATCAGAAAGCTGATCTTGTAAGGCTCGATATACTTCTGAACGGGGAAATGGTTGATGCCCTTTCTACCCTGATATACAGGGGTCATGCATACGAATTCGGCAGGAAGATGTGTATTAAACTTAAAGAACTTATTCCTCGCCAGCAGTTTGATATTGCCATACAGGCAGCTATCGGAGCTAAAATAATATCACGGGAGACTGTAAAGGCTGTAAGGAAAGATGTGACAGCCAAATGTTACGGTGGAGATATAACAAGGAAGAGGAAGCTTCTTGAAAAGCAGAAAAAAGGTAAGAAAAGAATGCGTCAGATAGGGAATGTTGAGATTCCCCAGCAGGCATTCCTTGCAGTCTTAAAGCTGGACTGACAAACATAGGGAAGCTGGACTTTTCCCGAATTTATTCTAAACTATTTTCAGAAGATATTTGTGTTTATAAAAAAAGTATTATTTTAGTCGCCGGGGAAATTGCGGTTGACATTAATAAAGAGTCATACCCTTTTAACTAACCTGAACTTACTACCCTGACTGGATTTATCCCGCCAGGGTATTTTTTCATTACATCAGGTGGTATCCTCTTCCGTGCTTAAACAAAAAAAATTAACATTTAATTAAATAAATGTTAAAGTTTATTTCCGGGGCAAAAAATATTTTTTTATTTCAATAACCCTCTTTATCTTTGTAAAGGTTTTGGCATGATATTTGTTTTTAAAGAAAATAGAGGTTTTTTTCATAGGTTAGGTTAGTTTTAGGGTTATCAAAAGTGAGCCGTCCCGAGTTCTCGGAGACGGCTCTTCTTATATGCACCGGCAGTCAGGCAAGATACCTTAGATTCTTGTCTTTCAAAGTTTTAAAGTCGAAATTAAATACCCCTGTTACAGTATCAATTCCCCTTATCAGATACATAATCTGTTCCAGGTCAAGGTTTTTACCGGTATCCCGGAGAAGCAGAAGGTGGTCAATATTTTTAAGCTTCTTAAGAAGGAAATTTTTCCCGGAACGGTTTGAAATAAGCTGATATGAAGAATCAGGAACACCTGAAGTGTCAGAAAATCTGCTGAACAGGAATTCATTCCCGTCTTTATCCTGAAATTCAACAGGGCTGATGTTTCTAAGCGAAATGGTCAGTTTTTTATTCAGTTTAAGTGAAAGCTTATAATCAGGATCTGGTGACACTATGCCAATGATTATAGGAAAGTCCTGATCATTAATGGGCAGATGAATCTTTGTTATTTTCCGGGAATTCTTCATTTCCTGGTTTACTTTAACCATAAAGTTATAAAAAGGGATCTTCCCTAATGCACTTCAAGAGAATATTCTTTAAGTTTTGCCCATGCTTTACCTGCAGCTTCCTGCTCAGCCTCCTTTTTTGAAGCTCCCTGGCCTGTACCATATTCTTCATTATTGATTATCAGCGTTGCTGAAAAAACAGATTTCTTCCGTTTGAAATCGTACTCTTCCTTATATTCGAAGGTGAGATTTGTTTTGCGTTTCTGGATCCACTCAAAAACCAGGCTTTTATAATCTGTGTCAGTATTAATTATCTTTTCAAGATCGAGGTACTGATTAAATACTTTTCTGATAAAAAGGTTTTTGGTCTTTTTAAAGCCTTTATCAACAAACAATGCACCAATAAGGGCCTCCAGTGCATCCCCGTACAGATTCCTTGTCGGATGATTTACATTTACATTGCTTACAAGCAACTTGTCAATGCCCATTGAAACCGCCAGCTGATTGAGGACCTCCCTGTTGACGATCCTTGAACGCATCTTTGTCATGAATCCTTCATTTGCTTCAGGGAATTTCTCGAAAAGGTAGTCTGAGAGTATTGCATCCAGGACTGCATCCCCAAGGAATTCGAGCCTTTCATTGTTTATCCTCTGACCATCAGGAAGCGAAAATGAAGCTGACCTGTGAATAAATGCAGCTTCATAAAGACGGAGATTTGATGTACGGAAACCAATTATTTTTCTTAAGCCGGTAGCAAATTCCTGCTTATCTATAATATAGGTACCATTATTTCTTTTTGAGAATAAGGACACTAAATCCCGGCTTTTCTGATAACAATCGATGCGTTATGACCTCCGAATCCGAAGGTGTTACTTATTGCAGCGTTTACAACTCTTTTCTGTGCAATATTTACAGTAAGATTCAGATTCTGGTCAATATCAGGATCCGGAACCTTATAATTTATTGTCGGAGGGACAATATCATTGATCACGGCCATAATGGTGGCAATGGCTTCAATTGCCCCGGCTGCACCAAGAAGGTGACCTGTCAATGATTTGGTTGAACTTATATTAAGTTTGTAGGCATCTTCACCAAAGACCTTCACAATGGCTTTTATTTCTGAAATATCACCAAGAGGAGTGGAAGTCCCGTGTACATTAATGTAATCAATATCACTGGTTTTAAGGCAGGCATCATCCAGTGCATTTTTCATGACATTTGAGGCTCCCAGCCCTTCCGGATGAGGAGCAGTAAGGTGGAAAGCATCTGCAGTCATTCCGGTTCCTATAATTTCTGCATAGATCTTTGCCCCTCTCGATCTGGCATGCTCATAATCCTCAAGTATTAATGCGCCTGCACCTTCCCCCATAACAAATCCGTCACGGGTCTTATCAAAAGGCCTTGAGGCTGATTTATACTCTGCATTGTTTGTCGAAAGAGCCTGCATCGAATTGAAACCACCAATCCCGGGTTCATTAATAGCTGCCTCTGAACCTCCTGTTATGAATACTTCACTCTTTCCCCAGCGGATATAGTTTACAGCATCAATTAGTGCATTTGTTGAAGATGCGCAAGCCGATACTGTAGCGAAATTTGGTCCGCAGAATCCATATTTTATTGATATTGAACCGGCTGCAATATCAGCTATCATCTTGGGAATAAAGAAGGGGCTGAACCTTGGAGTACCATCACCTTCAATATAACCCTTAATAGCCTGATAAAAGGTTTCAATACCTCCTATCCCTGAAGCCCAGATCACTCCGATCCTGTTTTTATCAACTTTGTCAAGAATAATCCCGGAGTCAACGATTGCCTCATCAGCAGCAATAAGGGCATATTGAGTGAAGAGATCCAGCTTGTTAGCTTCTTTCCGGTCATAATACTTTCCAGAGTCATAGCCTTTTACTTCACATGCAAATTTGGTCTTGAACTTCTCAGTGTTAAAACGCGTGATCAAATCCGATCCGCTTATTCCATCTTTAAGTCCTTCCCAATATTCATGCAAATTATTTCCGATTGGAGTTAATGCTCCAATGCCCGTTACTACGACTCTTCTCATAAATGGATTTTTTTAAATGCAAAATCACTTTGCATTCTCCTCGATGTACTTGATAGCATCACCTACCGTGCTGATGCTTTCTGCCTGGTCGTCAGGAATCCCAATATTAAATTCCTTTTCAAATTCCATAATCAGTTCAACAGTATCAAGAGAGTCAGCTCCAAGGTCATTTGTGAAACTGGCTTCAGGAGTTACTTCAGATTCATCAACTCCAAGTTTATCAACTATGATCTCTTTTACTCTTGTGGCAATGTCAGACATAATTTCAAATTTTAATTAATATTAACATAGAACCTTGCAAAGAAATATATTTGTACCATATTTTTCAAATGATTTTATATATTTTCTTTCTTTCATTGTTTAATATACAGATAATAAGGAATATAAATATATCAGGGACAATAAGTACAGATTCAGGTAATAATTACTAATGATCATATAATGAGGAATATAGCCATTTTTGCTTCGGGTTCGGGAACTAATGCTGAAAATATAATTAAATACTTTTCGAACCGGAATTCAGCCCGGGTGACTCTTATTCTTTCAAATAAGCGCGAAGCTTATGTATTAAAACGTGCTGCAACACTTGGTGTAAAATCGTTTTTTTTCGACCGGGCAGATTTATACGAGAATGAAACTGTTCTCGGTTATCTTTCATCTTACACGATTGATTTTATTGTTCTGGCCGGGTTTATCTGGCTTATTCCGGAAAACATTCTGAACATTTATGAAAGGAGGATCATAAATATTCATCCGGCATTATTACCCGGTTATGGCGGGAAAGGAATGTATGGTGAAAGAGTGCATGAAGCTGTAATTATAAATCGTGAAAAGGAATCAGGTATAACAATTCATTTTGTTAATAAGGTTTATGATGAGGGCGATATTATTTTCCAGGCCCGATGTAATATAGAACCGGAGGATACTCCGGAATCCCTTGCGAAAAAGGTTCATGCCCTTGAATATGAATATTTTCCTCGGAAAATAGAAGAGCTTGTTACGAAACTTCCTGAAATGGATTAGAAAGTATCAAGGAGGCTCAGGATCACCATTTTTGATTTTTCGAACTTAGCTTTGTTTTCTTCTGAAACCGGTTCAACGGGAGGTGCCTGAACTGAGAAAGGATCGACAGGTGATCCGTTCATGTAGAATCTGAAATCAAGGTGAGGACCGGTTGAGAGCCCGCTGCTCCCGACATAACCAATAATATCTCCCTGCTTAACAAAAACCCCTGGCGTTATTCCCGGTCCGAACCGGCTTAAATGAAGGTATGCTGTAGAATAGACACTGTTGTGCACTATCCTTACCATCCTTCCCGAACCGTTTTCATGACTTGTCTGAGTAACACGTCCATCCCCTATAGCGTGGACAGGAGTTCCTATCGGGGCTGCATAATCAACCCCATAATGTGGTCTGCGGATCCTCAGGATCGGATGCATACGGCCTGAAGAAAAACGGGAAGAGACCCTTGAAAACTGCAAAGGGGCTTTTAAAAATGCCTTGCGGAGTGAATTCCCTTCAAAATCGAAATAACTTTCTTTATTATCCTGGATGAATGGTATAGCATATATGGCCGATCCTGAACCTGAGAACCGGGCTCCATAAATCCTTCCAATACCAAGTGGTTTATTTTCAATTGACAGCTCTTCATAAATAACCTTGAAACCATCACCTTTCTGCAAACCAAAAAAATCAACACTCCATGCATAAATATCAGATAATCCGTTAACCAGCGAAGGATGCAATCCCCGGTCCAGCATGGCATCCCATAGAGAGGTCTCGATAGTTAAGGAGTCATACCTGATAACTCTTTTGATTTCTTTCCTGAAGGGGGTAATATTGAGAGAATCGTTAAAACTGAACACGTAATTTGTTGTCGGATCATGCTCATAGAGTAAATATCCGGCCCGTTCTGTAGTGTCTTTTCTGCAAAACAGAGTATAGCTGTTTCCTGAACGTATCTTCCTGACATCGAACACCGAAGCTGAATTCCTGATGAGTTTGTCAATCTCTTCCATTTTTATTCCGTGTTCAATCAGAATTGATGACAGGAATCCGTTACGTTTAATATGTCCGGTAGTAATATTAAATGAATCGGAAGGGATTCCATAAATATAAACAGTGCTGTCAGCTTTTTGGATTCCGGCGGTATCCGACTGTTCAGAAACTGCCTTTTGCTTAATATTTACGGAATCGTTGCATGAAAGGAGCAGCAAAAGAAAGATTGGGATATACAGGAATTTCAGATTCGGAAACATATCAGGACGGGAGAGCTATTTAATTACAACATTTACAATTTTATTCTGCACGACAATTACATTGGAGGGAACTGATGTTCCTATCCATTTTGCTGACCGTTCATCTGCAAGCACTGCCTCAGTTATCTCTTCCTTTGACATGTCAACAGGTAGTTCCAGTTTAAACCTCATCTTCCCGTTGAATGAAACCGGGTATTCGAACACATCCTCTTTCAGATATTCCCCGATAAATACAGGCCATGGTTCAAAGGCAAGAGTCTTATTGTTCCCGAGCAGCTGCCATAACTCTTCAGAGAGGTGGGGAGCAAATGGTGAAAGTATCAGTATGAAGGTCCGTGCTGTTTCTCTGGTTACCCTCCCTTTTTTATATGCTAGGTTGAGAAAGATCATCATCTCTGATATTGCAGTGTTAAACTTGAGATTTTCAATATCATCTTCAACCTTTTTTATTGTTTTATGCAATCCTTTTAGAATCTCATTATCCTCTTCTCCTTCGGTAATATTCCCCGGATCTGAGAAGAACCGGAAGGCTCTCCCGAGGAAATTAAAGACCCCTTTCACATTCCTGTCATCCCATGGTTTCATAATATCGAGGGGCCCCATGAACATTTCGTATAACCTAAGAGAGTCAGCCCCATACTTTTCGGTTACATCGTCGGGATTAACGACATTCTTAAGGGATTTTGACATTTTTGCAACTATCTGCCTGACCTCAGCCCCGTTTTCAGTATTAAAGAATTTACCATCTCTTTCCTCTATCTGGTCGGCGGGTATTTTTGCTCCTGCTTCGTTTTCATAAGCAAAGGCAAGGATCATACCCTGGTTAAAAAGTCTTTGATACGGTTCATCAGTTGAAACAATCCCCAGATCATAGAGCACCTTGTGCCAGAAACGGCTGTAAAGCAGGTGCAGGACTGCATGTTCTGCACCACCGATATAGAGATCTATGGGCATCCAGTATTTTTCCTTTGTTTTGTCGAAGATCAGATTATCATTATCCGGATCAATAAATCTGAGGTAATACCAGCACGATCCCGCCCATTGAGGCATGGTGTTTGTTTCCCTTCTGCCCTTCCGGCCGTTTTTATCAGTCACATTCAGCCACTCGCCTGAATTTGCCAGTGGTGATTCGCCTGATTCCCCGGGAAGGTATTTCTCAAGTTCAGGGAGTTCGAGCGGAAGTTCCTTTTCATCAAGAACTGCGATTTCTCCGTCCTCCCAGTGAATTACAGGAAAGGGTTCTCCCCAATACCGTTGCCTGCTGAAGAGCCAGTCGCGCAGTTTAAAGTTTACCTTTGACTTTCCAAGGTTTTTTGACTCGAGCCATAGAGTTATTTTCTCAATTCCGGCCTCTTTGTTCAGACCGTTAATATCAATACCTGTGGTTTTGTCTGAAGAGTTAATATATTTTCCATCCTCTGTCCAGCATTCACTGCCATCAATTATCCTTTGTCTTAACACATGATCGTTTACATCGGGATCCTGGATGCAGACAACCGGCAGGTTAAACTTCCGGGAAAACTCAAAGTCGCGTGTATCATGGGCAGGAACCGCCATTATGGCACCGGTTCCATAACCCGTTAATACATAATCTGCCACCCAGATCGGAATCTTCTGGTTATTAACAGGATTAAAGGCAAATCTTCCAGTAAAGACACCCGTTTTCTCTTTTGCCAGGTCAGTTCTGTCGAGGTCAGATTTAAGGGCAGAGAGTTTTATATACTCATTTACACGTGGTTTATTCTCAGCTGTTGTTATTTTCCCGGTAAGCTGATGTTCCGGGGCGATTACCATATATGTGGCTCCGAAAAGAGTATCTGGTCTGGTTGTAAATACTGTCAGGTTTTCACTGAGACCTTCAATTTTAAAGTCGACTTCAGCTCCGGTCGAACGTCCGATCCAGTTACGCTGCATGTCTTTTATCCCTTCGGGCCAGTTCAGATCATCGATTCCTTTCAGGAGTCTTTCGGCATATAATGGGATACGTAACATCCACTGTTTCAGGTTCTTTTTCTCGACAATATTACCGCATTTTTCATGTGAACCATCATTGAGAACTTCCTCATTTGCACAGACTATCCGGCAGCTTGGGCACCACCATACCTGGGCATTGTCGTAATATGCAAGCCGTTTGGAGTTAATATATTTGTTGACCTCCTTTTCTCCAAGTTCAGAAATCTCAGCAGGTATTGTTAATTCTTTAACAGGTCTTCCTTTCTGAAGTTTTTCGTCGAACCAAGTATTGAAAAGCTGAATGAATATCCACTGGGTCCACTTGAAATACTTTGGATCTGTTGTATTTATTTCTTTTTCCCAGTCGTAGCTGAGCCCCAGCTCCTTTATCTGCCTTTTGAATGTTTCGCAGTTGTTTCTGGTAGTTATCGAGGGATGGGTTCCTGTCTGGATTGCATATTGCTCTGCCGGAAGTCCGAATGCATCCCAGCCCATCGGGTGAAGGACATTGTAGCCGTTCATCCTTTTATATCTTGAATAGATGTCGGTGGCTGTATATCCTTCCGGGTGACCTACATGGAGGCCTGCACCGGAAGGGTAGGGGAACATATCAAGGATGTAGCATTTTTTCGGATTGGTAAGATCCTCGGGAGTTTTAAATGTTTTATTTTCCTCCCAGTATTTCTGCCATTTTTTTTCTATCGTTTTGAAATTGTAATCCATATTTTGTGTTGTATTTTTATTGAAAGACCGATGACGGATGACGGATGACCGAAGAAAAAATATCCTGATTATGTGATTTTCTTTTTGAAAGCTAACATCATATTCATAAGTTCGAAGGCAGAATTATAGTACTTTATAAATTCTGTTTCAGCAATATAATTTCTTCTTTTGGCCTTATGCAAGCAGGTTACCACTTCAGCCAGAGAACGTACTGCCATTCCAATAAATCTTTTTTGTTCCAGATTTGTTTGACCTATTGAACCTTCAGAGATATTCAATGCGATCGAATCTACAGCCCTGCTAATCTGAGAAGTAAGATTATAAATCTCTTCTTTGGGGAATTGCCTGGATAACTTGAAAATTTCTTCCCCGTAATCCATAGCTTTCTGCCAGATAATAAGATTTTCAAATTTAAACTTCATCTTTTTTGTTTCTTAACTTCGGTCATCTGTCACCTGTCATCAGTCTTCTTTGGAGCGCGAAATTAGAAAAACTTTGGCATAAATCCTTTTTAAACCGCAAAGGGCTCAAAGAATTTACGCAAAGATCACAAAGAATCAACAAGAGAACCTTTGCGAACTTGGCGACTATTTTGCGGACTTTGCGGTTAATAACAACTTTCCGGGTAATCTGGTAATGGATCACGGAATCGTATTATTCCTTCAAATTAGTTGTAAAACCGGTCTAATGGGTTTATTTTTGCAAAACGATCACGGTCCCGTAGTTCAATGGATAGAATGACAGATTCCGGTTCTGTTGGTTGAGAGTTCGAGTCTCTCCGGGATCACAGGATAGAGTTGGGCGTCCTGACGTTCCTGACGAGTGTCAGTAAGTCAGGAT
>Ga0209254_10000469_pt1 | contig 32568 bp, 32 predicted proteins | sample FrelakmetDIP11DI_FD_187148 | JGI IMG/M metagenome (GOLD analysis project Ga0209254, IMG submission 187148) | Freshwater lake sediment microbial communities from the University of Notre Dame, USA, for methane emissions studies - DIP11 DI (SPAdes)... | ecosystem: Environmental > Aquatic >... | reverse complement strand
GCAAATTCGCTCGACAGTTCGCGGCGAAATCAGCCGCCATGCGGTGTTGCTCGGCCTAACCGTAGCACGGGCTACGGTGTCGGCCGAGCGCCTAGCCTGACAGCCGACGCTCATCGCTCCCATTGATGCTCGGAACTCACGGGACAGCACACCGATGACTGCCACGATTCCCGCCGCCCTTGCCATCGTCCAGCGCTGCGAGGCGCTGTTCGAGGACCTCGACTTCAAGGCGGTGAAGGCCTGGAAGGCTGCGGCACCCGGCCGCAAGGCGATTGGCTACATGCCGGTCTACGTGCCGCGCGAGCTGATCCACGCCGCGGGCATGCTGCCGGTCGGCATCCTCGGCGGCGGCGACGCGCTCGAGGTGATCCAGGGCGACGCCTACTACCAGAGCTACATCTGCCGCATCCCGCGCTCGACGATCGAGCTCGGGCTGACCGGCCGGCTCGACTGCCTCGACGGCATGCTGTTTCCCTCGATCTGCGACGTGATCCGCAACCTGTCGGGCATGTGGCAGATCCTGTTCAAGGACAAGTACGTCCGCTACTTCGACGTCCCGCAGAACTACGAGGACGCCATCGGCGGCAAGTACTACGTGCAAGAGCTCGAGATCCTGCGCGACGACCTCGGCAGGTTGCGCGGCAACCCGATCACCGACGCCGAGCTCAACGCGTCGATCGCCGTCTACAACGACAACCGCGCCGCGGTGCGCGAGCTGTATGGCTACCGCGCGCGCAAGCCCTGGCAGGCGCCGACCTCCGAGGTCTACCTGTTGCTTCGCGCCGGCATGGTGCTGCCGCCCGAGGAGCACACGAAGCTGGTACGCGAGTACCTCGCCGTGATCGACGAGCTCCCCCGGCCGAAGCGCGACAACGCGCGCGTGGTGATCAACGGGACGTTCTGCGAGCAGCCGCCGCTCGCGCTGATCAAGTCGATCGAGATGTCGGGCTGCTACGTCGTCGACGACGACTTCATGCTGGTGACGCGCTGGCTGCTCGACGACGTTCCCGCCGACGGCAGCCCGCTCGAGGAGCTGTCCAAGGCGTTCCTGCACCGCTCGGCGTCCACCGCCGCGAAGTACGACGCGACGCGCGAGGAGAAGGGCATGTTCCTCCTGAAGCAGGTGAAGACGCGCGGTGCGGAAGGTGTCGTGTTCGCCGCGCCGTCGTTCTGCGACCCGGCGCTGCTCGAGCGCCCGATGCTGCAGGACGTGCTGGCCAAGCACGGTGTCCCCTACACCGCGTTCAAGTACGCCGAGAACACCGGGCAGATGGCGCCGATCCGCGAGCAGGCCGGGACGTTTGCCGATTCCATCAAGCTTTGGTCTGCAGCCTAGAAGGACCACGACCATGACCACCGCCGCCATGCCCGCCAGCACGAAGAAGCCGCCCGAGGAAGCGCAGGGCCGCCCCCAAGCTTCCTCGAACCCCACCGCAGGTGGGGCGCCACGTCCGGTCCAGAAGGAGGACGCGATGTGGCTGCAGAAGGAGCTCATCAACCGGAACTACACCGAGCTCGCCACGGCGCACCAGACGGGCCGCAAGGTGTCGGCGACGTTCGTGCCGGGCAACCTCAACGAGCTGCTGATGTGCTTCGACTTCGCGCGGAGTTTGCCGGAGACGAATGCGCTGCAGAACGGCATGCGCAAGAAGTCCGGCAAGATGATCATGGACGCCGAGCGCGACGGCCAGTCGGAGGACGTCTGCACGTACGTGAAAGCGGACCTCGGCATGATGATGGGGGGTGAAGTCGGCCCCACGGGCGAGGTGCTGCCGCGTCCGGACATCCTGCTGCTCTCCTACACCGGCTGCTTCACGTTCATGAAGTGGTTCGAGCTGATCCGCCACAAGTACGGCTGCGAGACGGTGATGCTGCACGTCCCCTACCAGAGCGAGGGGAAAATCGCGCCGAACATGCGCGAGTACGTGGTCAAGCAATTGAAGGAGAACGTGATCCCCACGCTCGAGCGCATCTCGGGCGTCAAGTTCGACATCGATCGGCTGCGCCAGTACATGAGGGAGTCGCAGAAGGCCGAGGAGGACCTCGTCGCGGTGTTGCAGTCGGCGAAGAACCGGCCTTCGCCGATCGACGGCTACTTCGGGGCCGTCTACTACATCGGGCCGATCTTCACCGCGTTCCGCGGCACGCCCGAGGCGAGCCAGTACTACAACGTGCTGCGCGGCGAGATCGAGGAGCGCGTGCGACTGGGCAAGGGCCCTGTCACGCCGGAAGGCGAGATGGGCGAGGAGAAGTACCGCCTCATCGTCGAGGGGCCGCCCAACTGGACCAGCTTCCGCGACTTCTGGAAGATGTTCTACGAAGAGGGTGCGGTCGTCGTGTCGTCGACCTACGCGAAGGTCGGCGGCCTGTACGACTTCGGCTTCCGCCACGACGCCGACCGGCCGCTCGAGTCGCTCGCCGAGTACTGCCTCGGCTGCTACACGAATCTCAACCTGCCGACGCGGATCGACATGATCTGCCGCTACATCGACGAGTACCAGGCCGACGGGCTGCTGATCAACTCGATCAAGAGCTGCAACAGCTTTTCCGCCGGGCAGCTCCTCATCCTGCGCGAGGTCGAGAAGCGCACCGGCAAGCCGGCGGCGTTCATCGAGACCGACCTCGTCGACCCGCGCTACTTCTCGGCGGCGAACGTGAAGAACCGGCTGGAGAGCTACTTCCAGATGATCAAGCAGAAGCGCACGTCGGGTGTGGCGCACGACATGCCCCGCACGATCCCGATCGCCGCCGTGAACTGAGGGAGGGAGAGCGCCATGCGCTGCTTCATCGGCATCGACCTCGGCTCGACGACGACCAAGGCCGTGGTCATCGACGACCAGCAGAACATCCTCGGGCGCGGCATCACCAACTCGCGCTCGAACTACGACACGGCGGCTGCGATCGCCAAGCAGGAAGCGCTGGTCAACGGCCGCTTTCACCTGTTCCGCGAGGCGCTGTCCACGACCGGGGCGCTGAACGGATTGCTCGACGGTTTCCTGGGTCAGCTCGAGCGCGACTTCCGGCTCGAGCAATACCTCGAGCAGCTCGCCGACCTCGAGGCGACGTGCCGGCGCAACCTCGGCACGGCCAAGTTCGGCGACGCGACCGCCGGGGTGGGCGAGGCGCTGGGCGAGGTGTTCCGGCGCCTGGCTGCCGGAGCGTCCGAGCTGTTCGCGCCGGGCGCCAAGCGCAAGTCGGACTTCTTCCGCGACATCGCCGGCAGCCAGTATCTCGCGGTGGGCGAGGCCGTGGCGAAGGACGCGGGCGTGCGCTACGACTACCTGCTCAACGTGTTCGACCGCTCGATCATCGAGGTCGAGAACCGCGTCTACGCGGACTCGATCCGCCGCCACCTGCTGGCAGCGCTCGAGCGCGCGTTCGTCGCCTTGCCCGAGACCGCGGGTCGCCGCACCCAGGTGGAGGCGCCGATCAAGGGCATTCTCGACCTGGACATGGAGGAGACCTACATCGTCGGCACCGGCTACGGGCGCGCCCGGCTGCCGTTCTCCAAGGAGCACATCCGCTCGGAGATCCTCTGCCATGGGCTCGGCGCGCACATGATGTACCCGGGCACGGCGACCGTGCTCGACATCGGCGGGCAGGACACGAAGGCGATCCAGGTCGACCCGCACGGCATCGTCGAGAGTTTCCAGATGAACGACCGTTGCGCCGCCGGCTGCGGCCGCTACCTCGGCTACATCGCCGACGAGATGAACATGGGCCTGCACGAGCTGGGGCCGATGGCGATGAAGTCGACGAAGACCATCCGCATCAACTCGACGTGCACGGTGTTCGCCGGCGCGGAGCTGCGCGACCGGCTGTCGCTCGGCGACAAGCGCGAGGACATCATGGCCGGGCTGCACCGCGCGATCATCCTGCGCGCCATGTCGATCCTCGCGCGCTCCGGGGGCATCCGCGACGAGTTCACGTTCACCGGCGGCGTGGCGAAGAACGAGGCAGCGGTGAAGGCGCTGCGCGAGCTCGTCCGCGAAAACTACGGCGAGTTGACGCTCAACATCGATCCCGACTCCATCTACACCGGGGCGCTAGGCGGCGCGACGTTCGCCTGGCGGGCGGTGATGGAGGAGGGCAGGACGGTGGAGGCACGGGCATGAGACCGGGAAGCAGGGGCCCCGCAGACGCGAAGCACTGCGGGGATGCGACCAGGGCTCGTGCCCGCGCGCCGACAGCGGGCGGTGGACAGGAAGTCAGGCGATAAGGAGGCGCACGCACGTGAAACACACGATCGGCATCGACATCGGCTCCGGCGCCGTCAAGACCGTGCTGTTCGCGTTCGCCGCGGACGACAAGCCGCAGTGGCTCGCCAAGCGCTGCGAGCGCATCCGCCGGCGCGATCCCATGACACTGGCGCAGGAAGGCCACGATGGCGTGCTCGCCGACGCCGGGTTCACCGCGGACGGCATGGACTACGTCGCCACCACCGGCGAGGGCGAGAACGTCAAGTTCGCCACCGGCCACTTCTACTCGATGACCACGCACGCCCGCGGCGGCGTGTTCCTCGAGCCGGGCGCGCGCGCGGTCGTCGACATCGGCGCGCTGAACGGCCGCGCGATCTACGTCGACGAGCGCGGCAAGGTCCTGTCCTACAAGATGACCAGCCAGTGCGCCTCGGGCTCGGGCCAGTTCCTCGAGAACATCGCGCGCTACCTGGGCGTAGCCGTCGAGGAGATCGGCCCGCTGTCGCAGTCCTCGCAGAACCCGGAGAAGGTGTCGTCGATCTGCGCCGTGCTGGCCGAGACGGACGTGATCAACATGGTCTCGCGCGGCATCGCCACCCCGGACATCCTGAAGGGCATCCACCTGTCGATGGCCTCGCGCATCGTCAAGCTGCTCAAGGTCACCGGCATCAAGGAGGGCAAGGCGCTGATGACCGGCGGCCTCGCGCTCGACACCGGGCTGCTTGCCGCGATCCGCGAGGAGATAGCCAACGAGAAGGTCAACGTCGAGGCCGTGGCGCACGAGGACTCGATCTACGCCGGCGCCATCGGCGCAGCGCTATGGGGCGCCTACCGCCACGACAAGCTGGCGGCGCTCGAGCGCGCCGCCGCCTGATCCGGACCGCCGAGGAGCCGGCCATGGCCCTGATGATCGACGAGAACTGCACCGCCTGCGACGCCTGCCTGCCGGTGTGTCCCAACGACGCGATCGCGAAGGGCGACCCCGCCTACGTGATCGACCCGGCGAAGTGCACCGAGTGCGTCGGCGCCGAGGATGAGCCGCAGTGCCGGCTCGTCTGCCCGGCCGACTGCATCGTCGACCACCCGGACTTCCGCGAGTCGCCCGAGCAGCTGCAGGCGAAATACGAATCGCTGCACGGGTAGCGACGCGGTCACGGGGGCAGGCGGTGGGCTTTCGGCGCTATCCGCTGTCGCGCGTCTACGGCCTGCTGGAGCCGGGGCCGGTGGTGCTGCTCGTCACCGCTCGCAAGGGCCGGGCGAACGCGATGGCGATGTCCTGGCACACGATGCTCGAGTTCGAGCCGCCGCTCGTGGGCTGCGTCGTCAGCAACCGCAACTTCACATTCGACACGCTGAAGGCCACGCGGGAGTGCGTGATCGCGATCCCCGCCATGGACATCGCCCGCAAGGCGGTGCGTTGCGGCAACGCCACCGGGCGCAGCGTCGACAAGTTCGCGAAGTTCGGCCTCACCGCATTGCCCGCGGCGCGTGTCGCGGCGCCGCTCGTCGCCGAGTGCTATGCGAACCTCGAGTGCCGCGTGGTCGACACGAGCCGCGTGGCGAAGTACGGCTTCTTCGTGCTCGAGGTCGTCGAGGCCTGGGTCGACGCCTCGCGGCGCGATCCGCGCACGATCCATCACCGCGGGCGGGGGCGCTTCATGCTGGCCGGCGAAACCGTGCGCCTGCCGTCGCGGGCGATGTGACGTCCGCTGCCGGCCTCACGGGCCGGCGTGCCTGCCGCGCGGCGCGCCCGCAGGCGACGCGGAGGCCGCCGGGCGGCCCGCCACGGCGCGTCAGCCGCGCACGAACGCGAGCCGCTGCGACGGCGCGAAGGCCTGCGCGTAGAGGAAGCCGAGCAGCGCGAAATCCTGCGGCGCGACGATCGTCTCGATGCGTTCGATGCGCAGCGCCTCGAGGTTGAAGGCGAGCTGTGAAAGCATGGCGCGGCCGATGCCCCGGTGCGCCCAGGCCGGGTCGACGCCGATCGTGTCGAGTACCGCGACCGGCTCGGTGCGGCCGTAGTCGCCGAGGTCGGCGCGGGCCATCAGGAAGCCGACCACCTCGCCGTCCAGGCGCGCGGTCAGCGACACACGGATCGCGGCGTCGTCGAGCGCTTCGGCAAGCTTGTGCTCGATGTAGGCGCTGCGGTCGCGGCCGGTGACGCGGCGGTCCACGCGCACGATGTCGGCGAGGTCGGCGCGCGCCATCGTGCGCACGTCGGCCATGTCGCGCGCGAGCTTCTCGGCGTCGTTGTCGTCCTGCAGGCCGTAGTCGATCTCGCGGTGCCCCGTGTCACCGGGTGCATCGACCGGATCCTCGCGGCGGGCATCCGCCAGTTCGCCTGCGACCGCGCGGTCGACGATGAGTCCCGGCGCCAGCCGGAAGCCCATGGCGTCGAACCACGCCAGCAACGCGTGGTCGTTCCACGCAGCGGCGGTACGCAGCTCGGTTGCGCCGTGGCGCGTGCCCCAAGCGGCGAGCGCGTCGAGCAACGCGGCGCCCACGCCGTGGTGCTGCCGGTCGGGACGCACGCCGACGATCTCGAGGCGCAGCGACGGCGAGCTGCGGCCGAACTCGCCCTCCAGCACGCGGGCGAGCACGTAGCCGGTCAGCGCTTCGCCATCGACGGCGGCGAACTGCGCGTGCAGGCGGGGCTCGCGGATCGCGGCGGCCAGGCGGCGCTCGATGTAGGCGCGGCGCGGGCGGCGTTCGAGTGCGGCGTCGATGGCGACGACGGCATCGAGGTCGCGGGGGACCAGCGGGCGGATCGTGACGACAGCTTGCGGCGCTGCTGTGGCGCTAGTCATGGCGGCTCCGTGGTGCGGCGAAGAATGCTCCACGCTGCCTCGTGCGGCAAGCCGCGGCGCCTTCCGCCCTAAATCGGTATCGCGATACCAAATTAGAGGGGAAAGCGGCCCTGCCGCCCTTGACGCCGATCAATCCCGCGCGACTCCCGCCAGCTCCGCGACCAGGCGGCGGACCAGCACCGCGGCCACGGTGCGGCGCCAGTTCGACGACGCGACCGTGGTGCGCATCGGCTTCGCCTGCTTCTGCACGCGCTTCGTCAGCTCGGCCAGCATGGCCTCGTCCACCGGCCGACCGACGCACTCGTCCGTGCCTTCCAGCAGAAGCGGACGCGAGTTCGTCCCGGTCAGCGCGATGCGCAGCTGCGCGATCACGTCGCCGTCGTCGACGGCCAGGCGGACCGCTGCCCCGGCGAGCGGGAAGTCGATCGCTCCGCGCGCGCGGGCCTTGCGGTAGGCGCTGCGCGAGCGCGCCGGCTGCGCGGGAACGTGCACGCGAACGAGGATCTCGCCGTGGCCAAGCGTCAGGTGCTTCGCGCCGTCGTCCGCGTACATGCGCGCGAGCGGGATGCGCCGCGCCCCGTCGGGCCCTGCGATCTCGGCCTCCGCGGCGAGCGCGACGAGCGCGGCGGCCGTGTCGCCCGAGTACGCGGCGTGGCAGCGCTCGCCCTGCGGCGCTACGTGGCAGGTGTCGCCACCGTGCTTGAGGCAGTAGTCGTTCGCGCCACGCCACCATGCGCTCTGGTTGTAGAACACGCACCGAGTGTCGAGGCACAGGTTGCCGCCGAGCGTCGCTGCACTGCGATGCGAAGGTCCGGCCACGGTCGCAGCGGCCTGATGAAGCGCGGGCAGCGAGCGCGCGATCGCAGCGTCGCGAACGATGCGGGCCAGCGTGACGCCGGCGCCGATCGCAAGGCTGCCGTCGGTGCTGGCTTGAACGGTGTCGAGCCCCGGCACCCCGGCCAGGTCGACCAGCAGCGAAGGCGCGCCGAGGCCGTGGCGCAGGTTGGGCACGAGGTCGGTGCCGCCGGCGATCGGGCGCGCGTCCGGATCGCGCGCCAGCAGCGCGACGGCCTCGTCCAGCGAGTCCGGCCGCGCCAGCGCGAACGGGTGCATGCGCTCCATCACGGCCCCTTGCCCGCGCGCGCGGCCTTCGCTGCGGCCAGCTTCGCGGCACGCTGGCGCTCGACGATGGCCGCGAGCAGCCGCTCGGAAGTGGCGGGAAGTGCGTTGAGCGCGATGCCGGTCGCGTCGGCGATGGCACTGGTCAGCGCGGGCAGGAAGCCGGACAGCGCGCCTTCGCCCGCCTCCTTCGCGCCGAACGGCCCGTTCGGATCCGGCGCCTCGACGATGTAGGTCTCGATCGGCGGCGACTCGGCGATCGTCGGGATGCGGTAGTCGATCATGTTGGCGCGCAGGTGCAGGCCGTCGTGGTAGCCCGTCTCCTCGCCCAGCGCCTGGCCCATCCCCATCCACACCGAACCCTGCACCTGGCCCTCGACGGCAAGCGGGTTGATCGCGCGGCCGCAGTCGTGCGCGACCCACACGCGCTCGACGCGCACCTCGCCCGTCGCCTCGTCGACCACGACCTCGACGACCTGCGCGGCGTAGGAGAAGCCCGCCGACGAGCCGACCGCGGCGCCGCGGAAGCGGCCGCCCTGGGTCTCCGGCGGCGTCGACCACGCACCCTTGACGTTGAGCGTGCCCGACGGCTCCAGCGCCGCGTTGACGACGTCCTTCCAGCCGAGGTCGCGATCGGTCCCGCGCACACGGTACGTCTCGCCATTGGCTTCGACGTCCTCGACGGCGACCTCTAGCTTGCGCGCGGCGGCGGCGACCAGCTCGCGCTTCAGCGCATCGGCCGCGCGAATCGCGGCGTTGCCGACCATGAACGACACGCGCGAACTGTAGCTGCCGTTGTCCTTCGGCGTCAGCACGCTGTCGTTGGCGAACACTCGGAAGCGCTCGAGCGGGAGCGCGAGCACCTCGGCGGCGACCTGCGCGATCAGCGTCGAGCTGCCCTGGCCGATGTCGGAGGCGCCGGTCAGCACGGTGATCGCGCCGTCGAAGTCGAGCTTGAGCTGCACCACCGCGTGCGGTTCGCCGGTCCAGTGCACCGGCTTGGCCGAGCCACTCACGTAGTGCGAGCACGCCATGCCGAGCCCGCGTCCGCGGGGCAGCTTGCCGCGGCGCTCGCGCCATCCCGAGGCGCGCTCGACGATGTCGAGGCATTCGCCCAGCCCGCAGGAGTTGACCTGCAGGTCGTTGATCGTGCGCCAAGGCGGGACGATCAGGTTGGCGCGCCGAACGGCGAATGGGTCGAGGCCGAGTTCGCCGGCCATGCGGTCGAGCAGCGACTCGAATGCGTGACGTGCGTCGACCGAGCCGTGGCCGCGCATCGCCCCGTTCGGCGGCGTGTTCGCGTAGACGCGCACGCCGTGGTAGCGGCTCGCCGGCACGCGGTACAGCGCGTGCAGCAGCGCGCCGGCATACAGGATCGTCACCAGCCCGTAACCGGCGTAGGCGCCGCCGCGCTGCACGATCTCGGCATCGATCGCGGTGATCGTGCCATCGCGCTTGAGGCCGATCTTCATGCGGATGTCGGTCTGCGGGCGACCGCGGTGCGTGAGGAAGCTTTCCTCGCGCGAGAGCCCCAGCTTCACCGTGCCGCCCGCCGCGCGAGCGAGAAGCGCTGCGACGATCTCGAAGTTCAGCGTCTCGGTGCGGTGGCCGAAGCCGCCGCCCACGAACGGCTTGACCACGCGGATCCGCGATTCGTCGAGCGCGAGGCAGCGCGCGAGTGCCAGGTGCACGTAGTAGGGCACCTGCGTCACCGAGTGCAGCGTCAGCCGCCCGCGCTCGGCGTCCCACTCGGCGAGCGCCGCGTTCGGCTCCATCATCGCGTGCGTCACCTCGGCGTAGTGGAAACGCTGCTCGCGCACGAGGTCAGCCGCCGCGAAGCCCGCGTCGGGATCGCCGAACACGTGGTCGACGTCGCGCTCGACGTTGCCCGGCTTGTTCGCGTGCAGCAGCACGGCGTCGGGCGCGCGGGCGGCGTCGGCGTCGAAGTAGGCCGGCAGCGGCTCGAGGTCGAGCACGATGGCATCGAGCGCCGCGCTCGCGGTCGCAGCGTCGACGGCGGCGACCGCGGCAACCGGCTCGCCGCGGTAGCGCACGCGCTCGCGGGCGAGCGGGAACTCGTTTTGCGCGATCGGGATGACGCCATAGGCAATGTCGCAGTCGGCGCCGGTCACCACCGCGCGCACGCCGGGGATCGCCAGCGCCGCGGCGACGTCGATGCCACGGATCGTCGCGTGCGCGAGCGGGCTGCGCAGGATCGCGCCGACGAGCGCCCCTGCGGCGGGCAGGTCGGCCGTGTACTTTGCGCGGCCGGTGACCTTCTCGACGCCGTCGATCAAGGGTTGGCGGACGCCGACAGCATGAGCCTGCACGCTTGCCGCGGTCGCGCCGGCGCTCATCTTCCGGGCGCTCATCGGGTAGCCTCCGCCGCTGCCTGCACCGACTCGATGATCTTCACGTAGCCGGTGCAACGGCACAGGTTGCCGCCGAGCGCCTCGCGGATCGCCGCTTCGTCGGGATGCGGGTCGCGGCGCAGCAGCGCTTCGGCGGCCATGATCATGCCCGGCGTGCAGAAGCCGCACTGCGTGCCGAGCTTCTCGTGGAAAGCCGCCTGCAGCGCCGACATGCGGCCGCTCACCGCCAGCGACTCGATCGTCTCGACGTGCCTGCCGTCGCAGCGGGCCGCGAGCGTGATGCAGGCGAGTGCGGGTTCGCCGTCGATCAGCACGGTGCATGCGCCGCACTCGCCGCCGTCGCAGCCGCGCTTCGTGCCGGTGAGGCCGAGCTGCTCGCGCAGGAAGTCGAGCAGCAGCGTGGAGTCGGCGACGGCGTCCTCGCGGCGCGTCCCGTTGATCGTCACGTCGAGGATGCGTTTCGCCATGGCGTCAGTTCAGTTGGGGGCGCAGGTCGCGCACTTTCACGAGTCTGGCGCGCAGACGCTCCACCTGGAGCGCGGCGAGCGCCTCGCGCGGCATGGTCTCCACGCGCGCGTCTAGTGGGCTGCTACAGTCCACTGGCATCGGTGCGACCGCCGCGCGAGCGCTGCGCGCACCCATGGCGGGTTTCAGGCCCGGCCGCGGACGGGCAGCGCCGGCAGCGTGTAGCCCTGCGTGTGGCCGGCGCGCAGTACGATCCTCGACTTCAGCCACGCGCCTGCGAGTGCAGCGCACAGGCCGGCTGCAAGCAGGAGCCACGGCGCCCACGGTTGCGACCTGACGGCGGCCGCTATCGCCAGCAGGACCAGTGGCGCAAGCGTTCCGCCCCAGAGCAGCACGAAGCCGGCCGCGTCGAGTGCGTGTGCGGGATCCGGCGCGAGCGTGCCGCCCAGGCCCCGGCGATAGATGCGGAAGAGCACATAGCGCACGATGATTGCCGCGCCAAGCCAGCCGGCCACACGCGCCGAGCGTTGTTCGAGGAATGCCGCCAGCACGAGCCACAGCCCGAGGCCCTCGGCCATGCCGGTGGCGACGAACAGCCACGGTACCTGCGGCGCGCGCCACGCGGGGATGCCGCGCGCTGCGTGCACCATGCGGCCCTGGCAGTAGACGAACACCATGGCGAGTGCTGCCGCCGTCGCGACGAACGCGAGGCTTCCGGTCGCGCCGACGATGCCGCTGGCGAAAAGCAGCGGGGCGACGAGCGCCTCGCGCGTCATCCACGACGTGGCCGGGTTGCGCACGACGTTTGCCGCGCGCAGGGGCCGGCCGATCTCGGCGAACACGGCGGCGAGCCCGCAGGCGACGATGACGAGGCCGGCGACGAGCGGGATCGCGAGCGCCGTGCCGCGCGCACCCGACAGCGCGACGGCGACGACGAGCCCCGCGCCCATGCCGCCGCAGACGAAGTTCGCCGCAGCGCGCGCGTCCCAGAACGACTGCGGCCAGGGGTTCGGCCCGTAGGCGTAGGCGATCGTCATTGTTGGACCCCCTCGCTTGCGGCGTACGCCGCTGCGCTGCCCACGGAGGGGGAGCGATGAGCGGCCTCGTTGGACGGTGGTGCCGCACGCTCGGTGGGTGTGTCGGCCGCCGCCAGCACGAGCGGACGCGCGCTTCGCGCCTGGCTTCCGCCCCGCTCGTGCAGGCGTCCTTGGGACGGCCCGGCGGCGCTCATTGCGCGGCCTCCGGCATCGCCTTGTCCCACAGGTAGTAGAAGCCGGGCCCGGTGCCGAGCTCCTCGTGCATGCGGAAATGCTGGTTTTCGCGCAGCAACTGCGACACGTTGCTGTCCGGGTCGTCGACGTCGCCGAAGGCGAGCGCGCCCGAGATGCACGAGTTCACGCAAGCCGGAGTTGCTTCCGGATCGACGCCGGGTGTGCGGCCCTGCGCGGTGCCCGCGTCGATGCGCTCGACGCAGAACGTGCACTTCGTCGCCACCGCGATGCGCGCCGGGTCGTGGCGCTTCGCCTCGTGCTGCGCCGGCGCGCCGCCGTAGGCGAACACCGCGCGCGGCGTGCGGTAGCGCGCCTGGTAGGGACAGGCGACCGCGCAGTAGCCGCAGCCGATGCACATGTCGTAGTCGACGGTGACGATGCCGTCGTCGCGCTTGCGCGTCGCGGTCGTCGGGCAGACGTCGCGGCAGGGCGGCTCGTCGCAGTGCTGGCAGCCGACCGGCAGGAACACGCGCTTCACGTCCGGATACTCGCCCACCTCCATGTCGAGCACGCGCCGCCACTGCACGCCCGGCGGGGTCGCATTGGCGTGCCGGCAGGCGGCCGTGCACGTCTGGCAGCCGACACACCGGCGCAGGTCGGCGACCATCGCCCAGCGCGTCATGGCGCGGCTCCCGCGCGCCGCAGCGTCACGCGCACGACGTCGCAGCCCGAGCCGGTCGAGTCGGTGAGCTTGAGCGACATCGCGGCCAGCGAGTTGAGGCTCGCGTTGCCGATGTCCTTGGCGAACGGCGTGACCCAGTGATCGAACTGGCCGATCGCGAGCAGCGTGTCGGGCCGGATGCCCTGGCGTACGACGGCGCGTCCGCGCGCGGTGCGGTGCGGCGTGGCGATCTCGATCGCGTCGCCGTCGGCGATGCCCAGCTTGCGCGCTGTGGCGGTGTTGACGATCACGCCGCGGTGGCCCGTCACGTTGTCGGCCACTTCCTTCATCAGCTGCATCGCCATGTTGGCGCCCCACGCGTACTGCATGCTGCGCGCGGTGAGCAGCCACAGCGGGTAGTCGGCAGGCTCGCTCCCGGCGTCGCGCAGCGCCTCGTCCCAGAGGCCGGGGAAGTCGTGCCACTCGGGCAGCGCGCGGTACTCCTCGAGCTGGTGGTCCCACCAGTGCATGTCGTGCTCGTGCAGGCGGCGGCCGAGCTCCACGCCCACCCGCTGCAATCGCTCCTGGTAGGGGAGCTCGAAGCGCAGGCCCATGCGGTCCAGCGTCGGATACAGGAACCACTCGAGCTGCGAGAACGGGTGCGTCATCGTGCCGTGCTCGCGCCACCAGTCGAGGCCGTGGACCTCGCGGCCCTCGCTCACTTCCGCGCTCGCGGCCTTGCACACCGCATCCCACACCGCCTCGCACGTTGGCGGCTGCGTGGTGGGGAGCGAGAAGTCGTGACCGGCGACCTTGAGCGGCACGCACGCCACGCCGCGGTTGATCGCTTTGACGTAATCGGCGGTGAGCCCGCAGCGCGCGGCCAGGTCGGTGGCGATGTCGGTGAAGTCGCGCACGTCGCCCTGGGGGGCGACCGCGGGCTGGCGCAGCGCGAAGCCGGCGTGGGTCCAGAACTGCTCGACGTACTTCGTGCCGCCGATGCGGATGAGCTGCAGGCTCTCGAGGTCGCCCGCCTCGGGCAGCAGGAGGTCGGCGAAGTGGTTCGTCTCGTCGCGCGTGAACGCGAACGCCACGACGAACGGAAAGCGCGCCATCTTCTCCTGCAGGCTCGAGGTGTCCCAGAACGAGATCGCGGGGTTGGTGCGGTAGACGAACCACAGGTCGGGCAGCGTCACGCGCGGCAGCCCCTTCGGCGTCTCGTCGAGGAACATCCACGAGAAGTGCGTGGGTCCGAGCGCCTGGCTCCACGGACCGTCGGCGGCCAGCGGCACCATCGTGCGATAGGCGTTGCGGATGTTCGGCTTCGGCGACCAGCGCGCCTTGTCCGTGGGGTTCAGCGGATAGTCCATGAACCCGTCGAGGCCGGCCTTCACACTCTTGTGGCGGTCGTTGTACGTGCGGTTGAGGCGTACCGTCGTGCCGATCGTGCCGCCGGGCACCTCGAGCGCGCCCACCAGCGCGGCCAGCATCGTGCGCGCCCACACGCACTCGTAGCCGCCCCAGCCGTTGTTCACCGTCTTGCCCAGCGTGACCGCGACCGGGCGGAACGGCAGCGTGACGCCGTCGACCACGATCGTTTCGCCGACGTGCGCGTGGTCGAGGTACTCGTTGGCGATGCGGCGGATGGTTGCCGCCGGCACCTCGCACACGCCCTCGGCCCACTCGGGCGTGTACTGCGCCAGGTGCTCCGCCATCCGCGTGAACGCGGTGACGCCGGCGAGCCGCCCTTGCGCGAGCACGTCCTCGTCGGGGCCGATCTCGATGGCGTCGGCCTCGCAGCGGCCTTCGAGTGCGGGCATTGCGCCTGGCGTGTCAAATGGCACCGCGGCGCCGGAGCGCGTGTCGAAGAGCAACGGCTTGCGCGTCGCCGGATCGCGCAGGTAGTAGCCGTGTGGCCCGACGAGATACGGCGAGGCGGTGTGGCCGGCGAGGAAGGCGACGTCGATGCGCTCGCGGGGGGCGGCGAGCATCACGTTCATCAGCGCGAAGAGGAACGCCGCATCGGTCTTGGGCCTGATCGGGATCCACTCGGCCGAGCAGGCGCCGGTGACCGAGAGGTGCGGCTCGACCTGCACGCGCTTCATGCCGCGGATGCGGGCGTCGGCGTGCCGTGCGACGCCGACCACACCGCCCGAGGCCTCGATGTTCATGCCGCAGGAGACGATGAACTCCGTGCGTGGCGTGTCGGGCGCGACGATGAACGCGCGGTGCCAGTACTCGCCGTACAGGTGCTCGGAGTGGTAGCACTTGACGCCCTGGCCGGAGCCGAAGCCCATGTCCATGGGGCCGAACGAGGCGAGGAAGGCCGGAAACGTCCCCATGTAAGCCTGCGGCGTGCCCGCGCCGCCGAACGATGCGGCCACACGCGGGTAGCCGGATTCGTCGAGCAGGCCCCCGGCGCGTATCGCGTTCAGCTTGTCGGCGACGATGCCCAATGCCTCGTCCCACGAGATCGGCACGAAACCGGGATCCTCGTGGCGGCCCTTGCGCGGGTTCGTGCGCTTCATCGGCGACGTGACGCGGTTCGGGTGGTAGGTCTTCTGCACCAGCCCGTAGGCCTTGACGCAGACCTTGCCGTGGCCGGGATGGATGTCCGCGGCGCAGAAGTTGGGCTCCACTTCGGTGGCTATCCCGTCGACCACCTTCACCGTCAGCAGGTCGGGGCCCGCCACGCACTGGTAGCAGTACGTGGGAACGCGGCGCGTGCCGGTGCCGGCAATCGCGGCGAGCTCATTGGGGGCGTTCACGGCGTCCCCTGCAGTCCGGCCTTCTGCGCCTTCGTGGCGAGGCGCTGCTTGGTCGTGGCAACGTCGACGACTAAGCGCGTGTGCTTCGCGCGGCAGACCGTGTCCACGCCGTCGTGGCCCTCGACTTCGAAGGAGGCCGCGCGGCCCTTCGTCTCGTCGACCTTGATCGTCGCGCTGCCGGATGCGCCGGGGACTGGACTCGTCTTCATCGCCAGGGACCTCCATTCGCCCGTGCACGGGGACGCGGGGGGGCGTCGCCCGCGACGGCTCATTTACCGTTCGCGTCGCGTCATCCGGCGGCAAGGCCCCGGGACGCGGGGTCTTGGCGGCCGCCGGTTGCCGGATTGGCCGGATCGGGCTAATCTGGCATCCGAATGCGTATTTGCGATTTGATGTACGTCATCCTTTTGGTTCGCGGCCGTTCCGGTAGCGCGCGATGAGCGCTTCGCCGCGCCGCCGCGCGCCGGGCGCCGCCGCGGGCGCGGTCGCCGTGCGCCCGGTGCGCGCAGCCGACCTCGACGCGGTCATCGCCATCGACACGCGCGTCACCGGGATCGAGAAGCGCGCGTACTGGCAGGGCGTCCACAAGCGCTATGGCGCCTCCCGCAACGACGGGCGGCAGTTCCTCGTCGCCGACGCGGGAGGCGTAGTCGTCGGCTTCGTCATCGGGGAAGTGCGCGACTGGGAGTTCGGCTCGCCCCCCTGCGGCTGGGTGTTCGCCATCGACGTCGACCCCGAAGCGCGGCAGGCCGGCGTGGGGACGCGGCTGCTCGCCGCCATCTGCGCCGGCTTTCGCGGCGCCGGCGTGACCAAGGTGCGCACGATGCTCTCGCGCGACAACCGGCTGATCCTGTCGTTCTTCCGCAGCCAGGGCATGATGGCGGCGCCGTTCATCCCGCTGGAGATGGACGCGTGAAGCTGCAGAAGAACACGCGGCTCGCCCTCTACAGCGTGCTCGAGTTCGCCGCCGACCCGGCGCGGCACATCGCCGCCTCGTCGATCGCCGAGCGCTACGACGTCTCGCCGCACCACCTCGCCAAGGTGCTCTCCGAGCTCGCGCGCGCCGGCGTGGTCGAGTCCGTGCGCGGCGTGGGCGGCGGCTACCGTTTCGCGGCCAACGCGCGGCGACTGACGCTGCTCGACGTGATCCAGCTGTTCGAGGACTTCGACGGCCGCGACGAGCGCCGCGAGAGCGGCGACGACACGCCGGTCGGCCGCGCGCTGGCGACTGTGCTCGAGGAGGTGGACGAGATGGCGCGCGCGACGTTCGCCACCATCACCCTCGCCACCATGCTGCGCATTGTCGAGCGCCACCGCGGAAAATAGGGTCAGACCCTGCATCTCTGCCCCGACTCGCCGCGGCTTGCCGCGGCCGGCCGGGAGAAGCAGGGTCTGACCCTACTTGCCGGGCCAGGGGACACCGCGACGCGCGGCCATCTCGCTGCCGATCACGGCGAGCTCGGCGGGGGTGAGCATCTCCTCGCACAGCGGAAACAAGCGGTCGTTCTCCAGCGCGATGTGCGCCGCGTAGGCGTCGCAGACCTCGCGCACGAGGTCCGGTGGCAGCGTCTCGCGCTCCGCGGCGGCGATGGCGGCGAGCAGCGGGCGGAGGTGCCGCCAGTTCGCCTCGAACGCGCCGTGGTGGTCGCGCTCCAGCGTGGCGATCGTATCGCGAGCGGCCGGCGCGCGCGCGAGCAGGCGCGGGAAGACGCTCGCCTCCTCGTCCGCGTGGTGGTTCGGGGCGGCGTTGTCGAAATACCGCAGGATGGCGCGCGCGGCGGCCTGCGCGTCGCGGTCGGCGCCGTGCTCCGGCAGGTGGGCGCAGAGCCGCTGCAGGGTCGTCAACTGGCGTTCGATGCGGCCGTGGCAGGCGCGCAGCATGCCGATCGGGTCGTCGAAGGTCGGGGCGCCGGGCTCGCCGAAGAGGTCGTTCATGAAAGGGCCTCGCGATTCAGCCGAGCACGCGCAGGGCGCCGGCCGGGGACTTGGTGAACGCGACGTTGACGATGTAGGCGAACGCCGCGTCTCGCCGCGCCAGTCGCCAAGCGCCGCGCAGCGCGAAAAGCGTGCCCGAGAGCGCGACCGCGGTTACGTGGACGGCCTCGAGCGTCGAGCAGTCGATCACCGGTGCCCTCCGGCGCAGCCGCGCTACCATGTCCGCCGCCGCTCCAGGAAACGGTCATGCAAGCCCTGCACGTGATCCGCGCCGAGCACCGCTCGCTCGCCGCGGTGATCCACGGCCTCGTCTACGTCGTCCGCGCCGCGCGTGACGTGCCGCCCGACTTCGCGCTGCTCGCGGCGATGCTGCGCTACATCGAGGACTTCCCCGAGCGCCTTCACCATCCGAAGGAGGACGAGTGGCTGTTCGCGCGGTTGCGGCTGCGCCACCCGCCGGCAGCGGCGCTGCTCGACGCGCTGCAAGGCGAGCACGCCGAGGGGGCGCGGCGTATTCGCGAGCTCTGCCGCGCGCTGCGACGGTGGCGCGAAGCGCAGGGCGACCTCGCGCGCGCCGCGGGAGCGCGCGAAGCGTTCGCCCGGCTGGCCGACGCCTACGCCGCGTTTCACTGGGAGCACATGCGCCGCGAGGAGCTGGAGGCGATGCCGCTGTGCGAAGCGCACTTCGGCGAGCTCGACTGGGCCGAGGTGGACGCCGCATTCGCCGTGCACGACGACCCGCTGTCGGGCGCGAGCCAGGCGACCGCGTTCGACGAGCTGTTCCGCCGTATCGTGCGCGCCGCGCCGCCACCGGTGGGCACCCGAGTGTAGGGTCAGACTCGAATTCCCCGCAGGCCTTGCCGCGCTGTCCCGCACCCCTCCGGGCAAGTCGAGTCTGCCCCTGCTTCCCACGCGCCCCCCGAGCAAGTCGAGTCTGACCCTACTTTCCACGTCAGCCTTTGGCGAGCGCCGCCAGCGCGGCCACGTCGCGCACGCTGATGCGCTCGCGCCCCAGCTCGACCCAGCCGCGGTCCTCGAAGGAGCGCAGCAGCCGCGACACGATCTCGCGCACGCTGCCGAGCTCGTCGGCGAGCGCCTGGTGCGTCGCCTGCACGGTGGTCGCGCCGTTGCGCGTGCGCCCGACGAGCAGCGCGGCGAGCCGCTGGTCGAGCTTCTGCCACGAGATTGCCTCGACCAACTGCATGAGCGCGGCCAGCCGTTCGCCGTAGAGGCTGAAAACGTGCTCGCGGAAGACCTCGTCGCTCGCCACCAGCGCGCGGAACTCGGCGGGGGGGATCACCACCAGCTCGACCGCGGTCTCCGCGATGCCGCTTGCGGCGTAGTCGCTGTTGCCGAGCAGGCAACTGCCGGACAGCAGGCACGATTCGCCGGACTTGACGCGGTAGAGCTGGATCTCGCGGCCATTGGGGAAACGCTGGACGACGCGGACCGAGCCTGCGAGGACGAGCGGAAACCCGCTGCAAGGCGAATGCTCGTTGAACATCACGCCGCCGGCGGGAACCTGGCGGTACGCGGCACGCGCGGCAATGCGCTCGAGCGTGGCGGCGGAACGCGCGAGTTCCGGAAATGCCTCGCCGATGCGATGCGCGAGCGGGGGAAGCGTCCTGGCGTCCATGGGTGTTTTCGGCCAGCCGATTCTACATGGCCAGGTGATGCCTCCCGCCGGAGGGTCCCGTGGATCGCCCCACCCGGGCCGCCGCTACGGAACCCCGGTCACAGAACATCCTGGCGACCGCCGCTACGATGCGAAGCGTCGTCAACGTGAGGGAGATCAATCATGCAGGTCAACGTCGGTGGTATCGATCGCATTGTGCGGATCGTCGCGGGGCTCGCGCTGATCCTGTTCGCACTGTTCTCCGGCAGCGCCTACGCGGCGTGGGGCTGGATCGGCGTGGTGCCGCTCGCCACCGGCCTGATCGGCTGGTGCCCGGCGTACCTGCCTTTCGGCATCCGCACCTGCCGGACCCGCTGATCGGTACGTTACCGCCCGTCCATGCTTCGCGCGATCGCCGCCATCATCCTCGCTGCGGGCCTCCCGGCCCACGCGCAGGCGCCCGCGACGCTGGAGGCGCGCGCACGCGACCTGCCGCAGGCGTTCGCGGCGGAAGGCGTTGTCGAGGCGGTGCGGCAGGCGACCGTCGGCGCGCAGGCCGACGGTCGCGTCGTCCAGTTGGCGGTGAAAGCGGGCGATCGCGTGCAGGCCGGGCAGCTGCTCGCGCGCATCGACTCGCGCGTAGCCGAGCAGGGCGTCACGGCGAGCCTGTCGCAGGTGGCCGAGGCGGAAGCGAACCTCTCGAACGCGAAGCGCCAATTCGAGCGCCAGCGCGACCTTGCCGCGCAGAAGTTCGTCAGCCAGGCTGCGGTCGACCAGGCCGAGGCGGCGTACAAGGCGGCGCAGGCGCAGGTCGCGACGCTGAGGGCCTCCGCCGGCCAGGCTGCGACGCAGCGCTCGTTCGCCACGATCACTGCGCCCTTTGCCGGTGTCGTAGGGGCCACTCACGTCGAGGCGGGCGACCACGCGACCCCCGGCCGCCCCATCGTCACCGTGTTCGATCCGGCCGATCTGCGTGTGACGGCCACGTTGCCGCAGGCAGTGCTCGCGCGCTGGAAGCGCGAACTGCCGGTGGCGATCGAATTGCCCGCGCTTGGACGCGTCGTCAACGCCGAACGCGCGACCGTCGTGCCGCTCGCCGACGCCAAGACGCACACCGTGCGCGTGCGCCTCGACCTGCCGGCCGGTGAGGGCCTGTTGCCGGGGCACTTCGCGCGCGCGCAGTTCCCGACGGGTTCCGTGCGCGCGATCGCCGTCCCGCCCTCGGCGCTGTTGAAGCGCGGCGAGCTGACAGCCGTCTACGTGCTCGCGGCGCAGGACCGCTGGCTGTTGCGCCAGGTGCGCACCGGCGAGACGCTGATCGACCGCGAGGCCGGCCCCGTCGTCGAGATCCTGTCCGGGCTCGCCACCGGGGAGAAGTACGCGCGCGATCCGGTGGCCGCCGGCATCGCGACGGCGTCGCGCTAGGGCCGCCGCCGTGGGTGTCTCCGGCCGCATCGCCGGCTTCTTCCTGCACTCGCGGCTGACCCCGCTCGTCGCCATCGTGGCGCTGATCCTGGGCGTCTTCGCCATCGTGGTGACGCCGCGCGAGGAGGAGCCGCAGATCGACGTGACGATGGCGAACGTGTTCGTGCCGTTCCCCGGCGCGTCGGCCGCCGACGTCGAGCAGCTCGTCGCCATTCCCGCCGAGCAGGTGCTCTCGCAGATCCAGGGCGTCGAGCACGTGTGGTCGGTGTCGCGCCCCGGGCACGCGGTGATCACGCTGCAGTACAAGGTCGGCGTGTCGCGCAACGACGCAGTCGTGCGGCTGCACGACACCATCCTCTCGCACCGCGACTGGCTGCCGCCCGAACTTCGCGTCGGCGAGCCGCTGGTCAAGCCCAAGGGCATCGACGACGTGCCGATCGTCGCGCTCACGCTGTGGTCGAAGGACGCCAACGTCGGCCCGTTCGACCTCGAGCGCGTGGCGCACGCGCTGGAAGCCGAGCTGAAGCGCGTACCCGGCACGCGCGAGGTCGCCACGATCGGCGGACCGGGGCGCGTCGTGCAGGTGCTGCTCGACAACGAGAAGCTGGCCGCGCACGGGCTCGCCGCAGCCGACCTGCGCCGCGCGATGCTGGGCGCGAACGCAGGGCTGCCCGCCGGACGCCTCACGCGCGACGACCGCTCGCTGCTCGTCGAGACCGGCGGGTTCTTCGCGACCGCCAACGATGTGCGCATGCTGGTCGTCGGCGTCGCGGACGGCGCGCCGGTGTACCTCTCCGACGTCGCGCGCGTCGTCGACGGCCCGCCGCCACCCGCGCAGTACGCCTGGCACGGCGCCGGCGCGGCCACCGGAGGCAAGCCTGGCGATACGCGGCCGGCCGTCACCGTGCAGGTGACGAAGAAGGCCGGCGAGAACGCGGTCGAGGTCGCGCGGCGGCTGGAGGCGCGGCTCGCCGAGCTCGCCAACAGCGTGATCCCGGCGGGCGTCGAGGTCACCGTGACGCGCAATTACGGCCGCACGGCGGACGACAAGGCCAAGCTGCTCATGAGCAAGCTCGCCTTCGCGACGCTGTCGGTCGTGGCGCTGGTGTTCCTCGCACTCGGCCGGCGCGAGGCGGTGATCGTCGGCGCGGCGGTGCTGCTGACGCTGGCCGCCACGCTGTTCGCCTCGTGGGCGTGGGGCTTCACGCTCAACCGGGTGTCGCTGTTCGCGCTGATCTTCTCCATCGGCATCCTCGTCGACGACGCGATCGTCGTCGTCGAGAACATCCACCGCCACCGCGCGCTCCACCCGGAGCAGTCGCTCTCCGCGCTGATCCCGCAGGCCGTCGACGAGGTTGGCGGCCCGACGATCCTGGCGACGTTGACGGTGATCGCGGCGCTCCTGCCGATGGCGTTCGTGACCGGGCTCATGGGCCCGTACATGAGCCCGATCCCGATCAACGCGAGCATGGGGATGCTGATTTCGCTGGCGATCGCGTTCGTCGTCACCCCCTGGCTCGCGCTCAAGCTCGCGCCGAAGCATACTCACGGCCACGGGCCGTCGCGTCTCGATGCGTGGCTCGCGCGCACGTTCGCACAGCTGCTGACGCCGTTCGTCGAGGAGCCGCGCGGAGGGCGCCGCCGCGTGCTGCTCGGCCTCGGCGTCCTCGTCGCGATCCTCGCGTCGGTGTCGCTCGCGCTGGTGCAGCTCGTCGTGCTGAAGATGCTCCCGTTCGACAACAAGAGCGAGTTCCAGGTGGTCGTCGACCTGCCGGCGGGCGCCACGGTCGAGCGCACGGCGGCGGTCCTCGCCGAGCTGGGCGCGGAAGTCGCGGCGATCCCCGAGGTCGCGCACTTCCAGGCCTACGCGGGTGCGGCTGCGCCAATCAACTTCAACGGGCTGGTGCGGCAGTACGACCTGCGCCGCGAACCGGAGCAGGGCGACCTGCAGGTGAACCTCGTCGACCGCGGCCAGCGCAAGCGGCAGAGCCACGAAATCGCGCTCGCCGTGCGTCCGGCGCTGGAGGCGATCGGCGCGCGGCACGGCGCCAAAGTGAAGGTGGTCGAGGTGCCGCCGGGCCCGCCGGTGTTGAGTCCCATCGTCGCCGAGATCTATGGGCCGGACGAGGCGGGGCGGCACGCGCTCGCCAAGCGCGTGCGCCAGGCGCTTGCCGGCACGCCGCACGTCGTCGGGCTGGACGACTCGATCGAGGACGCCGCGCCGCGCGCGCTGGTTCGCGTCGACCAGCGCAAGGCCGCTGCGGCCGGCGTGGCGGTCACCGACGTCGTCGACGCACTGCGCATCGCGCTCTCCGGCGAGGACGTCACCAGCATGCGCGACGGTCAGGCGAAGTACGGCGTGCCGGTGCGTCTCACGCTGCCGCCCGAGCAGCAGCGCCTCGACCGCGTGCTCGCCACCCCTGTGCGCGGCGCCGCCGGCGCGACGCTGCCGCTGGCCGAGCTGGTCGAGGTGCGCGAGGCGCAGCGCGAGAAGACGCGCTACCGCAAGGACCTGCTGCCGGTCAGCTACGTCTTCGCCGACGTCGCCGGGGGCAGCGACAGCCCGCTCTACGGGATGTTCGGCGCGCGCTCCGCGGTGCGCGCGCTCGAGGTGCCGCACGGCGCCGCGCTCGACGAGCGCTTCATCAGCCAGCCGTCGGACTGGTACCGCGGCTACGCGCTCAAGTGGGACGGCGAGTGGCAGGTGACCTACGAGACGTTCCGCGACATGGGCATCGCCTACGCGGTGGGGCTGGTGCTGATCTACCTGCTCGTCGTCGCGCAGTTCGGCTCGTACCTCACGCCGCTGGTGATCATGGCGCCGATCCCGCTGACCATCGTCGGCGTCATGCCCGGCCACGCGCTGCTCGGCGCGCCGTTCACGGCGACGTCGATGATCGGCATGATCGCGCTCGCCGGCATCATCGTCCGCAACTCGATCCTGCTGGTCGACTTCGCCAACCTGGAGGTCGCGCGCGGGGAGAGCCCGGGACGCGCTGTGGTTGCCGCCGCGGCGGCACGCGCCAAGCCGATCGCGCTGACGGGTCTGGCAGCCATGGCCGGCGCGCTGTTCATCCTCGACGACCCGATCTTCAACGGGCTCGCCATCGCGCTCGTGTTCGGCATCCTCGTCTCGACGCTGCTGACGCTCGTCGTGATCCCGGTGCTGTACTACGTGCAGCTGCGGCGCGCCGGACCGCCTCCCCCCACCCTGCAGGAGCAGCCCGCATCATGACCACCGAACGCATCATCCGCAGCTTCGCCGGCGCCGTCGTGTTGATCTCGCTGGCGCTCGGCGCGCCCGGCAGCCCCTTCCAGCACAGTGCGCACTGGCTGTGGCTCACCGCCTTCGCCGGCGCGAACCTGTTGCAGAGCGGCTTCACCCGCTTCTGCCTGCCGGAGGTCGTACTGAAGCGGTTTGGCGTGCGCAGTACCTGCGGCTGAAGCCGCGTCAGCTATTGTTGCGGCGCACACCGGCAATCGCGCGCCGGCCCATCCACGATTTCTCGACCTCGGCGAGCGCGCGGCCGAGCGACTCGTTGCGGCCCGAGAGGGCGGAAAGATCGGCCATCCGCCGCGACAGTTCCTTTTCCAGCGCCGCCGCGCGTCCCGTCGACTCCTTCAGCTCGGCCGCGAGCCGGTCGCGCTCGGCGGCGAGCGCAGTCTCTTTCGCGGCGCGGCGGCCGAGCTCCTCGCGCAGCCCCACCGCGGCGTCGCCCACGGCCTGCGCGCGCGCGGTGAGCGCCGTGCGGTCGTTGTCGACGATGCGCAGGTCGGTGCGCGCGTTGTCGAGCTCCTCGCGCATTTTCTCGATCTGGCGCGCGGCCTCGTCGCGCTCCTTGCGCAGCGCGTCGCGTTCGGACTGCATGGCGTGCAGCGTGTCGCGCGCCTCGTCGAGGTCCCGCGCGAGCGCCTCGCCGTGCTGGTTCCACGCCTGTTCGGAGGCGCGCGCGCGCTGCAGCTCGTCGGCGAGCGCGTGCAGGTTGGCCTGTGCCGCGGCGAGCTCCGCTCCGAAATGCTCCGCGGCGGCCTTCTCGCGCTCGAAGGACTCGGAGAGCTTCGCGATCGTGTTGCGCTCGTCGGCCAGGTCGCGCTGCAGCTGCGCGTTGTCGAGCAGGAGCCTGTGCTCGCGTTCCGGCTGGTCGGTGAGCGAGGTGGCCATGCGCGCGACGTCCGAGCGCAGCTGCGCCAGCGCCTCGTCCACGCGCACGTCCAGTCCCTCGGATTGGCGTGGCCGCGACAATTCCTCGACGCGCTTGTTCAGCTCCGCCTCGCGCTGGTCGCGCGCCGCGTCGGCACGCTTCGCGTCGGCAAGCGTGGCCCCGAGCGCGGCGGCGCGTTGCGCCGCTTCGCGCAGCGCGTCCGACTGCCGCTCGGAGCGCGCACGGGCGTTGGCCAGCTCCTGTGCGAGCCATGGCGGGATCGCGTGCAGCATCGGCACCTGCGCGGACTGCACGATGGCCTCGACCGCGCGGCGCGGGTCCGCGCCCGGGGCGAGCCGCGCGAGCTGCTGGTAGCCGTCCTCGAGCGCGGCATCGATGCCCGACGAGAGCCCGGCGATCGTCGTGCCGTGCTCGTCGCCGAAGCGGCGCAGCTCGGGCCGGATCGCGGTCAGCGCGGCCTCACGTTCGGCGCGCTCGATGCGCAGGCCGAAGCGGGTGTCGGCGACCACGTGAGCCAGCGCGCCGGCGGGCGCGTCGAGCAGGCGGTCGTAGGTGATCAGCGTGCGCGAGCCGCCGCGGCTGCCGCGCTCGGCCTCGGCCAGGTAGTGGAGCCACAGCGCGAGCGACTTCTCGGGCGCGAACGGCTCGCGGCGCGCCATCGACGCGGCGACCTCGGCCGGCCGCCGCACCACGATCACGCAGCCCACGTCGAAGCCCGCGGCCTCGAGCCGCTCGCGCCAGAACGACGCGATCAGCGCGAGATGCGTCTCGTGCAGCACGACGTGGTCGGCGCCGCCCCACTCAGCGCCGATCAGCGCGTCGGCCTCGTCGGCGAGCGCGCGCACGCCGGCGCGCTCGCGCCAGCGGTCCGGCAGCGGCACCAGCGCGTCCCAGCGCATGCCCAGGCTCGCGAGCAGCCGCTCGTGGAAGGCAGCCAGCGCCGCGGACTGCCAGGTTGCCGAAGGCTCGCCGGCGGGCGCGGCGAGGAACGTCCGCCCCGCGTGGGCGCCGGCGTGGGCCAACCCGGCGGCGAGTGCAGTCCCACCGCTGCGGGGGCAGCTGAGCAGGAGGAGGGCGTGTCGGCGCATGGCGATGTCGGGGACGAGGGGCCGTCGGAGCGCGTGCGCAGCGGCGGCCCGGCGCACCCGGTGACGGCAACGCGAAGCCCGTGCCAGCGCGCGCCTGTACTTGGCCGCGGGGCCCATGTCTCCCGGCAACCGGTTCCCGACGCTTGCCGGGGCCGGGGAGTCGGCAGGATCCGTTGCCGCGAGGCGTCGCAACTCGCCCCAAATTGCGTCGTACCGGCGCGTCTCCCGGGGGCGTCACTGCGTGCGAACTGATGGCCGGGTTGCGGAGTTGATTGGTTAGTTGCGCCGAAAGTAATATGCGTACATGCGCATTTGCATATCTATTGACATCGGTCAGCAACCGGAACGCGGAGCCGAGCGACGCTCCACGGCATGGGACGACGACTTCGAGGGGGTCCAGCGATGCACGACGCCACCAACACAAGCCTGCGCACCGCGCGCGCCCCCGATCCGTACTGGAGTCCGTACGTCGCCGGCTTCGTGCTGGGCCTGGTCCTGCTCGCGACCTATCTCGTCGCCGGCCGCGGGCTCGGTGCGACGGGGGCGTTCTCGGCGTTGGTCGCCACGATCGCCAACGCAGTCTCGCCCGAAGCCGCACAGGCCAATCCCGTGCACGTCCGCTACCTCGAAGGTGGTGCGCCGCTGCTCGAGTTCCTTCCGCTGCTCGTGCTGGGCACGTTCGTCGGTGGCTGGATCGGCGCAAGGACCGCGGGCCGAGCGCGACTGGGCATCGACCGCGGCCCGTCGATCGGCGCCACCCCACGCATGGTGCTCGCGTTCGCCGGCGGATCGATCGTTGCTGTCGGCGCGAAGATAGCGCTGGGCTGCACCAGCGGCCAGGCGCTCTCGGGGGCCGCGATCCTCAACGCCGGCAGCCTCGTGTTCATGCTCGCCGTGTTCGCGGCCGGCTATGCCGTCGCGTACGTCATCCGCAGGGAGTGGCTGTGATGTTCCCGCTCACCGCCTCGATCGAACTCTCCGGCGCGGCGTTCCTCGCCGCTGCCTTCGCACTGGGCATCGCGTTCGGCTTCGTGCTCGAGCGCGCGGGCTTCGGCTCGGCGCGCAAGCTCACCGCCGTGTTCTACGGCTACGACATGGCGGTGGTGAAGGTCATGTTCACCGCGATCGTCACGGCAATGGCCCTCCTGTGGCTGCTCGCCGCCGCCGGCGCGCTGGACATGACCGAGGTCTACGTCGTGCCGACGAACTACACGGCCCAGATCGTCGGCGGCCTGTTGCTGGGCACGGGCTTCGTCGTCGGCGGCTACTGCCCCGGCACGTCGGTGGTCGCGTGTGCGTCCGGACGCTTCGACGCGATGGCGTTCCTCGGCGGCATCGTCGCCGGCGTGGCGGCCTACGCGCAGTTCATGCCCGGCGTCGAGGCGTGGGTACGCGACGCGGCGCGAGGCGACGTCACGCTGCCTTCGCTCACCGGCATCGCCGCGGGCTGGTACGTGCTCGCGTTCGTCGCCGTGCTGGCGTTCGCCGCGTGGGGCATGGCGTGGGCCGAGCAGCGCTTCGCGGGAATGCGGCCGCAGTCGTGAGCGTGGGGGTGGGCCCGGCTGGATTCGAACCAGCGACCAAGCGATTATGAGTCGCCTGCTCTAACCCCTGAGCTACGGGCCCGGCGCGACGCTGCGGCAGGTTCGCGGCACGGGCCCCGATTATAGGCGGCGCCCCCGGTACCCCGCCGCGGCAGCCTGCACCTTATGGCTACCGGCCGCGGCCTGCGCGACGAAGTAAACTCGGCCTCGCCCTCCGGCGCATGCGGCTGCCTCGTCCGATGCTATCCACCACGCTGCACCACTACCTCCGCCCGCTCGTCACGCCCTCGAGCGTGGCGCTCGTCGGCGCCTCCGAGCGCCCCGGCACGCTCGGGCGCATCGTGCTCGAGAACATCCTTGGCAGCGCTTTCAACGGCGAGTTCTTTGCAGTGAACCCCATGCACCGGAAGGTGCTCGGCCGCAAGTCGCACGCGTCGCTGGCAGCGATCGGCAAGCCGGTGGACCTGGCGGTGATCGTGTCGCCGCCGCAGACGATGCGCGCCACGCTGGAGGACGCGGCGAAGGCACGGGTGCCCGCCGCGATCGTGCTCACCGACCCGCGGGCGGCGGACCCCGCGGCGCAGCGCCGCTGGACTCGCGACGTGGGCCAGCTCGCGGCGAAGCGCGGCATCCGCCTCGTCGGCCCCGGCGCATTCGGCATCGTCCGCACCGACATCGGGCTCAACGCCTCGGTCACCGACGTGCCCGTGGCGCGCGGACACCTCGCACTGGTCGCGCAGTCCGGCGCGGTGTGCACGGCGATGCTCGACTTCGCCGCGCCCATGGGCATCGGCTTCTCGACGGTGATCTCGCTCGGCGCAGGGGTGGACATCAACTTCGGCGAGATGCTCGACTGCCTGCTGCTGGACCCGGCGACCGACGGCATCCTGCTCTACGTCGAGTCGGTGCGCGACGCGCGCCGCTTCGTCTCCGCGCTGCGGGCCGCGGCGCGCACCAAGCCGGTGATCGTGCTCAAGGCCGGGCGCTCGACCGAGCATGGCGATCCCGGCACGCACGCGCCGACGCCCGATGCGGTGTTCGACGCCGCGATCCGGCGCGCCGGCACGGTGCGCGTGCGCACGTACACGCAGCTGTTCGCGGCCGCGCGCATCCTCGCGATGGGCCGTATCCCGCAGGGCGACCGCATCGCCATCGTCGCCAACGGCCGTGGCCCGGCGCTGCTCGCGGCCGACAGCGCGGTGGAGCGCGGCGTCAAGCTTGCCGAGTTCGAGCGCGCCACCGTGCGCGCGCTCGACGCCGTGCTGCCCAAGGAGTGCCCGCGCAGCAACCCGGTCGACGTGCGCGGCGATGCGCCCCCAGAGCGCTTCGCCGCCGCCGTGGCGGCCACGCTGGCAGACCCGAACGTCGACGCGGTGATTGCGTTGCACGTGCCGCGGCCGTCTTTCGGCGCCACCGACGCCGCGCGCGCAGTCGCCGGCGTGACGCGCGGCTCGAGCAAGCCGGTGCTGGGCGCGTGGCTCGGGGCGATCGACCGCCCCGAGGCGCGCGAAGCGCTCGCGGCCGGCGGCATCGCCAACTTCTTCACACCGGAGAATGCGGTCGAGGCGTTTTCATTCCTCGCCGCGTACCGCCGCCACCAGGAGTGGCTGCTCGAGGTGCCGCCGTCCCAGCCCGAGCCCGGAGTGCCCGACGTCGCCGCCGCCGAAGCGGTGCGGCAGGCCGCGGAGCACGACGGCCGCACGGTGCTCACCGAGGCGCAGGCATTGCAGCTGCTCGCGTCGTTCGGCCTGGCCACGCTGCCCGCGACCACGGTGTTCGACGTCGAGGAGGCCAAGGTCGCTGCGCGGCGCATGGGCTATCCGGTGTCCCTGGCGATCGACGCCGCAACGCTGCCGCCGCGCTCGACAATCGCTGCGCACCGCGAGCGCCTGCGCGACGCGCGCGCGGTGGCGCGGGCATTCGCCGAGCTGACGGCGCTCACCCGCGCCCGCTACCGGCACGACTGGCGCATTGGCATCGTGGTGCGCAAGGAGCCGGGACAGGACGCGAGCCGCGAGCTCGCGCTGGGCGTCTACACCGATCCCTCGTTCGGTCCGGTGATCGCGCTGGGGCCGAGCCTGCGCCGGCCGATTCCGGGCGCCGAGCGCACGCTGATGCTGCCGCCACTCAACCGGCGCCTGGCCGGCGACATGATCGACGCGGTGCACGCGCGCGGCCACGCCGATGCGTTCATCGCCGGCGAGGCGCGCGAAGCGATGCTGCGGCTGCTGCTCGCGGTGTCGACGCTCGCCTGCGCGCTACCGTGGCTCGTCGAGCTGGAGATCGACCCGCTGTTCGTCGCGCCGAAGGGCGCGCTGCTCGCCGGGGCGCGCGTCGTCGTTGACCATCGCCGCGCCCCACTGCCGCGCTACGCGCACATGGCGATCCACCCCTACCCAGCCGAGCTGGTCGAGGACGCCAAGGCGCGCGACGGCACGCTCGTGCACCTGCGTCCGATCCGCCCCGAGGACGCGGAGATGGAGCGCGACTTCGTCAACGGTCTCTCTGATCAGTCGCGCTACTTCCGCTTCTTCTATCGCATGCACGAGCTGACGCCGGCGATGCTGGCGCGCTTCACGCAGGTGGACTACGACCGCGAGATCGCGATGGTGGCCATCGTCGACGACGCCGACAGCCCCCATGGCCGGCGCATCATCGGCGTGGCGCGCTTCGTCCAGAACCCGGACTTCGAAAGCGCCGAGTACGCGATCGTCGTCGGCGACGACTGGCAGGGCAAGGGCGTGGGGGCGTTGCTGATGCGCAGGTTGATCGACGTCGCGCGCCGCAAGGGCCTCGCGCGACTGGAAGGCGCCGTGTTGCGCGAAAACGCGAACATGGCGAAGTTCGTCACGGCGCTCGGCTTCACGGTGAGCGAGGATCCGCGCGACGGAGAGCAGGTCCTGACCACGCTTGATCTCAAGGCGCCCCAGAGGGCTGCGGCGCCTGGCGCGCTGTAGCCGGCGCGCGCGACGGGTTCCCGGCGCCGCGGCGCCCCGCGGTACACGCGCGAAGCGCATCGCAGGCGTATAGTCCGCCGGTCGCTGCGGCAGACAGTCGAGCCGGTGCCGGCAACGGAGCGGGGCACCGCTGCGCTGGCGCCGCGGCTCCCCTGGCGGCCAACCGCACCACAAGGAGAACAGAAGCCATGCCCAAGTACGTCATTGAGCGCGACATTCCCGGCGCGGGAAAACTCTCGGCGCAGGACCTGCACGCGATTTCGCAGAAGTCGTGCGGGGTGTTGAGCCGGATGGGGCCGCAGATCCAGTGGGTGCAGAGCTACGTCACCGACGACAAGGTCTACTGTGTTTACGTGGCGCCGAACGAGGAAGCCGTGCGTGAGCACGCGCGCCAGGGCGGCTTTCCCGCCAACCGGGTGTCGCGCGTGATGTCCGTCATCGATCCGACGACGGCCGAGTGAGGCGGCACGGCCTGCGCGGCGCGGCGGCGGTCTGCGCCGTCGCGCTACTTCGCGCGGTGACAACAGCGCTGTCTCTTGCCGGTCGCGCGGCGTTCCGCGAGCGCGCCGCGCGCAACGGCGCGTGGAACACGCGCGAGCAGGCGGGCTCCTGAGCCGCGTACCGGTCGCGGCGCGCACTCTCTCGTCCATGCAGTCCGTCCTCCAGTCCGTCAAGGGCACGCTCGCCAGCGTCGCGCTTGCGCTCAACGTCCTCGTCGTGTTCACGTGCATGATCCCCTTCTCGCTCGTGAAGCTGGTGATCCCCGCCCGAGCCGTGCGCCGCTTCTGCGACCGCGCGCTCACCGCATTGGCCTCGCGTTGGGTGGCGTTCAACGACCTCATCCTGGCCGCCGTGGGCCGCACGCGCTGGGACGTGGAAGGTCTCGAAGGTCTGCAGGCACGCGGCTGGTACCTGGTAAGCGCGAACCACCGGACCTGGAGCGACATCCTGGTGCTGCAGAGCGTGTTCCACGGCCGCATCCCGTTCCTCAAGTTCTTCCTCAAGGCCGAGCTGATCTGGGTGCCGGTGATCGGGCTGGCCTGGTGGGCGCTCGACTTCCCGTTCATGAAGCGCGGCAAGCCGGGCGGCCGCAGCGACCTCGAGACCACGCGCAGAGCTTGCGAGAAGTTCAAGCTGATCCCGACGTCGGTCATCAATTTCGTCGAGGGCACGCGCTACACGCCGGACAAGCATGCGCGCCAGCGCTCGCCCTACCGGCACCTGCTGAAGCCGAGGGCCGGCGGCATGGCCGTGGCGCTCGCCACGATGGGAGAGGACTTCGCCGCGCTGCTCGACGTGACGATCGCCTATCCGCGCGGCACGCCGACGTTCTGGGACCTCATGTGCGGCCGCATGGAGGAAGTCGTCGTGCGCGTGCAGACGCGGCCCATTCCGCGCGAGCTCGTCGGCGCGGAGCGCTCCGGCGACCCGGAGTTCCGCGCCGGCGTGCAGGAGTGGATTGGGCGGATGTGGGACGAGAAGGACCGGCTGCTCGATACGTTGCTTGAGCGGTCCTGAAATGCGAACGCCCCGCGCGCGGCGGGGCGTCCGGACCGGCTGCTCGCGCGGCCACACGGCGGCCTCCTTGGCTGGTCTTGCCTAGCCAAAGCCGGAGCGTCGGCCGCCCTCGGTCGGCCGGCGGCGCGCCCTTCGGGCCTTCGCTCGGCTACATAGCCTCGCGCGCCGGCCTCACTCGCCCTCGAGGAAGCTCCTGAGCTTCTCGCTGCGCGTCGGGTGACGCAGCTTGCGCAGCGCCTTCGCCTCGATCTGGCGGATGCGCTCGCGCGTGACGTCGAACTGCTTGCCGACCTCCTCGAGCGTGTGGTCGGTGTTCATCTCGATGCCGAAGCGCATGCGCAGCACCTTCGCCTCGCGCGGCGTCAGCGAGTCGAGCACGTCCTTGCACACGTCGCGCAACGACGCGTTCACCGCCGCGTCCGAAGGCGCGATCGTCGACTGATCCTCGATGAAGTCGCCGAGATGGCTGTCGTCGTCGTCGCCGATCGGCGTCTCCATCGAGATCGGCTCCTTGGAGATCTTGAGGATCTTGCGGATCTTATCCTCGGGCATCTCCATCTTCACCGCGAGCGTGGCCGGGTCCGGCTCCTGGCCGGTCTCCTGCAGGATCTGGCGGCTGATCCGGTTCATCTTGTTGATCGTCTCGATCATGTGCACCGGGATGCGGATGGTGCGCGCCTGGTCGGCGATCGAGCGCGTGATGGCCTGGCGGATCCACCAC
>Ga0209254_10000468_pt1 | contig 32580 bp, 30 predicted proteins | sample FrelakmetDIP11DI_FD_187148 | JGI IMG/M metagenome (GOLD analysis project Ga0209254, IMG submission 187148) | Freshwater lake sediment microbial communities from the University of Notre Dame, USA, for methane emissions studies - DIP11 DI (SPAdes)... | ecosystem: Environmental > Aquatic >... | reverse complement strand
AAGATTAAGTCAGCAGTCACATAGTCGTCAACATCCTGAACGAAGCGCCATCGTCAATGAAGATTCGTGATGTTATCAAATTAATCGAAAACGACGGTTGGTATCTGGTCGCGACCAAAGGAAGTCATCGGCAATTCAAGCATCCCACTAAACCGGGCCGCGTCACCATTGCCGGTCATCCCAATGACGATCTGGCCCTCGGCACATTGAACAGCGTTCTCAAGCAGGCTCAATTAACAAGGCCCAGGAAGGGGAGAAAATGATGTACCGGTTTCTTATTGTTATCGAAAAAGCGAATGGCAACTTTTCGGCTTATTCACCTGACCTGCCGGGATGTGTCGCAACGGGCAAGACGCGCGAACAAGCTACCCGTAATATGTATGGAGCCATCGAACTACATGTGCAAGGCTTGTTGGAAGACAAGCTCCCCGTGCCCAAATCTCGCTCGTCTGCCGAGTATGTGGCTGTGCCAGCAAAAGCAACAACTTCACGACCGGCAGCGACTCAGCACTGATCGATTTCCGCTAGCTTCACGCAATCCAGAAAACGCCTCCGAGTCTTCGTGACCACGGAGGCTTTAATTTACGCACTCACCACTTGCAGCGGTATTACTTCGTTCACCGAGATCGGCTTACTCCCTCGCCGATCGTACGGTTTCACTTCCGGGCACTCCCACGCATCCGGTTCGGTGCCCATGCGCATCTGCTTGAATTTGGGCAGAATGCCGCAGGCGAAGCACTGCTCGCGGCAATCGACGCGCGTCTTGCCGTCGGCGCTCCACAGAAAGTCGTGCAGCAGGAACTTCTTCGTCACGCCAATGTCGATGTGATCCCACGGGAACACTTCGTCGATGGGACGCGGGCGGCGTGCATACCAATTGGGGTCGAGGCCTAGCTCATCGAACGCTTGTCGCCACGCCTCCGGCTTGTGATGTTCCATCCACGCGTCAAACTTCGCGCCTAACTGCCACGCCCGATAAATCACCGGCCCTAAGCGGCGATCGCCGCGCGAGAGGAACGCCTCCAGCAGTGATTCTTCGGGACGCGACCAGCTCACCTTCAAGCCCGGCCCGCGCAGTTCGCGCCGCAGCAACTGCTGCTTCGCCAATGTATTCTCAGCTTCATCCAGTGGAACCCACTGAAACGGTGTGTGCGGCTTGGGAATGAACGTACTCGCACCGATGTTGACCTGCGCGGCCTTGCCGTGTAGCTTGCGCCCTTCGTGCAGGACCGCCTTGGCCAGATCCGCAATCGCCTGCACATCCTCCAGCGTCTCGCTGGGATGGCCGATCATGAAGTACAGCTTGATCGTGCGCCAGCCGCGCGAGAAAACTTCACGCGTCGTCTCGATCACTTGCGGCGTGGGGATGAACTTGTTGATCACGCGCCGCATATGCTCAGTCGCCGCTTCGGGCGCAAAGGTGAAGCCGCCGCGCCGATTGTCCTTCAACGCCTCCATCAAATCCGCCGAAGCCGACTCGATGCGCAGCGACGGCAGCGACACAGACAGGTGCTGCCCAGCAAATTTCTCGCCAATCGCGCGGGACAGTTCTTTCACCCGCGTGTAATCGCTGGATGACAACGACAACAGTGCGATCTCTTCGAAGCCGGTCTCGTGCAGAATCTCTTTGACGGCGGCCACGACCTCGTCGACCTTGCGTTCACGCACCGGGCGCGTCACCATGCCCGCATGGCAGAAGCGGCAGCCACGCGTGCAGCCGCGCATGATCTCGATCGGCGCGCGGTTGTGTGAGATATCGATGTAGGGCACGATGAACTTGGTGATCGGTGGCGGCAGCACGGAAACGATGCGCTTGCTCACACGGGCGGGCAGATCCGGCTCGATCGGTTGTACACGCTCGATCGTTCCATCGAGATGATAGGTCACATCGTACAGGCTCGGCACGTACACGCCCTCGATGCGAGCCAGGCGGCGCAAGAGATCCGATCGGGCTGAGCGAGAAGCCGATCGGGCTCCCATGCCCGATCCGTTCGCGGCGTGTCCCACAGGGAGGCTACGCTCGGAGCCGCGTCCGCTGAATTCAGGATGATCCCGCTTCCACTGCTCGATACAGCGCGCAACCTCGACGATCACCTCTTCACCCTCGCCAATCGCAAAGGCATCGATGAAGTCCGCCATGGGATCGGGATTGTAGGTCGCGTGGCCGCCCGCCAGCACGATCGGGTAGGTGGCATCCCGCTCGGCGGCTCGCACCGGCACGCCGCTCAGATCGAGCAGATTCAGCACGTTGCTGTACAATTGCTCGTACGGTAGGCTGATGCCAATGAGATCAAATTCATGCAGGGGGTGATGCGTCTCCAGTGAATAGAGCGGCAGACCTTCGCGGCGCAGCACCGCTTCCATATCGCCCCACGGGCAATAGGCGCGCTCGCATAAAATCCCGGCGCGGCGATTGAGGATGTCGTACAACGTGGCGAGTCCCAAATTGGACATGCCCAATTCGTAGATGTCCGGAAAGGCCAGCGCCACACGGACGGGCACGGCGTCCCAGTCGTTGACGACCTGATTGTGTTCACCGCCGGTGTAGCGTCCCGGCTTCTCGACGGTCAACAACACCCGATCGAGTACGGCGTCGATCTCGCGCGGCGTCCATGACGTGATCAGCGTATCCATTTTTCCCCCGCCAAATAACTTCAATCGATCTATTTCATTTTACCACACACATTGACCGGAATTGATTGACTTTTGAAAGGGGCATGGTAGAATCGCGACCATCTTGCTTCGAAAAAGGAGAAGTCCAATGAAGCGTTTTTCGGTCGTGATGATCGTCGTGATTGTGATGAGCGTGCTGCTGACCGCGTGCGGCGGCGGGGCAGCCAGCGATCCGACCGGTGTTGTCAAAGAAGCCATGCAGGCGGTGGCGGACAAGAAGTTTGACAAGCTGGCTGAAATGACTTGTGCCGCCAAGAAAGCGGATGTGGAGAACATCTTTAATCCGGCGGGCGCGCTGGCGGGCGCCGGCGTCGATGCGCAGAAGGTTTTGGATGCCATGACGATTTCCATCCAGGATGCGGAATACACTAAGGTCAGCGAGACCGCCGACAAGGCCGAGGTGCAAATGAAGGGCAAGATGAACATCAAGCTCGACAAGGAAAAGTTCAAGGCGGTGATGGTGGAGATCCTCAAAGCGCAAGGCCAGGATATCCCCGCCGATCAGATCGACCCGATTCTCGACATGGCCGTCAGCCAGGTAGAGCAGACACAGGACGTAGACAACAAGATTGACGTGGTGAAAGAAAACGGTAAGTGGGTAATTTGCCCGGCCAACTAACATCGGGCCGCGCCGGGGACATAATGAAGCACACGCTGGCAGTACGTCTTACGCTGGGGCTGGCATGTCTGGCGCTCTTGCTTAGCGGTTGCAGCCCGGGCGGCGGCCCGGCGATCGATGCCACGCGCGACTGGCTGCAAGCCCTGGCCAATTTAAACTTCAAGCAAGTGCTGGAGCGGACCTGCTCCACGCCGCGCATTCGCAATGAAGTGGAAGTGCGACTGGATCCGCTCATCGATATTCAGGAAACGCTGCAATCGCTGAAGGGCCGATACGATTTCAGCGGCTTGAAATTCGAAGAACTGAGCAACGACGGCCGCACTGCCACCGTGCGTTTGAGCGGCAAGCTGCTGCTCAAGGTGCTGGGCCAGGAACAAGTCTACGAGATTTACGAGGAAGTCGGCGTCGTGAAAGAGAGCGACGTCTGGAAAGTGTGCAGCAACGCAGCCAGTTTGTTGAAGTAGTCTAGCCAAACTATTTGAAGCCGTGTATAATGCGGGACGTTGCGGCGCCCCCATTGGCCCATTCGTCTAGCGGACTAGGACGCCGCCCTCTCAAGGCGGAGACCGCGGGTTCGAACCCCGCATGGGCCACCACCCGCACTCCCCGGTCTGGAATAGACCGGGGAGTCTTATTTTCCGCTTTTGCCTCTTGACAAACGGGCTCGATCGGGCTTACAATGTGACCGGTCACATTACCGGTCACACTCGGCGTTTTCGCAGCAAGTCAGCAGGCCCACCCATGCAGCAGCGCTCCCGACTGACCATTCGCGACGTCGCCCGGCAAGCTGGGGTTTCGCACCAGACCGTCTCGCGCGTCATCAATGGCGATCCGCTGGTTACGCCTGAAACCCGCACCAAGGTCGAAGCCGCCATCGCCGCGCTGGGCTATCAGCCCAATGCCATTGCACGCTCGCTGGCTGCCGGGCGCTCCAAGACGCTCGCCTGCATCGCCCCCAACCTGACCGACTACACCTTTGCCCGCATCATCGAAGGGGCCGAGACCGAATGCCGCCAACACGGCTTCTTTTTGATTTCTTCCTCCGCGCCCGATGAAGCAACGTTTGCGGCGCTCATCAACGAGCTCGCGCCCAGCCGCCGCATCGAGGGGCTGATGGTGATCAATCCCTACATCGATCAGCGTACGCAGCACCTGGCTGATAACTTCCCGACTGTCTTCATTGGCGGACATCCACGCGCGGGACATGACATCGATGCCATCACGCTTGACGATTGCGGCGCGGCCCGAGCGGCGATGCGCCACTTGACTGAGCTGGGGCACCAACGCATCGGAATGATCACCGGACCACTGGTGGAGGATTGTACGCAGGATCGCATTAGCGGGTATCGCGGCGCGCTGAAAGATGCCAAACTCAAAGCCGATCCGGCCTTGATTGTGGAAGGCGACTGGTCAGCCTCTTCGGCGCACAAAGCCACGTTGGATTTGATGAAGATCAAGCACCCCCCCACTGCCTTGTTTGCGCAGAATGATCGCATGGCCTTGGGCGCGCTGCGCGCCGCGCGCGATCTGGGCTTGAGCGTACCGGGGCAGCTCTCGGTGATCGGGTTGGACGACATGCCGCTGGCTTCATATTTCGATCCGCCGTTGACGACCATGCGCCAGGACATGTTCGCCATCGGCCGCACGGCGGCGCAGTTGCTTGTTCGGGCGGTAGAGCAGCCGCAGGCGAAGCATCAACAACTCCGCCAACCGGCCGAATTGATCATCCGCCAGTCTACGGGACAAAGATGAACGAAGGGAGGTGGTTCACAGACCGCTAGACAACCTCGTCGTTAATTGAACTCGCGATACCAACTTGAAACATCCAGACACCCTAACTCTCTAGGAGGAGTAAAACATGAATCGCAAGATGATGTGGATGGTCCTGAGCGTGCTGGTGATGGCCAGCCTGATCCTGAGCGCCTGCGCTCCAGCCGCGACCCCCGCCCCGACTCAAGCACCGCCTACGCAGAAGCCGGCCGAAGTTAAGCCTACCGATAAGCCGGCTGAACCGACCATGGTCCCAGAAGTGAAGCCCACCGAAGCGCCCGCCGCGGAAGCAGTGTCATTGCGCTGGCGCACCCGCCCGGACAACAAGGAAGAAGCGGGTGTCTATGCCTCGGTCAGCGACGAATTAGCCAAGAAGCTGGGCTATGAGTTGAAGTACGAACCCGGTGGCAGCGAAACCTCGTCGTATCAAGACGTGTTGAAGACCGAGATCGCGGCCGGCACGGCGCCAGACGTGTTCTGGATTCCCGGCACCGATGTCGCCGACTTTGCCACCCGCGGCCTGCTGCGCAACAACGCCGATCTGGCGGAGGGCTTCGACGTGAACGCCTTCTATGAAGGCCCGATGTACCATCTGACTTACAACCCTGAGACCGGCAAGAGCGGCGGCGACAGCGGTGCGCTGTGGGGTCTGCCGCGTGACGTTTCGACTTTTGCGCTGTATCTGAACAACGATCTGATCGCCGAAGCCGGTGCGCCCGATCCGCGCGAACTAGCTAAAGAAGGCAAGTGGGACTGGGACGCGTTCATGGACGTGGCCAAGAAGGTGCGCGCCCTGGGCAGCGACATCTATGGCTACGGCGCAAATGCCTGGTGGGGCCCCTACGGTACGTGGCTCAATGCCGCCGGTGGTGGCTTCTTCAATGCCGCGCGTGATGCCTGCGCGCTGAATACACCTGAATCGATTAAGGGGTTGGAGTTCGAGAAGAGTCTGTACAAGACCGGCCAGGATGTGGCCGTGCCTTACGGCGAAGACAGCGAACCGCCGTTCAAAGCGGGCAAGGTGGCTATGTTCCAGAACGGCCGCTGGGCCACACCTGGCACGCGCACGGTGCCATTCAACTGGGATGTCGTGGAACTGCCCAACGGGCCGGCCGGCACCCCTGGCAACTGGCTGTTCTGGGGCGCCTATGTCGTGAACCCCAACACCAAGGATCCCGAAGCAGCCTGGAAGTTGGCGCAGGCTCTGACCGAAGCGGATACGCAGGGCAAGATTGCGGCGCTGGGTGCCAACATTCCCAGCCGCGTCAGCCAGGAAGCGTTGGACAAGTTCCTGACCTTCACACCGCCAGCGAACAACCAGGCTTTCCTCAACGGCATTGACCCGAAGAGCAAGCCGACGGCGGAAGGTCCGCTGTGGGCAGGCAGCTGGCCGGAATACGATGCCATCATGGGACCGGCCGTGCAAGCTGTCATTACGGGCGACAAGACGATTGAAGAATTCGCCCAGACCGTGTGCGACGAAGCGAATAAAGTGTTCAAATAGTAATAGGCCAAGTGGATTGACCGGGGCAGGCACAAGGCCTGCCCCGGTTGCCGCTCTCTACCCGCCCGATGAGTTGATCGCGGCTTAACGACTCTGATCCGCTCTCAATCCGCGTCCACGCGGACGCAGTCGAGGAGCGATTGGTAAGTAGGACAAGTCGCCCGCTTGTCCGTAGTGAGGGAGTACCACCATGACCACACCCGCCCTATCCCTGCGTTACCAGCACATCGAAGACACCCGCACCAAGTTGTTACTGAATATCGCCGTCATCTGGCATGTGACATTGGCCGTCATCCTGGCGGTCGGATCGACTTTCCTGTTAGTCTCGTTGGCCGACGCCACCATCCCCATCGCAGGGGGCATGCGCCTGTTCATGATTATCAGCAGCGCCCTCGGCGCCGTCGGCAGCGTCTTTGCCGCCAGATTCATTGCGAAGCGCGATCATCGCGGGCGCATGTTGTCGTTAGGCATCAACTATCTGGGCTTCGTGCTCTGCCTCATCCTCGATCTGCACATCCTGGGTGTCTACATCGGCCTCGACGTGCTGGGCGGCACCTTCAAATATGGCTTGCCTTTTCTGCTGCTGGCCTTCATCGGTTATTTGATCGGCGCGTGGGGCGATCGGTATGACAATGACCCGCTGCGGCAGCAGACCTTTCGCAAGATCAGCCGCGTTGTCATGATCGCAGCAGGAGTGTTGTGGCTCTTCGCCGTCGGTCTCGTTGACGGGCTAATCGCGCTGTTCGCGCAATTTAACGGCCCCCTGCCCTTCATTTTAACGGCGGGCATCGTCGTGTTTGGCGTGATGCTGCGCGGCATGTGGCGGCGACCTTCGGCGGAAGCCATGCACGCCAAACGCCAGCACGAAGAGGCCCTCAGCGGTCTCCTGTTCTTGTCGCCGAATCTTTTCGGCTTCCTGCTCTTCTTTGCCGTGCCGCTGCTCTTCTCGCTGCTGGTCAGCTTCACCAACTCGGACGCCGTACTGAAGCGCGACTTCATCGGGCTGGAGAACTACCGGCAGTTACTAAACCTCACCGTGCAGCCGCTGGCTGCGCCCGATCAGGCAGCTAATCAAGTGCTCGACATCAAAGTCTTCAACGAACTGGCGCGCTTCAATCTGTTCGGGCAAAACTACGTTATTGGCGCCGAGGATAAGTTATTCTGGCTGGCCCTGCGCAACACCCTGCTCTATTGCTTGATGGCCGTGCCCTTCAGCGTTATCCCGGCGCTGCTGTTGGCGACTTTGATGAACAGCAAGATTCCGGGCATGCACTTTTTCAGAGCCATCTACTTCCTGCCCAGCGTGGCGGCCATCGTGGGCATCTCGCTGATCTGGCAGTGGTTGTACAATGCCACGATCGGCTACGTCAACTATTTCATTACGCTGTTCGTCAACTTCGTCAATCAACTCTCCGGCGCCGCGTTGGCCGATCCCAAAATTCAATGGCTATCCGACAGCCGCTATGCACTCATCGCCATTGCCATCATGGCCATCTGGTCGACCATTGGCTTCAACATCGTGTTGTTCCTAGCCGGCTTACAAAGCATTCCACGTGATCTGTACGAGGCGGCGACCGTGGATGGCGCCAGTCCGACGCAGCAATTCCTTAAAGTCACCATCCCAATGCTGGCGCCGACGACGTTCTTCGTGCTGGTGACGACGACCATTCTAGCCATGCAGTTGTTTGAGCAGGTCTTTATCTTGACCAATCCACTAGGCGGGCCGAACAACAGCACGTTGTCGCTGGTGGTGTATCTGTATCAAAACGGCTTCCAGCGCTTCCGGCAGGGTTATGCGTCGGCCACGGCCTGGGTGTTGTTCATTGTGATCTTTGGGTTGACCTTGTTCCAATATCGCCGCCAGCGCAAGACCGGTAACGCGTACGAATAGCCCTCACCCCCAACCTCTCTCCCAAACAAAATTGGGGAGAGAGGCAAGAGGAGCCATCATGAAACCCAAATCCTACAAACGCATCCGCCTCATTCGCGTGACTCTGGCCTACGTCGTTCTGACGACAGTGGCGCTGGTCATGCTCTTCCCGTTCATCTACATGATCACGACCTCGCTCAAAGAGCCTAAGGACACTTTCAACTATCCGCCGCGCCTGCTGCCGCGGGAGGGCGTAACCACCCAGGTCGCAGGCAAGTCTGATCCGCTGCCGCTGTACTACGTCCAAGTCGACGGGCAGGACAAGCAGTATGCGCTGCTGGAGAGCAACATCCGCATCGGCGTCTACGCCGATCCCAATTCTCCCGATACGACCTACGAACGCCCGTCGAAAGACGTGAATCCCACCGGCGGCTACACGAATCAGAAGACGGTCGCCTTCAACGGCAAAGACGAACCGCTCTGGGACATCGAAGTGGATGGTCAGGTAATCCCGATGGTGCAGGTGCGCCAGACCGCGCTGGGCCGCTTTGTCAATCCGCAAAATCCCCAGGAAGAAGTGCTGCAAAACGTGCGCCTCAGCCAGCCGGTACAGAACGTGACCGCGCGCCCGCAAAATTACGATGACGTGGTCAAACTGCAAAATATGGATCGCAGCCTGATGAACACCATGCTCGTCACGATCCTGGTGGTACTCGGCCAGTTGACGACCTCGGTGCTGGGCGGGTACGCGTTTGCCCGCTTGAGATTCCCCGGCCGCGATGTGCTCTTTGTAGTCTATCTGGGCACGATGATGATTCCATTCGTGGTGCTGATCACGCCGTTGTATCAGATGATGGTGTCCGTCGGCTGGGTCGATCGGCTGGCTGCGCTAATCCTGCCGTGGCTCTTCACGGCTTACGGCACTTTCCTGATGCGGCAGGCCTTCCTCACCATGCCCAAGGAGATCGAAGAGGCAGCCTTGATGGACGGTGCCTCACGCTGGCAGATTTTATTACGCATCTTCGTGCCGGCCACCGTGCCCGCGCTGGCGACCCTGGCGACCTTCACGTTCCTGTACGCGTGGAATAGCTTCTTCTGGCCGTTGGTGATCATCAACACCGGCAACGAGGCTAACCACGTGTTAACGCTCTCGCTCAACGTGCTGCGCGGCCGCGCGTCCGACGCGCCCAATATCATCCTGGCCGGCGCCGCCATCTCGATCATTCCGCCGGTATTGTTGTATATTCTGGCCCAGCGCTTCTTTGTGGAAAGCGCCACCAGCTCGGGCGTGAAGGGTTAGATCGCATGGGAAGATCACGGCAGTTGAAACTGCGCCAACAACCACGCAAAGCCGACCTGCGTCGGCTAGTCGGCGTAAGCCGACTTCGTGTTTTTGTTGCCGCGATTTCAATCGCCGGGATGTGAATTCATGATGATCGAACGACCAACCACTCTCTACGACGCCTACATCTTCGATCTCGACGGCACGGTTTACCTGGGCGACGCCCTGCTCCCCAACGCGCACCGCGCCATCACGACGATTCGGGCAGCGGGCAAGCGCACCGTGTTTCTCTCGAACAATCCTACGCACACGCGTTACGCCTATTCTGCCAAACTCACGCGCCTCGGCCTGCCCACACCGCCAGAAGACATTATCAACTCGTCCGTCGTCATGGTCGATTTTCTTCGACACACCCTGCCGAACGCCAAGCTCTTCGTCTGCGGCGAGCAACCCTTGATCGATGATCTGCGCGACGGCGGCTTTTCGTTCGCGGACGACCCGATTGAGATCGATGCCGTCATTGCCTCCTTCGATCGCACCTTCGTCTACTCGAAGCTGCAAATCGCATTCGATGCCATCCGCGCGGGGGCGCGCTTCTTCGCTACCAACGCCGATCGCTATTGCCCGGTCCCCGGCGGCGGCCAACCCGATGCGGCCAGCATCATCGCCGCGATTGAAGCCTGCACCAATACGACGTGCGAAGCGATGGTCGGCAAGCCATCCATTCACATGACCAACGCCATTTTGAATCTGTTAAATCTGCCGCCCGAACGCTGTATCATGACCGGCGATCGATTGGAAACCGATGTGCAAATGGGCCTGACCGCGGGCATGGCGGCGGCGCTCACTTTGACCGGCGTAACGACCCTGCAGGACGCGCAAGCTTCAGCCGTCAAGCCGCACTTCATCCTGAACGATCTGGGAGACCTCCTGCCAGCGGGATGAGGGCGGAGGGATGAGGGATGAATGAAGATTTTCATCCTTCATCCCTGCCCATGTCTGTCGCGCAGCGACGGTGGGTTGCCTGATACAGCCCTCATCCTTTGAGTCACTATTGTGAAATATCTTCTTGGACTTGATCAAGGCACCAGCGGCACCAAAGCCTATCTCATGGACTTTGACGGTCGCCGCGTCGGACTCGGTTACGTGCCCACCGAGCTGATCCGCCTGCGGCCCGACTGGATCGAACAAGATCCGCGCGCGGTCGCGGCGGGTGCAGCCAAAGCGATCGAGTACGCGTTACATGCCGCTCAGGCCGCGCCGTCTGACATCGCCGCCGTCGGCATCGCTTCGCAGCGCGGCACGGACTTCATCTGGGATGCGCGCACGGGGCAGCCCATCGTCAACGCCATCACCTGGCAAGACCTACGCACGCTGCCGCTCATCGAAGAACTCGATCAGTGGGAACACGCGCACGAGCGGCGCTATCGGTTGGGTTATTTTCCCGGCCCGTGGTGCGCTTCGATGCATCTGGCATGGCGCGCGCGGCATCAATCAGAATTTCAAGCTGCGTTGCGAAGCGATCACATCCGCATCGGCATGTCGGCCAGTTGGCTGATCACAGCGCTGGGCTGTCCCAGTCGGCACATTCACGATTATTCGTTGACACAGAAAACAGGTCTGTGGGATTTTCGCCATAGCGCTTATTGGGCCGAGTGGATCGATCGGCTGCAGCTTAGCCCGATCGGTCTGCCCGATCCAGCGCCCACGCTTTACGATTACGGCACGCTGCGCATCAACGCGGGATCGCGTAAAGCCGACGTGCCCGTCGTCGCGATGATCGGCGATCAGCAGGCGGCGCTCTTCGGGCACGGCTGCCGTCATGCCGGTCATGCTGAATGCACGCACGGCACGGCGTCGTTCGTCAACGTCGTCGCGGGAGACACGCCGCCCGAATTGGATAACATCAATGTCTATCACGCGTGGTCGCTTCCACGCGAAGCGTCTAACTTCCAACCTCCAACTTTCAACTTCCAACATACTTACTGCCTTGAAGCCGATACGACCGTCACGGGCGCGGCAGTGCGCTGGATGCTGCAGCGTGGTCACTGGTTTGAATCGGAAGCACAACTCGACGCGCTGGCCGAATCGGTGACCGATGCGGGCGATGTGATCGTCGTGCCGGCCTTTACCGGCCTCAACGTGCCCTACAACGATCATGGCGCACGCGCGACGATTCTCGGGTTGGCGTTGGGCAGCGATCGGGCGCACGTGGCGCGCGCCTTCCTCGATTCGATCGGCTATCAGCTGCGCGCCATTCTGGAAACAATCCACGATCGCACGGGCCTGCACGTCGAGCAGCTCAGCGTGGGCGGCGGCCTGTCCAATTCGGATATCGCATGCCAGATTCAAGCCGATCAGCTGGGGATTCCGTTGGTGCGCCCCGCCGAGAAGGAAACGACCGCGCGCGGTGCAGCCTTGTTGGCGGGATTGGGCCTGGGCGTCTGGAAATCGATCGACGATCTGCCGCCCCTGCCGGAAGGCAGCACGATCTTTGAACCGCGCCTGTCGCTCGATCAACGCAACAGCGACTACGCGCGCTGGCAGCGAGCCGTGCGGCATGTGCGCGAATTGGGCATCAGTTTGTAGTACACGAATCGCACGAATCGACACGAAGGCATATGGCACACTCAACCATGACGCGCGATGGATTGTTTATCGACGGCCAGCACGTCTATCTGTTGTCGGGCGTGATTCATTATTTCCGTTGGCCGCGCGGCGAATGGCGCAGTCTCTTGCTGAAAGCCAAAGCGAGCGGCCTCAACACGATCGATACCGTCATCCCGTGGAATCTGCACGAGCCACAGCCCGGCATTTTCAACTTTGCCGATGAAGCCGATCTGCCCGCTTATCTCGATCTGATTCACGAGCTGGGCATGTACGCCATCGTGCGGCCCGGCCCGTACATCTGCGCCGAGTGGGAGAATGGCGGCTTTCCCGCGTGGCTCACGGCACAGAATTTAGATTTACGCACCGACGATCCGATCTTCCGCGCCGCAACGCAACGCTGGTTTGATCGGCTTTTGCCGATCTTCGTCGAGCGGCAGATCGATCGCGGCGGGCCGATCATCCTGTGCCAGATCGAAAACGAGCATTGGGCCAGCGGGGTCTACGGCCACGACGCGCATCAAGCCACTCTCGCGCAGATGCAGCATGAGGCCGGGCTCAGCGTGCCGTTCTACACGTGCATGGGCGGGCTCGCTGGCTATCCCGAATTTCGCAACGGCTGGAGCGGCATGGCCGCGAAGCTGCACGCCACCCGATCGGTTTGGCCCGACAACCCGATGATCGTGTCCGAACTATGGAGCGGCTGGTTCGACAGTTGGGGCGCAAGCGCACACAACGGCAAGACCGCGGCCTCGCTCGATCGGATGCTGCACGAGCTAATCGCCGTGGGATGCAGTGGCGTCTCGCACTGGGTCTTTGCCGGCGGTACGAACTTCGGCTGGTACGGCGGGCGCACCGTCGGCAGTGACACAATCCACATGACGACGTCCTACGACTACGACGCACCTATCACCGAATACGGACAACTGACCGAGAAGTTTTTTGTCGCGCGACGGCATCATCTATTCTTGGGAACGCTCGGTGCACAAGTCTCGCGCTTACTGGCAGACGCAAAACCCGGTGGCCCCACATTGATTGTGCCGTCGGCGGTGAAAGGCCGTTGGGCGGGCGGCGAAGAACCGTTCTGTACGGCATGCAACGCTGATTTCAGCGCCACCTTCTTGCAGAACACCACCGCCGATCGCACAACACTGCAGGTCTTCAACAGCAATCCCAACGTGCATCTTGCCATCGACGTCGAAGCCCACTCCATCAAACCGATCTACTTCAACCTTCCACTCCCTTCTCCCTCTCAGGGAGAAGGGCCGGGGATGAAGGTAAACTACCATACCTCAAGAATTCTCGGCTATTGGCCCAACTACCTGGTCCTCTACGGCTTTCACGGCGAGGTTGGCGAGCTGCAATTGCAGGCCGACAGCTCGTGGGAAGTTGGCGATTCTGGGAACGCGCGCATCAGCACGATCGACAACACGCTCACCCTGTGCTACTGGATTACCGATCGACCGCAAGTGATTCACGCCAATCACCTCAACATCGTCATCCTTACGCAAGCCTATGCCGAATGCTGGTGGCCCCTGCCCGATGGATCTTTTCTGTGCGGGCCGGACTTGGTGTTGGAAGATGGCACCGTGCGCGAGAGCGAAGTCTTGACGTGCTATGAAATCCGGAATGCAGAACTCGGAATGCGGAGTAAGCCACGCGCACCTCGTATTGCGCTCGCATGGGAAACTCTCGCGGTTGCAGAATTGACTGACGACTGGCTCAATCCAAAATCGGCAACACCTGCACTGCACCAAGCGCAGCGCGGTGCAAGTGTCCAAAATCCCAAATCGTTAGACGAGCTGGGTTGTTACCTCGACTACGGCTGGTATGCGGCGCGCTTCGATCTGGCCGAGCCAATCGAGACGACCTTAGCCGTGCCGTGGTTGAGCGATCGCGGTCACGTGTTCATCGACGGTCAGCGTAGCGGCACCGTCGGCATCTCGCCCGATGGTCCACGCTGGACATCGCCGATAAAGTTTGCGGCAGGATCACATGAACTGCGGATGCTCGTCGATAATCTGGGGCGCTTTAACTACGGATCGAACACGGGCGAGCAGAAAGGCTTGCTGGACAACATCTATTGGGGCGGCACCCAAGAGGACATCTCGCGCGGCTGGATCGCGTTGTGGCAAGAGGCCGCTTTCGCGGGCGAGGCTATCGCCAATGCGAAGCCGCAGCATGTTCGTGCCGATGCGGCTAATGTCGATCTGAGCAACTTTGCCTTTCAGGGCGCACACGTATGGTTACTGCGCGAGATTGAAATGGCCGAAGGCGAAAGCATGGTTATTCAATTCACGGGCGATCGCAATCCCGGCGCGCTCTACGTGAACGGTCGGGCCGTGCAGCGCTTCTCGCGTCATCACGGCGGAGGCTACATCAAGCGCGATGTGACCTCGCTGCTGAAGCCGGGCCGCAACACGCTGGCGCTGCACATCGAGAATTACGCGGGTACGGCGTGGCAGGCACAGCTGCTGCGCTTTAATAAGACGCAAGCGTTGCAGGGAGAGTGGTATTTCAAGCAGGGCGTGACCCCCTCCCCAACCCTCCCCCGCCCTGCAGGGGAGGAAGTAGTCCCGCGCTTCTATCGCGCGCGCTTTGCGTATGATGCGGAAAAACATGGACACAAGCCGTTCTTGTTCGATGCACACGGCCTGCGCAAGGGACACATGTGGCTGAATGGACGCGCGGTGGGCCGCTACTGGCAGATCGGGCCGCAAGAGTTCTATAAGGTTCCGGCGGTGTGGCTGCAAGCCGAGAATGAACTGCTGATCTTTGAAGAAGAGGATGGCTTGCCACAAACCACTGAGCTGCGCACTACTTGATCAATCGACAATCAATACTCCACAATCAGCCATCCCAAATCGGAAATCCAAAATGATCCTCGACTATCCTCATCGCCGCTACAATCAACTCACGCGCGAATGGGTGCTCGTCTCGCCGCATCGCGCCAAACGACCGTGGCTGGGACAAGTGGAAAAGACTTCTCCGGAGAACCTGCCCGCCTTTGATCCTACGTGCTACCTCTGCCCGGGCAACTCGCGCGCGGGTGGCATGAAGAACCCGGAATACTCCGGCACGTTCGTGTTTGACAATGACTTTGCGGCGCTGTTACCGGATGCGTACCAGGAAACGCGGGCCACGCCGAACGATTCCCTATTCATGACGGAGCCCGAACCCGGCAAGTGCCGCGTGGTCTGTTTCTCCCCGCGCCACGATCTCACCCTGCCGGAATTATCGCACCCCGAAGTCGAGGAAGTCCTCCGCACGTGGACGGATCAAACCCGCGATCTGGGTCAGCGCGATTTCATCAATTACGTGCAGGTCTTTGAAAACAAGGGCGCGATGATGGGCTGCTCCAATCCGCATCCGCACAGCCAGATCTGGGCCGTAAATCATCTGCCCAATGAACCGCAGAAAGAGTTCAACGCGCAGCAGCGTTACTGGCTCAATCAGAATGCGTGCCTGTTGTGCGATTATCTGGCTGAGGAGATGCAACGCGGCGAACGCATCGTGGCGGCGAATGAAGACTTCACGGCGCTGGTGCCGTTCTGGGCGGTGTGGCCGTTCGAGATCATGGTGATGGCCAATCATCACTGTGGATCGCTGACCGATCTGAACGTGCTGGAGCAGGCCTCGCTGGCCGATATGCTGCGGCGCGTGACGGCGCGTTACGATAATCTTTTCGAGATTTCTTTCCCCTACTCGATGGGGTTTCATCAAGCCCCGACGGACGGACATCCGCACGATGAGTGGCACTTCCATGCGCACTTTTATCCGCCGCTGCTGCGTTCGGCCACGGTGAAGAAGTTCATGGTGGGTTATGAGATGCTGGCTGAAGCGCAGCGCGATTTGACGCCGGAGCAAGCGGCGGAACGTCTGCGCGGGTTGAGTGAAGTGCATTACAAGATGCGGTGAAACCGGTCATTTCCGGTGCTGTCAGCGGAAATCCAGAGACCGATCCGCAGCGAGCACGATCGATGAAGTGGATGCCCGATTGAAGCACTCGGGCATGACAGTTTAGCGTTCCAGTAGATCGATCAGGATGGGATAGACGTAGTCCACCCGCTGCGCCGGTTGATCGGGATCGATGAGATCATGGACGAGGCGCTGCTCCACGCCGAAGGTGTAAGTCTCCACATCCTGCGCACCGGAGAATCGCCACAGCCGCACCTGATCGTCGAGCGTGGTCATGTCAACCGATTCGTCGTTGTCATTCTTGACGATCACGACCGAGCGGGCCGCCGGGATCGATCGGGCGGCTTGCGCGCGCAGCGCTGCGCCCAGTCGGAGTAACTGAGCCAGACTGTGCATGCCATAGCGCGGATAAGCATGGCGCGGCCCGTCGCCTTGATCCTTGACTGTCGCGTCCCACCACTGCATGCGATTGGGCAGGATAAGAACGATCCGGCGCAAGAGCGGCGTCCATTTTTTCGGCAGCGCCTTGAAGCCGGAGGCTTGCGCGATGCTGACGGCGCGCACGACGTCCGATCGGTTGTGGGCCGTCCACGTTGTCATCAGGCCGCCCATCGACAGGCCCATGACGCGCACGTCAGCCGCAAGTCCCTGCGCAATGTCGATGACCGACGAAGCCGCGTCGATCATCTGCTCGGCGGTGATGTCCCCGTGGGCCTCCGTCAGCCGATCGGCGTGGCCGTGGCCCGTCATGCGCGGAATCCAAACATTGTAACCGCGCGCGTGAAGTTGATCGCCCAGCAGTTTGAATTGCTGCGGGCAGTTGGTGTAACCGTGAAAAAGCACCATGGCGCGATCGGTCCGTTGGCCGTGAGTCAGGAATTGCGATCGGCCAACCGGATTCAGATCAGGCGGCTCGGCCGATTGGATGGCGCTGATGCACTGTTCGGCTTCGTCGTAAGTGCGGGCCGGTTGTGACGGGGGGAGATATTGGCTCAGGCTCATCGCGCGTCTCGCTGTGTGAGATGGCGCAATTATAACCCTCAGGAGAGAATTCATGGCCGCGACGATTCAACTTCAAGAAGAGCGTATTCCCGTCAAGAGCCGCATCTGGGTCTCGATTGCCGACGCCTCGACGGCGACGCTGAGCGGCGTCGTCACAGGCGGCGCGCTGACGTACTTCTTCACGCGCTGGCGCGGACTGGACGCGCAGTACGCCACCATCGTGTGGCTGTTGTTCGGGCTGTGGAACGCCGTCAACGATCCGTTGTTCGGCTACATCAGCGATCGGACGCACAGCAAGTTGGGGCGGCGCCTGCCGTACATCCGCTACGGCGCGCCGATCTACACCATCGCCTTTATCTTCTGCTGGCTGCCGTTGCCGGGCACGCAGGACAATCAGTTCCTGCTGTTTATGCAGCTGCTCGTGGGCCTGTTTGTGTTCGACACGTTGTACACGGCCATCGCCAGCGCGGTGTACGTGATGCCCTATGAGATGGCGTTGTCCAACAAGGCGCGCGGAAGCATCATGGTTTGGAAGGTGATCTTCACCATCTTCCCGCTGGCACTGCCGCTGGTGGTGGTGCCGTTGTTGCAGCCCGGTCCCGGCGAAGATGCGACGCTGTACCTGCTGGTCCTGACGACTTTGGGCGTCCTGGTCGGCGCGTTGATCTTTGTCAGTACGTTCTTCTATCGCGAGAAGCACTTCCAGCAGGACGAGCAGCAGCCGGGCCTGTGGGCGGCCATCAAGGAGTGCTTCAAGAACAAATCGTTCATCGTGTTCGAGGTGGTCAGTTTCACCGTGATCTACATCCAGACGTCGCTGATGCAGGGCGTGCTGTATTACTTCGACGAGTTGAAAGTGCCGGGCCTGCCGATGTATCTCGCGCTGGGCGTCGGCATTGTCGGCGGCCTGATCTTCTGGATCAAGATGCGCGATCGGTGGGGCATCAAGCAGAACATCCGCGCCGTCTGCCTCGAGTTCGCCATCGGCTGCACGCTGCTGCTCTTTTTTGGCCGCGAAGTGATCCCCAGCGTGATCGCGTTCCTCCTGGTGGGCGTGGGCTTCTCCGGCTTCATGTACCTGATTCCGTTGATGAACGGCGACGTGATCGACATGGACGAGCACCGCACGGGCCTGCGCCGCGAGGGCATGTACGCGGGCATCAACAGCCTCATCACCAAGCCCGCCATCAGCATTGCGCAAGCGGTGTTCTTGCAGACGCTGATCATCTTCGGTTACAATCAGGACCTAGCGAAGGGCACGCAATCGTTCAATGCGCAGACCGGCGTGCTGGTCGGCTGGGTGGCCGTGCCGGCGATTTTGCTCTACGCGTGCTTCGCGCTGCTGCACTTCTATCCACTGGCCGGCGACGCGTGGGAGCAGATCAAGCACAAGCTGGGGCAGATTCATCAGGAAAAAGAGAAGCGCTATCTGGAAGCGCACGGGTATAAGTTTGCAGAGTAACGTGAAGCGCAATGCTTAAAACATGATGCGTAAAACGTAAAAAGAGGTGGGTATGGATTTTCAGTCGCGTGTCGCGCATGAATTTGAACAGCGCTTTGGATCGCCGCCAAAGGCGATCGTGCGGGCGCCGGGCCGCGTGAACTTGATCGGCGAGCACACCGATTACAACGACGGTTTCGTGCTGCCCATGGCGATCGATCGGGCGATCTGGATCGCGCTCTCGCCCAGACCCGATCGATTGGTGGCTGCCCGTTCGCTCGATTTTGACGATACGGCCGAGTTCGATCTCGATCGGCTGGAGAAGCAGGTCGGGTGGATCGAATATCTCAAGGGTGTGGCGTGGGCACTGCAAGAGGCCGGCTACGCGCTCACCGGCTTCGACGCGGTCGTCGCAGGCGATGTACCGATCGGCGCAGGGTTGTCTTCTTCAGCCGCATGGGAGTTAGCCGCCGCGCGGGCCTTCGCGGTAACATCGGGTTTCGCGTGGGATGCGGCACAGATGGCGCTGCTGGGCCAGCGCGCCGAGAACAAGTGGGTGGGCGTCAACTGCGGCATCATGGATCAAATGATCTCGGCAGCGGGCCAGGCAGATCATGCGCTGTTGATCGACTGCCGGTCACTGGAAACGCAGGCGGTGCCGCTGCCGCCGGGAACTGCCGTCGTGGTGTTGGATACGACCACGCGGCGCGGCCTGGTGGATTCGGCCTATAACGAGCGGCGCTCACAGTGCGAGACAGTGGCATGGTTCTTCGGGGTCAAGGCGCTGCGTGATGTGTCGCTTGAACAGTTAAACGAAAAGCACGGTCAACTCGATCGGGTGGCGTACCGCCGCGCGCGGCATGTCATCGGCGAAAACGATCGCACCTTGCAAGCGGCAGAAGCGATGAAGCGCGGTGAAGCGATCGAGTTGGGGCAGTTGATGCAGTTGAGCCACATGAGTCTGCGCGATGACTTCGAGGTATCCAGCCGTGAACTAAACGTCATGGTGGAGTGTGCCGAGCGTCAGTCTGGCTGCTACGGTGCGCGGATGACGGGTGCGGGCTTTGGCGGCTGCGCGGTAGCCCTGGTGCGGCAGGACGCAGCCGAGGCCTTCAGCGCAGGGGTTGCCGCAGAGTATGAAGATGCGACGAGCCTCACGCCGAATGTCTACATCTGCACGGCGACGAATGGGGCGGAAGTCGTACACGGTGTCATCGAGTAAGAATCGGATCAGCGAATCGAAAGAGATTCTTCGGCGCGGTGCGCCTCAGAATGGCACCCTCGTGTGATACGTCATTCTGAGCGAGCGCTTGTGAGCGAAGAATCTCTTTGCTAATCTGCGCTGCTACTCAAACGCAGCTCACTCACATTGTTGCACTGCCGCGTAGTTCGCTTCCGTGCTCAGCCATAGCCGGCGCACCAGGTATGTGGCATAGTATCGCACTTCGCCCCATAAAAATTCGAATTGGCTCGATAGGCTGATGTAACGTGAAGTCGGCGTAGGCGACGAATATGCCTTCAGACCAAAATCGCGCGCCATCGTCAGTGCGCGGCGCATATGCAGCGGATCGCTGCCGATCAACACACGATCGAAACGCTGCTGCTCAACGATGGCTTTCGCACCTAATAGATTCTCGTGCGTGAAGTGCGAGGCCGTTTCACAGAAAACGTCGCGCGGTGCGACACCCAGCTCAATGGCGTAGCGGCTACCTGCAATCGCTTCTGCCGTCGATTCACCCTCGCCCACTCCGCCCGTGAAGATGATCGCTTTCACACGACCCGCCCGATACAGATCGATGGCGTGCTTGATTCGCTCCTCAAAGACCGGCGATGGTTGACCGTCCCACGCCGCAGCGCCGAGCACAATCGCGGCATCGGCGGGTCCGTCATCGCGCACGGTAGAATACGCCACGATCTCGATCGCCAGGGTTAGCAGCCACAAGAGCAACAAGCCCAGCACGATCAATACCACGCGCGGCCAGCGGGAACGAAAGAAACCGGAGCGCAGCCGCCCCGGCTTCAAGGTGACGCCTTGCATTGCAGATCACTCGACGGCAACGTCGTCGCCTGCCGCCTCGCCCTTCACACCCGCGTCACGCATGGCCACGCCGATTTGCTCGCGCAGGTCTTCCGCCATCTTGATGATCTCATCCACTTGCTGCACCGCTTCGTCGTCGGGCGCTTCACCCCTGGCCGAGTAGAGGTTCATCAGCATGCTGTTCATCGACTCCGACATCGCGCCAAAGATCTGATCGGCCGTCATCTGTTCCGGATCGATCCCCCACACCGCCAGGCGCGCGTCCATGATCCGCTGGAATTCGGCGGCGTCGAAGTCCTCCACGTCCTGCGCATATTCCTGGTAGAGCCGTTCAAGCTCATCAGGATCGTTGGGAAGTTGTTCGGGGAGTTTCATGCCGGCCTCCACATGGAGTGATGCGGCATTATACCATTCGGACAAGTAACAAGTAACGCGCATTTGAAACCCGACGCCCCGTTGAGATCGAACCCCGCGCGCATGATATAATCGCCCCCATTCCAAATCTTGATCATGGGTCACGTTGTCCCCGCAGCGCAGCGCAGCGCAGCGGAGTGGGATTGTTTATTGGAGTTTCTATGTCCTGGCCCGGTGTCATCAAAGCCTATCGACCCTATCTCGACGTGGCCAACGTCGAGCCGGTCACGTTGCTTGAAGGCGACACGCCATTGATTCCTACGCCGCGCCTTGCGCATGCGTTAGGTTTGCCCTATTGCGATTTGCGTGTGAAATATGAAGGGCTTAATCCCACCGGCTCGTTCAAAGATCGCGGCATGACGGCGGCGATGACGCAGGCGTTGGCCGACGGCGCTCGATCGGTGATCTGCGCGAGCACGGGCAACACTGCTGCTTCGGCTGCAGCCTATGCCGCCCGCGCCGGGCTGAAGTGCGTGGTGCTGATCCCGCAGGGCAAGGTAGCCGCCGGAAAGTTAGCGGGTGCGATTGCGTATGGCGCGCAAGTGATTTCCATTCAAGGCTCGTTCGACGATGGCCTGCGCTTGGTGCGCGAGATTTCGATGAACGGCCAGATCATGCTCGTCAACTCGATCAATCCCTATCGCCTGCAAGGGCAAAAGTCTGCTGCGTTTGAGGTCTGCGACGCGCTGGGTGATGCGCCCGATTGGCTGTGCCTGCCCGTCGGCAATGCAGGTAACATCACCGCCTATTGGATGGGCTTCACGCAATATCAAGCGAGCGGCAAAGCGCAGCATCTGCCGCGACTGCTGGGTGTGCAAGCTGCGGGCGCTGCGCCGTTGGTGCTCGGCTACCCGATCGAGAAACCGGAGACCATCGCCACGGCGATTCGCATCGGGCGACCGGCGCGCGGCGAAGAAGCGTTGATCGCCGCGCAGGAATCGAAGGGCCGCATCCTCATGGTCACCGACGATGAGATTCTGACCGCATGGAAGATGCTGGCCGAGATCGAAGGCATCTGGGTGGAACCCGCCTCGGCAGCGGGTGTGGCCGGGCTGCGCAAAGCCGCGCAGCAAAATCCACATGCCTATTCCAACAAGACCATTGTGTGTGTATTGACAGGCCACGGCCTGAAAGACCCCACCACCGTCACCGATCGCGCGCCCGTTCCGCTGGAGATTCTGGCAGAGTTGGATGCGCTGGCGAAGGCGATCAATGACTGAGCGCATACTTGTCGCAATCCTGCTGGTTATTGTTGCAATCTTTATAGCGGCGAAAACATTCCGCGCAAACCCCAATCCGTTCATGGGGCGTTCGCGAACCGCCGTCATCATGATTGACATCGTTCTCGGCGGCGCATTGCTAATCGGCTGTATCGTCTTCACAGTTCTCTTTTCGCAAGCCCCGTGAACCAAACAGTGACAACCAAAATTAGACCTAACGCGTTCCGCATTCTCGTTCCCGCTACCACCGCCAACCTTGGCCCCGGATTCGACTGCATGGGCATGGCGCTGGCACTGTACAACGAAATTGAGGTCATCCCGCTCGACGCGCCGCCCGACTCGATGGAGATCGTCGAAATCGAAGGCGAAGGCTCGCTGGAATTGCCGCGCGACGATCGCAACATAATCGTGTACGGCATGCATCGCGTCTTCGCGCGCGCGGGAGTGACTCCGCCGCCGTTCAGGCTCAAAACCATCAATCACATTCCCATGATGAGCGGCCTCGGTTCCAGTTCGGCGGCGATTGTGGGTGGCCTCATCGCCGGGAATGAGTTGATCGATCGACCGTTCACGCGCGATGATCTCTTGACCCTCGCCACCGAGATGGAAGGCCATCCCGATAATGTCGGCCCCGCCCTATTGGGCGGATTGATCGTCGCAGTCGCCACAGCGAGTATGCCGATCATTGCGCAAGTGGAGGTGCCGCCGCTGCAAGCGGTGATCGTCACACCCGATTTGCAGGTTTCCACCGACGAAGCGCGACGCATGCTGCCCTCCATGCTCTCGCGCCACGATGCGATCTACAACATCGGTCGCGCGGCACTGGTGGTGCAAGCCTTCTCTAAGGGCGACTACGATCTGCTGGGGCGCGCTATGGACGATCGGCTGCACCAGCCCTATCGCAAACATCTCATCAAAGGCTACGATGACGTGGTCAGCGCGGCCAAAGCAACCGGAGCGTCCGCCGTCGCCATCAGCGGCTCGGGACCCACGCTCATCGCCTTCGCGCCCGATCAACACAAGGCCATCGCGCAGGAGATGCGCCAGGCCTTCGCCGTGCACGAGATCAACTCGCGCGCGTGGGTGCTGGAGGTCGATCGGTTGGGAGCGAGACGGGTGTGAAACGTGAAACCGATCGTTACTTATCGTTCCTGAAAGGTTCGCTCAGCCCGCCGAGATGGCAGCATTCCTTGGGCGTCATGCGGGTCATGGCCGAACTGGCTGAGGTCTATTCATTGGACTGTGACCAAGCGCTGACCACCGGCCTGCTACACGATGCCGCCAGGGATATGAGCGATGCACAGCTGTTGGCATTGGCGAAGGAGGCGGGAATCGAGTTGATCGATCCGTGCGAACAACATCCGGTTTACTTGCACGCGCTCACCGGCGCGTATCTCGTTTCGAAAGAACTGAAAATCACTGACCGTCTTATTTTGGATGCAATCGCTGCCCATTCGCATGGAGATCATGGCAGTAACTTTGATACTCCACTGGCACAGTGCCTGCGTTTTGCTGATGTGCTTGAGCCTGGACGAGAATGGCCGGGATTCAACAAGTTGCAAAGGATGGTCTTCGCTGGGCGAGCCGAAGAAGCAACCCTGTTACTCAGTGGTTGGCTGATAGAATACTTTCGAGAACAGCACATCCCTGTGCATCCGAATTTGAAAAAGCACTTCGAAGCACTGTCAGGCAAGTTGGTTGTAGACGACTTCTTCTTCGAGCGGTGGTGATCCACCACGCCATTGCCAATTCGTGCAGGCGACTGATTGACCGCTTAAATCCATGGCGAATTCAAACATTTCACGGCAACGCTTGCTCAATCAACACATCGCCGCGGCTCCCTTCGAGAAGCCCGCTGATGTGGTGAACTGGCTGGTCGCCGTGCAGTCACAGGATTATTTCGGCGCCAAGTGGGCGTTGGGCTTGCGTCTCCGACAAGACGCGCACGACGCCGACATTGATCGGGCCTTCAACGAAGGCTCCATCCTCCGCACGCATGTCATGCGACCCACCTGGCATTTTGTCATGCCCGCCGACATCCGCTGGCTGCTGGCGCTCACTGCTCCGCGCGTGCATGCCGTGAATGCGATGATGTATCGCAAACTGGAATTGGACAGCACTACCCTGAAGCGCAGTCACAAGGCGCTGATCAAAGCCCTGCAAAACGGTAAACACCTGACGCGCGAAGAATTGAGCGAGGCGCTTGAGAAAGCGGGCGTCGCAGAGGCCAAAGGACAGCGCCTGGCCTACCTCGTGATGCACGCGGAGCTGGACGGCTTGATTTGCAGCGGCCCACGGCGTGGCAAACAATTCACCTATGCCTTGCTCGAAGAACGCGTGCCGCCCGTCGCCAAGTTGAAGCGTGATGAAACCCTGGCTGAACTTGCTCGGCGCTACTTCACCGGTCACGGGCCTGCCACCGTGCAAGACTTCGCCAAGTGGTCCGGGTTGACCAGCGGTGATGCGAAACGCGGCCTAGAGACCGTAAAAGATCAGTTGCAGCACGAAGCGTTGAACGGCAGCGAGTACTGGTTATCGCCGACTCTATCACCTGCCAAAGTTGCATCGCCAACAGCCTATTTGCTTTCCGTCTACGACGAGTACATCACCGGCTACAAGGATCGCAGCATGATCGCCGCACCGGGAGTTGTCGCCAAACTGTTCACGATGGGCGCTGCGCTGACCTATGTCGTCGTGATCGACGGTCAAATCGTCGGAAGCTGGCGGCGCACGCTCGACAAAGAAGCGGTGGTCATCGAGATCAATCCCTTCAAGCGGCTGGCGAAAGCCGAGCAACGAGCCGTCGCAGCAGCAGCGCAGCGCTATGGCAGATTTCTTGAGAAGCATGTCGTGATGGCTTAGCTGTGCCCCTCGCCATTTGACGCTCAGCACCCCACAGGCTACAATCTTTTCAGCATCACCACGGGCGGGCCACACTACCCGCCCGTATTCTTTGACTGCTCCCCCTCCCCTGTCACACGCGGGGGAGGGCTGGGGTGGGGGTCATTCATGCGCCGCAAAAATCCAATCTCTTCCGCCGACTGGAATCAATTCCGCCGCTTGATGGTGTATCTGCGCCCGCACATTGGGCGCTTCACCATTGCTATGATCGCGATTGTGATCGGCAGCCTGTTGAGCCTAGCTGTGCCCTACACGCTGCAATTCCTCATCGACGCAGTCTTCACGCAGGACAACGCCCAGCTGTTGAACCAGATCACCGTCATCCTGATCATCATCTTTGCGCTGCAAGCCGTGTTCTATTTCATCCGCGCCTATCAACTGCAGTACATCGGCGAACGCGTGATGATCGATCTGCGCTTGAATCTGTTTCAGCACTTGCAGAAGTTGTCGCTCAGTTTCTACAACGAACGTCGCACGGGCGAACTGGTCAGCCGCGCCACGAATGATGTATCGACCGTGCGAACGCTGGTGACCAGTGATGTCTCTACCGCCATCTCACAGGTCATCGTCTTCTTCGGCGCGTTGATTCTGATCCTCGTCACCGATTGGCGCTTGACGTTTTTCATGCTGGCCTTAGTCCCGCTCGTGGTCATCGTGGCGCTTTTGTTCGGACGGCGCTTGCGAAAAATCTCCAGCGCGGTACAAGATCAGCTGGCGGATGCCACGACGATCCTGGAAGAAGTGCTCGGCGGGGTGCGCGTCGTACAGTCGTTCACCCGCGAGGACTACGAGATCAGGCGTTATCGCGGCAGTATCGAGCAGACCTTCACATTAGCACTGAAGCGCATCAAACTATCGGCCACCTTTGGGCCGGTGGCATCCTTCATGGGCTTCACGGTCGTCGTTGCCGTCTTCTGGTTCGGCGGCCAACAGGTCCTGAACGGCACGCTGACCGCAGGCCAGTTGACGATGTTTCTGATCCTCACGTTGACCATCGCCGGATCGATCGGGTCGTTCAGTGGGTTGTGGACCAGCCTACAGGAAGCATTGGGCGCGACCAAGCGCATTTTCGAGATCATCGATACGCCGTCCGACATCGTCGATCGGGCTGGCGCTAAGGCGCTGCCGCGCATCGACGGGCATATCACGCTCGATCGAGTATCGTTCGCTTACAAGGATAACACCGATCAACACGTGTTGCGCGGTGTATCGTTGGAAGTGAAGCCCGGCGAGGTGTTGGCCCTCGTCGGGCCGAGTGGCGCCGGTAAAACAACGCTGGTCAACTTGATCCCGCGCTTCTTTGATCCGCAAACGGGCGGCGTGTGCATCGACGGGCAGGATATCCGATCGGTGCAGGTGAAATCGCTGCGCGAGCAGATCGGCCTGGTGCCGCAGGACACGCTGCTCTTCGGCGGCACGGTCCGCGAAAACATCCTGTACGGCAGGCTCGACGCCACCGAAGACGACTTGATCGATGCCGCGCGCGCGGCGAATGCGCACGACTTCATCACACAGCTAAGCAAGGGTTACGAAACCATTGTGGGCGAACGTGGCGTAAAATTGAGCGGGGGGCAGCGCCAGCGCATCGCCATCGCGCGCGCCATTCTGAAAGACCCGCGCATCCTGTTGCTGGATGAAGCGACGTCTTCATTGGACAGCGAGAGTGAGGGGCTGGTGCAGGAAGCGCTCGATCGGTTGATGCAGGGCCGGACTAGCGTGGTGATCGCACATCGCCTCTCGACCGTGCATCACGCCGATCGGATCGCCGTGCTCGAGCGGGGCGAATTGGTTGAACTCGGCACGCACCCTGAATTGATCGCACGCGACGGCCTGTATGCGCGACTCTATAAAATGCAGTTCAAAGACAACGGGCCGGTGGTGATCGAAGTGCCGATCGCCGCGGAAACCGTGGAAGTGAAGCCGAAGCCAAGGAGTCGCAGTTTGATTCCGGGATTGATAGGGTAAATGGACACGACGTTTGAGACGACCTTCACGCCTGCCACTTCGCTCGAAGTGATTGCTTCGCTGCGGTCGGCTTTGAGCCAGGTGATGCGTGTTGATAATCACACCATTCACGAACCGCCGGTGGACTTGCTCGAGTTCACCGGCAAGCTGACCCGCCCATCGGACGAAGCGTTTGGTATTATCTACAAGTCGTTCATCGCGTATGGCTACACACCCATGTTGACCGAGCGCGACGGCAAAGAAGTCGTCGTGGCCAAGCACGGCATTGTCGAGGCCACCCGCAGCGACACGCGCATCAATGTGATCTTGCTCATCGCCACAATCGCCAGTACCGTGTTGGCGGGTACCATCCTCTACGCCGAGACGTCCGCGCTGGGCCGGCAGTTGCTTGGCCGGGCGAATGATCCGATTGAGGCGCTGCTGATTGTCTTGCGTACGCCCGCGCTATGGATCATCGGTGTGCCGTATGCCTTGACGCTGCTGACCATTCTGGGTGTGCACGAGATGGGACACTACACGATGGCGAAGCGTCACAAAGCCGACGTCACGCTGCCGTACTTTATCCCTATGCCGTTCGGCTTAGGCACCATGGGCGCGTTAATTCGCTTGAAGTCCCCCATCAAGAATCGCAAGCAGTTGTTCGACATCGGCGTGGCCGGGCCGCTGGCGGGGCTGGCCGTAGCGATCCCGCTGTTGATCATCGGCCTGTCCTTATCACCGGTGGAGTTTGTTGGGCGGTCTCTACCGGGAGCGCAAGAGGGCAACTCCATCTTGTACGCCGTCTTGAAATTTATGACTAAAGGGCAATGGCTGCCCGGCGGCGGCTACGACGTCATGATTAACGCCATCGCTTTCCCGGCGTGGTTCGGTCTCATCATCACGATGATCAATTTGCTGCCCATCGGCCAGCTGGACGGCGGGCATATCATCTATTCGATGTTCGGGCGCGCGCAGTGGAAAGTGGCCGTGGTCGCAGAGATCATCCTGCTGGGACTGGGCATGTATCTGGCCGTCACGACGGGGCAGTTCTTCAATGTGTGGCTGCTGTGGGCGATTTTGGTGCAAGTCTTTGGGCTGCGTCATCCGCCGCCGCTCGACGATCTCACGCCGCTCGATCGCAAACGCAGGCTCATCGGCTGGGCGACCATTGCGATCTTCTTCTTGATCTTCACGCCGCTGCCATTCTCCTAGAAGATGGAAGTTGGCGGTTGGATGTTAAAGTGATAATTCGCGCTCTATCCAAGTTCCAATCTCCAACCTCTAACTTCCAAACTCACCGCAGCGTTCTAAACCCTTCGCCCAACACTTCGCTGGCTTCGGTGATGACCACAAACGCTTTCGGATCGATCGACTGCACGAGCCGCTTGAGGATGCTGACCTCGCCGCGTGAGACGACGCAGTACAACACCTCCAGCCCGGCTTCGGTGTAGCCGCCGCGCCCTTCCAGCACAGTGACCCCGCGCTCCAGCACCGTCAGCACACTCGATCGAATATCCGCTGCTTTGCCGCTGATGATGATCGCCGCACGGCCATAGTTATTCTCGCCCTGCACAATGTCCACCACGCGCGCTGCGACAAAGGTGAGGATCAGCGCGTACATCGCGGCTTCCAGCCCGAAGACTACCGCCGCCCCGATCAACACGATGCTGTTCACCCCCAGGAGCGTCGTGCCAAACGGAATCCCCTTCCAATGATGCATTAGCCGCGCCACGACATCCGTGCCGCCCGTGGTGCCCTGCCCGCGAAACACCAACCCCATGCCGATGCCATCAAGCAGACCGCCGTACAACACAAACAGCAGCGGATCGGTGATGGGCGGCACGTTTACCAGCCACACTGAAAAGAGATCGGCCAGCACCGACATGACCACCGTGGCGTAGATGGTGCGCACGGCGAAGCGCATCCCGCCACCCCATTTCACGCCCGCGATGAACAACGGGATGTTGATGATCAACACCAGCGTGCCCACTGGTGTGCCGAGCACGTAGTACAAGATCGTGGCGATGCCTGTCGCGCCGCCCGACACAATCTTGTTGGGCACCAGCAACAGCGCGATGTTTAGTGCCAACAGCACCGCGCCGATTGTCAACAGTGTATAGTCAAAGCCGGTGCGGCGCGCCATGCGCCAGTTGATGGATGGCATACACACCTCGCAAAAAAGATGTAGGGGCAAGATTACCTCGCCCCTACAAGAATGGATTCGTTTGACGTTCGATGCCGATGGTCGTCGGCGGCCCGTGGCCCGGATACACTTTGAAATCGTCGGGCAGCGTCAACAATTGATCGGTGATGCTGGCGATCAGTGTATCGTAATCGCCGCCGGGTAGATCGGTACGCCCGATCGATCCGGCGAACAACACATCGCCCACAAACGCCGATCGGTCTTCATGCGCGACGAAGGCGATGTGCCCCAGCGTGTGTCCAGGCACGTAGCGCACTTCAAACTTCAACGCGCCGATCTCGATCGTGTCGCCGTGTGCCACCAGACGATCGGGCTGCGGCACCGATCGGATTCTGAAACCGAACAGATCCGCGCCGCCCTTCGCATCCAACAGATCGAGTTCAAGTGAGTGAGCGATCAGCGGCACCTGCAGCGCCTCTTTCACATCCGCCACCGCGCCGATGTGATCGAAGTGGCCGTGCGTCAACAGGATGGCCTTGATCGTCAGCTCAGCCGATCGGGCCTCTGCCAGAATGACGTCTGCGGCCCAGCCCGGATCAATCACCACGGCTTCGCGCAATGGCTCCGCACCGACGAGGTAGCAATTCGTCTGCGCCGGGCCTAGCGTGAGCGTCTGCACGATCATTTGTTGCTGCTCGATTTGGCCCACGCGTCGATGGCGGCCGGATCGACGTTCAGCGCATCCTTGAAGGTGGCGTAGCGCGTGCGCATGTCGCCGCGATCGTTCAGATCGTCCGGCTCGTCTTCCAGCAGAATGAACTCCGCGAAGCGCGTCAACTGCCGCAGCTGCGTCTTGCTCATCTTCTGGATCAGGTTCATCAGCTTATCGGAGTCTTCCATGCTCGTTCCTCGCTGGCGTCGATTATACTACACCGGGCAGCGCGCGGTTTGGTATAATCAACTTATGACTTCGACGAATTTCAAGCGACGCGATTTTTTCAAGATTGCCGGAGCGACGGCGGCCGGCCTGGCGGTGGGCCACGCGGCGAGCGTGTCGGCCAAACCGATCGATCCGCCGCACCCCACGCCCCTGCCCGCTGCCGATGACGAGTTCGTGCCCGCGCGCGTGCTGGCTGCGGCTGTTCCTGTCTACAGCAGTCTCGATCCCAACAACCGCAAACTGATCCGATCGGTGCCGCGCGACAAAACGCTTGAGGTCAGCGGCGAGGTCGAAGGCCCCGGCCCGGAGCGCAATCGCACGTGGTACAAGACGCGTGACGGCTTCGCGTACTCGGCGTGGCTGCAAAAGATGGAGCCGTACCGCACCCCGAAGGTTTACACGAACCTCGGCGAGTGGGGCATCTGGATCGAAACGATCGTCGCCAACGCTCCGGCTTATGCCGAACCCGACGAGAACTCGCGGCTTCGTTACATTTACAACTACGGCACGGTCTTTCATGCTACCGAAGCGAAGGTCGATGCGCAAGGGCGCGTGTGGTACAACACCTTCGACGAATACGCCAGCAAGGAAGACAACATCGTTCCGACCAATCATTGGGTGCCCGCCGTGTTGACGCGCAAGATCGAAGAAGACACGTGGAAAGCCATCAACCCGCACACGCCCGACAAGCGCATCGAGATCGATCTGGGGCGGCAAACGGTGACGTGCTACGAGGGCAGCAACGCGGTGATGAGTTCACGCTGTGCAAGCGGCGCGTCGTTCAAAATATCTGAAGAGGAAGTGGCCGACTACACCACGCCGCGCGGTGAATTCAGCGCGATCCTCAAGATGCCCACGCGCCACATGCGCGCTCCCGAAGTCGAGCGTAACACCAGCGCGTGGTTCGATCTGCCCGGCGTGCCGTGGAGTACCTTCTTCACCTACGAGGGCATTGCCATTCACGGCACCTACTGGCACAACGACTATGGCCTGCCGCGCAGCCACGGCTGCGTCAACGTGCCAATCAGCGCTGCTAAGTGGATTTACTTCTGGACCAATCCCGTTGCGCCATACGAGGACGACTTCGTGCAAGGCGATGTGAAGGAAGTGAAGGCAACGCAGATTATCGTGACGTGATCCACGAAGCCCACGAAGAAGCCCCGGCATAGAATGTACGCGGGACTTTTGGTTCATGGTAGCAGGGTCAAAGAGTGGTGCGGTAGGCGATATTGGAATATTCCCACCACTGGCATTTACCAAAATACTCCGCAAGCAAGTCTTTGCTTAAGGGTTGATTGGGATAATTGAGTTCTCGCCAGCGCAGAAAGCCAAACTGTGGACGAGCTGTTCTAAAGACCTCGACAATGAGTTGCCCGATGACTCCACATTCCTCAATGAACCCCAGTCGTTCAAATTCGCGAAAGATTGGTTCGTAGTCGAAGGTGACGCGCCTAAAAGTCGGTCGCCAACCTCTTTCATCGCCATCAAGCAACATGTAACTCGCAGTAAATTGTCCGTCTAATGGGACTCCCACTGACCCTGGGTTCAGCAGATGCCACCTGCCCGATTTCCTAACCAAAGGCAAATGGGTGTGCCCGGCAATCAGAAAGTCTTCTGGTATGCCCGCCAGCAGATCTGCGATCGTTTTATCTGTTAGCGTAGGATAAAGTGAATCCCATGCACTCTGTGGCGTACCATGTACAACGCGGATGGGTGGTGCATCGGAAAAGCGCAAGACGAGCGTGTCGGGCCATGTCGCGATGATGGCTTTCCAATGACTGTCTAGCTGGCGATTTAACCACGGTGGGATTGGAAACTCAACAGGATCGCTCCATTCTTGAGGAGCGTGGGGCGTGGCATAATCTAGCAGAAAGAATTCGCCATTGCCGCGAATGACCGCCCACCCACCTTCGACAACTCGCTGTACCACTTGTTGTGTGAATGGTCCAAAGTTGATGGTATCCCCGGCCACGATCACACGGTCAACGTTGAACTGTTCCAGATCTTCAATAACGGCCCCCAACGCAGGCAAATTTGCGTGAATATCAGAGAGTATTGCAAGTTTAGTCATATGCGAGTTAATCCTGCTTCCCTACGATTCTCTCATCACGAGTGGCTCGCTCGGTGGAGTCAGCACAATCCTCGGAAGCGGATTAGTTTGCGGACAACCCACACCACTAACACGTGCAATGCAGTCCCACGGGAGGCTTCGCACTGCTCCCGTCTGTCTTCAGCGATGGTTCCGCTCCCCATCGACTTTCGCATCGACAACGTCCCGCTCGCGGGAGGCAGCA
>Ga0209254_10000467_pt1 | contig 32593 bp, 45 predicted proteins | sample FrelakmetDIP11DI_FD_187148 | JGI IMG/M metagenome (GOLD analysis project Ga0209254, IMG submission 187148) | Freshwater lake sediment microbial communities from the University of Notre Dame, USA, for methane emissions studies - DIP11 DI (SPAdes)... | ecosystem: Environmental > Aquatic >... | reverse complement strand
TGGTGATTGCCTTCGGGCTGTGGCGGCGCATGCCCTGGGCCTGGGCAGCTGCTTTGACCCAGGGCATTGTGCTCATCCTGTGGATTGGCCTGCAAATTGCGCTGTGGGGCGCGCCGATGATCATTCAAATCCTATACCTGGTCTGGGGCGCGGTCATTGTGGCCCTATGTCTGGTGCCGGGCGTGCGGGTGGAGCTTCGAAAACCGCCGGAGCCTGTTTTGCAGCGAGAGCCTGAGATTGGTGAACTGGAAGCCCAGTTCACCAAAGAAACCGACCCGGAACTTGCCAAAAACTGCCAGGTTTCCAACACGCTGCGTTCAGGTAGGGGGTAAGTTGGTGCATCCTTTCTCAGCGCAGCAGAAAAACCAGGGCGGCTGCCAGGATGGCCGAGCCGATGAAGGTGGTGGCAGCCAGCCACAGCCAATTTCGAACGAGGATCCGCTTGACGCCCTGGTAGAGGGTCGCCGCCCCCGAACTCAGGATCACCAGCGCCAGCAAGTCCCACAGGCTCTCCTGGAACAAAAATCCCCGGTAAGCGACCACGATCAGCACCCCAAAGGCCATGATCTGGTAGGCCAGGCGGTAGCTGGCATTTTCGACCATTTCAGTGCGTTCATCGCGAAGTACAGTTTGTTGGTTCATTGGTTTTCTCCTTCCAGAAAAAAGAGTTGGTCAATCGGCTTTTCAAGTTTCTTTGCCAGCATGAAGGCTAACAGCGCCGAAGGGCAGTATTGGCCAGTCTCAATCGAACTGATCGTCTGGCGGGTCACCCCAACCAGGCCGGCGAGCTCTTCTTGAGAAATGTTCTTTTCGGCGCGGGCCACCTTCAAACGGTTTTTGAGCGTGATTTTATCCATACCACTTGCTCCTTTATGGATAGGATACCATCGACTGCGAATAATGTCAAGCAAACTAGTCAAAATGCAGGTATAACAGTCATTATGTCTTGTAAAATTGGCAAGGAATTGGAAGTAATGAAGAAAAAATCCTGGGTCGAAACGTTACCCTACCCCAAGGGATGGATGAAATGGCTGTACAAAACGCCCATCCTGCTTTACCGCCTGGGGCTGGGCTTCATGGTCGGGCGGTTGTTCATGATCCTGACCACCACCGGCCGCAAGAGCGGCCAGCCGCGCCGCACGGCGATTGAATTCCATGAGCACAAGGGACGCCGGTACGTTTTTAGCGCCTGGGGGACGAAAGCCGATTGGTATCATAACATCGAGGCCAATCCATATATCACCATCCAGACCTGGCGCGGTGTCGAAAGCGTACTGGCCCGCCGGGTCACTTCCGACGCGGAACTGGCCGAGGCGTTTGCCTTCGCCATGGCAAACCCGGCGATGCGAATGGTGATGAAATCCGCCGGTTTCGGTCAGACCCTGGAGCAGTTCCTGGCCCACAAAGAGCGCTTCACTTTTATCACCTTTGATCCAACAGACCGCCCCGTGTCAGAGCCGCTGGGGTCCGACCTGGCCTGGGTGTGGGGATTGCTGCTGCCGCTGGCCTTGATCGTCACCACTGGGCTTGTGTTTCGAGTTGCCAGCCAACCGCTGGCGAAGGAGGCGGCTTATTTACTCGGCTTTGCCTTTTACTGGCTGTTCTGGTGCCTGCTGGCGCCCGGGCTGGTGTTCAAGAAAGGTGGCTTGGGCAGTTTGTTGAAAGATCAAAGGCCGCTCTTCACCAAAGACAACTGGCTTGCTGGCATGCTGTGGATCATCGTGACCACCACTGCATTGGCGATGTATGGTCGCGATTTCATCCGCGCGCCGTTGCTCATGATCGCCTTGGCGATTCCGCTGGCAACCCTCAACGGCTTCTGCGAAGAACTCCTCTGGCGCGGGCTGTATGTGCGCCTCTTCCCTGGCAACCCCTGGCTTGGGGTGATTTTCCCGGCAACCGGTTTCGCCTTGTGGCATTTTGTTCCGCAGACGATTTACCCGGCAGAGAACCAGCTCGGTTTTGTACTTTCCACGCTCTTTCTTGGCCTGGTTTATGGCTTTATCGCCTACCGCACGGGTTCTGCAAGATGGACAGCGTTCTCGCATAGCGTTAATGGCGCGCTGGCCCTGGCAGCTCCGCTGGCGCAGATCATCTTTACAATTGTTTCGTGAGGAGTACGTATGAATCTACCAAAGCCGATCGTGATCTTGCTGGCGTTATCGCTAGAAATCCTGTTACCGATCAACGTGCTGTTGAATGCGTTTGGGGGGTATTATCCTTCGCTGCTGCAGCTCCTGGTTGGTTTTTTCATCATGGGCGGCAGCCTTTTGCTGGTGTATTTCTGCGCATACTGGGAATATACCAGCATCAGCCTGGGTTATATTTACCTGGGCTTATTCCTGATCGCCGTTTTGACCACAATTCCGCAAACCGCGGGGCTACCCTGGCTGCCGGAAGGCGGATGGATGGAGGTTGGGATCACGAACATGCTCACCTGCGGTGCAGTGTTCGTCCTGCTGGTCAGCACGATCCTGGGGATGATCCCCAAGGATGAGCCATTCTTCCTGGCTTTCCCTTTGCGTGGCGGGCGCTACCTGATCGCAGAAGGCGGCGATGGCAAGTGGAGTTTCTTGCTCAATTATCACTACGGTTATTGGCAACATCGCCGCTCGCAATCCAATCGCTCCATGCGCTATGCTGTGGACATCACCAAAATCAATCGCTGGGGCATGGCAAACAACGGTTTACTCCCTGGCAATGTGCAACAATACTTTATTTATGGGGAGAGCGTTTACAGTCCCTGTGAAGGGGAAATCGTTTGGACTGAAAACGCAATGCTCGATAACGTGGCTTACAGCGGGAAATATCCGTACGGAATTGGAAATGGCGTGGTAATCCGACAGGGGAAGCATTATGTGGTGCTTGGGCATTTTCAAGCTACGTCTGTATCCGTAAAGATAGGCGACCAGATTAGCGAGGGGCAGTACCTGGGCAAGATCGGCAATTCTGGCTTTACCCACCGCCCACACCTGCACCTCCAGGTCTCGACCTGTGAGGATGGGAATTACTGGGAGGGGCATGGCGTCCCGGTCCGCTTTGGGAGCAGGTTCCCGATCAAGAACTTCGTGTTTTGATAAGGAGAGCTGCAGTGAAAATCACCATTCCCACCATCGGTACTCGGGGAGACATTCAGCCTTATATTGCGCTATCACTTGGCTTGCGAAAAGCAGGCCATGATGTCACGCTTGCCACCCATCCCTGTATGTGCGGGCTGGTCGAATCCTACGGCGTGGACTCTGCCCCCATCGGCCCAGATATTGACATCGGCCACGAGGCCGCCCGCATTCGCGCTAACGCCCCGCATTTTATGATCGGCTTTATGCGTGTGATGAAGTTCACCTTCGCCATGCTCGAACAGGCCCATCCTGGCCTGCTGGAGCTTTGCCGCGGCGCAGACCTGGTCATCGTCTCCCACTCGGCTGCCGGCAGCATGGAAGCCGACAAACTGGGCCTGCCAACCGTCAGCGTGACGCTCTTCCCACAAGCCATACCGGTCAAAGATCCCAAGGACTCCTTCATCAAGCGCGCCATCCTGAATATCGCTGGCGCCGGGATGGGATTGATGATGAACCGCCCACTCGAGCAGATTCGCAAACGGGTAGGCCTGCCGCCGATGGGGCCGACGGGCATCACCTCGCCAACCCTGAACCTGATTCCCTTAAGCCCGCAGATTTCCCCGCCCAACCCCCTCTGGGAGCCGCGCCACCGCCTCACCGGTTACTGGTTCGCTCCCGCCCCCGCCACCTGGACGCCGCCCCCCGACCTGGCCGCTTTCCTCGCGGCGGGTGAGCCGCCGGCGGTGGTCAGCCTGGGGGCGATGGCGCTCAGCGGCGAGGACGCCCTCGAAGCCGCACAGATCACCCTGGCCGCAGTCCAGCTAGCCGGGGTGCGCGCCATCATCCAGGGCTGGGATGAGGCGATGAAGCAGTTGGATATTCCCCCGACCGTCTTCCACGCCGATTCCATCCCGCACGATTGGCTGCTGCCGCGCGCCAGCGGGCTGGTGCATCACGGCGGGTTTGGCACCACTGCCTCCGGCTTCCGCGCTGGCATTCCCATGCTGGTCATCCCGCATATCATTGACCAGTTCATCTGGGGCAGCAAGGTGGCGCAACTGGGGGGCGGCCCGCAACCCATCCCGCGCCCGAAGTTGAAGGCCGAAAACATGGCTGCAGCCCTGGGCGAGATGCAGTATCCTGCAATGCGCCAGAGAGCCGCTGAACTAGGCGCAGCCATCCGCACCGAACCGGATGGGGTGGAAGTTGCGGTTAAATTCATTGAGGCTGTGGCGTTATGATTGTCAAACTCAGCAGCATGCAACTCATCATTCACACAAAGTAAAGGAATAATTTTCATGACCCAAAAATTAAGTGCACGAATTGCAGCCGTATTGCTCGTTTTACACGGATTAATCGAAATTGTTGGGCTGTTTTTCAGCAGTTCCATCCCGCAGAATATGACCGCTTTTGGCGGTATGACCGGGGACCTGCTGGCGAAAAATGCCCCGGTGATTGCCATGTATGGCGCACTGTGGGGAATTTCCCGTTTCATTGCTGCCTGGGGAACGTGGTCGCTGCGTAAATGGGTGCTAATACTGGGAATTCTGTTGAGCCTGGTCACGCTGGTTGCCGCCATCACCATCATCCCCGCCGGTGTGATGGATACCTTCCTGGCCCTGCCAGTGCTGGTTTGCCTGCTGTATGCCTGGTTTGGGAACGAAGTGGGAGCCAGGCAGGATTGCTGAACTTGCACTGGTAGAATAGGAACCAAATCCTAATAACGGAGATGCCCCTGATGGCAAATTTCAACCCCAATCACAAAACTGTGCTTGATAATCTGCTCCTCTCCCATCCCCTGGTACGGGCGGGCAAGATGTTTGGCTTCCCGGCCTATTATGCCGGCAAAAAACTGTGTATCTGCCTCTACGAACATGGCGTGGGCCTCAAGCTTCCGGCCCAATCGGTTGCCAGGCTGCTCGAAAGCGACCCGAATGCCATACCGTTCCAGCCACTGGGCAAGCCCAAAATGCGCGAATGGGTGCAAATCAACCTGGAGGATTCTGAAGGGTATGTGCAATACGAAGCCTTATTTCACGAATCGATTCTCTTTGTTCATGAGCAGCAGCAGAAATCAGGCTCATAATAGAACATGCAGAGTGTTATTACTATATCACTTCAATTCAGGAGACAACCGCATGAAGATTCATCCACAGGCTACCAAAGGGCATTTGATGGTTGGCATCACCCTCATCCTGCTCTCGCTAAGCAGTTTGATTGCCAGTCTTATCCTGGATACCAAAATCCTGCCCTTCCTGGTTTTCTTTTTCGGGGTTTGGGGTGGCATCGAAACCGGCCGCTACCTGGAATCCTGGATGAGCAAACGGCATGCGTAAATCTGTAGCCATCATCGGCGCGGGTATGGCTGGGCTGACATCCGCCGCTTACCTGGCGCGCGCCGGGCTAAAAGTGGATGTATACGAACAGCACACGCTCCCTGGCGGCTACATCTCCTCCTTCGTTCGTGAGGGATTCATCTTCCCCGCCGGGCCGACTTCGATCACTACTAATGGCATCGTCTTTCCCATCCTCAAGGAACTGGGGCTGGCCGAAAAACGCAAGTTCCTGCACGTCGGCCACCAGATGAGTTGGCGCGAGCACGATGTTCCCCTGCGCAGCGCCCTCCAGGTGCGGGGCGAGCTGTCGAAGCGCTTCCCCGCCCAAAGCCGGGCGTTGCAGCGCTACTTCCGCTGGGTCGAAATCGGCGGGGGCGGTTTTCGCCAACTGGTCGAGAGCGGGATAATGTTCGGGCAGGGCATCCTGCCAAAGGTTCTGAACCTGCTCGTCAAACACCCACTCATGCCCTGGGCTTCCCTGGTGGCGCGCGGACAAACCAACCGCAGCCTGCACCTGCGCTATTTCAGTGACCCCGACCTGCGCCGGATGCTCGACGAACTGGCCTACCCAGTCATGCCCGCCCAAAACACCCTCGGCATGTGGATTTCCTATTTCGATGACACCTGGGTTCCGGCGGGCGGGATGCAAGCCTTCGCCAACACCCTCGTTCGCTTTGTACGCGAACACGGCGGCGAAGTCCACCTGGGGACGCCGGTGGAGCGCATCCGGGTCGAGAAGGGCCGGGCAATTGGAATCACGCTGCGGGACGGGACGAATCTGGACGCCGATTGGGTCATCTCCGCCGCCGATTTGCGTCACACCTGTCTCGATCTTATCGGAAGTGAACATCTTGCCGCCGCCACCCTTGCCAAACTAGAGCGGGCGCGCCCCTCCGAGCCGGTCTTTGCCGTTTTCATCGGTTTGTGCGGCAGTCCCGATCTGGAGCGCGCCTTCCAGCGCTTCCACGAAGGACATGTCATCTTTACCTGTGCCGATGGCCGTGTCATCCAGATCGTCTGGCTGAACAAGGATGACCCATCGATTGCCCCGAAGGGTAAACAAGCCCTGTTCGTCGGTTGGCTGGATGATTACGCCAACTGGGAATCGCTCAAAGGCGACGAAGCCGCTTACCAGGCCCGCAAAGCCGGCGTCGCTGAGGAATTAATTGCCCGCGCCGAGGAATTTCTGCCCGGTTTGCGCGCCCATATCGAAGTTCAGGATGCTGCTTCGCCACTGACCTACGAGCGTTACACCTCCAACTGGCAAGGCGCCACCACCGGCTGGAACTGGAATCCCGCCTTCGCGCCGCGCTTCAATCTCGCCAAAGACCTGCCCATCCAGAACTTTTATACCGTTGGGCATTATGTCTTCAACCCCGGCGGCGTGCCAACCGCAATGATTACGGCGTGGTATATCGCACGGGAGATTCTCAAACAGCGATGACTGGTGCAGACATCGGAAGTTCCCCCCACTTTACCAAGAAGATACGATGGGCAGACTTTAGAAATTTTCCCCCAGGAAGAATCGTAAAAAGAAAATGTCAAAATCGGCAATTATTTACACAATTTGGATCGTTTTGCTGACTCTGGTCGTGGCCGCCTGTACACCAACCACTCAACCCACCACCGCGTTGCATCCCAATGAATCCCCTACGGTTGTACTTCCAGCACAAACGACACGGCTTCCATCCCCCACTGTGATCGCTGTCCCTCCCACGGATACAGCGATTGTCCCATCACCCACTGCAACCGCTGCGCCAACCATGACGCCGATAAGTAACACGCCAACATCACCCACTACCGGATCAACATCCTTCTTACCGGCCCTAGTGAGTTGCGATGGGGCACCTCCTTCGCGACTGGTGGTTGGGGCTGATGTTTTTATCAACCTGCAACTATCTTTGCCTCTGCGATTACGCCAAGCGGCAGGCCTGGATGCCGCCATTCTCGACCGAAACCTGGCTGGCACGCAAATGGAAGTAATTGGCGGGCCTGAATGCGCCGATGGCTATACATGGTGGCAAGTCCGGGAAAAGGAGAGTGGGATCACAGGCTGGTCAGCGGAGGGGACTTTCAATGAGTTGTACTTGATTCCCAGCGGGTTGATCGCTTATCGCGATCAATATACGTTGAGAACATACGCCATGTCTATCATTACACTGCTCAGCCCAAACGGCACGATGCTGTATCGCCCCGTCAATGGCTTCATTGGCGCCTGGGATATTTCTCACGACAGTCGGACTATCGCCTACGGCATGGATTCTGGGCTTCACCTCGCACCGGCGGCCAGAAATGTGGCAGAGGCGCATGAACTGGGTTCGCCGGATGCACGAAGAATATCGGATGACGTGCCAGGCTGGATTGCCTGGTCGCCAGACAATACCCGCCTTTTGTATGTGGATAGCGAGTTCAACCTCAAGATTATCCCGGTCAATGACGGGCAGCCACAATTACTGGATAACCTTGCGACAACGGAATATACCTCGTTGGCCTGGTCGCCGGATGGTCAGAGCGTGGCCTTCCTGGGCGATCAACTGCTTATCTTTGACGCGACAACTGGTAGTAAACGCACCCTGACCGACACCCCCGATCACGGAATTGGTTTCTTGCGCAGTGGCATTGAATATGTAAACTTTTCGCCCGATGGGCAACAACTCCTGTTCTCGAAGAATCATGGGTTGTCTGTGATTCAGATAGATGGCAGCGGCGAAATGCAGATCGTCGAGGGGTCACTGCGCGCCCCAAAAACCTGGGGGCGTTGGTCGCCCGATGGAAGCGCAATCAGCTACCTGTCTGGCGGTGGCGGGATCTCCACAAAGGTAATGGTGCGACCGTTAGATTCTAGCGCCGGAATTAAGGTAGCGGAAGGTGTTTTGGCCGAATCAGGCGTGATTTGGTCGGAAAATGGCAATTACTTAATCTATGTGGATGATCAAATCCGGGTAACGCTGCTCAACCTGGCGAATGGAATCGCCTACAAATTAACAGCCTGGCAAGGTGGCGGCTACATCACATTTGAAACCAGGTGGCGTAATGTCCTACCGTAGATTTGCTTCAAGCATGAAGGAATGAACTCTTATGAAACGCCAGACTGCTTTCGGCCTTGCCCTGCCGTTGCTCCTGTTTGCCGGCCCGAATTGCCCTAGGCTGAGGCGCTCACCCGCTGAAGCGGCCACCATTGGGCCTGGACGGGGACGCTCGCCCTGGGAATCATCCTGCTCGCCTGGCTGGCGGTGCAGGGCTGGGATTGTACCTGGCCACTTTAATCGCCAGGTTTTCTTGCGATAACGAATACAATAAGTTGAGGAGGTAACGATGGCCGAGACCTTTGAAATCATCACGGTAGATGCCGACAACGTAGATCGGCACGGTTTTTTCTGCTACATGAGCAAGCGAAAAGCGCCCGGCTACCAGCAGAAGCGCGCCTGGCTGGCAGCGCGCTTTGCCGAGGGGCTAAAGCTGCACATGGTTCACGAGATCGGCGGGCGCACCGTGGGCTTCATCGAATATATCCCCGGCGAGTTTGCCTGGCGGGCAGTTCACGCCCCTGGCTATCTGGTCATCCATTGTTTATGGGTGGTGGGGAAAGGGAAAGGGAAGGGCTATGGCGATCGCCTACTTCAGATTTGCCTGGACGACGCGCGCGCCCAGGGCAAACATGGTGTGGTCATGGTCGCCAGCGACGGGGTGTGGCTGGCCAAGAAGGACATCTTCCTGAAATCCGGTTTCGAGGAGATTGTGCAGGCCGCGCCATCTTTTAGCCTGCTGGTACAGCGCTTCGACAACGCACCGCTTCCAACCTTTCCTGTTAATTGGGAAGCGCGCCAGGCCCGTTTCGGCGCAGGACTGACGGTCACCAGCACGCCACAGTGTCCCTACATCGAAGACGCCACAACGACCGCCCTGGAATTCGCAGCAGAAAAGGGCATCCCTTCAAAGGTCGTGACCTTCCAATCGGCGCAAGAGCTGCAGGACAACTCCCCCAGTCCCTATGGTGTTTTCGGCATCGTCCTGGATGGCCAGCTCCTCGCGTATCACTACCTCCAGCGCAAGGATTTCGATAAACTCGCGCCGCACCTGGCGTAGTGTTGACGGTGTAATGAGTGGTGACCCATGCTGGCACGTATTTCCACCACATTTGATTGTACGGCTGCGCAACTCTGGGATGAAATCAGCCGCCCGGCTTCGCTGCGCTTTGTCGCCGCGCCACTGCTGCACTTCGAGCCGCTGGTTCCCGGCGAACTGGATAACGATTGGATTGTGGGCAAAACTTATGCCTTGCGGCTGTCGCTGTTCGGTTTCCTGCCCGCTGGTGAACATCGCATTACACTTGCCAACATAGACCGGGAGGCCAACCTGATCGAGAGTAAGGAAAGCGGCGCGCTCTCGCCGGTCTGGAATCACACCATCCGGTTTCAGTCGCTGGAAAATGGCAAACTGCACTATACCGATGAAATCGATATCCAGGCCGGGCTGCTCACCGGGTTCATTTGGGCCTTTGCCCACCTGTTTTATCGTCACCGCCAGCGGCGCTGGAAAGCGCTTTTATACATAAAAACACAAAATCAGGATTAGGCAAAAAACGCCAGGAGATAAAACAATGAAAAAACTCTTTGAAATCTTGCTGCCCGCCAAAATTGACAACACCCTTCGCGGCTGGAAACTGCCCTTCTACATTTTTGCGCTGTATGCGGTGATCAGCACAGTGCGCAGCTTCATCCACCTGTTCTCGCCGGACGGCGGTGCAGGCAGCATTGCCGGGATGGATCTCTCGGTGGCGGGTGCAGATGGCATCATTTTTGCATTTGCCCTGTGGGGCAGCTCGCAGTTGCTGATGGCCATTATCCAACTGCTGGTGGTGGTGCGCTACCGGTCGCTGATTCCGTTCATGTGGCTGATGCTGATCCTGGAAGTGCTGCTGCGTGAACTGGTCGGCGCAATGAAACCGGTGATTTTTGCCCACACCCCACCCGGCGCGTTGGGCAACCAACTCTTCCTGCCACTGGCCGCGTTGATATTGGGCCTGTCATTGTGGAGCGCCTACCGCCAAACTAGCGAGGCCCAATGAAAAAAACGCCCACAGTTAAGAATATTTTTGGAAAAGGGAAATGGGTATCTGAATGATAGACGCATCTATCGTACTTCTCATTATCTTTGTTATGCTGTATCTTGCATTCTTGTTTTGGTATGGTGGTAGGGGCAAGCCGCTGTCCCAGGCAGAAGTGGAATCCCTGCTCGCGGAGATGAAGCGTCGAGGCGGAAAACAGGCTCAGGAGGGCGAAGCCCCCATTTTTCAGCAATTCCGCGAACTGGCAAAAAGCGACAATGGGCGTGAATTCTACATGGTCAACCTGATGAAGTTCCGCCAAAAAGCACTTTACCCGCCCGAAAGCCCTTTCGATGATGACCCACTGGCGGCCAATGCCCGTTACAGTCGGGCAATCATCCCGCTGCTGCTCAAACACGGCGGTCATCCCGTTTTTCTTGGCCGGGTTCAGGGACGTTTCCTCCACCCCGCTTCAGCCGATGATTGGGATCAGGTCGGCATAGTGCGCTATCGCAGCCGTCGGGATATGCTCCAGATGGCCGTCGAGATTGCCGGCCTGGGCATTGACATTCACAAATGGGCTGCGCTGGAAAAAACGCAGGTTTTCCCGGTAAAGCCCCTGCTGCACCTGGCTTTTATCCGGGTGATCGTTGCGGCTCTTTTGCTTGCACTTGCCATGATCGCCCTGAACTGAATGGGTGTATATACTATGCAGATATTTCAACATCTTATCGGAAAGCAAAAGCAGGCCAGATGAAAACCACAACCATCCGTGAAACATCCTGGAAATCTCTCTACCAGACCGGCGCAATCGCCGCCCTGGTTGCCGCCATCCTCTTCCGCCGCAATATCGGCGCGGAAGTATCGCTCTTCACCGGGGTGGAAGGGATTCCCCGCTCGGCTGCGGAGTGGTTCAGCCTGTTGCAAACCAACCCTTTTGTCGGGTTGTCCTTCCTGGCAGTCTTCGATCTCTTCAATTACTTCCTGGTAGCGATCGTGTTCCTGGCTTTGGCGGCGCGGCTCTGGCAGTTGAACAAAAGCCAGACAGCAATGGCCCTCGCCAGTGGGCTGGTGGGCATCGCCGTCAGTTTTGCCAGCAATATCTCGTTTTCGATGATGTCGCTCAGCCAGCAGTACGCCGCCGCAAGTGGTGAAGCACCGCGCGCCGCGCTGCTGGCCGCCGGGCAGTCGCTCCTGGCGTCTAGCGGGGCGATGGCCAACTTCCCCGGCACGGGGACATACATGAGTTACCTGCTGATTGCCCTGGCAGGAGTCTTATTGGCGGGCCAAATGCTGCCCACCCACCGCACCACAGCCGTCTTTGGCTTGCTGGCGGGCGGCTGTGACCTGGCCTATTGCCTGACCTTTGCGCTTTCGCCGGGCTTACAGGTGCTGTTCATGGCCTCCGGCGGCGCATTTTGGATGATCTGGCACCTGCTGGTGGCCCGGATATTATGGAAACATACAAAGGAGTAATAATGAGAAAAGCGACCAAAACTGTGGCAACCTGGTTGGGCGTTGTAGCCGGGATTGCCGGCCTCGAACACGGCTATTTTGAGATTTTGCAGGGAAACACTCAACCCTCCGGTTTAATGTTCCCTTCGTGGGGGGCAAATATTTGTGACCCAGAGAAACTCTGGCATGTCTGTGAACCAGCGATGAGCATTTTGCCCAATTTTCTGGCAACGGGCATCCTTACGGTGTTGCTTGGCCTGGCCGTGATAGCCTGGTCTGTCCGCTTTGTCCAGAGGAAACATGGCGGCCTGGGGCTGATTCTGCTCTCGATCCTTATGCTGCTCTTTGGCGGCGGGTTCTTTCCGCCTCTGATCGGCCTCATTGGCGGCGCGGCGGGAACCCAGATCAACCGGCCCCTGGGCGGCCAACCCGGAACCCTGACCCGTTTGGCCGCCAAACTTTGGCCTTATCCGCTGGTGCTCCTGATAACAATGCTATTGGCGCAGTTTCCAGTCGGTTATTTCTTCAACGACTTCCTGAAAAGCATCATGGTCTGGGTTTTGCTCTTCATCGTCACCTTCCTGCCGCTCTCGATGTACACAGGTTATGCCCGCGACGCAGTACAAAAGTAAGGCAAGGTCTATGGATACACTCTCGAAATTTACTATCCCCGGAATTCTTTTTGTGCTGACTCTGGCCTTTGGCTTCTGGTTGAGCCAACAAGGCAAACCCTATAACGGCATTCTCTTCAATATTCACAAGCTGACCGCCCTGGGCGCGGTGGTGATCGCGGTCATTCAAGTGGTGCAAACGCTCAAAAACCTGAATCCATTATCGTTGATCGCTCTCTTGCTCCTCCTGGCAGCAATTTGTATCGTGGCGCTGTTTGCCAGCGGGGCGCTGATGAGCGCCGGTCAACTGGATTATGCCCTGATGTTGTCCATCCACCGCGTTGCGCTGGTGGTCTTGGGGATTGCGCTGGTCTGGTCTGGCTTCCTGCTTGTCAGGTTACGATGACAAAGACCCTTCGCGTTACCACCGCTTTTCTTGGCCTCTACGCCGGACTGATTGCCATCCAGCACGGCATTTTTGAGAGTTTGCAGGGCAGCCGCGCCCCCAGTGGCCTGATGTTCAACGCCATCGGCCCGCCCTGTCAGTCGGAGGCAGTCTGGCACGCCTGTTTCCCAGCCATGACGTTGATTCCGAACCTGTTCGTGAGTGGGATTGCCGCTATCCTGATCGGGCTGGGGATGGTTGCCTGGGCGGCGTTTTTTGTTGAGCGCAAGCGCGGCGGGCTGGTACTGGGGGCGCTGTCCATGCTGGCGCTTTTGGTCGGCGGCGGGTTCGTGCCGGTCTGGATCGGCCTCGTCGCGGCGGTGACGGCCAGCCGCCTGGCTGCGCCGGTCAGTCCGGGCGGGGCGGGATGGCGCAGCCTCGCTGTGTTGTGGCCCTGGCCATTGGTGCTGATGGCGCTCTGGCTGCCGGGCAGTTGGCTGTTGGGACATTTCTTCAGCGCGGCCATGCTGTCAGCGGGCGGCTTGCTGTTCCTCGTCTTCACCCTCGGCCTGCCTGTTTTGGCAGCGGCTTCGGGCCTGGCGCACACTGAACGATAAAAGGAAACGCAATGTCTCAAAAATCCCCATCTCCTGGCTATTTTCGCAACGGCTTGCCCTACAACAGGTCGGGGCATGGCCCCAAACCCCTGCTGATTTTCCAGGGCATGATGTTCGAGAACAAACCACAGCCGGGGATGACTTTCGGTTATGGATTTTTGGAGAAAGAGTACACCCTGTACGCCGTCCTGCGCAAACCGGGCCTGCCGCAAGGGTATACGCTCAAAGACATGGCTGACGATTACGCCGGGATGATTCGCTAGGAATTTGGCGGGCCAGTGGATGTGATCGGCGTCTCGACCGGCGGTGCCCTGGCCCAGCATTTTGCCGCCGACCACTCCAACCTGCTGCGCCGCCTGGTGATCCACTCCAGCGCCCACACTCTGGGCGAGGCGGGCAAGCAGGCGCAGCTCGAAATCGGGCATCTGGCGCGGCAGGGACGGGTTGCGCAAGCCTGGCAGGCCATGATCGGTTTTGTTTTGCCCGGCACAGGCATCTGGAAACTGCTTTCAGCGCCGCTGGCCTGGGCGGCGGCGCGGTTGCTATCCCTGGGCGGGCCAGTCGACCTGTCTGACCTGGTTGTCACCATCGAAGCCGAGAACCAACACGCCTTCAAAAACCGCCTTTCGGAGATTTCCGCACCCACCCTGGTCATTGCCGGCGTGGACGACCCCTTCTATTCCCCATCCCTGTTCCGCGAGACAGCGACGGGAATCCCTCATGCCCGGCTGGTACTCTACGAAAAGATGCGCCATCCTGCCACGGGCAAGCGGTTCGAGCGCGAGGTGCTGGTCTTTTTGAAAGAGGAATAGCTTGATGAGCATTTTCGCGGGAATCTTTTTCATAATGCACGCCAAGACCGAATAAACCGCCTGGTAGTTTCGTTGAATACAGAAACATCTCGCGAGGAGAACCGCATGCCCCCAAAAATAACAGAGACCACCACCATCGATTCGCGCTATCAAACGTTCTATCGTCTTGGCGGTATCGCCAGCATTGTGATTGCGCTTTCGATAACCTTTGCCATCGCCGCCTACTTTATCTGGCCCTACAAAGGCAACACCACCTCCATTGAGGCCATCTTCACCCTCCTACAAACCGACCGGCTGGGCGGGCTCATCTCGCTCGATATTTCGATGCTGTTGATTGCACCGATCAATATCCTGATGTTCCTGGCGATTTATGCCGCCCTCCGGCGAGTAGACGAATCGATAGCGCTGATTGCCCTGGTGCTGGCGCTAATCGCTGTGGTGCTGGTCATTGTCTGCCGCCCGCTGATCGAACTGACAGTTCTCAGCGACCACTACGCCGCAGTCACCGATCCAACCGAAAAACTGCGTTATCTGGCCGCCGGGGAAGTCCTGCGCAGTTCTCTGGATGGCACCGCCTGGATGATGCAGACGGTCTTTTTCATGCTCGCCGGGTTGATCAATTGCCTGCTGATGCTGCGCACGACATTCTTCAGTAAATCTACTGCCTGGCTCGGCATTGTCATCAGCGCCATTGGGCTGGGGTTTTTCCTGCCCACCATTGGCCTGCTTTTCCTGTTTTTGAATACCATCGGCAGTGTGCCGTGGTGCTTCCTGCTGGCGCGGGATTTACTCCGATTGACAAAAGGAAATCTTGCACAATGAAAACACTGGTCATCTACGACTCGGTCTTTGGCAACACTGGAAAAATCGCCCAGGCCATCGCGGCTGCGCTTGGCACACAGGCCGTCCCTGTCAGCCAGGCGGATGCCGGTCAACTGCGTGACATCGACCTGCTGGTGGTTGGCTCGCCGACGCGCGGATTCCGCCCAACGGAAGGGATCAGCAAACTGCTCAACGGGCTGCCGAAAAATCACCTGGCTGGTGTGCGTGTGGCCACCTTCGACACCCGCATCGTGCTCGAAACGATCGACTCCAAAGCCCTGCGCTTTCTCGTGGATAAGGGTGGTTACGCCGCGAATACAATTGCAAAAACGCTTGAAAAGAAGGGCGGTCAACTCGCCGCGTCACCGGAGGGCTTCTTCGTCACCGGTGAGCAGGGGCCGCTCAAGGATGGCGAACTCGAACGCGCCGCGGATTGGGCAAAACTCATCCATTCAAATCGGACGGCATAATTCTATGAACGCATCATCGTCTTTCTCCCCCCGTAACCTTGCTGCGGTTTTCACCCTTTCCCTCATTGTGGGCGGATTGATGACTGCGCTCTCACTGGCTGGTCTGATCTTCCCGATGGCGATGTATCCCGGCGAGGAATTGCGCCAATCTTTTGTCGCCAACGATGTGGTCAATCTGGTGATTGGCTTGCCCATCCTGCTCGGCGCGTTGTGGCTCCTGCGCCGCGGGAAATTACCCGGATTGCTGGGACTGCCCGGCGCGTTGTTCTATGTGACCTACAACTCAATTGCTTATGCAGCCGCCATGCCGTTCACCTGGCCTTTTTTCGTCCACCTGGGGCTGTCGGGCTTGAGCGTGGCTGCCATCTTCCTGCTTCTCTCCAGCGTGGACGGGGTGGCGGTGCAGGCGCGGTTACAGGGCCGTGTGGCTGAGCGCTTCGGCGCGGGCGTCTTGATGGGATTCGGGGCCTTGTTCTTCCTGCGCGCTGTGGCGGAATTCTTCGACGGAGCGGCAGGGATGGCTGAATTCGGCGTCCTGGTCGCCGATGGATTGACCACGCCGTTCTGGATTCTCGGCGGCCTGACCCTGTGGCGCAAACAGCCGCTTGGCTATGTCAGCGGGGCGGGGCTGCTTTTCCAGGCCAGCATGTTGTTCGTCGGCCTGCTCGCCTTTTTCATCTTGCAGCCTTTCGTGAGCGGCGCACCCTTCCCGCTGGAGGATTTCCTCATCATCCTGGTGATGGGCTTGGTTGTTTTCGTTCCGTTTGGGTTGTTCTTGCGAGGCGTGTGGATGAAAAGATAAATCATCCTGGCTGTTTTTCACTGCCAATCCATTGACAATTCTCGAAATTCGAATATAATGGAAACTATAACGGTTTTTAGTTTCTGGAATACCGAGAAAACAATGGATATTGAACATCAAAAACAAGCTATTGCCGATGTATTCAAGAGACATTTCCAACACTTTGGTTTTAAGAAGACCTCCGTAGATGATGTCTCAGCAGAATTGCGGATTAGCAAAAAAACCATCTACCAACATTTCAACACCAAAGAAGAGATTTTCTATTTCGTGGTGAGCCAGATCGCCCGGCAATACCTCAAGCAAATGGAAACTGAGTTGGCGCAACTCCCCACTTCTGAGGCGCGGCTCGCCCACCTGATCCATCTAATTTTCCATGAAGCCAAACAATGGCTGAAAGAAAATGACGCTTTCGAGTTTCGTTACAAATATGAGATTGCCGAACTGGCTTTCAAAGACGCTTACAGTGAATTACTGGCGCGTCTGCTTCAGCAAGGCATAGATTCCGGAGAATTTGTTGCCATGCCGGTTGATCTGACCTGCCGCATGATGCAAGGCATGATCTCGGAAGCAATGCGCCTGGTTTCGGCTGATCCCGAGCTGGAAGTAGAGACACATCTGACAGATGGAATTTTGAAGCTGGCGAAGTAATACTTACAAGTGACAGTCACTTGAGTGTGACTGTTTTTTATATACCACGGAAACGAAAAACTATAAACGTTTACAATACATTAAGGAGATTTTTATGCAACAACCAACCCATCTTTCCATCCCCACAAAAACCGCCCTTTTTGGCCTGATCCTCGGCGCCATCCTCCTGCTGGGCGGCATTCCGTTTCAGATCATCATCGGGCTGGGACGCATTGGCACAAGTGGCGAGGCTGAAAAGCTGGCCTACGGGCTGATGTCGCGAGGCTCGCTGGTGCTGATCGCCGGGTACGCGCTGGTATTCATCAGCGGGATCGCTTTCTGGCGGCTGGGGCCATTCTCGCTGCGCCGCGATCGCTGGTTCCTGATTGCCTTCCTGGCTTTTTATATTTGGCTACCGCTCGATTGGTACTTCATCAGCCTCGATTTGCGCTTTGCGTTTGGTTTTGACCCCTTACTGCCACTGACGGACGAACTTAAACAGTTGTTTGATGCCCGCGAAGCCTTTGCCCCACTGCCATTATTGACTCTACTTGGTTATCTGGCCGCTATTGGCCTGTCGATCTTCCAACCGAGATTCATGCTAAAGGTAAATTAAATGTTCGACTATGCTCTGAAAAACATCCTGCGCCGCTGGCCGCGCAGCCTGCGGACGGTGGGCGGCGTGGCCATAATGATGACCCTGATCATCGTCATCACTGGCATTGTCAGCTACCAGGTGCGCATGATGAACTAACACGCCGCGGCTGGATTGGGCAAGATCAACGTCCAGCCGCTGCTGGCCGGGGCAGGCTATCCCGCCGAGGGTATTGACCTGGCCGAAAGCGAAGCCGAGGCCATCCTGGCCCAGGCCGCCCCTCATTTGCAGGAAAAACTCTCGGCAAGGTGATCTACTTCACCCTCAAAGAACCGCCCTACCCCAACCAGCCGCCTGAGCTAATCCTGACCGGCGTGGAGCCGGGGCGTGAGGAGGCCTTCACCGGCTCCATCGCCCGCGACGCTAAACTGCTGGCTGGCACGGAATTCTTTGCCGATGGACAGGCCGCCCGACCAGCCGTACTCGGCCAACATGCCGCCGAGGTCTATTCCAGCGAAACCGGCCTACCGATCCAGGTGGGGAGCGAAATTGATCTGCTCGGCCGCCCCTTCAGCGTGATCGGTCTGCTCGACCGCTCGGCAGACATCGTCGTCAACAACGCCGTCATGATCCCCCTCGCCCAGGCGCAAACCCTGCTCGATAAGCCCAGCTTCGTCTCCTCCGTCACACTCACCGCCGTCGACATCAACGCTGACCGCCAGATTGCCGAGGTGGTGGCGCAGCACTTCCCCCGCCAACAGATCATCAGCGATGACACCGTGCGCCGCAACGCCCGCGAAGGCATTCAGGTTTTCGAGGCCATGATCAATACCATCAGCGTGGTGGTAATGCTGTGCGCGGCGCTGCTGATCATGACCGTGACGCTGATCACGGTCAAGGAGCGCACGAAGGAAATCGGCGTGCTGCGGGCGTTGGGCGCGTCGAGCTGGACAGTGATCGGTTCGATGTTATGGGAAATTTTGCTGCTCAGCCTGTTGGGCAGCCTGCTGGGCGGGGTGGCGGCGGGTTTCGTGCTGGCCTTTGGGCTGCAAGAGAATCTGTTCGACCTCGGTCACATCGTCCGTTACCTGCCGCTGGCCGCAATCCTGACCCTGCTGGCCGGGGTCGCCCCCGCCTTCAACATCAGTCGAATCCAACCGGTGGAAGCATTGCGCTACGAATAAGGAGTTTCCCATGAACCCCATCATTCAACTGAACGAAGTCACCAAAGAATACACACTTGGCATAACCCGAGTCCAGGCCCTGTGCGGCATCTGCCGCAACCAGGAGAACCGGGAATCTGGCCTGGCGCAGAATCCCGCCTCGGTGCAAGGTGACATGGAATCCATCCAAGCTTTGAATGGCAATTTTGCCCGCCTGGCGGCTGTTGAACAACCTGCTGGTCAGATTGCTGCGCTCAATGTATAGGGAACAAAATGTACAAAAAGCCGCCATTAGAGGCAGAACGGCGGCTAAAGAATTCAAACGCGAATCTGGAATTTGTCTGGCTCAATTATGCTAGAGTTTGGGCAAAAGGCCTGTTTTTCAGGCTAAAGTTGTACTCATCCAGCTAGTCTTACAGCCTCGGTGCTTTTCTTAGATCAAGCGGTCGCCGATGTTGACGGAATCGGTGCGGAAGTGGCAGCCGCGGCTTTGACGGTTGTGACGGGCAGCCTGGGTAACCAGCAGCGCAACCTCGACCGCATTGCGCAGGCCAATCAATCCATCGCTGAGCTTGGCGCTGCGATAGAAGGTTTCAATTTCGTTCTGCATATGGCGCAGTTCACGGATGGCGCGCGAAAGACGGTATCCAGAACGAACCAGGCCAGCGTAATGCCACATGATATTCTGGATCGTCTGCATATCTCCCTGGATGAGCGTAGGGTCAGAGTTTTGGGTCAGGCCTGATTCATCCCAGGCTGGCGCCGTTTCAGGAACCAGGGTTTGGGGCGGCAAATGTTGGAAGCGCGCTTCGATATGGGCAGCCGCGCGCCTGCCCCACACCAACCCTTCCAGCAATGAGGTAGATGCCAGGCGGTTTGCGCCATGCAGCCCGGTGCAGCTAACCTCACCGATAGCATACAGGTTGTGGATGCTCGACCTGCCGTCTAGATCCACCTGCACACCGCCGCAGAAGTAGTGCGCCGCCGGGATAACCGGGATCGGCTCGCGGGTGATGTCAATTCCTACGCGCAGGCATTCGGCGTAGATGTTGGGAAAACGGCTGCGCAGTGCATCGGCCGGCATATGTGAAGCGATATCCAACAGTACATAGGAATAACCGTGTGCCTCCATTTCACTGTGAATGGCGCGCGCAACCACATCGCGCGGCGCAAGGTCTTTCCACTGCGGCGAATACTTTTCCATGAAAGGGTTGCCATCCGGGGTGAGCAGCACCCCGCCTTCGCCGCGCACGGCTTCGCTGATCAGAAAGCCCTCCGCGCCGGGCGCCGCCAGCGCAGTGGGGTGGAACTGCACATATTCGGCGTTGATGATGGGCGCCCCAGCGCGATGCGCCATCGCCAGGCCATCGCCGCGCGCTCCAGGCGGGTTGGTGGTATTGCGATAGATGCGCCCCAGCCCGCCGTTTGCCAGGATGGTCACAGCCGCCAGGGTGCGGTGGATGGCACGCCCGGCGCCATCGAAAACATAAGCACCGTGACAGGCAACCGGCTGGTAAGTATCCAGCGGGTCAGGCGAATGATGGGGATAGGTGATCAAATCCACAGCGGTGGCATTGGTGAGCATCTCGATGTTGGACTGGCGGCGAACAGCATCGATCAGCGCCTTGATAATGGCATAACCAGTGCCATCACCGACATGCAGGATGCGCCGTGCAGAATGCGCCGCCTCCTGCCCATACTGCAAAGCGCCGCCAGAATCATGATCGAATTCAACGCTAACCTGCTGCAAGAGGATTTCTTCCAGGAAATTAGGGCCTTCTTCCGCCAGCACCCTGGCTGCATCGGGAAGCGAGGCGCCCGCTCCGGCAGCCAGGATATCCTTCACCAGCAGTTGCGCTGAGTCATCTGGGCCGCGATGGACGATGCCGCCTTGCGCCCAGCGCGTGTTCGATTCGTAAGGATCAGGGCTGCGCGTAATGAGGATGATTCGCCGTTGGGGGTTTTGAGCAAGCTGCAAGGCAGCGGTAGCCCCGGCTATGCCGGCGCCAATGATCAGGACATCAGTGGTTTTCATCTATCCAATCTCGATCATGCGCTGCACAGCCTGGTAGGCACGGCTGCGCACCGGCTCGGGTACATCGATCACGTAACGGTTATAGCGCAAGGCGTCGCGCACGTTTTCCATCGTGATGGTGTTCATATGCGGGCAGCGCACCATGCACAGGCGCAGCATTTCTTTATCCGGGTTCGCTGCGGCGATATTGTCGCCCATCGCACATTCGGTCAATACCAGGTAATGCGGGGCGCTGCTCTGGCGCACAAAATTGATCATCGCATTGGTCGAGCCAGAATAATCCGAGGCAGCCACAACTTCGGGCGAGCATTCGGGATGCGTCAGCACCACCACATCGGGGAACTGCTGGCGCACAGCCTGGATATCGCCGACGGTGAATTTTTCGTGCACTTCGCATTTGCCGTGCCAGCCAATAAATTGCACATCCAGAAGCGAGGCATCCGAAATCTCAACGCCAGGCAGGGATGGGAAAATAATATGCTTACCGGTCTGGCGGGCGACATTGCTTGCCAGGTACTGGTCGGGCAGGAAAATGACCGTGTCGCTCTTCAGCGACTCGACCACCGCCACCGCGTTGCTGGAAGCACAGCAGATATCGCTCTCGGCTTTGACATCGGCGTAGGTGTTGACATAAGTGACTACCGGCACGCCAGGAAATTTACGCCGCAGGGCGCGCACATCTTCAGCGGTGATCGACTCTGCCAGCGAACAGCCAGCCTTTTCGGAGGGCAGCAGCACTGTTTTGGAGGGGTTGAGGATCTTGGCGGTTTCAGCCATGAAGCGCACACCGCAGAATACAATCACATCTTGGGCAGCCTGGGCAGCCTTGCGGCTCAAATCAAGCGAGTCGCCCTTGAAATCAGGAATCGAGTAAAACAGCACTGGCTCCATGTAGTTATGACCGAGTATGACGGCGTTGCGCTGGTGTTTGAGGCGGTTGATCTCGACCGCAATCTCAGCCTTGTAATACAACTCGATATCTGGGACAATCTTGCCCAGGTAAACCTTCATATCCTCATACAATTTTTGAGCATCGGCTTCCATAAGCACCTTTCACCAAATACGAATAAATTGTAAACCACGAATGACACGAGTTTCCACGAATATTGCTTGAGGGAGGGGGTTAGCGGGTGACATCCAGGTAATCGAAGGAGAGATCGAAAACGCGAGCTGAATGGGTCAACGCGCCACTCGAAATGAAAGCGACGCCGGTCTCGGCGATCGGGCGCACCGTTTCGAGATTGACATTGCCCGAAGCCTCCAACAGCGCCCTCCCTTTGCACAGGCGCACAGCCTGCACCATCATCTCGGTAGACATATTATCGAGCAGGATGCGCTCAACGCCGAGGGCCAGGGCCTCTTCGACATGCGCCAGGGTGCGCGCTTCCACTTCAATCTCCAGCCCGGTTGCGGCGGTGCGGGCGCGTTTCACCGCCTCGCTGAGCGAACCGGCAAAATCGATGTGGTTATCTTTGATCAAGATCATATCGTACAGCCCGATGCGATGGTTGCTGCCGCCGCCGCGCCTCACCGCCAGTTTATCCAGCAAGCGCAGGCCAGGGGCAGTTTTGCGAGTATCCAGGATCACCGCCGGGGTGCCCGCCACGCGATCGACGAACTGGCGGGTCAGGCTGGCAATGCCCGAAATGCGCCCCAAAAAGTTCAGCGCCGTGCGCTCCACGGTGAGCAGGCTGCGGGCAGAGCCGTTGACGAGGGCCACAACCTGGTGGTTCTCGACGCGCTCCCCCTCCTCCACGCGCGCCTGGAAATCGACCTGTGGATCGAAGAGGTGATAGGCTGCCTGGGCGACATCCAGACCGGCGATCACCCCGGCCTGCTTGGCAATGATCTGCCCGGTCATCTGCGCCTGCGGCGGGAGGATGCTGTTGCTGGTGGCATCACCCCGACCAATATCCTCATCCAGAGCCTGTTGAATAATCTTGAGAATCTGGGGGTCGAGCATTTTTTCCATGCTGGTATTATATCCGTATAGCAGGTATTGAGTTATAAGCGATCTTGATCATAACAAAAAGACTGCTGTGCAAAACTGGCGGTCCTTTCATCCTGCATTACTGGGTCAATCATCCCAAGAAAAAGTGGCTGAACTGGGTGCTCGGAATCTTGTTTACGCTGATGATGGGGATGGTTGGGCTGGGGCTGCTGGTTGGTTAGTCGGTTTGTAAAAATTGGCAGCAAAAGCCAGAAGCGATCAAACTCAACCAGCGAATTTGAACGGATCAACGGGGGTGCGATGATCGGCCTGGGCCTGCTCTAAATCAGCAAAGTATAGCTAAGGTTCACTTTGCCCGAAATCGAGCGTGTATAACTACCCAGACGATACCAACCAGCGGTGTACCAGTTCGAAATCAGTGGGCCAGCTGGGGGGAGTCTGAGCTTGGAAATTTCTGAGGGGCGAGTCCGTGTGCAGCCGGGAGAAAATCTCCAGGCGCGAGTCATCCTGTCGACCTTCCCCGAAACCTTGAACAAATTGTTTGTTGGCAAACTGAATGCCACTGTGGCCTACATGACCAAAAAACTCAAACTGCGCGGCGATATCACCCTGGCGATGAAACTGGAGAGCTTGCTGCGCTGAGATGGCCGTTTACGCTCCAAGAATCGACCCAGAACATCCTGGTGCGTGGGTTGGGCTAATCTTCGACCTGGACGCCTGTTATGATTTTACTGGCCTATACTGCCGTTGTTTTCTGTTGGCCACCTGGAGGTTCAAGAAAGCGGAGATGTAAGCTGCTGGTATGCGAATTCAGGATCCTCTTGCGTTTACGCCGATGAAATCCGCCAGTACCAGGTTGAACTTCGCAGGGTTATCCATATTGGCGCAGTGACCGGCTTGCGGGATGACCTGCAGCCGGGCGTTTGGTTCGCGCTTCTGCCAGTCCTGCGCGTTATCCAGAATGATGGGTAGGTCATGCTCGCCGGTGACAATCAGCAGGGGTTGGGATAGCGTCCGGGGTGTTTTATCCAGGATTTTCCCCATCCCCGCCATGAGCGGCAGGGAACGCAGCGTAAACTTCTGCATGGCCTGGTAGAAAATTTCTTGCTCAGCCACGACGACGTTGGTATTCTTGACCACGTAGCGGCGGAAGCCGTCCATCCAAAAAAGCATTAGCAATAAGGCTTTGAGGATTTCGCGGTTTTGGGCTTTGGTGATGGCAGAATTGTCGCCAAAGATGCTGTAGCCGCCACAGATGGTGACGCTTTTGACCAACTGTGGATAGCGATGTGCGACAGCCTGCGCCATCAGCGAGCCGAGCGAGACGCCGACCAGGTGGGCTTGGGTGTGACCTTCTGCCGCGATGATTTCCGCGACCAGGCCGACAGTCGCATCAATGCCGACGTTCCCGCTCCTGACCTGTGATTTGCCATGACCGAGCATGTCCACACAAATGACGTGATAGTTCTCGGCGAAAACATCCACTTGGTGATGGAAGCAAGTGTGGTCGCCATAGGCCGGGTGGATGAAGACAATGGCTTCGTTAGACTGGTCGCCCTGGGTGTAGTAGTACAGGCTGTAGGTGCCTTTTTGGCGTTGTCTTTCTTGCAGGGTGGTCATGGGATATCCTTTTTGAGTGTTTCGAGCAGGTTCTGGTACCAGGTGATGTTGAAGGTATAGAAGGCGCGCCCGTAATCCAGGGTAAACCGTTGGAAGCGGCGCACATCCTCTAGCCCCGGTGGAGCCTCGATGTCGCCGGATTGCTGGTGGATGATGTTCAGCGCGTCCAACGTGCGGCGCAGTTTTTCGATATGGTTTTTCAGTACGCGGATACGCTCTTGGGCGGGCGCTAAGCCCATAAAGTACAGGCGGGTCAGTCCCGGGTCTTTGACTTTCTCGGTTTCGATATCTGTGGTGAGCCAGCCCTGGAAGGCCACCTGACCGGCGGGGGTCAGGTGGAAAATCTTCTTGTTGCGCCCGTTCTCAACTTTTTCTTCCCCGGAAATCCAACCTTTTTCGAGCAGCCTGCCAATCGCGGCGTTGATGCTGCCGAAACTGGCGCTGTAGAACAGCGAAACGCCGCGCTCGAGCGCCTTGTTGATTTCGTACACAGTCATTGCTCGCAGGGCAAGCAGTCCCAGAATCACAAATTCCAATTGAATATCCTTTCGTTATATATCTAATAGTAATATACAATGATAGGGCTGTCAAGTAGAATTCTCCTTGGGCAGCATCCTCCGGCTGGCTCAGCCCGTCCAGATAGTCGGGATGCTGCTTAGGCAAAAATTTGTAAAGGAGCTTTACAGGCTTCGGTTGGAAGCCAGGCCACTTTTACAGAAAAATATCTGCACTATCTGCCTATGAACTTCTGGAGCCAGGAGTGCAGCAGGCGAGGGAAGATGGTCTAGACTGATATCAAGTTGACGCTTACCTCCGCTGCAGTGGTTGACCGGCTCCACCTTCTGGAAATAATTGCCGAGACCCAACGCTATGTCGAAAACGGGTAGTACAATTAGAATGTTCCTGTCACGATTGTCCTAATATACTTCACAGAGTAAACGCATGCGAGCTATGATTTGCACCGCTTATGGTCCTCCGGAGGTTCTCCGGCCTGGCGAACTGGAAAAACCGACGCCTCAAAACAACCAAATCCTGATTCGCATCCGGGCCGCTGCCGTCACCATCTCCGATTGCATCGTGCGCAGCGGCAAGGTCAAACCGCTCTTGTGGCTGCCCATGCGTATCTTTGTCGGGTTTGGCCGGCCGCGCAACCCCGTGCTGGGGCTGGACTTGGCCGGGGAGGTGGAGTCCGTTGGCGGCGCGGTGCGGCGCTTTAGGGCGGGCGATTCGGTCATCGCTTTTACGGGTAAGTTATTTGGGGCCTATGCCGAGTATGCCTGTTTGCCCGCAGATGGTGTAAAGGGCCCGCAAGACGCTCTGATTGTGCACAAACCGGCCAACCTGAGCTACACCGAAGCCGCCGCTGTGCCTTCGCGCGGCGGGTTGGCCTGGCACTTCCTGGGACAGGGACAGGTGCAGGCTGGGCAGCAGGTGCTGGTTTTTGGCGCTTCCGGCGCAACCGGCACATTCGCCGTCCAACTGGCAAAGTATTTCGGCGCACAGGTGACCGGGGTGTGCAGCTCTGCAAATGTCGAATTTGTGAAATCAATGGGCGCTGAGGATGTTATAGATTACACCCAGGAGGATTTCACCAAACGCCCGGAACGCTACGACCTGATTTTCGATGCGGTGGGCAAACGCTACAGCGCCAAAATCCCGTGCAATAAAGCTCTGACGCCAAAAGGCAGGTTCATCTCTGTGGATGATGGCACGCCACAATTGGGAACGGACACGTTCGTGAGGCTCAAAGAACTGATCGAAGCCGGTCATCTCAAACCGGTGATTGACCGCGTCTATTCGCTGGAGCAGATTGTTGAAGCGCATCGCTACGTCGAAACCGGGCACAAACGCGGCAATGTGGTGATCACAATTACATAAGGAAACAGCGATGGACACCAAAATCATCCTCTCCGCCACCTGGATCGTGGTCATGCTGATCTACCTGCTCGGCGATGTGCTGCGCATCATCAGCGGCGATGTGGCGCGGGGGATGGCGGGACAAAACCTGAACCAGTGGATGTACTTGGTGATGGCTGTCCTGATGCTGATTCCCATCCTGATGGTTTTCCTGTGCCTGGTGCTGCCGCAGCCTGCCAACCGCTGGGCCAACATCCTCGTGGCGGGCTTTTTCATCCTGTTCAACCTGGTTGGCCTGCCCACTTACCCCTCGCTCTACGACAAATTCCTGCTGGTGGTCAGTATGGTCTTCAACGGGGTGACCATCTGGTACGCCTGGAATTGGGCCTGACCTGTAAAGAGAATAGCGCTTAGAACGGCTGCCTTTGCGCAGCCGTGTTTTTTGTGGATTTTGCGGGGAAGATTTTCAAGTTGAATGTAATTTTAACTTGACATAAAGTAAATTATATATTACTATATGTATATCAAGCTTTACTATAAGTTACTTGTAGCAGACACAAGGAAAAAACATGTCCAATCGAAAAATTTCCATTTCCGTATCTTTGGTCAGTACCCTGCTCATTTTGGGCTACTACCTGCTCAACCTAATCTTGATGATTCGGCAAGGCGATTTGAATTCGGAAGATGTCTTTCGCCTGGCGGCGATTGTCATCATTGCCTCCATCGTTATGAACATCGCCGGCAATATTCTCACCACTATTGTCATCAACATCATTCATGCCATCCAGACCCAAGTGGAGAAAGAAGTGCGCATGGTCGAAGATGAACGCGACAAACTGATTGGCCTGAAGGGCACCCAGGTCTCATATGTCGCATTTTCACTGGGCGTCTTGATTGCCATGTTGACCTTTGTCTTCGGCCAACCGCCATTGGTGATGTTCTGCCTGATTATTTTCTTCTCGTTGTTGGCAGAAATTTGCGGCGACCTTGCCCAGTTTTATTTTTACAGCAGGGGAAGTTGAAATGGAAAAATACCAGGTTCGCAACAATATTCGCAAACTTCGTTTTATGAACGGCGAAATGACCCAGGAGCAACTGGCTGAAAAGGCCGGTGTGACGCGCCAGACGATCATCGCCATCGAGGGCGGCAAGTACGCCCCCTCGCTCGAACTGGCCTTCAAAATAGCCCTGGCATTCAGCGTACCGATTGGCGAAGTATTTTCTTACGAAATTGGAGATACCCAATGAAAGCCATCATCTTCACCCAATACGGGCCGCCCGAAGTGCTGCGCCTGGCAGACCTCTCCCAACCGGCGCCGCGCGAACGCGAAGTGCTGGTCAAAATCCATGCCACCACCGTTACGATTGGCGATACCATCATGCGCAGCCTGAACATCCCCGTCCCCGGCTGGCAGAAAGTTATGGCGCGGCTCTACTTAGGTTGGAATACACCCAAACGCCCCATTTTGGGCATGGAACTGTCTGGAAAGGTCGAAACTGTCGGCAAAAAAGTGACCCGGTTCAAGCCCGGAGACGCGGTTTTTGCCTCCACCTTTGCTGTCAATTTTGGCGGTTACGCCGAATATATATGCCTGCCCGAAAACGGCGTGCTGGCGCTCAAACCGGCGGTTCTCACATTTGAGGAGGCTGCTGCCGCGCCGGGCGCAGGGATGACGGCCCTGCAATGTCTCAAAAAAGGCAAAATCCAGCCTGGCCAGATGGTGCTGGTTTACGGCGCATCCGGCGCGGTCGGAACGAATGCCGTCCAACTCGCCAGCCGCCACTTCGGAGCGGAGGTGACCGGGGTTTGCAGCACATCCAACCTTGAACTGGTCAGGTCGCTGGGGGCCAGCCAGGTCATTGATTACACCTGCCAGGATTTCACTGAAAGCGGCGCAATCTATGATGTCGTCTTTGACGCAGTGGGCAAACTCTCCCCCGCGCAAGGCAAAAAAGCGCTCAAGCCGAGTGGCGTCTATCTCAACGTCCATACCGATTCGGATGGCGGCAACACACTCGCCAATCTATTGGCGCTCAAAGAAATCATCGAGGCCGCCCATCTCAAACCGGCCATCGACCGGGTTTATCCCTTTGAGCAGATTGTTGAAGCTCATCGCTACGTCGAACAAGGCCACAAAAAAGGCAATGTGGTTATACAAGTTGTACAAAATTAAGGAGCTATCCATGAAAGCGATTGTCTTTACCGAATACGGTTCCCCGGATGTTCTGCATCTCGCTGAGATCCCCAAGCCCACCCCAAAAGACAACGAAATCCTGGTGCGGGTGCGCGCCACGCCGGTCAACTACGGCGACCTGACGGCGCGGGATTTTGCCCACAGCCAATTCAACATGCCTGCCCCGCTTTACCTGCCGGCACGGATGGCCTTTGGATGGAACAAGCCAAAAATCAATATCCTCGGCAGTGAACTGGCCGGGGATGTGGAAGCGGTCGGCGGCCAGGTGACGAAGTTCAAACCCGGCGACCAGGTCTTTGGCTATGTTGGAATGAATATGGGCGCCAACGCCGAATACATCTGCCTCCCCGAAAGCGGGACCATCGCCCCCAAACCATCCAACCTGGGCTACGCCGAGGCCGCCACCCTGCCCTACGGGGCAGTCATGGCCGTCAGCCTGCTGCAAAAGGCCAGGCTCAAGCCAGGGCAAAAAATCCTGATCAACGGCGCCTCGGGCGGTATCGGTGCGATGGCCGTTCAACTCGCCAAACAACACTATGGCGCGGAAGTGACCGGTGTCTGCGGCGCGCCCCGCCTCGACTATGTCAGAGCTTTGGGTGCGGATAAGGTGATTGATTACAAAAAACAGGATTTCACCCAAAATGGCGAAACCTACGATGTGATTTTCGACATCCTGGGGCGCAGTTCCTTTGCGCGCTGTAAAAACTCGCTCAAACCCAATGGCATTTACCTGCTCGCCAGCTTCAAAGGCCGGGCGCTCTGGGATATGCTCTGGACTTCCTTCGCCAGCCCCAAAAAGGTCATCTGCGCCATGACCGAGGAGAAAGCCGATAGCCTGGTCTTTGTCAAAGAACTGGCCGAAGCAGGGAAAATCAAAGCCGTCGTAGACAAACGCTTCCCGCTCGAGCAAACCGCCGAAGCCCACCGGTATATTGAGTCGGGGGGCCGGCAGGGAAATGTCGTCGTGATCGTAGCCCAGGCATGAATGCCATGACACAAGGGCAATCACCTGTTGAAATTGCTAAAGGTTTTGGATGCCGTGCCAGGTATGGAAGATGATGAACACCGCAGAAATTACTCCATACGGCCAGGCATTACAGACCAAGGCAATACCCAGGAAAGGCAGGAAGGGCGTCAGACGCGGGGCCAGAAGGCCAGCCGCACTTTGGCTCCAGGCTGAGTCCGGGGCCATCAGCAGCGGCAGCCAGGAACCAAAATAGATCAGTGTACCCAGGCAATAGACCGCCAGCCCGGCTTTGCTCCAGGCATCCTTCACCTGGATGGGGAGTAGCAACGGGAAAACAAATACCAGGACGCGGGCTATGCTTTCGGCAACCAGCAGCCATTGAGGAGAATGGGCATCCGAAGTGATTGCCTCCTGGGTGAGGCGCGATCCCAGCGCCAGGTTCCAGGCCAGTAGCGGCAGGAGCAGCAAAAAACCGTTCAAAAGGCGCAGCTCTAGTTTCATCGTGTACTCTCCAAGACTACCAGGGTTTCCAGAAATAGATGCTTACAATGCCTTGAGCTGATTGATCCGCTGCCACAATTTTACAGACATCAACAACCAGATCGTTGAGGTGAGCAAGATGATAGCGATGGTCAGCCACATGGCCCACTCTGGATAACTGCTCCAAAGAGCAACAAAGATCACCAGATAGGATGGATAACTCAATCCCACCCATGTCAAAATCCGTCTGTACTTCTGAATCTTGCTATCTGCGTCAGTGAACAATTCCTGGGTTTCTTCCGATTGAGATTCCCTGCGAAAGTACTGCCAGCCATTCATTTCCCCAATGTGTTCCCAACCCAGATCTGTGAACAAGTGCAGGTAGGCTTCTTTATCCTTCTGTTTCAGGGAGTCCCGGAAGTCCAGGCGGTAGATGTAATCTTTAGGCGCGGCTTTGATAAAGTCATACCCGCCCCAAATCTTGACCTGCTTCAGGTGTAACCCTTGTTTTGACATCTGTTCCAGCCAGGTTTCCTCTTTGTCGTCCTGCCAAGGCCAAAACCATTTTGATTTGTGAGCAATTTCCTGTATCATAGGAGTCTCCCTTTATTGGCTTGATAATTTATGAGAGCTGATTGACCACCTGCTGACCGTTTGCAACCATGATATGCAACCGCTGGATTTGTAGTCGCAACACGTGCATCCCTTTTGGCGTCAATTTGTAGGTTTTACGCCGGTCCGCCTCGCTAATCATCTCGATCAAGGCTTCTTTCTCGAGCGTGGAAAAGATAGTATAGAGCGTCCCGGCCCCCAGTTGCACTGTATCCTGGCTGATATCTTTGACCTTTTGCATCAGAGCATAGCCATGCATCGGTTCTACCAGGCAGATCATCGTATAAAAGGTGGTTTCGGAGAGGGGTAAGTAATTGACTGGATCTTCTGTTTTCACCATCTCAAGCTCCTTAATCGTTTGTATTTAATGTCGCTATACCTAGTATCGGTATATCAACCATCTATATATTACCACTCGATATAGCGATTGTCAATATACAAAATGGTTTTTCCCCATCAAAATTCTTTAGCAAGTGATTACAGCAACAAAGATCTTCAGAAGGGGAAAAGCAGATTATAGAGATCATGTGGCACCGCAAAGGGGACGTGTAGAACGTGTCTCGGAAAGTTGTTCTCGTTTCCTGCATCAGCGAAAAGCGCGCTGCCCCCTCGCCTGCGCGCGACCTGTATACTAAGTTCGGGCATACCCATCCCAATTACAGCAACAGCGGTATACCTTACTCCCGTAGTCAATTAACGAAACCTTTACGATCTATTAACACCCCTTTAGCCTAGAAACAAGATAAAAGTGGTACGATTTAAAGGATGAAAAAGAAAACACTTACGAGACAGAAAGTGAGATACCTATGCATATACTTGTTACCAATGACGATGGCGTGAACGCCCCCGGGCTGCTAGCCCTGGCCGAAGCAATGACCAGCCTGGGTAAGGTCAGCGTTCTGGCTCCCGACCGAAACTGGTCTGCCTCTGGGCATGTCAAAACCCTGGACCGCCCCCTGCGCGTGAAAGAGGTGCGGCTGAGTGAGAAACTGGATGCCTGGGCCAGCGATGGCGCCCCCTCAGACTGCGTGGCGCTGGCGGTGTGCGGCTTCTTGCCCGAAAAAATCGACCTGGTGGTTTCAGGGATCAATCCTTACGCCAACCTGGGCCACGATGTGACCTACTCAGGCACAGTCACCGCCGCCATGGAAGCGGCGATCTGGGGTTTCCCGGCGATTGCCATGTCGCTCGAGTCGCCTGACCACCTGGTCGGCCCGGCCGATTACACCGCCTCAGCCAGGATTGCCCGCGTGGTGGCCCAATCTGTGCTGCGCTACGGTTTGGCGCCGAACGTGCTCTTGAACGTCAATGTACCTTATTTGCCCTACGAACAGTTGAAAGGCATCCGCATCACCCGCCAGGGGCTGCGCGTTTACCATGACAGACTCGACCAACGCCTGGACCCGCGCGGCAAACCCTACTACTGGACGGCCGGCGACCTGCCGACGGGCGTCCCTGAACGCGGCACCGATATCGGTGTGCTGGCCGAGGGCTGCGTCTCTGTTACCCCCATCCAGCTTGATCTCACCGCCTATCACGCCATCCCAGACCTGAACTCGTGGGAATGGGAGATGGATGACCTGATGGGCTTTTCGGCTTTTGTTAGCGCAGAGATGCCAGCGTTAGAAATCCAGGCGGCGCAGCCATGAACAAGCCCAAAGTACTCTTCTTATGCACCGGTAATTCAGCTCGCAGTCAGATGGCCGAAGCCTTCTTGCGCCAGTACGGCGGCGAGCGCTTTGAGGCCTTCAGCGCAGGCCTGGAGCCATCGGTAATCAATCCGCTAACAATTCAGGTGATGGAAGATGTCGGTGTGGATATGAGCGGGCATTTTGCCAAGGGACTGACACAGTACCTGGGTAAAGTGCATTTCAGCTATCTGATCACCGTCTGCAGCCGCGCTGAAGAAAAATGCCCCATCTTTCCGGGTATGGGCACGCGCTTGCACTGGCCCTTCGATGACCCGGCTGCCGTCACCGGCAGCGAGGCCGAGAAGCTGGCCAAGTTCCGCCAGGTGCGTGAAGAAATCAAGGAAAAGATCGTATCATGGGCGGCGCTTCTCTCTTCTACGGGAG
>Ga0209254_10000466_pt1 | contig 32632 bp, 34 predicted proteins | sample FrelakmetDIP11DI_FD_187148 | JGI IMG/M metagenome (GOLD analysis project Ga0209254, IMG submission 187148) | Freshwater lake sediment microbial communities from the University of Notre Dame, USA, for methane emissions studies - DIP11 DI (SPAdes)... | ecosystem: Environmental > Aquatic >... | reverse complement strand
CAGATCAGCGAAAAAACGCAGATGCTTCGGGAACGACTGATGGCCATGGAACGTAAAGGCAAGCAATACCTCGTCTTAAGGGAAGGTACACTCCGGGACTCTTACGTGCAGACCCATCGGCAGACGCAACTGATCCTGTCACAGCTGGAACAATACTCCAAAGAACCAGGACTCCGGTCACAGCTCAGCGCGATGAAGGACTTGAATGTCAGGCTCGTCCGCGTCGTGACTGGAATCTCGGCGCCGGCGGTCGCAGGGGAAAGGGCCCCACCACCCGTCAATCCCAACCATGATAAGGATTCGAGGCAATCGAGCGACCAGCAGCCGGGCGATCTGTTCACCCAAATGAATCAGCTGGGAGAGGAGATGGGGCGCCTCTCCACTCAAGCGATCGACCGCTTGGTTCAGGACTTGGAGCGGGAGACCAACTCGGTGCAGAAGCGCATCTTGTTCCGCACAACAACTCTGATCCCGGCCTCGCTGATCTTGATCAGTGCGTTTATCTATCTGATTACTCGCCCGATCCGTCAGCTGGAACGTGCGATTCGGCAATTGGGAACCGGCAATCTCCAGGACGCAATCGACGTTTCCGGGCCCAAGGATCTCCGATATCTGGGACAGCGTCTCGAGTGGTTGAGAGATCAGCTCACCAGGCTCGAGCGAGCAAAACAGAGATTCGTCGGAAATGTGTCCCACGAACTGAAGACTCCTCTGGCCAATATCCATGAAGGGGCCACACTCTTGGCCGACCAGATTGTCGGCGAGATGAACTCCGAGCAACAAGGAATCGTTGAGATCATGCTAAGTAACTCCCAGAAGCTTGAGCATCTAATCAGCAAGCTGATCCATTACGGCTCGGCCAGCGGGACTTACAACAAAGCCCGACGCGAACGCGTCGACGTGAGGGAACTCGTACAAGCCGTCGTTGAAGACTACCAACTGCGGCTTCGGGCGAAGTCAATCTCCTTGATTCAACGGCTTAGCCCGGCCGTGATGTCCGGAAATCGCGAGCAGCTTCGGTTGATCGTTGATAACCTCCTCTCGAATGCGGTTAAATACAGCCCAGACGAAGGCTCGATTGCACTCCTTCTTGCCGAGAAGGAAGGCGACATCCTTCTCGAGGTTCAAGATGACGGTCCTGGAATCAGTGGCGAGGATCGCGCGATGGTGTTTGACCCCTTCTATCGCGCGAACCCCGGGCGCGACTTAACGGTCAAGGGTAGCGGCTTAGGCCTCGCTATCGTCAGGGAATGTGTCGCGAGCCATCAAGGCAGGATTGACGTTGTCAATCCACACAGCGGAAGGAGCGGTGCCTGTTTTCGAGTCCGGATGCCTGTCGATCCGTATGTTTAGCCCCAAACGTGAACACCTCATCGCGTTCGTTATCGTCGCCGCAGGTCTTTCTTCCTGCGCGAATCTAGAGCGCCCTGCAAAGGCGACAGTGCTGTCGACATCACCCAACCAACGCTATTTTGGAACGAGTCCTGACCAGCTGTTGACTTATGGCGCCCAGCTTTCGCGTCTTGCGCGGGTTGATCTGCTCGCCGAGTGCAACAAGGTACGCGAGCTGTATCAAGCCAGCCGACAGGCCGGCGTCTTGTTGCACCTATTCATGGCTCAAATGGCATCCGGCGCGTGTGGGGATTTGGCCAACACGACGGGGCTTATTCGCGAACTGCGCGCGACTACCAAAGATGAGCGGCTGCAGAAATATCTCGCATTTCAGATGCTTATTGCCGAACGTACTATTGCGGACTCTGCTGAGCGAGATGACCTGGCCACCAGGTTCCGGGAAGCGCAAGGCAGACTGAAGAAAGCGAAAAGCACTCTGCTTCAAGCGCAAAGACAGGTTCAAGCGCAAAGACGAACGCAAAGTAGTAAAGAAAGAATGTCTTATCAAGAGTTTCATGAAAGACTGAAATCGCGAGACGCGGAGCTGAAATCGCGAGACGCGGAGGCCAGACAACTCAAACAGAAACTCGATGCATTGAAGTCGATCGAGGAGGATCTTGATGGAATAGAGAGGCAAGATAACCATGACTAGTTCTCGGAAACAGTTGCTTCTGGTCGATGACGACCGTGATCTCTTGCGTCTTCTGAAGCTGCGCTTAGCCTCCGCCGGTTTCGGCGTCGAAACGGCCGAGAGCGGCCAAGAAGCCTTGTCCCGGTTGGCGATATCCCGCCCCCATGCGGTGGTGACCGATCTTCGGATGGATGATATGGACGGGATGGCGCTCTTCAATCGGCTCCGAGAGCAGTACTCGACGCTGCCGGTCATCATCATGACCGCCCATGGCACCATCGAGGATGCGGTGGAAGCCACCAAGCAGGGAGTCTTCGGTTTCGTCCTGAAGCCCATCAATCACGTCCTACTCATCGACGCAATCAACGACGCCGTTCGCTTCATCGGTGATGCGGACCCTAGCGCAGACGGTGAACCTTGGCGTCGGCCGATTCTCACCAAGAGTCCGCTCATGGAAGAAGTACTAAGCCAGGCTTCGAGGGTGGCCCAAGGGATCGCCAATATCTTTCTGAGTGGTCAAAGTGGAACCGGTAAGGAGTTGGTGGCTCGCGCCATTCATGAGGTGAGCCCTAGAAGAGGCGGGCCTTTCATTGCCGTGAACTGCAGCGCCATACCGGATAACCTGTTCGAAGCGGAACTGTTCGGCTATCGGAAAGGCGCGTTTACCGGAGCGATTCGCGATCACCAGGGTCTTTTTCGTGCAGCCAACGGCGGAACCCTGTTCCTGGACGAAATCGGCGATATGCCGAGGCCTTTTCAGGCCAAACTGTTGCGAGCCGTTCAGGAAATGTGCGTGCGACCGATCGGGGCGACCCAGGATGAGCCCGTGGATCTGCGCCTCATTTGTGCGACGCATGTCGACATGGAAGAAGCGCTGAGCCAAGGCACGTTCCGAGAAGACCTCTACTACCGCCTCAGTGTGGTGACCCTCTGCCTGCCGACTCTCAGCGAGCGTCCCGAGGACATCCCACTGCTGGCCATGCACTTCCTTCGCAACCTGGCCGAATCTTACGGCGTCGATGTGCGGGGTTTTTCACCGGAGGCCATGGAGTTTCTTGTGGCTTTCCACTGGCCGGGAAATATCCGGCAGCTGCGTAATGTTGTTGAGCAGTGCCTGGCCCTGTCTACCACCTCGCTGATCCCGTTGAGCCTCGTGCAGAAGGCTCTTCGGGAAGCTCCCGCCAGTTTCTTGCCGCTCCAGGAAGCCAAGGAGGAGTTCGAGCGCAACTATCTCGCCCGACTATTGCAGAGCACCAACGGCAACGTTTCTCAAGCGGCAAAGCTGGCGAAACGCAACCGAACGGAGTTCTACCGTTTGCTCAGTCGCTACGGCATGAATCCTGGGTTATTCAAGTCGCTCACTTAGTCTTCTCGTGCGGTCGGGGCACGAGCAGCCCGCCGTATGACGGTTCGCCCTCGGGCGCTCTATAATAGGTAGCCTTTACCGCCTCTAGTGACGAACCGACTTGTCGAGTCCATCCAAGATCGCCCCGATAAGCCTTTCCGCGGCAGCTTGTCTGCTGGAAGGTTTCTGGTATCTCAAGAGGCCCGCGATTCGGGGGCTGGTCCTTGCGCCAGTGGGGATCAATTTAGCCCTGTATTCAGGGGCTTTGTGGGTTTCGGTGCGTTACTTCGGACGCTTCCTGCATTGGCTGCTGCCAACGTGGCTGGACTTTCTCGCGTGGTTGCTGTGGCCTGTTTTCGGGCTGGCGTTCCTGCTGCTGGTGAGTTTCACCTTTACGTTGTTCGCCAACATCCTCGGATCGCCATTTTACGGCCTTCTGTCAGAGAAGCTTCTGGCCGCTGAAGGTGCTATCGGCGCCGGTTCCCGCGAGGGGACCGCGGCATCGATCTGGCAGGGTATGGCGATTGCGGTTCGGCGACTATCGAGTTACGCGCTGCGGGCCCTGCCGCTACTCATACTGTTCGTCATCCCAGGGCTCAATGTGATAGCCCCTTTCCTCTGGCTCGCATTTTCCGTTTGGTTCCTCGCGCGGGATTATTTTTCCTATCCGTTCGATGCTTTGGGACTGACGTATGCCGCACAGCAGAAGGAATTGACCGATAGCAGGGCTACCGTTGTCATGTTCGGCGGCCTGGTTCAGCTGGCATTGAGCGTTCCGGTCATCAACGTCTTTGTCCCGCCCGCCGCGGTGCTCGGCGCTTCACTCTTCGTCGCTGCCAAGATCAAGCATCGGCAAACTGCCCAACCAGGCATCCTCTAGAGTCGTCAAAGCGCGTCAACCGGACCGCGAGAATTTGATTGATACGGTTGGTCGGGCTGCCAGCTTCGACCCGCATGTAGTTCGGCGTATAGCCCAAGCTGACTCGTTCACCATCGTTCCTGTCCCTGCCGCCACCCTCGACCAAGATCGGAAAACACCGACCCAGGAAGGAGCGCTGAAACTCCTCTTTCCCGGATTCTGCGAGAAGATGCAGAGCAGCACTGCGGGTTTTCTTCACGGCGGGCGGAACCGGGCTCGGCAGGGTGACAGCCTTGGTGCCGGCGCGGGGAGAATAAGTGAAGATATGTATATGCCCAAACGCCATTTCCTCGATAAAGGCAAGGCTCCTGGACCACTCCTCGTCGTTTTCACCGGGGAAACCGACGATGATGTCAGTGGTGATATTCAGGTCGGACACAGCCGCTCGCGCATCAGCGACGAGGCGCGCGAATTCCGCTGTCTTGCAGCGTCGTGCCATGCGCTTCAGGATCTCGTCTGAACCGCTCTGCAGCGGCAAATGGAGATGGGGCATCATCCGTTCATCTTGGAACAACTCAAAGAACGAGTCGGGCAAATCCCAAGGTTCGAGCGATCCCAAACGCAGCCGATGAATGTTCGTTTCGGCCAAAATTGCGCGGATCAGCCGATCCAGCGTCGATCCAAGATCGCTGCCGTAACCGCCTAGATGGACCCCAGTCAACACTACCTCTCGGGTTCCCCTTTCTGCGAGCGAGTTGATCTCCCCGATGATCTCCTCGACCGGGCGGCTTCGCTCATTGCCCCTGGCGACTGTCACAATGCAGAACGTGCAGCGATAGCGGCAGCCGTCCTGAACCTTGACGAACGCTCGCTGCCGGGAGGAAGGCAACGGCGAGCCTGCCTCGGGATCAGTCGCGAGCGCAGGCATGTCCTCAGGGTTTAACTCTTGCTGAACGATCTCGACCAGACGGTCCTTGTCTTCGTTTCGAACAACCAGGTCGACGCCGAGACTCGCGGCTTCCGCACCGCTCAGCGTGGCATAACATCCGCTCAAGACCAACTTGGCGCGGGGGTTCTCGCGATGCATTCGCCGCAGCAAAGTGCGCGATTTCCGCACTGCCTCGTGGGTGACCGCGCAGGAGTTCAGCACTATTAAATCAACCTCAGCGGAGGGGCCGACAATGGAATGACCCGCCGCCCTGAAGTCGCGTGACCAGCGCTCGAGCTCCGCCTCGTTGACGCGGCAGCCGAGGGTCTTCAACGCGACGCGCATGGTTTCTTGGTAGAAACGAGCATGACGGGCTTGTGGATCCCGACCTGCGGGCACCTTAAGCCGAGGCGAACACTTTGCGCAGTCGCTCCATGGCCTGCTCGAGATTGTTCATGCTCGTGGCGATCGACAATCGCATATGGCCGGGTGCGCCGAACGCCGAACCGGGAACAACGGCAACTCCGCCATGCTCGATCAAGTATTCGGCTAAACCAAGATCATCCGAAATGGAACCCAGCCGCTCGATGATACCCTGGACACTCGGCAGCACATAGAAGGTCCCATCGGTCGGAAGACAGCCGACGCCGGTCATGCTGTTGAGCTCCTTAACCACGTAATCGTGCCGCTGCTTGAATGCCTGCAACATCTCTTGAATGAACGATTGATCACCGTTCAGCGCAGCTTCGGCTGCGACTTGAGAAATCGAAGTTGGGTTCGACGTGCTTTGGGACTGGATGTTCGTCATGGCCTCGATCAAGTGCTTGGGCCCCCCCGCGTAACCAATCCGCCAGCCGGTCATGGAATAAGCCTTGGAAACCCCGTTTAACACGACCGTCCGGTCCTTCAGTTCCGGGCAAACATTGAGGATATTGTGGAAGGGTTCCTCGGTCCAAAGGATGTGTTCGTACATGTCGTCCGTGGCGATCACGATATTCGGGTGCCGAACGAGAATCGCCGCGAGACTCTTCAGCTCGTCCCGCGTGTAGGCCATGCCGGTCGGATTGGACGGACTATTGATCACGAACAAGCGAGTCTTGGGGGTGATCGCCTGTTCGAGTTGTTCCGGGCTGATCTTGAAAGACTGTGCTTGGTTCGCGGAAACGATGATGGGAATCGCGCTAGCCAGGAGCACCATGTCGGGATAAGAAACCCAGTACGGTGCGGGTATGATGACCTCATCCCCGGGATTCAGCAGAGCCTGAGCCAGATTGTAGAAACTCTGTTTCCCTCCGCAGGAAACCAATACTTGGTCGGGTGTGAAATCGAGTCCGTTTTCCCGCGCGAACTTCGCTACGATGGCCTTCTTGAGGCTGGGGATTCCATCCACGGCGGTGTATTTGGTAAAGCCGTCGCGGATAGCCTTGATTGCCGCTTGTTTGATATGTTCCGGGGTATCGAAATCGGGTTCGCCGGCTCCGAGGCCAATGATGTCCTTGCCGGCGGCTCGCATCGCCGCGGCTCGCGCCGTGACGGCCAAGGTCGGTGAGGGTTTGATCGACTGAACGCGGTCAGAAAGTCGAATGTTCATAGTGTGAATCTAGCGCTGAACTTAAAGTTGCGATAACGACGAAGGCATCAAAACTTACCATGATACCTGATCAAGCCTCAGCTCTGCATACGCTCAAGGAGAAGAAGTTTCGCCTGCACAGCGCCTTCAAGCCGGCCGGCGATCAGCCGGAAGCCATTCGGCAACTCGTCGAAGGACTGAACCACGGAGAACTCCATCAGACGTTGTTGGGCGTGACGGGCTCGGGTAAGACCTTCACGGTAGCCAACGTGATTGAGGCCGTACAGAGAACGACCCTGATCCTGGCGCCGAACAAGACTCTTGCGGCGCAGCTTTACGGGGAGATGAAGGAATTCTTTCCCGCGAACTCGGTGGAGTACTTCGTCTCGTACTATGACTACTACCAACCGGAGGCTTACGTTCCCGCTTCGGACACCTACATCGAGAAGGATGCATCGCTCAACGAGCATATCGAGCAGATGCGTTTATCGGCGACGAAAGCCTTGCTGGAGCGACGCGACACCATCATCGTCGCGACGGTGTCCGCGATTTATGGATTGGGCGAGCCGGCCTCTTATTTCGGTATGGTCCTGCACCTGGTTCGAGGCGACCTCATCAGCCAACGACAGATCCTGCGGCGGCTGGCGGAGCTGCAATATAACCGCAATGAGTCCGAACTTCGGCGGGGCACCTTCCGGGTGCGTGGAGATGTCATCGATGTGCACCCGGCCGAGAGCGAGAAGGAAGCCTTGCGCATCGAGCTCTTCGACGACGAGATCGAGCGGTTATCGCTGTTCGACCCATTGACCGGCGAAATCGCCAGTCGCACCGCGCGATACACGGTTTACCCCAAGACCCACTACGTCACGCCCCGCGACAAGGTGGTTGCGGCGATCGACGAGATCAAGGTTGAGCTCAAGGAACGATTGGAACAGCTGCATGCGATGAACAAGCTGGTCGAAGCGCAGCGTCTGGAGCAACGAACGCTGTTCGATATCGAGATCATGCTGGAAGTCGGCTACTGTTCCGGGATCGAGAACTACTCTCGTCACCTTTCCGGCAGGGCTGCAGGGCAGCCGCCCCCCACGCTCTTCGACTATCTGCCGGCCGATGCTCTGATCGTGATCGACGAAAGCCATGTCACAATCCCCCAGATTGGGGCGATGTTCCGCGGCGACCGGTCGCGCAAGGAGACCTTGGTGGAGTTTGGCTTTCGTCTCCCTTCGGCCCTCGACAACCGGCCCTTACGCTTCGAGGAGTTCGAGCTTCGAGCGCCGCAGCGCATTTACATCTCGGCAACCCCGGGACCCTACGAACTTTCGCATTCCGGAGCGCCGATCGAGCAAGTCGTGAGGCCCACCAGTCTGGTGGACCCCGAAGTTGAGGTGCGAGCCGCATCCACTCAGGTGGACGATCTGCTTTCCGAGATACGCGAGCGGGTGCGTCGCGAGGAGAGGGTCTTGGTGACGACGCTTACCAAGCGCATGGCGGAGGATCTGACCGAATATCTGTTTGATCACGATGTGGCGGTGCGTTATCTGCACTCTGACGTGGAAACGGTAGAGCGCGTCGAGATCATCCGTGATCTGCGTCTCGGCAAGTTCGACGTCCTTGTCGGGATCAATCTGCTCCGGGAAGGTTTGGATATTCCGGAGGTGTCCTTGGTGGCGATCTTGGATGCGGACAAGGAAGGGTTTCTTCGCTCGACGGTGTCGCTGATCCAGACCATCGGGCGCGCGGCGCGCAACGTCCGCGGCACAGCCATCCTATATGCCGATTCGGTGACCGGTTCGATGAAGCGGGCGATCGAGGAGACCGAGCGGCGGCGCGCGAAGCAGAGGACCTACAACGAACGACTGGGGCTGACCCCAAAGAGCGTGACGAAGTCCATCACCGACATCTTGGAAGTGCCGATCCCCGGAGCCAACCTGGGAAAGAACGCCAAAGGACGCAATAGACGGGTGGCGGAGTCACCGGGTCAGTACGAACCGTTGAGGCCAGCGGAAGCCGCCAAGCTGATCCGACAGCTTGAAGATAAGATGTATGCGCACGCGCGTGAACTGGAGTTCGAACAGGCCGCGAAGCTTCGGGACGAAATCGAGCGGATCCGCACCGCGTCATACGCGAGCTGAGGGCGGCGCCGCCGCGGGGGCTGGGTCCGCTCATACGCTGCCAGCCGTTTTCGGCCACCCAAAAGGGGTCAATTCCCGTGCTTGCCGGTCCCGGAGGAGACGAAAGCCTGCCTGGCAACCGTTGCGGGTAGACCTGGGTTCAAAGTGGTCTTCAACGCCGACTCATAGATACTTCGCCGCAAACGATTCGATTCCATTGAGGGCCGAAATCAGGTCGCCGGCAAGCTTGTAGGCCTTGTTGAGAATGGCGGACTGGAGCTCGGGATCATCGGGATAGTCATGTGAAAACTGGTTGCGCATTTCGCGCAGCAGCAGCCAATTCTCAGCGGAAGGAATCGCGCCAATTTTTTCCAGGCGGTACAGCTTGTCCAGAAAAGCCGCCAGCTCCCCTTGCTCTTTGGCTAATTCCAAAACCGCCGGAAATAGCTTGGCTCCCATGGCGTCCTGCAGCTTCGAGAAGCGTGTCGAAAACTGGTCCAAAACGGCTAACTCAGTATCATCCAACGCCCGTAGCGCGTCAGCGGAGAGTGGAAACCTGGGGCGTAATTTTGCCATGGCCCAAACCAGTCTGCTCGCATGGCGCTTACACACATCCAGTGACGCCGCATAGGCGTTGGTCATAACAATTGGACCCCCGTCTCGCGTGCGATGCGGAAGATGGGCAATTCGTCCTTGACTGCAGCGCGACGTATGATCACATCAATTTTTTGTTCACCTAATTTCTCATGCAACTCTTTCAGGAAATGAAGCTTCGCATCGACCAACTCGGCGGGATCCTGCAGTTCAGGCTCGATATAGAGATCAATATCGCCTCCCCTGCGCTGTTCATCCACCCGTGAGCCGAATAACCACACTCGAGCCGCTTGGCCAAAATTCTTCAGTGCACTGACGCGAATTACCTCCACATGTGAACTCGTCAGTCGCATGGTTGTGTGTCCTCTCCCGTTTGCTGACATCGCACTCAAGCACGTGGCTTGATGTTCAAGCCACGCGCCTGGCCTTGGTGACTTGGGCTTGAGACAGGGTTAGACGCATCAGAAACCCGCTTCGTACAGAGATAGTCCCGCTGTGTTCCCACGCCGATCGATCGCCGGCTCCCCTGGCAGAAGCACCACGTAGCCTGCGGCGGAACCCGAGGCGTACTTGTCAAAGCGCTGGTTGGCCGCGACTTACAGCATTTCGCGGATGGCAGCCCTGTTCTTGTCGGTCTCGGCCTCCATCTTCCTGGGGCATGGGTAGTGCCCGTCCCATTCGGGACAATGATGCCACAAAAACCGGTCAGGCATGACCGATAAGCTCCGCTAGGCCTTCTGCTGTTACCTCCCCGGATGGAACTGCAAACCCAGTACGCGTCTGTGCCAAGCGAGAGCCTGATGTCCCGCCACTCAACCGGTTATCTCTGATCACCTTCGTTGCACACTGGCCTACCAGGGTTTCGCGATAACCGCCAGCATCAGGGCTTCCGTTCTAAAATAGATCGGTGCAGAGATAGCTGCCCCCATCAGGCCTTGCGGAGCGGGTGAACGCCCGGACAAGATGCCAGACACCATCAAGGCAATGGGGATCCGGCGCGAAGGCATACAAGCGGCAGGTATGTCATGGTGACAGGCCATTCAGCCACAAAGACCAGAACTGACTGGCAGCGAACTCCAGTGGCCCTGCCTTGCGTCGGCTCTCCTCTCGCAAGGTACGCACGTCGATCATCTCTTGGCCCGCGATTTCACAGGCATGACCGATATACCACCGCTCCAGGCCTTCTGCTGTTACCTCCGGATGGAACTGCAAACCCAGCGCGCCCCTGCCCCAAGCGAAAGCCTGATTGACATAGCGATCGCTCGCGGCCAGATGTGCGGCCCCGTTCGGCAGCTCAAAGGTATCACCGTGCCAATGCAGAACCTCGACGCTCTCATCCAGCAGTGAACTCATAAAGGGGTACTCCTGCGCGCGCGCTCCCGGGAACAACTTGCCCCAGCCTATCTCTTTACCCTTGGTTCCTGGGTACACGCGAGCTCCCAGAGAGGCGGCCAATAGCTGAGCGCCCAGGCAGATCCCCAAAATCGGCAAGTCAGCCTCGAGCCGGCGCCGCAGCAACGCGATCTCGTCAGTGAGAAACGGGTATTCCGCCTGCTCATAGACGCCGATGGGTCCGCCCAATACGATGAGCAAGTCCGGGGCAAGCGGGTCGATGGCGGACAGGTCGTGTAATCCTGCTTCCCGGAACTGCAGCTCAAAACCGGTTTTTAGAAGCGCGGATTCCAGCGTGCCCACGTCCTCGAACGCGACGTGCCGAATAGTCAATGCTGTTTTCATCGAACGATCCTGATGCTATGCATGGCGTGATCCGCAGGGAAATCCATTGTAGCTTGACCGCGGGAGCTGCAAACAAGCTATAATGCCACGCGAACCAAGGGGACGATAGGCGCGTAGCTCAGCTGGTTAGAGCACCACCTTGACATGGTGGGGGTCGTTGGTTCGAGTCCAATCGCGCCTACCAATGAACCGACAAAGCATCGCTGGGCGATGCTTTTTTATTTTGCGGCCGAGTGGTTTTCAAGCAAAGCTCAAGAGCGGACCATGCCCGTCATTACGCTTCCGGACGGCTCCCGGCGGGAGTTTCAGCAAGGCGTCACCGTACACCAGGTGGCTGAATCGATTGGCCCAGGACTTGCCAAGGCGGCGCTGGCCGGCCGGGTGAACGGCAAGCTTGTCGACGTCTCGTTCCCCATCGAGACCGATGCGAGTGTGGCCATCGTCACGGCCAAGCAGGAAGAGAGCCTGGAGATCATCCGTCATTCGACGGCCCACCTTCTGGCGCAAGCGGTTAAATCGCTGTTCCCGTCGGCCCAAGTAACGATCGGCCCGGTCATCGAGGACGGCTTCTACTACGATTTCGCCTTCGAGCGCCCGTTTGTTCCCGAAGATCTCGAAGCGATCGAGAAAAAGATGGAGGAACTGGCTGTCGCCGCTTTGCCGGTGACCCGCACGGTCATGGCTAGAGAGTCGGCCATCGAGTTCTTCAACCGTCAGGGGGAGGAATACAAGGCGAAGATCATCGCCGAGATTCCTGTGGGCGAGGACATATCGCTTTACGCGCAAGGCGAGTTCACCGACCTATGCCGCGGTCCCCATGTTCCCGACACGGGTCGTCTGAAAGCGTTCAAGTTGATGCGCGTCGCCGGAGCCTACTGGCGAGGCGATCCGCGCAACGAAATGCTGCAGCGCATTTACGGCACGGCGTGGGCGGACAAGAAGGACCTGAGCGAGTATCTGCATCGCTTGGAGGAAGCGGAAAAGCGCGACCATCGGAAGATCGGAAAGACACTGGGTTTGTTTCACCTCCAGGAGGAAGCGCCCGGAATGGTATTCTGGCATCCGAATGGCTGGGTTCTCTGGCAGACGGTGGAACAGTACATGCGGCAGGTGTTTCGGGACAACGGGTATCAGGAGATCCGCACCCCGCAGGTGGTGGCACGCAGTCTCTGGGAGAAGTCCGGGCATTGGGAAAAGTTTTCGGACGAGATGTTCACGACTCAGGCGGAGCAGCGCGATTACGCCATCAAGCCCATGAACTGCCCCTGTCATGTACAGGTATACAACCAGGGACTCAAGAGCTACCGGGATCTGCCCCTGCGGCTCGCAGAATTTGGCTCGTGCCATCGCAACGAACTGTCCGGCGTCCTGCACGGCTTGATGCGTCTTCGCTCGTTCACGCAGGACGATGCGCACATCTTCTGCACCGAGGAACAGATCCAAGAAGAGGTCTCCGACTTCATCGACTTGCTGTTCCGTGTCTATGGCGATTTCGGATTCCGGGACATCCAGATCAAGCTATCGACCCGTCCGGAAAGGCGGGTCGGGTCCGATGAAATCTGGGACAAAGCCGAGCTGGCACTGGAGCAGGCTCTGGAGGCCAAAGGCCTGGCTTGGCAACTGCAGCCAGGGGAGGGCGCCTTCTATGGACCCAAGATCGAGTTCTCGCTCAAGGATTGCTTGGGACGTATTTGGCAGTGCGGGACGATTCAGGTCGACTTTTCCATGCCCGAGCGCCTCGGTGCGGTGTACGTTGCGGAAGATAGTTCGCGGCGGACGCCTGTCATGCTGCATCGTGCTATTCTGGGGTCGATGGAGCGATTTATCGGGATTCTCATCGAGCACTTCGCTGGGTTCTTTCCCCTCTGGCTGGCGCCGGTGCAAGCCGTTGTACTGAACATCACGGATCGCCAGGCGGTTTACGCGCATCGGATCGCTGCGTCGCTCGTTGCGCAAGGCTTTCGTGTCCGTCCCGACTTGAGAAATGAGAAAATCGGCTTTAAAATTCGCGATCACTCTATGCAGAGGGTGCCGTACCTGCTTGTTGTCGGCGCGAAAGAACAGGAAGGGGAGACGATTTCGGTGCGAACGCAAAGGGGCGTCGACCTCGGGGCGTTTCGCCTGCCGGAGCTAACCGAGCTCTTCGAGTCGGAAGGATCGAAGCGCTCGTCGGTTGAATGATGGCCCAGGAGGATTCCATATCACTGCTCACGATAAGAAAGACCCGCGCCTGAACGAACAGATAACGGCGCCGATGGTTCGCTTGATCGACGCCGCGGGGGAACAGCGAGGCATCGTTCCGGTCAGGCAAGCCCAGCAGATCGCTTACGATTCCGAGCTGGACTTGGTGGAGATCTCGCCGAGCGCGGATCCGCCGGTCTGTCGCGTCATGGACTTCGGCAAGTTCCGCTTTGAACAGAACAAGAAGCTGGCAGCGGCGAGAAAGAAGCAGAAGCTGATCCACATCAAGGAGGTCAAATTTCGCCCGGGTACCGACGAAGGGGACTACCAGATCAAATTGCGCAATCTGGTCCGGTTTCTGACCGAAGGCGACAAGGCGAAAGTGACGGTCCGGTTCCGTGGACGAGAGCTGGCGCATCGCGAACTCGGAATGGAGTTGCTGCAACGGGTCGAGACGGACCTTCAGGAATTCGCGGCGGTAGAGCAGCATGCCAAGATGGAAGGCAAACAAATGATCATGACGCTCACGCCGAAGAAGAAGAAATAGGGGAGCGGTTGAAAAGTCGCCACGCACACTGTCCGGACAAGGCGCGAGGGGACGACTCGGAGAGCTGGGGTCACCGCGAAGAAAACAGCCACAGGCGAGCCCCGAGAATGTAACCGGTATATCAGGATTTTGGGTCCTCAAAGCAACGCAGTCTTGACCGGATCCTAATAACCCAACTGACCCAGTATCGAGAGAATCATATGCCCAAGATGAAGAGCAATCGCGGCGCGGCGAAGCGGTTCAAGCGGACGGCCTCCGGTGGTTTCAAGTGCAACCACTCCCACCGCCGCCATATCCTCACCAAGAAGCCGACGAAGAGGAAACGGCAGCTGCGGAAAGCCTATACGCTGCGTCCGTCGGATAACCGGTCGGCAACCCGTCTGTTGCCTTACAGTTAACATTGTCTTTTTGTAGCGATTCATACAGGAGGCTCCATGCCAAGAGTCAAACGTGGCGTCACCGCGCGAGCCAGACACAAGAAAGTCCTGAAGCAAGCCAAGGGCTACTACGGTGCGCGCAGTCGAGTTTACCGCGTCGCCAAACAAGCGGTGATCAAGGCGGGGCAATACGCTTACCGCGATCGCCGTCAACGGAAGCGCCAGTTTCGCGCACTGTGGATCGTTCGCATCAATGCGGCGGCCCGCGAATGTGGTTTGTCCTACAGCCGCTTCATGGATGGGCTGAAGAAGGCGTCTATCGGCATGGATCGGAAGGTTCTTGCCGATCTCGCGGTACACGACAAGGTCGCCTTCGCGCAACTCGCGAAGATCGCACAAGGCTAGCCCCCTTTCGCGAACACGGGGAGTCGGCAAGTTGCCGTTCCCCGAGTTCCAGCTTTCTCTCCGGCAACGACATCAAGCGAGCAGGGCGGTGAATCCTTCCCTCGATGAACTTTACCTGCAAGCCAAGCAACAGCTCAGCGGAGCGGTCTCATTGACCGAACTGGAGCAGCTTCGCGTAGCCTTACTGGGAAAGAAAGGGGCGCTGACGGAGCGACTCAAGGAATTGGGCAAGGCGACGGAGACCGAACGGCGGGAACTGGGAAAACAGCTCAACGAACTGCGCGACCGCTTGCAGCTCGAGTTCGACGGGGCAAGAACCCTCTTGGAGGCGCAAGCGCTCGAAGTTCGCCTTCGCAGCGAGAAGATCGACGTGACTCTGCCCGGACGAGGCCAGAATGTCGGCGGCTTGCATCCGGTGACCATGACCCTTCGGCGCATTTGCCGACTCTTCCAAACTGCCGGATTCGACATTGTCGAGGGGCCCGAGGTCGAGGACGATTACCACAACTTCGAGGCGCTCAACATCCCCGTTCATCACCCGGCGCGGGCTATGCATGATACGTTCTATTTCGACGAGCATACCCTGCTGCGGACGCACACTTCGCCGGTGCAGATCCGTGTCATGGAAAGCCGAACGCCGCCGCTGCGCGCTATCGCACCGGGACGCGTCTATCGCTGCGATTCCGATCTTACCCACACCCCGATGTTCCACCAGGTTGAGGGATTCTGGGTCGATGAACGGGTGAGTTTCGCCGACCTCAAGGAAACACTGTACGAATTCTTGAGCCTCTTCTTCGAAAAGGACGTGGAAGTGCGGTTCCGGCCATCTTATTTCCCCTTTACTGAGCCCTCCGCCGAGGTGGATATCGGCTGTGTAATGTGCTCTGGGCAAGGCTGCCGGGTGTGTGGCCAAAGTGGCTGGCTGGAAGTGATGGGTTGCGGAATGATTCACCCGCGGGTGTTCGAATTCGTCGGCGTCGATCCCGAACGCTACTCAGGCTTCGCCTTCGGCTTAGGGGTCGAGCGCCTTGCGATGCTGCGCTACGGCATTAACGATTTGCGGTTGTTTTTCGAGAATGACCTCAAATTCCTGCGCCAATTTGCACCTTTTTGAAGCGGCAGCTCGCGATAATTCGGTGACACTATGCGCTTGAGCGAAGCCTGGCTGCGTGAATATGCGGACCCACCCGTCGATAGTGCGAGTCTGGTGCAGCAACTGACGATGGCGGGGCTCGAGGTTGACAGCGTCGAACCGGCCGGGCCGCCCTTCTCGAACGTCGTCATCGGTGAGGTGCGCGAGGTCGCGAACCACCCTCAAGCGGATCGCCTTAAGGTGTGCCTGGTTAGCACCGGTTCCGATGCCCATCTGCAGATCGTCTGTGGGGCCCCGAATGTGACGGTCGGGATGCGCGTCCCGGTTGCCCTGGAAGGCGCAACCTTACCCGGTGGGATCCAAATCCGTCGCTCGGAGCTTCGGGGCGTGGTGTCCTGCGGGATGCTGTGCTCGGCAAAGGAATTGGGACTGGAAGACAGCGAACCCGGGCTGTTGCGCTTGTCCGACGAGGCGCCGCTTGGTAGTGATGTGCGGAGCGCCTTGGCGCTCGACGATTGGGTTCTGGAGGTCGATCTTACGCCCAATCGTGCGGACTGTCTCAGCGTGCAAGGAATCGCCCGGGAAGTGGCGGCACTCAACCGTATGGACTTCCATGCCCCACCGGCTAGCGCCCCGAGCGCGGTGATCCAAGACCAGTGGCCCATCGCAATCGCCGCACCCGAAGCGTGCCCCCGCTATCTCGGACGGATCGTCACAGGGATTCGTCGCGATGTACGCACGCCGCTGTGGATGCGCGAACGGCTTCGACGGTGCGGGATTCGCTCGCTCTATCCGGTGGTAGACGTCACCAATTATGTTCTCCTGGAACTGGGGCAACCGCTGCACGCGTTCGATCTGGGTAAGCTTGCCGGCGGTATTGAGGTCCGTTTCGCCCGGGACGGGGAGGGCGCGACTCTGCTAAACGACGAGTCCGTCGCGCTCGATCAATCGACCCTTGTTATCGCCGATAACCAACGCGTGTTAGCCTTGGCGGGTATCATGGGTGGGCGAGATTCTGCCGTGTCGAAAGACACGCAGGATCTCTTTCTGGAATGCGCTTTTTTTGCCCCGGCGGCCATCATGGGCCGGGCACGTCGCTACGGTCTCGCTACCGAATCTTCCCATCGGTTCGAGCGGGGCGTCGACCCGGAACTTCAGTATCGTGCGCTGGACAGAGCCACACAGCTGATTCTCGAACTGGTCGGCGGGCAGGCGGGGCCCGTAGTCGACGTCAGCCACGCGTCAGCCCTTCCCGAGGTATCTCCGATCGTGTTGCGGTCTGAGCGTGTCGAGAAGATTCTCGGCATCTCCATCGCCCCGGAGAGCGTGACGGACATTCTGACCCGCCTGAGTATGCAGGTCGCGCCCCGCCCTGAGGGATGGGAGGTGGTTCCCCCGAGTTTCCGCTTCGATATCGCATTGGAAGTAGATCTGATCGAGGAAATCGGCCGCATTTACGGCTATAACAACCTTCCCAGACAACGTCCATGGATGTCGACCGCGATGCATCCCGTCTCCGAACAACATTTGGAAACGGACCGGGTCAAGGACATGCTGGTCGATCGGGGTTACCAGGAAGTCATTACCTACAGCTTCGTCGAACCGGGGCTGCAATCGCGCATCGAGCCCGGGGTCGAGGCGCTCGCTCTCAAGAATCCGATCTCCAGCGATCTGGCCGAGATGCGAACGACCCTGTGGTGTGGTTTGCTCGATGCGGCGCTTAAGAACCAGTTCCGCCAGCAGCCACGCGTCCGGTTGTTCGAAATGGGTACAAAGTTCTACCTGTCGGCATCAGAACTCCACCAACCGCGCTGCGTGGCTGGTCTTGCTTTGGGCTTCGCTCTCGCGGAACAGTGGGGAGCCGCTGCCTCGCTGGTCGATTTCTTTGACGTCAAGGCGGATGTGGAAGCCATCCTGGAACTGAGTGGTCGCGCAGAGACCGCGTTAATCCGGTGCGCGGCGCATCCTGCTCTCCATCCCGGCCAATGCGCGGACATCGTTCTGGACGGCCAACGCTTGGGCTGGCTGGGCATGCTACATCCGAGCCTGGAGAAGTCCTTGGGTTTCGAGCAGAATGTCTTTCTGTTCGAATTGCTGGTTGACCCGTTGCTGCAGCGTCGCGTTCCGACTTTTCGGAGTCTCTCGAAGTATCCCCAGGTCCGACGGGACCTGGCGGTGGTCGTCGATGAGTCGGTGACTGGCGAACAAATCATCGCGTGTGCAAAGGCGGTGGGCAGCCGGCTGGTGCGCCGCGTGGTGCTATTCGACGTGTATCAGGGCCGCGGGATCGAGAACCAGCAAAAGAGCGTCGCCTTGGGACTCATTCTGCAGGACGACGATGAAACACTCACGGATGCTCGCGTTGACCGACTCATGAACGAAGTCATCGAGCGTCTCGGGGATCAATTGAACGCCAGACTAAGGGCATGATGTAATGGCACTCACTAAAGCAGACATGGTCGAAAAGTTGATCGAAGACATGGGAATGACTCGCAGAGATGCGAAGGAACTGGTGGATCAATTCTTCGAAGCTATTAAGTCTTCCCTCGCCGAGGGGGCGCCCATCAAACTGTCCGGTTTTGGTAATTTCGACATCCGGGATAAGCGGCAGCGACCCGGAAGGAACCCGAAGACGGGGGAAGAAATCCCCGTGACTGCGCGCCGCGTAGTCACCTTCAAAGCGGGGCAGAAGCTCAAGGCCCGGGTGGAACAGCGGCCGTTGAAGCCATTGAAGCCAGCGCGCGACATCGCGGAAGAACTCGCCAGCAACCTCTCAGATTAGGGTAGACATGAGCGCCGGACGTGTCCTTCTGACGGTCATCGGCGAGGCATGTCGATCATGAAAATCCTGATTCCGGGGCAAGACTACCGCACTCATGCGGGAGGTACGCTGCACGAAGACATCGTGCGCTATTACGACGAGAGTTATTGGGATTACCGCACCTCTTGGCTCAACCCTGAGAATCTGGCGATCCACTTCGGCTTTTGGGATAGGGATACGAAGAGCCATGCCCAGGCGTTGTTGAACATGAACCAGGCGTTGGTGGAAACTCTTGCGATACAGCCTGAGTCGCGCGTGCTCGATGCGGGATGCGGCATCGGCGGCAGCGCTATCTGGCTGGCCGAAACTTTCGGCGCACACGTGACCGGCATCACCCTGAGTCACTCCCAGGCGCGACTCGCAGAGCACAATGCCAAGCGCCGCGGGGTAACCCACCTGGCCGAGTTTCAGGTGATGGATTTCTGTGCGACCTCGTTTCCCGAGCAGAGCTTCGACGTGGTCTGGGGAATCGAAAGCGTTTGTCACGCCCTGGACAAGCGGGACTTTCTGCGTGAAGCCTATCGACTGCTGCGGCCCGGGGGGGCTCTGGTCTGCGCCGACGGCTATGCCCAGCGACCACAGTACAGCGAGGCAGAGTGGCGTTGCGTCCGAATCTGTCTCGACGGTTGGCAGATCCCCAACCTCGTCCTTCCGCGGGATTTTGCAAGCTACTTGACCGACGCCGGGTTCACCGACATCCGATTCAGGGATGTCACCGAGCACATCATGCCGTCCTCGAGACGGTTGCGGCATATAGCCCTGATGACTTATCCCATGCAGCGCATCATGGCTTGGTTTCGGCTGAGAACCCCTGCGCAGAGTGGAAATTTCTACACCGCTTTGTACCAGTACCGGATCTTTCGCGACGGTCTAGCCTGCTATGGCATCTTCGCTGCGACGAAACCATGAACGGCGATTCAGATGCATGAGGTGATTACCCTGCAGAGCGATCGGCGAGAAGCATTGTTCGATGTCACTGCCCGGGTTCGCGAAATCGTCGAGAAAACCGGTGTTCGAAATGGACTGGTGTCGGTGTACGCTCAAGGTGCCACAGGGGCCATCATGATTCAGGAAAACTGGGACGAGAGCGTGCAGTCGGACGTCATTCATCTGCTGCAGAAGCTTATACCGCGCGGTGTTTGGATCCACGATGCCCAGGATGGTAACGGTGACGCCCACTTGAAGGCGGGTCTGATCGGTCCGTCAGAGACGATTCCCATCATCGACGGTCAACTGGGCTTGTCGCGCTGGCAAAACATCTTCTTCTGCGAATTCGATGGGCCGCGCCGGGAACGCCGGATCGTCTGTACCATCATCTCAGATCCCCATTGACACACGCTAACCTCTCTGCCCCTTGGAGTGAGCCATGCTGATGGGCCTGCTCGCAATCGGCTCAATCGCTGGAATGCGACACGCCAGGGAAGCGCCTGGAGCTTGGGTTCAGCCTGTAAGGGAGCACCACGTATGATTGAAGTGGGTATCGTTGGCGGCACGGGATATACCGGGGTCGAACTGCTCCGCATTCTGGCCCTTCACCCGGAGGTGCGTATCCGAGTGGTGACATCGCGGGGCGATGTCGGAAAGGCTGTTGCCGATGCCTATCCTAATTTGCGCGGTTATGTGGACGCCCGGTTCGTGGAGCCGAGCATCGAGGCGCTGATCGAGTGTGAGGTGGTATTCTTCGCAACACCCAACGGCACCGCCATGCGCATGGCCCCGGTGTTGTTGGACCGCGGTAGCCGTTTGATCGATCTGGCGGCCGATTTCCGTCTCCGCGACCCAACGGTTTGGGAGAGTTGGTATGGCGAGCCGCATGCTTGCCCGGACCTGCTAACCGAAGCGGTCTACGGCTTGCCAGAGGTCTACCGGGAGAGGATTCGCTCGGCGCGACTGATCGCCTGCCCCGGCTGTTATCCAACTGCGGTTCAACTCGGACTGCTACCCCTCATCGAGGCCAAGGCGGTGCGCCTTGACCACCTGATCGCCGACGTAAAATCGGGCGTCAGCGGTGCCGGGCGAAAGGCGGAGATACCGCTCCTGATGAGCGAGGCGGGGGAGGGATTCAAAGCTTACAACGTGCCGCGCCATCGGCACTGGCCGGAAATCAAGCAGGGGTTGCAGGACTTCGCTGGAGAGGCGGTGGGTTTGACCTTCGTCCCCCACCTGGTCCCGATGATCCGCGGGATACACGCGACGCTGTACGCCGAACTGTGCGATGACTCGATCGATCTGCAGCAGGTGTTCGCGCAGCGCTTTGCCCATGAGTCTTTCGTCGACGTGCTACCGGGAGGTTGCCATCCGGATACCCGCAACGTGCGGGGCTCCAATCGCTGTCAAGTCGCGGTGCACCGACCTTTGAGCGGGAGGACCGTGGTCGTGCTCTCGGTCATCGACAATCTCGTCAAGGGTGCTGCCGGCCAAGCGGTCCAATGCTTTAATATCATGTCGGGTCTCGATGAGGGTTCCGGTCTGCAATCGGTCGGGCTCTATCCGTGACGCCCCCCCCGAAAGCTGAGGTTCTGGATACGCTGGTTACGATTCGCGATTATGTCCGGTGGGGCGCGAGTCGTTTCAACGAAGCCGGACTTTTCTTCGGCCACGGGACTGCGAATGCCCTCGATGAAGCTGCGGCTCTTGTCTTGCACGCCGTGCATCAGCCCCATGATCTTGCGCCGATCTATCTTGCCTCCGCTTTGACGCTGCCGGAACGTCGGATGGTGGTTGAACTCATCGAGCGGCGCATTGCCGAACGCAAGCCCTTGGCGTATCTCACCCACGAGGCATGGTTCGCGGGTTTGCCATTCTATGTCGATGAGCGCGTTCTGGTGCCGCGCTCGCCTATCGCCGAACTGATCGAAAATCGTTTCGCTCCCTGGATCGACCCGGAACAGGTTCGCGACATTCTCGATCTTTGCACCGGTGGCGGCTGCATCGCGATCGCCTGCGCCTATGCTTTCCCCGATGCCGTCGTTCAGGCCGTGGATGTTTCCGCCGATGCTCTGTCGGTCGCGGCAGAGAACCTACGCCGGCATCAGGTCGAGGATCGAGTGCTGCTCGTCGAGTCCGATCTGTACGCGCATCTCGGCTCGAGCCGGTACGATGTCATCGTCAGCAATCCGCCCTACGTCAATCGCAGGGAATGGGAAGAGCTTCCGGCGGAGTATCATGCGGAGCCCCGCCTGGGATTGGAGGCCGGAGACGACGGCCTTCAGTGTGTGCGACGGATTCTGCGCAATGCGGGCTCGCATCTCAGGACTGGCGGGGTCCTGTTTGTCGAAGTCGGTAGCAGCGCCGCAGCCCTGGTGGAAGCCTATCCGACGGTTCCCTTTACCTGGCTGGACTTCGAGCGCGGCGGCGAAGGCGTCTTCCTGCTGACGGCGGAGCAGGTCAATGCCACTGGCGCGCTGTTCGGGGCCGAATAACCCGAGAAAGCCCGAACCCAACCCGCAGCGTCCCTTTCTACCTTTAGACCTCAGGCAGAACCTATGTCCGGAAACACCTTCGGCAAGCTTTTTGCCGTGACATCCTTCGGCGAGAGCCATGGCCCCGCCATTGGCTGCATCGTCGACGGCTGCCCACCTGGACTGGCCTTGACCGAGGCCGATATCCAGACCGAATTGGAGCGGCGGCGCCCCGGAAAGTCGCGTCATACCACCCAGCGGCGAGAGCCGGACGAGGTGAAGATCCTCTCCGGTGTCTTCGAAGGCATGACCACCGGCGCGCCGATCGGACTGCTGATCGAGAACGTCGATCAGCGCTCCAAGGACTACGGCAATCTGGCGGACCGCTTTCGGCCGGGTCACGCCGATTACCCCTACCACATGAAATACGGCATTCGCGATTACCGTGGCGGCGGGCGGTCGTCGGCTCGGGAGACGGCCATGCGAGTGGCGGCCGGCGCGATTGCCAAAAAATATCTTCGCGAGCGGCTCGGTGTCGAAATCCGCGGCTATCTGGCGCAACTCGGCCCGATCAAGGCTGAACGCATCCTCTGGGAAGAGATCGATAACAACCCGTTCTTTTGCCCCGATCCGGACAAGATCGACGAGATGGAAACCTACATGGACAACCTGCGCAAGGAGGGTGATTCCATCGGTGCCCGGATCACCGTCGTTGCCACCGGGGTTCCGCCGGGGCTGGGCGAACCCATCTTCGATCGCCTGGACGCCGAGCTGAGCTGCGCCTTGATGAGCATCAACGCGGTCAAGGGCGTCGAGATAGGCGGCGGGTTCGCCTGCGTCAATATGAAAGGCACCCATTTCCGCGATGAAATGACGCCGCAGGGATTTCTCAGCAACCACGCCGGCGGCGTCCTTGGCGGCATCAGCACAGGCCAGGATATTGTCGCCAGTATCGCTCTGAAACCAACATCGAGTTTGCGCATACCCGGACGTACGGTGAACCTCCGAGGGGAGCCGGTGGATGTTGTGACCACCGGCCGCCACGACCCCTGCGTGGGCATTCGAGCGACCCCCATCGCGGAGGCCATGGTCGCCATTGTCCTCATGGATCACTGGCTGCGCCACCGGGCGCAAAACGCCGACGTCGTTACCGGATTGGATCCGCTGCCCGCCGATGCATCCTGAGCGTTGCGAAAGCGACGCGGCGGGTCCATGAGCGGCGCGAGAGGCTTCCCCTATTGGCGGCTGGCTGGATTCTACTTTTTTTACTTTGCCGCGCTCGGCGCTTTTCTGCCCTATTGGGGACTCTATCTCGAGTCTCAAGGTTACATGCCGCAGCAGATCGGCCAATTGATGGCCCTCGTAGCCGCCACCAAGATCTTCGCGCCGAATCTTTGGGGGTGGCTCGCGGATCGGACCGGCACGGGCGTTCGACTTATTCGTCTTGCCAGCTTCGCGACGGTCTGCTCCTTCGCCGGCGTTTTCTGGTCGCTAGGCTTCTGGTGGCTGTTCCTGGTAACCCTTGTTTTCAGCTTTTTCTGGAATGCCTGTCTGCCGTTGTTTGAGGCTTTGACGCTCCGCCATCTCGACCGCGACACTCACCGTTACAGCCGCGTTCGTCTGTGGGGATCCGTTGGTTTCATCGTCACGGTCGGATTGCTGGGTAAGGGTCTGCAGTGGGAACTCCTGATCGACTGTCTGCCGCAGTTGGTGTGGATGTTACTCGTCGCAGTTTGGCTGTCCAGCCTCGTGACGCCGAGGGCCGGCTGGTCCGCCGAGCACGACACCCAGCGGTTCTGGCGGATCTTTTCGCGAGGGGAAGTGTTGGCCTTCTTTGTCGTGGTCATGCTACTCCAGCTGTCGCATGGACCGTATTACGTGTTCTTCTCCATTCATCTTGCGGATCACGGTTTTTCCCCCGATCGTATCGGTGCACTTTGGGCCTTGGGCGTGGCGGCGGAAATCGTCTTGTTTCTATTCATTCATCGGCTTTTCGGGCAATTCTCCCTGCGGCAAGTTCTGCTGACGAGCATCGCCTTGAGCGCGGTGCGCTGGCTGTTGATCGCTTGGGCGACTCAGAGTCTGGGTCTGCTCCTGATTGCTCAGATCTTGCATGCTGCAAGTTTCGGATCCACCCACGCCGTCGGAATTCAATTGACCCACCGCTACTTCACCGGCCGGAACCGGAGCAGGGGTCAGGGCTTGTACAGCAGTGTGAGCTTTGGTCTCGGGGGAGCGCTCGGGAGCCTTCTCAGCGGCCAGGCTTGGGTTCCTCTGGGGGCCGCCAGGGTTTACTCTCTCGCAGCCGGCCTTTGCCTCGTATCCTGGCTGATCGCCTGGATCGGGGTCGATCGGCGCATTGGCAGTTTCCGGACCGTTACCCGGTAGCATCACCGTTTGCTGTAGAATCCTTAGGCCAAAACCCGTGGGAGGACCGTGGACCCTTTAGCGATCATCAAGGCGGGAGGGTGGATCATGTGGCCCATCCTCCTTTGTTCCGTCGTCGCCCTGGCCATTACCCTGGAGCGGCTCTGGACGTTGCGCACGGGCAAGGTGCTGCCCGCTGGGGTCATGCCGCAGGCATGGAATCTCTATCGGCAAGGACAATTGGAACCCGCGCACCTCCGCCAGATCCGTCTGGGTTCGCCGCTTGGCGCGGTCATCGCGGCGGGACTACAGAGCCACAGTCACGGTCGTGAGGCAATGAAGGAAAGCATCGAACAGGCCGGCCGGCAAGTTGTCCACGGCTTGGAGCGGTATCTCAACACGCTGGGCACGATCGCTGCGGTCTCGCCTTATCTCGGGCTGCTGGGGAGTGTTCTCGGAATGATCAAGGTTTTCTCCACCTTTTCCACAACACACGGTGTGAGTGACCCTGCCATGCTAGCCGGAGGTATTTCGGAAATTCTGTTTGCAACCGCAGCGGGGCTCGCCGTTGCGATTCCCAGCCTGATGGCCCATCGCTATTTCCATGGACGCATCAGCGAGCTGGCCCTGCGGATGGAAGAGGAAGCGCTCCTTTTCATGACCAGTCTCGACGACAGGCCACCCGAGCAAGTATGAGTTCCCCTCTGGTGAAATTCCGAGCATTACGCCAGGATCGACCGGAGCTGAACCTGATTCCGATGATCGACGTCTTGATCGTATTGCTGATCTTCCTGGTATTGACGACTACCTTCAGTCGCGAGTCGGCGCTGAAGATCCATCTTCCTGAGTCGTCATCTCACGCCGTGGCTTCAGAAAAGGGCATCGAGGTGTCGATCGACGACCAAGGACGGCTGTTCGTCGACCAGAAAGAGACTGAAGCCGGTGCGATCGAACCCTTGAAGAAGGCGCTCACGGAGGTATCGGGCGGACAGCGGAACGCCATGATCATCATCCGCGCCGATCGTAACACGCCTCACCAAGCGGTGATGACGGTACTCGATGCCGCCAGTCAGTTGGGCTTCACGCGCGTCGCCTTCGCCACCCAGGTGACATCAGCGGCGCCTTAGAAACATCTTCGGGCCAACTGGTTGAAGCCACCATGACGGTTGTTGTCCAGGCGCTCAGCCTGCATCGTCGCTCCTGCACCCTCGACTCCGTCGGGTCTCGTGCTGTTGCTAGGGTTCATGGCGGCCGTCGTGCCTCCTCCTTGTCGCCTCGGGATGGCTTGGCCATTATGGCCTCAGCCTCTCCATGAGTGCTCTTCGCGACCGTGTGGCGGACTGGCTGGAGAGCCAGTGGTACGGCGAAGCGCCGGCCGCGCCATGGCTGAAACCACTGGCGAACGCCTTCGAGGGCGGCGTGCGCCTGCGCCGCTGGGCTTACCGTCGAGGACTCAAGGCGGTCGAGCGATTGCCCGTCCCCGTCATCGTGGTCGGTAATTTGAGCGTGGGGGGAACCGGCAAGACACCCCTCAGTATTTGGTTAGTCGAGTTTCTCCGCAGCGCTGGTTTTCGGCCAGGCGTGGTGAGCCGCGGCTACGGAGCACGCCTCGAGCGAACCGAGCCACTCAACGTGCTGCCCGGAAGCGATCCCTTCGAGGCCGGAGACGAACCGGTGCTGATCGCCCGGCGAACCGAAGCGCCGGTGGTGGTCGGGGTCGACCGTGTGCGGGCCGCGCAAGCATTACTGGCCCTGGGAAACTGCGACCTCATTGTGGCGGACGACGGGCTACAGCATTACCGCTTGGGGCGGGATATCGAAATCCTGCTGATCGACGGAGAACGCCGGCTCGGCAATCGCCGTTGCCTTCCCGCCGGGCCTCTGCGGGAACCCAAGGATCGGGTTGCGACGGTGGACTTCGTCATTTGCCGCGGGGGCAAACCAGCAGCCGGCGAATACGGCATGACCATAGCCGGAGAGACCGCGTTGAATTTGGCCAGTGGCGAGCGCACTCCGCTCGACCGCTTCAAGGGAAACGCGGTGCATGCGGTAGCCGGCATCGCCAATCCGGAGCGCTTTTTCCGATATCTCGGAGTGCTCGGGCTGACCGTCCAAGGGAGAGCCTTCCCGGACCATCATGCCTTTCGGCCCGGCGACCTGCAGTTCGACGATGCGGCGCCAGTCTTCATGACCGAGAAGGATGCCGTAAAATGCCGGGCGTATGCGACCTTGCGCCACTGGTACGTCCCCATTGACGCGCGACTCCAGCCCGATTTCGGGCCAGCCTTACTTCAACGCTTGAGAGACAAAGTCCATGGATAAGAACCTTCTCGACATTCTGGTATGCCCGATCTGCAAAGGTGAGCTCATCTACCGGCGCGAAGAACAAGAGTTGATCTGCAAATTCGATCGTCTGGCTTATCCGATCCGGGACGAAATTCCCGTGATGCTGGAGAACGAAGCGCGCAAATTGAGCCTCGAGGAATACGACGCCCTGATCCGGAAAGCCGCAAGACCGCCGCAGGCTGGGGACGATGTCGTCGTTTAGGGTCGTCATTCCGGCGCGGTACGGTTCGAGCCGCCTGCCCGGAAAACCGTTGCTGCCGATTTGCGGCAAGCCGATGATCGTCCACGTCTGTGAGAGGGCGTTGGAGACCGGGGCCGAAGAAATCATCGTCGCCGTGGATGACGAGCGCATCCGTGCTGCGCTCAGTGGATTGCCGGTGCAAACCATGCTGACGCGGACCGATCATGCGAGCGGCACCGAAAGGCTCCTCGAAGTGGCTCAGCGTCTCGCCTGGTCCGATGACCAGTTGATCGTCAATCTGCAGGGGGACGAACCGCTGCTCGATCCGGCCCTCATCCGGCGGCTCGCGCACGCGTTCGCGGAACAAGACGGTGCCGAGGTGGCTACGCCGGCGGCACCGATCTACTCGGCGGGTGAGTTGTTCGATCCCAATGTCGTCAAGGTCGTCCTCGGTCGCGCCAATTACGCGCTCTATTTCAGCCGGGCACCGATCCCCTGGTACCGGGATGGATTCCAGCGGGAGCCTTGCACCTTCCCAAACGGTTTCCGGCATCTCCGCCACATCGGCATCTACGCTTACACAGCCGGCTTCCTGCGGTCCTACGCGGCATGGGCGAGGTCGCCACTGGAGGACGTCGAATGCCTGGAGCAGCTCCGCATTCTTTGGCACGGCGAGCGCATCTACGTCTTGCCCATCGAGAACGCGCCCGAGGCCGGCGTCGATACGGAAGCCGACCTCCAACGGGTCGAACGGAGGTTGCAGAAGCAACGGCAATCCAGGGCGGGAACCGAATGACCGCCTGGTCCGACAGCTATGGGCTGTGGGGTTTGTTTCTCAGCGCGTTCGTCTCGGCAACTCTCGCCCCCGGCGGGTCCGAAGCAGTCCTTGCCTATTTCGCGAGCAAGCAACAGTTTGCAGAGTCGGTCTTGCTCTCCGTAGCCACGGTCGGTAACACCCTGGGGGCAATGACGACCTGGGTCGTGGGCTACTTGATCGCTTCCCGTTATGCGCCCGAGAGGGCGCTGGACCCCAAGAGGGCGAAGGCAGTGGAGCGGATGCGCCGTTGGGGCACGCCGCTTCTCCTCTTGTCCTGGCTGCCGCTGGTGGGAGATGGTTTTTGTTTCGCCGCAGGCTCGCTGCGGTTGCCGTTCTGGGGCTCGCTCCTCGCGATCGCCGCGGGCAAGGTGCTGCGCTACGAAGCCATCGTGCTGGCGTTTCGCTGACGATATGATCCCAGCCTAGCTGCTCTAGGCATTAAGCGCCTGTCGATCCTGCTGATGCGAGTCATCCCACGTTTCCCTCGACATTCATGGTACTCCCCAGCAATGGTCGAATTCTCGATTGAGGCGAGCGCGCCTCCCGTTCGCGAAGTGAGGGTCTCGCCAGACGGGCAGACGGTCGTGCTCAGCGGCAGCTGGAACCTCCGCAGCCTGGGCGCCGCGCCGCCGGAGCTTCGGCGGCGGCTCGAGGCATTAGGGGGAGAGCAGCGTCTGGAATGGGATTTGCGCGACGTGGAAGTGTTGGACAGCGCCGGCGCCTTTCTGCTGTGGCGCGCATGGGGCAGGCGCCTGCCGGAGAAACGCCAGTTTCGTCAGGAGCACGTTTCGACCTTCGCCCGTTGGGAAACCCGGCAGATCCCCTCCCTGGATGACGCCGCCCGTCCGGCTGTTCCGCTCCCCCTGCGGGCTCAACGCTTTGTTTCCGGGATTGCGGCGCATCTGCTGTCGTTGGTGACCCTGCTCGGACAGTTCGTGCTCGATGTCTTCCATCTGTTGCGGCATCCTGGCGACGTGCCGTGGCGCCCGATCTCCGCCACGATCCACGAGACGGGAGGCAGGGCGCTGGGGATCACGGCGCTGGTGGGGTTTCTTATCGGCGTCGTGGTCAGCTACCTGTCGTCTTTTCAGCTGCAGACCTTTGGGGCGCAGATTTACATCGTCAACATTCTGGGTTTGAGCATCATCCGGGAGCTGGGTCCTTTACTCGCGGCAATCTTGGTGGCGGGGCGTTCGGGTTCGGCGATGACCGCGCGGCTCGGCGTCATGCGGGTGACCCAGGAGCTGGACGCACTGTCAGCGATGGGCATCTCCCATTCTCTCCGCCTGATTCTGCCCAAGGTCGTCGCGTTGACGATCGCTCTGCCGCTGCTCGTGGTCTGGACCGACGTAATCGCCTTGACGGGGGGGGCCATGTCCGCCCACCTGGAACTGAATATCGGCTATCAGCAGTTCCTGCAGAAACTGCCGCAGGCGGTGCCGGTGACCAATTTTGCGATCGGCCTGGGCAAGGGCGCGGTCTTCGGGCTTTTCATCGCCTTGATCGCCTGCCATTTCGGTCTCCGCATCCAGCCGAACACCGAAAGCATCGGCAACGAAACGACCAATTCCGTCGTGGCTTCCATCACTCTGGTGATTCTCGTCGATGCCGTGTTTGCGATCCTGTTCCGCGGAGTCGGACTGCCGTGACGGAGGCCGCCATTGTCCGTATGGAACATATTTGGACGCGGTTCGGCGACAATGTCGTGCACCGTGACGTCAGTCTCTCCCTGGAGCGTGGCAAGATCCTCGGCATCGTCGGAGCCTCCGGTTGCGGCAAGACCGTGTTGATGCGCGAGATGATCGGACTGCAGGCACCCACCGAGGGGCGGGTTTACCTGTTTGGCGAGCTGCTGCAGACGGCGAGACCCAAACGGCAGCAACAGCTGCGTAATCGCTGCGGGATGCTGTTCCAGGGCGGCGCGTTGTTCAGCGCTTTGACCGTATACGACAACATCGCCTTTTCTCTGCGGGAGCTTCGCGTGTCGGACGAGGACCTGATCAGCCATCTGGTGTGCATGAAGCTGTCCATGGTCGGGCTGGGTGCTGACGACGCGCTGCTCATGCCGGCCGAACTCTCGGGCGGCATGATCAAACGCGCCGCCCTGGCCCGCGCCTTGATCATGGAGCCCGAGCTGCTGTTGTTGGATGAACCCACATCCGGGCTGGATCCTGTCCTGAGTGAAGAATTCGTGGGCCTCCTGGACGAACTGCAGACCGAGCTGGGATTTACCGTGGTGCTGATCACCCACGATCTGGACACGCTGAAGGATCTGTGCGATCGGGTCGCGGTGCTGGCCGACCGGCAACTCGTGGCCTTCGGAACCCTGGAGGACGTGCTCGCGTGCACGCACCCGTTCACCGAACATTTTTTTCACGGCCAACGCGCTCAGCGCGTCTTTGCAGGCATGGGCTGAGATGGGCAAGGAGACCTACGCCTGGCTCACCGGACTGTTCGTGGTCATCCTCGGGGGCGCATTGGTGGCGATCGCCTTCTTCCTGGGAGACTACGGCATCGAGCGCGACACCTTCATCGTCACCACCCAGGGCACCGTCTCCGGCCTCAATCCGGAGTCGACGGTCATCTACCGCGGGGTTCCGGCCGGCAAAGTGGTGGGGATCCACTTCGATCCCAAGGACGTGCGCAACATTTTCGTACGGATCGAGGTCGACAAGGGGCTGCCGGTCACCAAGGGGACCTACGCGACCCTGCGCATCCAGGGATTGACCGGCCTGGCTCAGGTCGAGTTGAACGATTCGGGGGAGAATCCCGAACTACTGCCGACCAGCTCCCACAAACCGGCCCATATCCCGCTGCGGCCATCGCTGGTCGAGCAACTGACGGAATCCGGCAAGGATCTCCTGCCGCAGATGACGCAGCTGGCGGTTCGGCTCAACAGTCTGGTGGACGACGAGAATCGGGCCCGGATCCGGCAGATCCTGTCGAGCCTCGAGGTTGGCATCCGGGAGCTGATCGCGGTGGAGGGGCGCGTGGATCAAACCCTCGCCGGAGTGCCGGCCTTGCGCCAAGACGCCAACCGCGCGCTGGGCGAGATGACCGCGCTCAGCCGCGACCTCAAGGAGACCTCCCAACACATCCGGCGACTCGCCAAGAGCACGGAGGAGTTCGTGGCCTCGAGCAAGCGTACCGGCGAGGCACTGGGGAACACCACCGTCCCGCGGATCAACGCCCTCGTCGACGAGATGCAGCGGACGACGGCCGATTTGCGCAAGCTGGCGAAACTGTTCCAGCAGGATCCGCAGATGCTCTTGCTCGGGACGGAGCCGCCTCCGCCCGGTCCGGGCGAGCCCGGCTACCAGGAGCCGCGATGAAACGACGCGTCCGGCGGGGCATTGCGCTCTTGGCGCTGGCGGGCATGGCCGTGGGGTGCAGTTTGCGTCTCGATCGGCCGCCCCAGCCGGCCCTCCACGATCTCGGCCCCCCCGCCGAGCTGCACGCCCCAGTGCCGGCCCGCTGGTCGGCGGTTACGGTCGATGCGCCCGAGTGGCTGAAGGATCCGCGCATCCGCTACCGGCTGCGCTACGCGGATCCCACCCAGGTCCGGTTCTACGCCCGGGATCGCTGGGTGGCTCCGCCGCCCGATCTTCTCGCCCAGCGCCTGGCGGGTCTCGGGGACGGCGGCGGACGCTACGAGCTGGGGATCGAGCTGCAGGATTTCGAGCAGATCTTCGACAGTCCCGGGCGCGCCCGGGTCCTGCTGCGGTTGCGCGCCACGGTTCGAGAACCCGGCGGGACCCGGGTGCTCGGCGAAAAGGCCTTGCGGCTGATCCGTGCCGCCCCCCGCGCCGACGGCATCGGCGCCGTCGAGGGCCTGTCGCGGCTGGTGAACGAGGCCGCCGAGCAGCTGTCGCGGTGGATTCTGGAACTGCCGCCGCCGCGCTAGCGGTGACAAAGGCAATCAGTCGGCAGCCGCCTATCACAAGGTTCTCGGCTTGTCTATACCCCTCTTGGGGTATAGCCAGGGGTACGGAAAACGCTTAGCGTTTGCGCTGCGCGTTGGAGGACCGGTGGCCAGGCGGTTAGGGGGGCTAGAAAGCAGGCAGGCCTGCGCTCGCAGGGAGCCTTGGAACTCGATGCGCAAGAATGTGGAATTTTTCACTTGTCTTGGGGAATTATTCCGAGTGAATTCCACAAGTACCAACAATATGTATTGCAGGAGTTTTGAAATGCAACTCAGAAGCCCGTTTTCCGCGCTAGCGCTGGTCGCTGGCGCCTTGGTTATTATGCCGGCGGCGTCGCAGGCGGCACTGTACGATTTCACGAGCGCCGGATGGTCCGGGGCTGACGGCCAAGCCACTTTCACCTCGGGCAACGTCACCGCCGCCGCGCTGCCTTCGGGTAACCTGCTGAGCAGCCAGGCATTCGATGGCAGCCCCGCGGCGTGCGGATCCGGGCTTGCCTGCGCTCGAGATGGTCTCGGCATCGGCGACGACGAGGTCACCTATGGGGCTGCCGCGACCAGGGAAGTGTTGAGACTGACGTTCAACACGGCGGTCAACATTACCGGCATCGACTTCCTGGATCTGTTCCAGGCGCAAACCCAGACCAGTGATCCTTCCACGGAGGTCGCCCGGTTTAGAGTCACCTTTGCCGGCGGCAGCACGGCTGACGGTACCGCCACCGGCACCGCGTTGGACACCACGGGGTTCTTGCGGTTGGCTACCCTGTTCAATAACGTCAAGCAGATCGACTTTTTCGCCGCGGCCCCCAGTCCAGAAAACACCGACTTCGCCGTCGCGGCGATCTCGGGCGCGGTGGTGCCGATCCCCGCCGCATTGCCCTTGCTCGGCTCGGCCCTGGCCGGTCTCGGCGTCTTCGGGCGTCGTCGCAGCCCGGCGACCGCCGCCTGAAGCGGATGCGACCACCCGTCTGAGCGCGGGATTCGAGGAGCCCTCTACCTTCGCGGGG
>Ga0209254_10000465_pt1 | contig 32650 bp, 35 predicted proteins | sample FrelakmetDIP11DI_FD_187148 | JGI IMG/M metagenome (GOLD analysis project Ga0209254, IMG submission 187148) | Freshwater lake sediment microbial communities from the University of Notre Dame, USA, for methane emissions studies - DIP11 DI (SPAdes)... | ecosystem: Environmental > Aquatic >... | reverse complement strand
AATCATGTGGACAACACCAGCAGCTACTGAAATGCGTTTTGGCTTTGAAGTAACAATGTACGTAATGAATAAATAAGTTTTAATTAACTTTAAAAAGTCCGGTGATTTCTCACCGGGCTTTTTTGTTTTTGCAATTCATTTTTTATAAAAATATATGCCCTGTAGTCCGCATGGATATTGCCTCGCAGGGCATGAAAAACATATTGAATATGCTAAAAAAATATAAAAAAACGTGGTTTGTTGCCTATTATTCTGTTTATTTGTGCCATACTTAAGCAATAGCAAAGTTTTATCAACACCCTAAACAGCAAAATGAGGATAGTAAAATGGCAGAAGCAAAAGGTTTAAGCACCCCGGTTAAAATGAAAAGTGAGCTAGCAGCCTTAGTTGGCGCGGCTTCATTACCACGGACTGAAATCACTAAAAAACTATGGGATTACATTAAAGCCAACAAATTACAAACCAAATCGGTTAACGGCAAACCAGAAAACGCAGGCAAATACATTGTTTGCGATGCGAAACTGCACCCGATTTTTAAAAATACAAAATCCACCAGCAAAACAGGTAAATTAACAGACCTGACAAACATTAAAGTTGGCGAAACCGTGGACATGATGCAAATGGCCGCCATTGTTGGCGCCAATATCGCCTAACCTAGCTTTAAGCGATAAGTAATCTGTTACTAGATTAAAAGCCTAGTGAGAAATTACTGGGCTTTTTGATTTTTGTAAGCTTGTGGTTTGACGTTTCTACATACATAGCCTCTACTTGAAGTAGAGGCTACAGTAATAATCTACAAAAGAAAACGCCCAAATCTCTCGAAATGGGCGTCTTTATTGGTGGTGAAAGAGGGACTTGAACCCTCGACCCCAGGATTATGAATCCTGTGCTCTAACCAGCTGAGCTACATCACCGTTTAAACTGTTGCGTGAAACTTTAGCAAGGGCGCAATTCTAGTGTTTTGGAGGTGAATTGTCAAAAATAGTTTGCGTTTTGTAGACTAAATTTCTTTAAGCCTAAACATTAAACCTCGCGCTGTTAAACATTGAATCTAAAATGCATCACGTCGCCATCCTGCACAATGTATTCTTTGCCTTCCAGCCGCATTTTGCCAGCTTCTTTGCTGCCTTGCTCGCCTTTGTTTTTCACGTATTCGTCATAGGCAATCACTTCAGCGCGAATAAAGCCGCGCTCGAAATCGGTGTGGATCACGCCTGCGGCCTGCGGTGCGGTGGCGCCTTTTTTCACTGTCCAGGCGCGTACTTCTTGCACACCAGCCGTGAAATAAGTCTGTAGCCCAAGCAAATCGTAAGCGGCGCGGATAACGCGGTTTAAGCCGGGTTCGTCTTGGCCGAGTTCAGATAAAAATAACAGTTTATCTTCGTCGTCCAGCTCGGATATTTCACCTTCGATTTTGGCGCAAATGCATACCACAGGCGCACCTTCGGCTTTGCCCAGCGCGACGACTTTATCTAAATGCGGGTTGTTTTCAAAACCTTTTTCATCTACGTTGGCCAAGTACATCACAGGTTTTACAGTAATCAGGCACAGCGGTTTAATCAGCTGCAATTGGTCGGCATCCAGGCCCATCGTGCGTACAGGCGCGCCGGTGTCCAGGTGTTTTTGAATCTTTTCACACAAAGCGGCCAAAGCAATGGCATCTTTGTCGCCGGATTTGGCTTTTTTGCTTTCGCGCTGCAGCGTTTTTTCAACCGTTTCCATGTCTGCTAATGCGAGTTCTGTATTGATGACTTCAATATCCGAAAGCGGATCAATTTTATTGGCTACGTGAATTACATTGGCATCTTCAAAGCAGCGCACCACATGCGCAATGGCATCGGTTTCACGGATGTTTGCCAAAAACTTGTTGCCTAGGCCTTCGCCTTTAGATGCACCTGCTACAAGGCCTGCAATGTCGACAAATTCGACAATGGCCGGTTGCACGCGTTGCGGCTTTACAATGTCGATGAGCGGCTGCAAGCGCGGATCGGGCACTTCTACAATGCCGACGTTTGGCTCGATGGTGCAAAACGGATAATTCTCAGCCGCGATGCCCGCCTTGGTGATTGCGTTAAAGAGTGTACTTTTGCCGACGTTAGGCAAACCTACGATGCCACATTTCATTTGGTTTCTCTATTCATTTTTTGTATGTAACTTTATATCCGGCTTCATTTGGTGTGAAGCTTCTGCATCGCGTTTTCAAAATCGCCTTTAAGCAACAAAGGCACTACGCTAGAGGCCGCATGGATGCTGGCTACCAGGGCATCTTTTTCTTGCTTTGCAGGGGCTTTTAAAACGTAATTAATCACTTCATTCGCCTTATTTGGGGAACTTGGGCCCGGGTGATCAATGCCAAGGCGCAAGCGCCAGTAATCCGCCGTGCCTAAGGCGGAGTGAATATCTTTTAAACCATTGTGTCCGCCGTGCCCGCCGCCAAACTTGAGCTTGGCCGTGCCTGCTGGCAAATCAAGCTCGTCGTGAATCACCAATATTTCGGCCGGTGCGATTTTGTAGTAATTGGCAAGCGCTGCGACTGCTTTGCCGCTGGCGTTCATAAAAGTTGTTGGTTTAAGCAGCCAGACATCTTGGTTGAGCTTGCCGACTATTCCGAAAAACTTAGCGTCCAAAGCCAGCTTGCTATTGGTTTGCGCGGCAACGGCGTCAATAAAACAAAAGCCTGCGTTATGGCGCGTGGCTTCGTATTTGTCGCCGGGGTTGCCTAGGCCTACTAATAATTTAATTCCACTCATGATGACAAGTATAAATAAAAAACGCGCACTTAACTTTTAAGCGCGCGTTTTTAATAGTAACTGCCTGATTATTCAGCTGCAGGTGCGGCTGGAGCAGCTGGAGTTGCAGCAGTTTCTTCGGCTGCTTCATCAGACATGCCGCCGCGTGTTTTGGCGATTGCTGCTACAGCAGCGTCGTTACCGTGCGCTAATTGTACAAACTCAACGCCTTTGGCAAGCTTGATTTGTGAAAGGTGAATTGAGTGGCCGATTTCAAGGTTAGCCAAATCAACTTCAACATACTCAGGCAAATCTTTTGGCAGGCAGCTTACTTCTGCTTCTGTCATGATGTGTGCCACGATACCGCCGCCCAATTTAACACCTGGTGCAATTTCAGCGTTAAGGAAGTGGAAAGGCACTTTAACGTGGATTTTTTCAGTTGCTGAAACACGTTGAAAATCAATGTGTTGAATAGTATTACGTACTGGGTGCATTTGGTAATCACGCAACAAAACGTTTTCTTTTTTGCCATCTATATTTAAATTTAAGATAGATGCGTGAAAAGCTTCATGGCGGAATTGTAAAAACAATTCTTTGTGATTGATTTCAAGGTTAACGGCATCTTTACCGCCACCATAAACTACACCCGGCACATTGCCAGCGCGACGTAGACGGCGGCTCGCACCCGTACCTTTGACGTCACGTTTGACTGCATTAATTTCGATACTCATTTTATTACTCCTATTGGTACTGCACTAAAATCTGTTCTCCGCGACCAGAAAACAGGGTTAAAAATTTAATAAATCCAAACTAACTGTGTCGATTTCGCCTTGCCGTATTACTTCTAGCGTCTTTGGTTCATCTTCTTGTTATTTTTGATTTGTTAAATTTTTACAAGAAATCAAGTTTTAATCTAAAAAGAGTGAGGACACTGAATCCTCACGGCTAATTCTACGTATAGTTTCTGCCAACAATTCCGCAGCACTTAATTGGCGGATCTTTTTGCAGCTGGCAGCTTCTTTTGTTAGCGGAATGGTGTTAGTGACGACCAGCTCATCCAGCGTTGAGTTTGCAATACGTTCAACCGCATTGCCGGATAATACGGGGTGTGTGGCGTAAGCCAATACCTTTTTAGCACCTTGTGCCTTTAGCGCGGCGGCAGCTTCGCATAGCGTGTTGGCGGTATCCACCATGTCATCCATAATCACGCAGTTGCGGCCAGCTACTTCACCAATAATGTTCATCACCTTAGCCACATTAGCTTTTGGGCGGCGTTTGTCAATAATTGCTAATTCAGCATTTAATTGTTTTGCGGCAGCACGTGCACGTACCACGCCGCCGACATCGGGTGAAACTACAACCAAATCCTGATAGTTTTTCTTGTGCAAGTCATCCAGCAGAATAGGCGTTGCATAAATATTATCTACCGGAATGTCAAAAAAGCCCTGAATCTGATCAGAGTGCAAATCCATTGTAAGCAGGCGATTCACGCCTACGCTGGTAAGCATGTTGGCGACTACTTTCGCAGTAATGGCCACGCGGGCAGAACGTGGACGACGGTCTTGGCGTGAATAGCCAAAATAAGGAATAGCAGCTGTAATGCGGCCGGCAGAAGAACGGCGTAGCGCATCAACCATAACCATCACTTCCATGAGGCTATCATTGGTGGGGTGGCTGGTCGATTGCAGCACAAACACATCGCGGCCACGCACATTTTCAAGCAGCTCAAGCATGATTTCGCCATCGCTAAAACGGCCAACATCGGCGCGGCCAAGCTCGATGCCAAGATGCTTGGCGACTTGCTGCGCCAGCTCCGGGTTGGCATTGCCTGTAAACACCATCATATTGCCGTTACTCAAAGTGCTCGCCTTATTATCGATATGGTTGAAAAATAAAAGCGTGTAAATCAGTTAATCTACACGCTTATTGTAATTAAAATTGATGCAGACTGCTTGTCTGCATTCTAAAACTGGCTGGGGAGGAAGGATTCGAACCTTCGCATGCCGGAATCAAAATCCGGTGCCTTAACCAGCTTGGCGACTCCCCAATAAACTCATTTTGCTAATTCCAATAATTTATTAACTAAATTATTTAACTAAACTAAAGCATGGATGCTGGCTTAACCCTTTAGCCACAAACCCGGTAACATTTACTGGTTTCTGCGCCAAGATTGCATCCGCTTGTTGTTGTGAATTAACTGCTACAAATACAGATGCACCTGAACCACTCATTCGTGCCCGACCAAACTGGTTAAGCCATTTTAGGGTTGCTGCAACTGCAGGAAATTCTTTACAAACTATCGTTTCAAGATCGTTCCTAAAAATATTAGAATCTGCATCTCTTGAAAAGTCCGCTATTTTCAATGGTTTCGTGTCTCTTGTCAATCCGGGGTTGGCAAAAATTTGTGCAGTCGAGACGTGAACTGGCGGCGTTAAGACCACATAGTATTGCGGTGGAATATCTACTTTCGTCAGTTGTTCACCTACACCTTCTGCCCAGGCGTTTTGCCCGAAGACAAACACAGGCACATCGGCACCCAGTTTTAAGCCGATTTGCATCAACTGCTCGCGGCTTAGATCAAGCTGCCATAAATGATTCAATGCAAGTAAGACAGTTGCTGCATCTGAGCTGCCGCCACCCAAGCCGCCACCCATGGGAATGCGTTTTTCGACAGTATATTCTACACCTAATGTGCAGCCGGTCTCGCGCTGCAGGGCGCTGGCTGCCAAGGCACATAGGTCCTGGCTTGCAGGTACGTTGCTTATTTCATTGATGCGCTTGATTTCGCCTGTTGCTGTGGGTTTCAGGTAAATTGTGTCATAAAAATCCAGCAGCTGAAACATACTTTGTAGTGTGTGATAACCATCCGTGCGTCGTCCGGTGATGTGCAAAAACAGGTTGATTTTTGCGGGTGCTAAAAATGCTTGAAAATTTTGCATACATGCTTATTTTAGCGCATGTACATCCATAACGAGTCTCTACCTTAAATTAATCCTTATTCTTTTTTTGAGCAGTTGAGTAAGATGCATTTTATTTTACTCAACAATCACGCGGCCATTTAAAGCCTGTGTCGGGCGATTGTTATGGTGCTTCATCACATGCTCAAACGCTTCTATTTGTTCTTTCGAGGCTGTCATTGGGGTTTTCATCAGTATCCAGCGGACGCCTTCGCTGCAGGGTGGAGTGGTAAGTGAGCCGCTGAATCGATAATAACTGCGGTTTTCTGGAATTAATTCACTTGGCGTCACTCTGTTTTTCACCATAACTGGCTCACCTTCTTTGTCTGGCAACTGTGACCAGAGCTTTCCCAGTCCAAGATTGGCCTTGCCTTCCTTGAACATGACGCCGATGACGGTAAGGTTGCCTTTAGAGTCAGCATGCACAAAGTGCGCTTCTAATGGGTAAGATTTGCCGTTGATAGTGTTTTCGCTTGGCGCATGAAAATGTACCTGCTTCATTTGATAAGCAGCGCTATCCAGTACCAGCATATTGCCTTCTTTAAAGTTAACTTGCACCGTATGGCCGTTATTAAAAATATCCTTCGCAGGAAACTTTTGTATTCCCCTAAGCGGTTTTAATGATGCATGCATCGTATTCTCGATGTTAATAGGGGACTGGTTGCGGCCTATACCGCAAGTGGAAAATTCCGGACTAAGTTTGCCCCAATTGTCTGGACCTGCTTTGCCTTCATATGTCCAATGCGGTTTATGCGCCTCTGCTTTGGATGGCTTAGATTTAGTGGTTTTTGTTTCCGGGGCGGCCGCAGGCTTAACAGCCGGCGGTTCAGGTTTCTCTGCTACGGGTTCTGCTTTTCCTTCGGTCTTTTCATTTTTACTATTTTCGGGCTTAACGGAAGGTGCGTTTTGTTTTTCTGGGGCAGGTTTAGCTTCCGCAGAAACAGCGGCTGGATTGTTTGTGCGGCAAACATGGCGCATGGTGATGTCTACGTCAGATTCTGGCACGGGTTCGATAAACTCAGCGTTTTTTGGGTCAACGCCTGCAGAGTAAACAAGTTCATTGCCAAGATATTGAAAAACCTGCGATGTGGCTGATTTCTGTGTTTTGCAATCAAAAAACCACAGCAATTTTGATAAGTTGTATTCTGTGCCCAGTGTTTCCGGATTCTTTTGCAGTGTTTTGTATTCAACCTTTACCCAGGCTTTTTGTAAAGTATCCTGTTGCAGCACGGATTGCTTATCCAGCATGAGTTTTGAGCTGCTGTTTTCGTTCAGTTTAACCCAGGTGGTGGCGTAGCAATTTATGCTCAAGCTCATTGATAACAATAAAAATATAATGACTTTTTTCATGCTATTTATGCCCATTTGTAATTAGCATAAATTATGCGCAGGCCAAGCCTGATTTTAATGCGCGAGCAGTGGTGGAATTAGGCGTTAATTCGTGGTTTTATCAATAATTTGGTGGGTACAAATCTTCTAACGCTAAAATAATGGACGCTCTCTAAGCCATTTGGTGGCAATCCACTTTTCGCCAGCCAGTACTGGCAGCCCGGCATGTAAGGTTTCGGTATATGGCCGACCTTGCGGATTGATATTTTCAAAATATAGGGCAAAACCTTTTTTGGCTGTGATGGTGAGCCCTAGATTTGGTAAATCAGTGCCGCCGCCTTCTATTGGTGTATTAAGGTACATTACTAGCGTGGCTAGTCTTTGTCCTGCGTGAGCAATAGCCGGCTGGCTGCCGGCTTCGTCCGGTGGAAAATAGTCATAATGCGGGCGGTATTCTCCACCTACCGCATAATTCAATATCTGGATCGCTTCTTGCTGATTTACAGGGAAGCCGAATAACTTACTAATTCTGTTTTCAATTTCAATCACAATGCTGTTACTTTGATGATCAAAATACGTGCCGCGCGAAATGCGTTCCGGGTGTTTTACAAATTCACCTGTTTCCGGGTCGACTACTGTGGAATCCTGTATTTTCGCCTGTGACAGCTTAACAAGTGCATCACACTCAGCATCGCTCAGGAAGTTCTCAAAAACCATCAATCTGGGCGCATTAAGCGTAATAATGGGCTTCATTGATTCCGTTGCGGCGCGGTTCTGTACGATTTTTTGCCACGCTTCGGTTATTTGCAGACTGTCGTCTAACAAAACAGCAGCCTCATTAAACGCATTAACCACGAGATTGTGAGCATTTGCTGCGGAATAACCTGCCGCCTGCATGGCTTCTATCATTGATTCCGAGCTGCAGCCTCTCGCTATTTGAGAAGTTAGCCAGTCATTTAAAGATTCTGGTGCTTGTTCCATAAGATGCTGATTTTTAAAGGTTTTTAAACATAAACATGGATGCCCTCTGAGCCAATATCCATGCGACCTGCAGAGCATCAGTTTTTTATTAATGAAGTGTTTTAGTTGCCAGCGTTAATCCACTTTTCTACTAACAATTTCAAATTTACTTTATCGCTTTTTAGCACGATTTTCCCAGGCAAAAAAACGCCATTATTTTCTACGTAATTTTCATAGCTGATATCCCAGCCGTCTTGTTTTAGCGTTGTGAAATGGCCTTGTTCATTCCATGTGGCAGCGTCTATTTTGCTTGCAGTTGGTTTGCCCAAAGCCCAGTCGCTCAGCCCGTTTAATGGCAGCCGCCAGCCCAGCGCGGCCTCAGTGAGCGCTTCTGCATCCTGTGCTTTAATGCTGTGGCCATCTTGTGAAGTAAGCGTAACGCCATTGGGGGTTTTGACAATGTTGGCCACCTTGCCGCCGACCGGTGAAAACACATCGATATTGTCATTGCTGATTTGATGCTGCCAATCAATGCCGCCCGAAAAGCCGCGCGGATTGGTGACTACGCCCAGACGGCCTTTTAGCGAAAATGTTTTGATGCCGGCAAGCGTAGCGAGATGTTGCTGATTGACAGCTGATGAAATTGGCGGTTGAGACGGTGGTGCAGGGAGCGTGGCGCAGCCGCCGACAAACAAAAATAGCAGTAATAAAAAATGATGGCGTTTTAAAAGCAAATTAAATCTATTCTAAATTAATTCACGAATTAAACTTTTTGGCAGTTGCCAATAACACATCATTCTCTGGAAACGCCTTCAAAGCGTTCGCCCAGATTTTTTTGGCTTCTTCGTGCAAGCCTTGCTTCCATAACACTTCGCCCAAATGTGCCGCAATTTCAGGATCTGCTTGAATTTCATAGGCTTTGCGCAGCAAGTCAGCAGCTTTACTTAAGTTGCCTAAACGATAGTGTACCCAGCCTAAACTATCTAGCATGTAATGGTCGTCAGGAGATAGCTTAACTGCTGTTTCAAGTAGTGACTGCGCTTCTTTAAGTTTGATATTACGGTCTGCAAACGAATACCCAAGTGCATTGTAGGCTGCGGCAAAGTCGGGCTTCATTTTAATGAGTTTATAGAGCTTGGATTCCATGAGCTCAAATTTCCCTATGCGCTCTGCCGCCATGGCGTAATCGTAGGTTAGCTGGATGGAGTCAGGCCAGTGGTTGACGGCTTTATCTAATAGATCGAATGATTCCTGATAGCGTTTGACCTGATTTAACAAACCGGCCTCGCTTTGAATTACCATGATTTGTTGCTCGGGAATCAGGTCATCAATCTCATCCAGCATTTTGATGGCAGTATCAACGCTTTTAGTACGGGCAATCACGTTGGCAGCAGAAATTCTGCCCTCCAGGAAGTGTTCTCCAGGCTGGATCTTGTCGTACCAGCTGAGTGCCATCGTGTCATCTTTTTGGCGCTCAGCGCTGCGTCCAAGATAAACATAGAGCTGGTCAGGATCTTTAAATCCTGAACTGATGGCCTGCTGAAAATACTTATCTGCCATTAAATAGTCACTAGACTCTAGTGACAACAAACCTACCACAGCGCTAATTTCAGGACTGCCGTTCGAGCTTTCAACCAGTTTTACAAATTCAGGCTTGGCTTCGGCATGACGTTTTTGACTCACTAGCAATTTGGCGTACACCATGCGGACATCGTTTGCGTTGGGGTACTTTTTCAAAAAATCCTGATAGAAGCTGATGGCTTTTTCCGGCGATTCCTTTAGCAGCAATTGCCCTTGCATTTGTGCGCTAAGCTCCCAACCAGGGCGTAGCTTGTTTGCGGCTTCAAGTTCATTTTTGGTGACGTCGGGTCGATCTGCAATTAAGGCAGCCTGGGCAACTGCAAAATGTGCCTCGGCAAGCTGGGGGTAAGGCGCTGCAAACTCTGTAATTGCTGTTAAAACTTCTGCTTTGTCTTTTTGGTTTGCTAGTAATGAATTTAAATATAAAAAGCCGTTAGCTCGAGTATCTTCTTTGGCCAATAGCTTTTGAATATGAGGTTTGGCTTGCTTTAAATTGCCGCCGGCTATCAATAATTGACTTGAGGCTTGCTGGGCCTCAAGTGAGTTTGGATCTAGCTCTGCCCATAATGTAGCCGCCTGCAGAGCAACGCCAGGCTGGTTAGCATATGCTGCAGCACGTGCAGCGCGCTCGGCCAAGCGTGGGTCACGCGTTTGCTTGGCAAGATCTAAGAATAACTGACTTGCCAATGTGATTTCACCGCGTTGCCCAGCAATTTCACCCAGCAGGTATTTGTATACAAACTCCGTATTGGCGGAAGTAATGGTGGGCTTTGTGTCAGCATGCACAGCCATGCTGTTAATTGTGGCAAAGCCGACTAGTAATGCGGTGACTATTTTCTTAATTCGTGGCATTCGATAATTATCCAAATATGGCTTTTGTGTATCGTTTAGTCCGTGACAGTTAACGCAAGTTCATCCATAATAAAAGGTTGGACAGTAATTTACTTACTATAAGCATGACTATAACTTTTTGTATGAAACTAATCTACCAGATTATGTTTCATAATCTATTAGTTTTACCTTGGTACATAATAAATATTTATGATTAATTTAACAGTAGAAGCAATCGAGCTTACAAGGCTTTACGGTGGCCGCGAGGCCGTTAGCAATGTGAGCTTTAATGTTAAGCAGGGCGAGGTGCTCGGCTTTTTAGGGCCTAACGGCGCAGGCAAATCGACGACCATGAAAATGCTTACAGGCAACTTGGCACCTAGCGCAGGCAGCGTGAAGATTTGCGGCATCGACATGATCGAAAACCCCAAAGAAGCCAAAGCGCTAATCGGCTATTTGCCTGAAATGCGTCCTTTGTATAAAGAGTTGACCGTAGATGAATATTTAACGATTGCGGCGCGTTTGCACAGGGTAAGTGGCAAACACATCAAATCGGCAGTGGAAAATGCAAAGGAGCGTTGCGGCTTGAGCCACATGAGCAAACGTCTGATTGAAAACTTATCTAATGGTTATCAGCAGCGTGTTGGTATTGCACAAGCCATTATTCACAAGCCTATGGTGGTGATTTTAGATGAGCCTACCGTGGGGCTGGATCCTATCCAAATTCGCGATATACGTGCATTGATTCGTGAAATTGGTGGTGAGCATAGCGTGATTTTATCTACACACATTCTGCCAGAGGTAGAAATGGTATGCGATCACGTGCAGATCATCGACAAAGGCAAGCTGGTATTTAATGGTGGCATTGATGTGCTAAAACGCCAGCGTATAGGTAATAAATTGTTAGTTGGCTTTAATAAAGCCCCAAGCGTGGAAGATCTGCTTAAAATTAAAGGGGTAACCGAAGCTGAAGTGACTGACAATAACATGATGCGTGTTCGCTTTGCAGAAGGGGAGACACCGCATGAAGCAATCGTGCAGGCCTCAGTTAAAAATGGTTGGGGCTTGTATCAAATTGCACCTGATCAAACCAGTCTGGAAGATGTGTTTGTGCAGTTGACATATCATGATGCAATGGCGGAAGCAGCATAAAAAAGGTTAAAAGAAAATGATATTGAATATTGCAAGAAAAGAACTCAAAAGTGTATTTGCATCGCCGATGGGCTGGATTATTTTGGCTTTGCTCATGTTTGCGTTCGGCACCTATTATTTGAATGGGGTGAATGATTATTTTGAGGTTATGTCAGGAGCGATTCGTCCGGCAGAGCGTTATGGAGTAACGCAATTTGTTGGGCAGACTGTGTATGGGCTGGCTTCGTTTATTATGTTGTTTGCAGTGCCTCTGCTATCTATGCGCTTGATTTCAGAAGAACGTCGCAACCAGACATTGCCTTTTTTATTTAGTGCACCACTCTCGCTAACTGAAATTGTTTTAGGTAAATTTATAGGTTTAGTCGGTTTTCTGAGCATCTTGATTGTCTATATTGCGTTGATGCTATCTACGCTTAATATTTGGACAGACATGGATTTTGGCTATATTTTAGCTAACTCGTTTGGCTTGTTTTTATTGGTGGCCAGCTTTTCTGCGCTTGGGTTATATTTTTCCAGTCTAACCTCACAGCCGGTAGTCGCCGCTATTTTGAGCTTTATTGCGCTTTTTGCATTGATGATTTTAGATCGTTTTTTTGCTGGTGACCCCAGCAGTACCATGGCAAAACTGTCGCTGATGAACCATTTTCAATCGTTTGCAGGCGGATTGATAGACACTGCGGATATTGCTTATTTCGTTTTATTTATTATTACCTTTTTAACTTTAACGATTCGTCGCTTAGATGCAGACCGTTTAAGAGGCTAGTTGGATTAAGTCTATGAAAATCAACAGAAATTTACGTTTACAAATGCTTGCACAAAGTTGGCTTTTTGTGGTCTTGTTTGTTTGTTTGGTGGTTGTGCTGGGTTATTTGACAAGCCAATACCACGTAGCAAAAGACATTACGCAAGCAAACCGCAACATCCTTACGCCAGGCAGTGTGAATATACTTAAAAGCATGAAAGATCCTGTGAATATCACGGTGTATGCTACCAATGATGACGCGAATCGTGGCGACACTTTTCGTAAGGGTATGATTGATTTTATGGCGCGCTATCAACGCGAAAAGAAAGATATTTACCTTAAATTCATCAATCCATCGGCCGAACCAAAACTCGCGCAAGAGGCGAATATCAAGGAAGATGGCGAGGTGGTAGTAGAGTACAACAAACGCACAGAACATATATCGCCGCCAATCGCAGAGCAGGAAATGACTAACCTTCTTGTGCGCTTGGCACGTACAAATCAGCGCGCTATTATGTTTCTCGATGGTCATGGGGAGCGTCATTTGCAGGGCGTTAAAAACCACGATTTGGGTGAATTTGGTAAGCAGCTAGAAACCAAAGGTTTTAAATTTGCCAACCCCGATTTAACGATAGCGCAAGCGGTGCCGTCAAACGGCGCTATGTTGGTGATAGCCAGTCCGCAAGTGGACTTGAGCGAAGTCGAAGCGAAAAAAATCAAAGCTTATTTGGAATCTGGCGGCAACTTACTTTGGTTGCTAGATGACGACAATTTGCATGGTTTAAAAATGGTAGCTGATTACCTGGGCATGTCCGTTTCGTCTGGGATTGCAGTTGATATGACTGCCGCGCAATATGGTGCAGACGCAAAAGTGTCCTTCGCATCAGCTTATGGAGATCATCCCATTACCCGCAATTTCCAACTGCGCACGCTTTTCCCGGAAGCACACGAAATCGATGCCAAAGCCTCATATGAACTGGGCTGGAAAGTGGCACGTCTTGTGGATGTAGCTCCGAATGGCTGGCTGGAGTCAGACAAAATTGTGAATGGTGGAAAAAAACAAAAAGTCGTATTTGATGAGAAAAAAGACAAACGCGGGCCTATCAATATTGGTGTGGCATTGGAACGCGAATACGGTAAAAAGGGTCAGCGCGTGGTGATTATGGGTAACGGCAATTTTCTATCCAATACCTTTATTACCAATGGTGGCAATCTTGATTTTGGCGTGAATATTATTAATTGGCTGGCTGGGGACGATAGCCTGATTACTATTCAGCCGATGCCGCTTAAGGATATTAACGTGACGATCCCCAGCGATGATAAAAGCCGGTTGATTGCATGGACAGTGTTTCATGGCTTCCAGTTCTTTATTCCAATCGGGGTATTCATCGCGGGTTTCTGGTTATGGTGGAAGCGCAGAAAAGCGTAAGGACGGTTTGGCGTTAATATGAAAAAAAGATGGTTATTGAATTTGGTGATGCTGGCTATTGTAGCTGGCTTGGTTACTTTTTTGTATATGCGTCCGCAAACCAATATCAGCGAGCCGACTCAGCATGAGATTTCCACATTGAAGCTGGGGGATTTCAATGCGATCAAGGTAGAGTTTCCTACTAAAGCACCCACAAGTTTTGAGAAGGCAGACGGCCTATGGCGCATGACAGCGCCATATAAAACTCGGGCTGATCAAATGTCTGTACAACGTATTCTGTCTATTATCGCAGCCAAAAGTGAAGAAAAATTTTCTGCCACCGATTTAGCTAAGTATGGGCTAGATAATCCGCAGCTCAAACTCAAGCTTACTAATTCTGCTGGCGTAGAAGAATTTGTTTTTGGCACCTTCAATCCTGTCAGCGAAGAGCAATATGTTGCCTATAAAGACGCAGTTTATCTGTTGCCGGGCGGCTATGCCGAGGCGGCAAGCACGCAACCTATTGAGTTGGTTGATAAAGCGCCTTTGGTTATTAATGAGGCCAAGCAAATTGCAGGTTTTGACTTCTCTCGTCTTGAGCAATGGGAAGAGGTGCGGTTAGTAGTGGATATTGTTGATGGCAAGTGGAAAGTAAATGTGCCAAAAGCCAAACCTACGCAAAACGAGATGAACGAATGGCTGGATTTCAGTTGGAAGCAGGCACAGGCCAAACAGGTCGAATTATATACGCCTAACCGTAAAATGACTTATCCATCCTTTGAAGTGAAGCTGAAAGACGGTAAAAAGGTGCATTTTGATAAAATTCAGGAGGCGCCGGATTTACTGCTTGGCCGCCCGGATGAGGGTGTTTTGTATCATTTTAGCAATGATGTCGGGTTTAATATGCTTAACCCGCCGCTTAATATCCAATAGGTATTGCTTGTAGGTGGTGCATGCCTGAACTTCCCGAGGTCGAAATCACCCGTCGTGGACTAGCTCCTCTTTTAAATCAAACGGTTAAAAACGTTGTTATTCGCAATGCCAGAATGCGTTGGCCAATTCCTGCGCATTTGCCTCAAACACTCTTAAATCAAAAACTACTCAGCCTAAAACGCCGTGCCAAATACATTTTGGCTGATTTCGGAACCACTTCCGGCGCTAGGGTCATTAAGTGTGGAACTTTGCTACTGCATTTGGGCATGTCGGGTAGAATTTGCCTGCTCGATAGAGATTATCCGCCTGAAAAGCATGACCATTTTGATATTCAATTTGGCGATGGTCAAGTGCTGCGCTTGCGCGATCCGCGCCGATTTGGCGCAGTGTTATGGGCGGGAGATGAGCCGAATGGGCATCCGCTAATTAGTGTGCTAGGCCCGGAGCCGCTCGAAGATGCGTTTAACGCCAAGTATCTGCATAATGAGCTACGTAATCGCAGCGCCGCGATTAAGGTCGCGATTATGGATAGTCACATGGTGGTGGGTGTTGGCAATATTTACGCCAGTGAGTCTTTATTTAGGGCTCGCATTCACCCTGAAACGCAAGCCAAGCAACTTTCCTTAAAACAGTGTGAGAGACTGGTGGCAGAAATTAAAGCAACACTCAACGATGCACTTAACGCAGGCGGCAGCAGCTTACGTGATTTTTTTGGTGCGGATGGCAATCCTGGCTATTTTCAGCAGGCATATTATGTCTATGGCCGTCCTGATGAGCCTTGCAAACTCTGCGGTAAGCCCATTAAATGCATACGTCTAGGGCAACGCTCTACTTTTTTTTGCAGCCATTGCCAAAAAAAGGGCAAAGACTAGTTAATTCTGGTGCTCTGTAAGCCAATATCCATAAGGCTTACAGAGGCGCTCTTTTTATTTAATGGCTAATTAATAGTAAAGTTAATTCTGCAGAGAGAGGCTGAGAAAAACTACTCTTCCCGTGTCCAGGTCTGCGATCTGCCAAATAGCGAAATCCCAATAAATCCGCGAACTTCCAGCTTGTTGCCAGTTTCATCCAGCTTCATCTTGCACTTATAAGTTTTGCCATTATCGGGGTCTAAAATCTCGCCGCCCTGATATACACCATTTTTCTCTTTCAGGCCTTTTACAATCGTCATACCAATAATTCTTTTACCCTTGCGTTCATCGGTGCATTTGTCGCAAACTGCTTCACCGGTATCGGTAGGGAGCAGGCCTTTTTCTACTACGGCACTGTATTCGCCATTATTTTCGGTAATGCGGATGAGTGAGCGTGGTTTGCCGGTTTTATCATCAATGCTTTTCCATAGGCCGGCGGGGGTGGCTGCTAGCGCTAAGGCTGAGCAGAAGGCTAGACATAGTCCAATAATCTTCGGTGCAATTTTCATGGTTAACTCCAATTCAAAAATAATAGATAAGCGCAAATTTGCAGCAAAACAAGCAACAATATAGCCCATGTTAAACGCTTTTGCCAGCGCGCTTGTTGACGCTGAGCTTCAATGAGCAAACCCATCTGTTCTCGCAAGGGCGTATCGTGCTCGGACTGGGTTTTCTGCGTTAAAAACTGGTGTAGCAGATGCGGCATTTGCGGCGCGGTTTTAATAATAAACGGCAACTCTTTTTTAAGTGATTTCGCTACGCTACGCCATCCAACTTGTTCGCTCATCCAGCGCTTTAAAAATGGTTTGGCAGTTTGCCATAAATCGATATTCGGGTCTAAATCGCGGCCTAAGCCTTCAATGTTCAGCAAGGTTTTTTGCAACATGACCAGCTGTGGTTGAATCACCACACCAAAACGGCGTGACATTTGAAATAGACTCAATAAGGTACGTCCGAAAGAAATATCTTTAAGCGGTTTGTTGAAAATTGGCTCGCAAATCGCCCGGATGCTGGTCTCCAGCTCTTCTACATTCGTGTTTTTTGGTACCCAGCCGGATTCGATATGTGCTACGGCAACATCGCGATAATCGCGGTTAAAAAAGGCTAAAAAGTTACGCGCAAGGTAATATTTGTCAGTGTCGCTCAGGTTGCCCATAATGCCGAAATCCAGGGCAATATAACGTCCATCATCAGCTACCTGTATATTGCCAGGATGCATATCGGCATGAAAAAACCCATCGCGGAATACTTGAGTAAAGAATATTTCTACGCCATCATGCGCGAGCTTGGTGATGTCGATACCTTTGGCCCTGAGTACATCGATTTGGCTAACAGGCGTGCCGTGCATGCGCTGCATGGTCATAACCTCTTTGCGGCAATAATCCCAATATACTTCAGGAATAAGCAATCGCTTGTCAGTAAAGTTACGCGCAAGCTGGCTGCAATTAGCAGCTTCCAGTGTTAAATCCAATTCATGTTTAGTGTGACGCGCAAACTCCTCCACAATTTCTTGAGGCTTGAGGCGTTTGCCTTCGGATGAAACCGCCTGAACGAACCATGCAAGTGATTTGAGTAAAGATATATCCTGATTGATGACTTTGGCGATGCCGGGCCGCAATACCTTTACTGCAACCGGCTTGCCATCCATTAGATGGGCGAAGTGTACTTGTGCGACGGAGGCGCTTGCTACGGCCGTTTCATCAAACTGGTTGTATACTTGATTGAGAGGCAATCCAAAAGCGGCTTCTATGCTTTTTTGTACGTCCGCGAAAGCAAAAGGTGGCACTTGGTCTTGCAGTTTTGCCAGTTCGTCTGCCACATCGGGCGGCAGCAAATCGCGCCTGGTAGAGAGCACTTGCCCGAACTTAACAAAAATCGGTCCTAATTTTTCTAAAGCTAAGCGCAACCGCTCTCCACTTGGTTGTTGTCTGTTTTGCCAGAAAAACACGATTTGGATGAGTTTACGTAAAGGTTTTAACGGGGCGTGCTCATGGATAAAATCGTCTAAACCAAAGCGAAGCGCAACAAAAATAATGTAAAACAGCCGAAAATAATGCATAGTTATTATGAAGAGTTTTTATTTATAGATTGGATTAGTTTTTCTAAGCGTTTTTCAAAACGTGCGACATCACTGCGTAATGTATCGACCTCAGTAATATACTGCTCCACATGGCGTTTTTTTGCCAGCAATAGTGCTTCTTCTTGCCAATATTCTGCGAGCATTTCAGCTAAATTAATGCTTTGTTTTTTTGCTTCTTGAGCAATTCTATGGCTTGTAGAGCTGATTTTATTTGCTGCAATGTCACCAACAAGATGGCTTAGATCTTCTTCGATATCCCAGCGCATCAGTTGAAATATCTTGCTAAATTCAGCCGCCAGTTGTGTATCGCCATCAATTTTAATCTGCAATTTTGCGGCCTCATCTTTAGCCAACAAGCGTAAGGCCAGGCTGGGAGGTATATGGATGGTGGCGTCTGGCACAGCAGTTTCGCCCGCTATGGCCAAGCTGCCGTCTTCCAAAATCACCAAATTGGTTTTGATGAAAGCACTATCTAATTGCACTATTTTGCCTGCAAAACCAATTAAATACTCGCGTGACCAATTATTCTGATTAGTCAGATGTTGTAGAAATCGTGTCGCAAGCGGTTTTAGCATCAGGTTTTATAACCTTTATGCAATGCCACAACACCTGCACTTAAGTTGTAGTAATCCACCTTCCCAAAACCTGCATCCAGCATCATTTGTTTCAGCGCTTCCTGGTCTGGATGCATACGGATGCTTTCAGCTAAATACTGATAACTTTCGGCATCTTTTGCGATAAGTTTGCCCATGAATGGTAAGAGCTTGAATGAGTAGGCATCATAAAGTTTTTCAAGTGGTTGCCATACTTTTGAAAATTCTAGCACCAATAAACGCCCACCTGCTTTGAGTACCCGCTGCATTTCTTTTAATGCAATATCCTTATGGGTCATGTTGCGAAGACCGAAAGCAACTATCACACAATCGAAGCTATTATCTGCAAATGGCAGTTTCTCGGCATTGCATTGTGTAGCAGGCACGTTGAGACCAGCATCTATCATTCTATCGCGTCCCACGGCAAGCATAGATGCGTTGATGTCGGTTAAGATAACTTGACCATCATGTCCAACCTTTTTTGAAAAAAGCTTAGATAAATCGCCGCTTCCACCGGCAATATCCAGCACTTTATCGCCAGCCTTTACACCACTGGTATCGACAGCAAAGCGTTTCCATAAGCGGTGCAGACCTGCAGACATGACGTCATTCATCAAGTCATATTTGCCGGCTACTGAATGAAATACTTCTCCGACTTTTTCTTGCTTTTCGGTTTCATCAACTGTTTTAAAACCGAAATGTGTGGTTTTTTCTGTCATTACTTACCCTTTATTTTCATCCTTGCGAGAATGTCCAGCCATTTCGAGTTTGGTCATGTAGTCTTGCCATAGCGCCTCGTAATTTTTGCCTAAATAATACAAGTAGTCCCATGAATATAAGCCGGTATCATGGCCATCCGAGAATACCAACTTGACTGCGTAATTGCCAACGGGTTCAATTCCTGTGATATTCACATTTTCCTTGCCAACCTGAAGTGTTTCTTGCCCTATGCCGTGGCCTCTCACTTCAGCCGAAGGCGAGTAAACACGCAAAAATTCACACGACAGCATGCATTCGGTGTGATTATCAAATTTAATTTCCAACAAGCGTGATGCTTGATGCAGGCGAATATCAATGGGTCGCGGCAAATTTACGTTTTGAGTACTCATTTAGAACATGTGCGATTGAATAAACTGGAATAATAGCAGAACATGCCTCTCGTCTAATAAATTAGCGGTTTTTACCACAACTTATTTAAGACAAGTGCCGTTTGTCGTTAAAAATCCACCTTTCATCAGAATTTAAATGAATTATGTATGTTGATGTGACTGATTTATTTGAATATTTACAATGGCATGATAAAGTATGCTTACTAGAAAAGTAGTCAATTTTGGCAACTACTTTTAGGGACCAGTGGGGACTAGCATGGCAGAAAATAAATTAGCACATCAGTTCGCAGCCTACTCTGAGTGGAGAAAGGCGCTTGTTGATAGCATTTGCGATTATCGTAGTTGGTTAAATGAACAAGAGCTGAATGATGCACAAATTGATCAGCGCATTACCAACTTGCTTGAGCGTTTACGTGAAGATAAGCTGAATGTTGCCTTTGTGGCCGAATTCTCACGCGGCAAATCAGAGTTAATCAATGCCATATTCTTCGCAGATTATGGTCAGCGTTTGTTGCCATCCAGCGCCGGTCGTACCACAATGTGCCCTACAGAATTATTGTACGACCCATCAAAACCGACTTCAATCATGATGCTGCCGATTGATACAAGATCCTCGGATGCGACTACTTCAGAATATAAACGTTACCCAGATGAATGGCATACGGTTGAGTTCGACGTTAACAATAACGATAGCATGGTGGCTGCATTTAAAGAAGTCAGCAGTACCAAACGCGTGTCAGCGGAAGAAGCTGAAAAGTATGGGCTATACGACCCAAATAGTAGTGACGACGCCATGAGTCTAAATAAAGATGGCACAGTCGACATTCCCTGCTGGCGATATGCCATGATTAATTTTCCTCATCCTTTGCTTGAGCAGGGGTTAGTAATTTTAGATACCCCAGGCTTGAATGCGATTGGTACCGAGCCTGAGCTAACATTGAATATGCTGCCCAATGCGCATGCAGTACTTTTTATTTTGGCGGCAGATACCGGTGTGACGAAATCTGAAATTGACGTATGGCGACAATATATTAGCGGCACTCGCTGGAAGCAAAAAGGCCGTTTAGCTGTGCTGAATAAAATTGACGGCCTTTGGGACGAATTAAAGAACGAAAAAGAAATTGAAAAGGAAATTAACAAGCAAGTTAAGGTGAGTGCAGAATTATTGGGTTTGGAAACGAATCAGATTTTCCCAACTTCGGCACAAAAAGGCTTGCTCGCAAAAATAAATGGGGATGATGAGCTTTTGGTCCAAAGTCGTTTGCCGGCGCTAGAAAAGGCATTGTCTGACGAACTTATTCCATCCAAAAAAGAAATTGTTCGTGATAACACAAAAAATGAGATTGAAGATTTAATCAGCAATTCGAATATGATTTTGGAATCTCGTGTGTCTGGCGTGGTAGAGCAGCTTGAAGAGCTTCGTGGCTTGCGCGGTAAAAACGAAGATGTTGTTGAGCACATGATGAATAAAGTAAAAGTGGACAAAGAAAACTTTGAAAAAGGTTTACAGCGTTTTCAGGCCTTACGGAGTGTGTTTTCACAACAGACCAATAAATTGTTTACATTATTAGGCATGGAAGCGCTTAAAGTACAAGTGCATACCACGCGTGAAACAATGGTAAATGCAAGTTTTACCAAAACAATTCGTGAGGCTATGGATCATTTCTTCTCTGATCTTAAAGGCCGCTTAGTATCCTCGGATGCACAAATTGATGAAATTAAGAAAATGATGGATGTAATGTACGATAAGTTTTCTAAAGAACATGGTTTGCGTAAATCCGAGCCACCAGCATTTTCAACTTTGAGATACCAAAAAGAATTGGCTAAGCTCGAACGTGCCTATAAGGAGCAATTTAATACCGCTTTCAATATGATTGCGAATGAGAAAATGACGTTGACAACCAAGTTTTTCGAGACACTGGCAAGTCGTGTTATACATGTGTACGAAGTGGCTAATCGGGATGTGGAAAACTGGTTAAAAGCAGTAATTGCACCTATGGAATCACAGGTGCGTGAGCATCAACTACAGTTACGTCGCCGCTTGGAAAGTATTAAACGTATCTACAAAGCAACCGATACTTTAGAAGACAGGATTTTGGAACTAGAGAATATCGAGAAAAGCATACGTGCTCAGATGATGGACTTAAAAGTATTGCGTCAGCATATGGGTAATGCGTTGGCTTTTGAGGGCGAGGCAGAGACTAAAGCCGCTTAGTTAATTCCAGGTGATAAAAAAGCCGACTAAGTGTCGGCTTTTTTATTGTTAAAATAAATCAAACTGTCAGCATATGGCTTTTAATTTTTTGCATTGCTTTTTGCTCAATTTGGCGAATACGTTCAGCAGAAACATTAAATTCTGCAGCTAAATCATGCAAAGTTGAAGTTGAATTTTCTGTTAACCACCGTGCTTCTAATACACGACGGCTACGTTCATCCAGACTTTCCAAGGCTTTGCTTAATCCAATGGATTGTAATTGCTCAGTCTGCTGATTTTCCAAAAACTGAGATGGCTCAGGACTTTCATCTTCTAAATATGCAATCGGGCTAAAGCTCTCTTCACCATCATCGTCAATATGCGCATCTAAAGAAATTTCATGACCATTTAAACGGTATTCCATCTCGCGCACTTCTTCTGGTTTTACATTTAGCTCGTGTGCAATATGATTAACTTCCTCAGGGTGAAGCGATTCCAAGCCTGATTTCATGCTGCGTAAATTAAAAAACAACTTACGCTGCGCTTTAGTCGTTGCTGTTTTCACTAAGCGCCAATTGCGCACAATAAATTCATTTATTTCAGCTTTAATCCAATGCATGGCAAATGAAACCAGACGTACACCACGGTCTGGATCGAAACGTTTAACTGCCTTCATCAGGCCGATATTACCTTCCTGAATGAGATCGGATTGTGGCAGGCCATAGCCCATATAGCCACGCGCGATACTTACAACCAAACGCAGATGCGAAACAATCAACATCTGTGCAGCCTCTAAATCGTTGTTTTCTTTAAGACGTGTTGCATATGCATACTCTTCTTCAGCACTCAAAAGCGGGAAAGCTTTAATCGCACGTACGTACTGATCAAAGCTGTCAAGAGACGAAATCGACGGTATAGTTAAAGCGTTTATAGTAAAACTCCTTAATTAATAATTAACTGCTATATTAGCACTCTACATTCGAGAGTGCTAGATGCTAAAAGTTTCAAAAAAATAAAAAAATATATGTAGTTTAGCGAATTGATTTAAACAGAAATTTAGATGTAGCAAAGTGGGCAGATGCCAGCCCAACAACCAATGAAAATAAGCCTGTGATGAAGCAAGTTAACAAGTGAGGAAAATTCAACGAAAAATCAGTTTGATATTCAGCCACAAGCGGTGAAAGCGATTGGTTAAACAGAAAAATCGTTACATATGTTATTAGGAGCGCAAGCAAGCCACCAATTAGGCCATAGAGTGCTCCAGCATATAAAAAAGGCCGTCTAATGAAGCCTTTGGTCGCACCAATGAGCTGGCTTAGTTCTATCTCAGCACTATGCGTTAAAATTTGCATCCGGATAGTATTGCCTATCACCGCGACCAAAGCAAATGCAAGCAGGCCTGCAATGATAAGCATAGCCTTTTTCCCTAGCAGCAACAAATAATTCAGGCGTTTAATCCAGGCTCCATCAACAATAACCTCATCAACACCATCTAGTTTGCTTAAATCCGATTTAAGGTTTTCGATGGACTTAGAATCCAGTGTGTTCGGTTCAACAAAAAATGCATCAGGCAAGGGATTTTTTTCAAGCGAATTTAACAGGTCGCTATTGGTTGAGGTGGGTTGTAATTGGCTAAGCGCATCGTCTTTAGAAACGAACTTATAGTTTTTGATAGCAGTATTTTTTTCTAGCGCTGTCTTGATTGTTGATACAGTATCATCATCATGATTTAAAGCCAGGAAAATGCTAATTTGCGATTCGCTTTTTATGTCATTCGCTAATCCGGATAAGCTGTCTAGCACGGCGTACATCATACTTGGCAAAGCAAGTGTGACGCCAATAGCAAGGCAAATCAGCAGAGTGCTCAGTTTGCTTGCTTTAAAGCGACGCAGCACTAAACTTAGTGCCTGAGCATGTTGAGTGAGCCAAGCCTTCATAACGATGCCTCAGTATTGCTAAGTCTGCCGTGGTTTAAGTACAGCATTTTGCTTTGGTAATTGACATTACCTAAAGCATCATGTGTAGCAATAATGACCGTTACGCCTACTTGCTGAAACGCATTAAACAGTTTCAAAATATCCTCAGCATAGTTTCTGTCAAGGTTGCCAGTTGGCTCATCTGCAATTAATATCGAAGGTCTGGAAACCACCGCCCGTGCGATTGCGAGGCGCTGTTGTTCACCGCCAGAGAGCGTAATTGGCATGGCTTTTTCTTTATCTAACAAGCCAACTTTATCGAGCGCAGCGCGAATGCGTTTACCGGCTTCTTGCCCGGTGATACCGTTAATTGCCAATGGCAGAGCGACATTATGATAGCAATTTCTATCATAAAGGAGTTTATGATCTTGAAAGACTAAGCCAAACATGCGGCGGATGTATGGCAAAGTAGCTTCTTTAAGCTTGCTTACATTCTGATTGTTAATAAGTACAGTGCCTGAAGTCGGGCGTTCAATCGCCGCCATCAGTTTAAGTAGCGTGCTTTTGCCTGCGCCGGAGTGTCCTGTAACATAGACCATTTCACCTTGCTCAATCGTAAAGCTTACATCGGTTAATGCTTCGTGGCTGCCCGGGTAACGCTTTGTGACATGGTCAAAAGTAATCATGAGTTCTATATTACACTTTAATTAATATGGGGCTAATCAAACAGCGCATCAACAAACTCATTCGCACTAAAAGGCCGCAAATCATCAATCGCTTCACCAATACCTATAAAGCGAATTGGAATTGGCCTTGCTTCGGCAATCGCTGCAATTACGCCACCTTTGGCAGTACCATCTAATTTGCTTAATACCAGACCCGTCACGCCAAGCGCATCATCAAAGGCTTTTACCTGGCTCACTGCGTTCTGGCCGGTGTTGGCATCAATCACAAGCAAAATTTCATGTGGTGCGCCAGGGTAGGCCTTATTGATTACGCGCTGTACTTTCTTAATTTCATCCATCAGGTGCATTTGGGTGGGTAGGCGACCTGCAGTGTCGGCAATGACAATGTCAATTTTTTTGGCGATAGCAGAATTTACCGCGTCAAAGATGACTGCAGCTGGGTCACCGCCCTCCGAGGCAATCACATGCACATTGTTACGCTCACCCCATACTTGTAATTGCTCGCGTGCGGCAGCCCTGAAGGTATCACCTGCCGCAATGAGTACACTTTTACCTTGGGATTGAAACAATTTAGCAAGCTTGCCAATAGTGGTTGTTTTCCCCGCACCATTCACGCCTGCAAGCATTATCACGAAGGGCTCATGTATATTGGTCTGCAGAGGCACTTCTAATGGTATTAAAACGCTTAATAATTCAGCTTTAAGTGCATTTTTGAGCGCGCTTGTATCTTCTAAATTCTCTCGTTTAACGCGTTTTTTTAAATTATCTAATAACTTTTGTGTCGCAGCCACACCGATGTCAGAAGTAAGTAAAATAGTTTCCAATTCATCGTAAGTTTCCGTATCAATCTTGCCACCGCCAAATAGACCTGCAAGCTGGCTACTAAACTGATTGCGTGTTTTGCTTAGCCCTTGTTTCAGACGCTCAGTCCAGCTTTTGCTGGCTGCAGCTTCGACAGGCTCTGGCTTGATTTGCTCTGTGCCTAATTTGGCATTTGGTTGAAGCTTATCTTTTTTGAAAAAATCGAACATAGAAATTCAGCTGATGAAGTTATGCTATTTTAGCTTAATTCTACAGAGTGCTATCAATCAGCAGAAAAGTTCATTTACCGGCTGGTTTTCTGCAACTTTCCAGCAGCTCGAAGATGCCCATACCTGCCAACATAGCAATGACAAATATAATACCCTTAATGCTGCCTACGCCTAGTAAAACAAAGGCGGGCGCCGGGCAAATACCTACAAGCCCCCAACCAATACCAAATACCAAGCCACCTAGCACCAGGCGCTTATCTATAATGCGCGAGGTTGGCAATTGCATTGAAAGTCCCAAATAACTAAGATGGCGTTTCTTCGCTATGGCAAATGCAACAAGCCCGATGCCAATTGCTCCGCCCATTACCAAACCCAAAGAAGGATCCCATAAACCCGCTAAATCAAGAAATGCCAGTACTTTGGCTGGATTGGCCATGCCGGCAAGAATCAATCCTATGCCAAAGATTAAGCCTGAAGCTAATGCAAAAAATATCACACTGATACTGCTTAAGTGCTTTTTCATTGTCTTATGCTCCAAGTACGTGACGAACGAAATACACGGTTAGAAACCCTGTGCCCATAAAAGCTAAGGTGGCGACAATTGAGCGCGGTGATAAACGGGAGATACCGCAAACACCATGACCACTGGTACAGCCGGAGCCGTAGCGGGTGCTGATGCCGACAATCAGTCCAGCTAAAACAAGTAAGATGTAGCTTGCATCAATTTGCATAGCTGGTAGCGGTGTGAAAAACTGCCAGACTACCGGCGCAATGATGAGTCCGATGATAAAAGCCAGCCTCCAGCCGATGTCGCCGGATTTTGGCTTAAGCAGGCCGCCCATGATGCCGGTGATACCTGCAATGCGGCCATTGAAGAGCACAAACATCGCTGATGCTATACCGATCAATGCGCCACCAGCGAGCGCTGTCCAAGGAGTAAAGTTGTTCCAGTCGATTAACATAATGTTGATTTAGTTATAAAAGAAAATAGGTCGCGCACATCTTGTACGCGACCTTGCGGGTGAAATTATATATTAAATTAGAGCTGCCAGCCGTAAGCAATGCCAAGTGAATCCTCGTACATTTTCAAATTGACATCACCGCCGCCGAAGGGTGCAGGAATGGCGTTGCTGCCGCGTACTTTTTCCTCAAATGCATGCATGTAAGCGAAAGATAGCTCAGACTTGTTAGGCAAAAGCCATGTCGCGCCCAATGTTATATGGTCTTGCACGACACCCGGCGCCAGGATGTTGAATAAAGCTTCATTTTTGCGAATTGGTTGCGTGGAATGGTTATAGCCCGCACGCAGAGTCAGATTGTCATTATATGCATAGCTGGCACCAATTTTGACGGCAGTTACATCCTTCCATGCAAAGCCCGGCCCTTTGTTTGAACCCAGCGGATTGCCTTTTAGTAACAAGTTATTGATCGAGTTGCCTACAGAATCGATATCGCTGTATTCAATCCGCTGTATGTCTGCAGCCAGGGTAAGCGCGGGAGAGGCTTTTACGGCAATACCTACGCCATAAGTCGCAGGGACGTCAAAATCGCCATTTTCGGCAAATAAGCCTTTGTACTTATCAAATTTGCTCATGTAGGTGCGGGTCTGATAAGTTGCACCTAAAGTGACTGCATCGTTCAGTTGGCCAATCCAACCTAGATGAAGTCCGGCACCATAGGAGTTGTCGTGACCTTTATTGGTTAAATTGTTCGGGGACGAACTGAAGCCGACAAATCCGTCCAGACCTTTCATTTCAAATCGTTGGTAGGCAAGATTTAGTGAAGCACCTATAGTTTGAGTAGGAGTCACTTTCCACGTGACAGTTGGCGCAACGAATAGCTGTATCAAATCAACGCCCGCACTACCACTTGCACCAGGTGCATGGAATAAAGGAATTCCATTCTTATAATCAGTATTCATGCCACCGTTTCCGTAAACGCTTACCCCAAGCGTCACGTCGGGGTTAATCTGGCGGTTGTAGCCAAACTCCGGGATGACGAAGTTTTCAGTATCATTCGCATCATATTTACCATCAAAAAACCCTGACCCGCCTGCGGTATTCACAAGTTCAGTTTCACGTTGCGGCCTGAACCAGGTTACACCAAAATCCACACGGTCGCCTACCAGGCCCAAGCCTGCTGGGTTAGCTGCTGCTGCAATTGCATCTTGTGGCAACGCAATGCCTACGCCGCCCATGCCTTGCGATTTTACGCCGTAGCCATGTGCAAAATAGCCATCGGTAGCACCTGCATTCGCAGCTGCTAAAATAGTGAGTAGTGGTAATAATTTATTAGTATTTTTCATCGAGCTGCCTTTAATTTGAGTGCTGATAATTAAAAATTAGTAGAACTTTAGCAAAGAATTTATATAATTTAAAATAATTTATGAACATAACTTTATAATTATATCGAATAAATAATCCTAAAATTTACTTCTTAAATTTGGCTGATATGTTCAAATGCGGGTGATGAACTTACAAAGTGCTATTCTTGTCACATGCTCTAAAATAATAGGAAACCAAAATAGTGCGTATAAAAAGCTTTTTACTTTTTTTATTGGCAATGCCTTTTACTGTTTTTGCTAATACTTCAATACAAGAATTCAAACTTAATAACGGCTTAAAACTTGTTGTGCAGGAGGATCATCGCTCACCCGTGGTCGTCTCCCAGATTTGGTATCGTGCAGGCGCGCTTGATGAGGTGAACGGCAAGACAGGTGTGGCGCACGTACTGGAGCACATGATGTTTAAAGGCACAAGAAAAGTGCCTGCAGGTCAGTTCTCCAGAATAATTGCGGCTGCAGGCGGTAAGGAAAATGCGTTCACGGGCATGGATTACACCTGCTATTTTCAGCAGCTGGAAAAATCGCACTTGCCGCTATCGTTTAAACTGGAAGCGGATCGCATGACAAACTTGAAAATCACTGATGAAGAGTTTGCCAAAGAAATCAAAGTGGTAATGGAAGAGCGTCGCTGGCGTACTGAAGATAAGCCTCAATCGAAGGTGAATGAGCAGTTTCAAGCCACTGCTTTTAGGGCGCATCCTTATGCGCGGCCTGTGGTTGGCTTTATGAATGATTTGGAGAATATGACAGCAGCGGACGCGCGCGAATGGTATAGAAATTGGTATGCGCCAAATAACGCGACAATTGTTGTGGTTGGCGATGTGAAAACGCAGGAAGTCTTAAAGCTTGCCAATCAATACTTTGGAAATATAAAACCACGTAAACTACCTATGCGTAAACCGCAAACCGAGCCGATACAAATCGGCGAGCGGCGTGTAGTTGTGAAGGCGCCGGCCAAACTGCCATATCTGGTGATGGGTTACCATGTACCCACTTTATCTGACAACCCAAAAACATCTGAACAGGCCTGGGAGCCTTATGCGCTGGACGTTCTGGCTGGCGTGCTAAGCGGGAATGACTCAGCAAGGCTAAATCAAAAGCTGGTTCGGGAGACTTCGCTAGCCGTGGATGTGGGGGCAGGTTACGATAGTACTTCGCGTGGACGCGAAGCCTTGTTTGAACTTGAAGTGACACCATCTGAGGGCAAATCGGTGACCGAGCTGGAAACTGCATTGATTGAGCAAATTGAGAAAATTAAAACGGATGGCGTGACGCAACAGGAACTGGATCGTGTCAAGGCCGCAGTGATCGCGGCGGACGTGTATCAACGTGATTCGATGTTCTACCAGGCCATGCAAATTGGCCAGCTTGAAACTATGGGCTACAGTTGGCGCTTGCTGAAAGAGTATCCGGAAAAATTAAAAGCTGTGACCTCAGAGCAAATTCAAGCGGTGGCTAAAAAATATTTGGTGAAAGATAATATGTCAGTAGCAACATTAGATCCGCAGCCAGTAGATCCAAATGCCAAGCCACAAGGCAAGCCGCACGTTCATTAAAAATCTAAGAGAATAAAATGTTTTTTAAATCAGTTTTTACACTATTTTTTATTGCATTTAGTTTTACTGCAAACGCCGCTATCAAAATCAGTCACTGGCAAACCAGCAACGGTTCAGAAGTGTATTTTGTGGAGAATCACGATCTGCCGATTATCGATATGAGCGTAAATTTCCCTGCTGGCTGCGCAAGAGACACCAAGCTGACATCGGGTGTTGCAGGCGTCACACGTTATATGATGACGCTAGGTGCAGACGGCATGAACGAAGAAGTGATTACTAACAAATTCGCAGATATCGGTGCGATTTTGGGAGGTGAACTGGATGCGGACCGTGCTGCATTCAAGTTGCGCACACTTAGCAGCGAGCAGACCAAAGCACTTGAAACATTTAATAAAATTTTGCATAAACCTGATTTTCCCCAAGCTGTACTGGATCGCGAGAAAACACGCATTATCGCGGGTATCAAGGAAGCGGCAACGCAGCCAGAAAGTATTTCTGACAAAGCATTTATGCAGGCGTTGTACGGGGTACATCCTTATGGACTGGATGCAAGCGGTGAGATTGAAACAATTACCGCTATGAAGCGGGATGATTTAGTGCAGTTTTATAATACTTTTTATACTGCAAAAAGCGCCGTGATTGCGCTAATCGGGGACATGACAGAGCAAGAGGCGCGCGCAATTGCCGAGACCACTTCAAGTGGCTTGCCTAAAACGCCAGCAGTTGCCAAGATTGCAGAAGTCACGCTGCCGCAAGCAGCAAACACTCAGAGTATTGCACATCCTGCTAGTCAAGCACATATTCTGCTGGGTTATCCCGGTGTTAAGCGAGGTGATGCAGATTATTTCCCGTTGTATGTTGGCAACTACATACTTGGCGGGGGAGGTTTTGTGTCGCGCCTTACTGAAGAAGTGCGCGAGAAGCGTGGCTTGGTATATAGCGTGTATAGCTATTTTATGCCGATGAGTGAGCTGGGACCGTTTCAGATTGGCTTGCAAACCAAAAAAGAGCAGGCTGGTGATGCCATGAAAGTAGTGAATGAAACAGTTGCTAAATTCATCAAAAACGGCGTGACTGAAAAAGAGCTAAAAGCAGCCAAGGATAATATTATCGGCGGATTCCCCATGCGTATCGACAGCAACGGCAAAATTCTTGACTATTTGGCTGTGATCGGTTTTTACAAACTCCCTCTCACGTATCTTGATGATTTTAATAAAAAAATTGCAGCTGTTACTGCCAAGCAAATTAAAGAGGCATTTCAACGCAGAATTAAACCAGAAAACTTTGTTACAGTGACAGTGGGAACACAGTAGGCAATTAGAGGTTAAAATGAAGCTTTAACTACTGCTTCGTTTGAGTGTGGCCTTGCCAAAACCTATTAAAGTTACTAGCAATCAAGTCCGCATCAATGCTGGAGTCTGGCGTAGCCGTACACTCAAATTTCCTGATGTCGAAGGGTTGCGACCTACACCCGAGCGGGTGAGGCAAACCGTATTTAACTGGCTGGGTCAGGATTTAACCGGCAAAAATTGCTTGGATCTATTCGCAGGCACAGGTGCATTTGGCTTTGAAGCGTTATCACGTAATGCCAAGCGTGTGGTGATGGTAGAAAATTCTAATCGGGCATATCAATCCCTTTTGCAGAATAAAATGCTTTTAAAAGCAGATAACTGTGAAATTTCAAATCGGGATGCACTCGATTTTCTAAATAACAATGTACAGAAATTCGATGTGATTTTTTGCGACCCGCCCTACAATAAGGGTTGGCTGAACAAACTTCTACCTATTTTAAATCAGCATGTTAGCGATGATGGTGTAATTTATGCTGAAGCGGAATTTGAGATTAAAGCAGATAGCCGCTGGCAGGTACTTAAGCAAAGTAAAGCGGGCAATGTGTATTATCATTTGTTAAAATTAGCCTAATTGTTAAGGACAAATATGAGTAAAAACCGCATTGCAGTTTACCCCGGCACCTTCGATCCTATCACCTTAGGGCATGAGGACATTGTGCGTCGTGCGGCCGATTTGTTTGATGAAGTGATTGTCGCCGTCGCCGGCAGCACCAATAAGCGTACTATGTTCAGTCTTGAAGAACGCGTATCACTCGCGCAAGGGGTGTTTAAAAAAATCGGTAATGTAAAAGTGATGGGTTTTAGCGGCCTGTTGATGCAGTTTGTACAGGATCAGGGTGCGCAGATCGTGGTGCGTGGATTGCGGGCGGCCAGTGATTTTGAATATGAGTTTCAACTGGCGGGTATGAACCGCAAACTTTACCCAAAGCTGGAAACTATTTTCTTAACGCCGGCCGAGCAATATATGTTTGTCTCATCTACGCTGGTGCGTGAAGTCGCTACTTTGGGCGGCGATGTGCACCAGTTTGTGTCGCCCACGGTTGAAGCGGAGATTTTGAGTAAATTGGGTAAATAAATGGCGTTAATGATAACTGATGAATGCATCAACTGTGATGTCTGCGAGCCGGAATGTCCTAATGGTGCCATTTCACAAGGGCAGGAGATTTACGAGATAGACCCTAATTTATGCACCGAATGCGTCGGACATTATGACAAACCGCAATGCCAGCAAGTATGTCCGGTAGATTGCATCCCATTTAACCCGGATGTGGTAGAAACTAAAGCGCAGTTGATGGAAAAATATTATCGCATCACAAAAAAATAGGAAAAGAAATGAGAATACTGCACACCATGCTCCGCGTAGGTGATTTAAATCGCTCCATTAAGTTTTATACCGAAGTGCTAGGCATGAAATTACTGCGCCAGCATGATTATCCAGATGGTGAATTTACTTTGGCATTTGTAGGCTATGGTAATGAATACGATAACACTGTGCTGGAACTAACCTACAATTACGGAAAAACCAGCTACGAAATGGGCGGTGCGTTCGGACATATCGCCATTGAAGTGGATGACGCCTATGCCGCATGTGACAAGGTAAAAGCACTGGGCGGAAAAGTTGTGCGTGAAGCCGGCCCTATGAAGCATGGCACCATTGTCATCGCCTTTGTGGAAGACCCCGATGGTTACAAAATCGAGTTCATCCAAAAAAGCAGCATTCAATATCCTAGATAGTCATGGCAGATAACATCCAGCAGCTTAAATTGGCAGTGCAGGCGGCACTGGATGGCGAATGGGATAAATCGCATAAAATCGCGCAAGATTACAGCGACAGCACAGCCAACTGGATTCACGCTGTGCTGCACAAAATTGAAGGCGATGTATGGAACAGCAAGTATTGGTATGCGCGGACAGCAGGCAAAAGTTACGAAGACTTTAGCGATGCAAAAGAAGAACTAAAAGCGATTTTGAGCACTTTAGAATAAAGCTTTAAAATAAAAAGAGATGCTCTGTAAGGCCCATGGATATTGGCTTTCAGAGCATATTTATAAATATTTTTAATTGATTTATTTGAATTACAAATTAAAAAGCCTGCAATTTGCAGGCTTTTTTTCGAGCTGGATTAATATAAATCCAGCTATAGTTAAAGATGCTTAAGAAGCATCAGATAAAGTCGCGTACTGCAACTTGCCATTGATGATGACAAAGTTAGCGTTTTGTAAGCCACTATCATTTTTCACCGCATCATGATAAATC
>Ga0209254_10000464_pt1 | contig 32661 bp, 25 predicted proteins | sample FrelakmetDIP11DI_FD_187148 | JGI IMG/M metagenome (GOLD analysis project Ga0209254, IMG submission 187148) | Freshwater lake sediment microbial communities from the University of Notre Dame, USA, for methane emissions studies - DIP11 DI (SPAdes)... | ecosystem: Environmental > Aquatic >... | reverse complement strand
CCCCGCCCTCGCCCGCCACGATCAGCGCGCCATCGCCCGAGGGCGCGACCGCCGAGATCGCCTTGCGGTCGTCCTGCTGGTGCAGGGAAAAGCTCCGGCCACCGTCGCGGCTCACGAGGATCACGCCCGCCATGCCAACGACGACCACGGTTTCCGCGTCGATCTGCGCGCCGCCGTTGAGGAGCGCCGTGGTCCCGGTCGGGACCGCGGACCAGGTCATGCCGCCGTCATCGGACCGGAACAGGTTGCCGCGCAGCCCGAAAGCCAGCAGCGCGTCGCCCTCCAGCGGCAGCACGCCGTGGAAGGAGCCGTCATACGGCGACGGCAGCTCGCGCCAGTGCGTCCCATCATCGTCGGTGCGGAACAGCCGGCCCGCTTCCGCGCCGATGTAAATCCTGCCCGGCCCGCCGCGTGCGATCGAGTTCAGGTGGAACTCGAAGCCGAGTTCCACGTCGGCCTCCATATCGTCCGCGGCGGCAGCGACTGTTTCGGCGCCGGGCAGTGCTTCCGGCTCGAACGGCACCTGGCTCCACACGGAGCCGCCATCCGTGGTCACGTAGACCACGCCATAGGCGCCGACCGCGATGCCGCGCGCGACATCGGCGAAGGCGACGTCCAGCAGCGGTTGCGGATTGCCGGGCTCGAAGTGCGAGAGCCGCCAGGACTCGCCGCCGTCGGAGGTCGCGAGGATCGCCTCGACGTGGCCGACCGCCCAGCCGTGCTTCTCGTCGGCGAAGTATACGCCCGTCAGGGTGGCGCTGGCCGGGGCCGGCGACTGGGTCCAGGTCCTGCCGGCGTCGTCGGAGTGCAGGATGTGCCCACGCTCGCCTACGGCGAACACGCGCGGGCCGGCCCAGGCAAGGTCAAGCAGGAGCGAGCGTTCCGCGAGTGCTGCGATGACGGCCGGCTGCACCGCCGGATCCTCGCGCTCGACGTCCTGGGCCGACGCCTGAGACGCCAGCACGAGGGTGAAGGTCGCGAGCGCGAGCCTCAAGCGCAGACCCGTGCGCGGCCTAGCGGGTGCCGCGGTTGGCGATCGCGGCCGGCGTGAAATCGGCGGCCGTCCGCTTGGCATTGAAGTTGACGGTCACTGGCTCCTCGTTGTCGAGCCCCAGCGCCAGGTAACGACCGGCCTGGAGGTCGTAAGTCGCCTCGAGCGTGGTCCAGAAGGTCGGGATCTCGAAATAGTTGATCGAGTGGCCTTCCTGCACGCGCCAGAGCTGGTCGCGGTTGTCGTAACAGTCAACGACCAGGATCTGCCAGGAATCCTCGTCGATGTAGAACGTCCGGCGCTTGTAGATGTGCCGCTGGCCCGCCTTCAGCGTCGCGTCCACCACCCAGACCCGGTGCAGCTCGTAGCGCGCGTGCTGCTGGTTGATGTGCAGCGGCTTCAGGATGTCGGTGTTCTTGAGCTTGTTGCTGTGCAGCGGGTAGGCGTTGTACGGGACCAGGATCTCCTGCTTGCCGACGAGCTTCCAGTCGTAGCGCTCGGGGCTGCCGTTGAAGATGTCGAACTGGTCGGAAGTGCGCAGGCCGTCGGACCCGGTGCCCGGGTTGTCGAAGGCGACGTTCGGCGCGCGCCGCACGCGGCGCTGGCCCGGGTTGTAGAGCCAGGCCTTGCGATGCTCCTTGGTCTGGTCGAGCGTCTCGTGCACCAGCAGGATCTCGCCCGCGAGCCGCGCCGGCGCGATCGTCTCCTGGATGAAGTAGAGGATGACGTTGTCGAGCGCGGCTTCCGTCGCACCCTGCAACGCATAGCCGACGTAGGTCTCGTCGTGGAACTTGACCATGTTGTAGCTGCCGCCGCGGGTCACGGCGGCCTGGCCGATCACGCGCTCGGCGATGTCCGCGCGATAACGCAGGATGTGGTTCCAGATCACCTCGACGCCCGACTCCGGGATCGGGAACGGCGATCCGCCGATCGCGCCCGTGACGCCGTTGCCGCTGCCCGTCAGCTTCGCGGAGGTCGCGTTCGCCTTCACCGCGTCGTAGATCCGCTGCGGAAACGCGGCGCTGCGGCGCGCCGGGTAGACGTTCATGAAGTAACTGCCCTTGTAGGCAGCGAGCAGCGCCTTGTGTCCAGCCGTCAGGTTCGCCGCGTGTTGCGCCACGTTGGAGGCGTCGACCTTGAACAGCGGCTTGTCGCCGGCGAACGGGTCGGGATGGTGGCCGCCCGACTTGAAGCCCGGCGCATTGGCGTCGGCCGCCGATTTGAGCCCGCCGGTCCAGGCGGGAATCGTGCCGGCCGCGTTGCCGGCCCGCTCGGCGCCCATCGGCGTCAGGTCCGTACCGAGCCGTGATGCCTGCTGGGCGGTGACGGCGGCGCTCGCCATCATTGCGGCCACGCCCGCGGCTGCCAACAGCCCGGGAACGAGAAAGTGCCTCAGCTTCGTCATGTCGTGTCTCCGGACCTGATCAGAACGAATACTTGATCGTGGCAGAAATGAAGTCGCGGTCGTTCAGGTCGTTGTAGCGCCCCGCGCCCGCGAATTCGGTATAGCTGACGTCGAATTCCAGCTCAGACTGGTAGCTCGCGAGCACGCCGATGGTCGCGCCGGTACGGCCCTCGACGAAGTTGCCGCCCGGACCCGGAGTAGTGCCGTCGACGTCGTGCGACCAGACGAAGCGCGGCGAGAGGTTCCAGGCGCCGATCACGCTGAGGTAGTCGAGGCGCAGCGCCGCGCGATAGCCCCAGGAATCCGCGTCGGCGAAGCGGTTGAGTGGCTCGACCTCGTTGAAGTGCCGGCCCGCGAGCTCGGCGTTGCCCGAGACCGACGTACCCGGGCCGTTGAAGCGCAGGCCCCGTCCGTTCGGGCCGCCGCTCACCTTGTCCGGCATGCTGTCCACGTGCGTCATGCCCGCCTCGACGACGGCGACCAGCTGCGCAGCCCCAAGCATCGGCGGAAAGGCCTTGGTTGCCGTCATCTGGCCCTGCCAGACGTCGAATTCGTCCCAACCCTGGATGACCTGTTCGAGGCCGTAGGCGCCCAGCTGGCCGCAGCGGGCGAGCGTGGTCAGCGGCGCAGCGCATTCGGCGGGAATCGGGATGCCCTGGGCGCCCAGTGCGACCGCCTCGAAGGGCGTCAGCGCCGCAAACAGGACCTCGACGTCGTCGAACTGCAACGGCGTGTCCATGCGCAGGGACACCTCGCCCTGCAGGGCGATGCCGGTCGTCCCGAGCTGCGTGTTGAAGGACACGCCGAACAGCTGGATGTCTTCCGGGAATTCGGTGAAGTAACGCGCGGTCTGCGCGTACTCGTGGGTCGCGAGATTCGTCGCCTGGCCGGCAACGCTTCCGCCGCCGAGCGCGGTATTGCCCGCAATCGTCGCATAGCCCGCCGCCGTCTCGAGCGACAGGTCACCGCCCGCGTTTGCCGCCGCGCTGGCGCCGGCGTTGGCGGCGATCGCGACCGCGGTATCGAACGGCAATCCCGAGGCGAGTCCCTGGGCCGTTGCGATCGACGCAGTCAGGGTACCGATCGCATTGCCGATGCCGGCCTGAGTGCCCGTGCGCCCGCTGATCAGCGGCAGCTTGCTGTGGTAGTTGACGAAGTAGAAACCGAACTCGGTACCCTGCGAGAAATCCGGCAGGAACCAGCGTAGCGCCGCCCCGTACTGACCTGAATCGGAGGGCGTGATCGTCTCACCGCGCGGCACGCCCTGGAAATTCTCGATGAACGGGCCGCCGAGCGGCGTGAAATCCGTGCCCTGGTCGGAGAACGCGCCGAAGCCGAGGAACACGTTCTCGCCGCCGCGTGGCACGAAATCGTTGGTCGAGAAGTACGTGCCGACCGGCTCTGGCCGCGTCGAGTTCCAGTCGAAGATGCCGAGCGCTTCGATGGTCACGTTGTCCGTCACGCCGAACCCGGCCTTCAACATCTCCTGCGGCAGGTAAGCTTCACGCAGCTCCGAGCCGGGCGCGCGGAGCGCGGAAACATCGAAGTGGTTGATCGCGTTGTTGATGCCGCCCTGGATGAAGGTGCTCTCGCCCCAGTTCACGACCTGGCGACCGGCACGGACGTCGAGATCGTGGCCCGCGAGGTCCCAGCGCCCGTAGACGAATGCGTCCAGCAACCGCACGTAGGAACCCGCGAGATCCTTGCCCGACTCCGAGATCGGCGTCCGCTCGGTATTCGAGTCCTCGACGAGCGTGTCGTACAACGCCGAGCCGCGGACGAAGATACCGAAGTTTTCGCCGTAGTCGAGCGAGAGCTCGGAGACCAACTTGTACGCGCTCGAGACCCGGCCCTTCCGGTAATTGAGGTTGCCGTCGTCGATGTTCGGCGAGCGCCCGCTGCCGCCGTTCGCGGTGCCGATCAGGCGCGGGTCGCGTGATTGCTCGCGCCAGGTCTGGCCGAAGGAAATTGTGGTATCGAAGCTGCCGCTCCAGCCTTCAGTGGCGAAATCCACTGCCAGCGCAACGTTCGGCGCCAGAATTGCGGCAATCAGAGCGGGCAGCGGACGGAAGAGCGACTTGGTCATGTGGTTCCCCAGGGCCAGGACCGGTCGGAGGTTGGCGCAAGGATATATCAGCGCCTCGGCTTTGCACTGCAAAACGGAAACGCGGATCAGCTGTGAGTGACCTGCAGAATGCTGTTGCGGATCTGCTCGGACAGGACGATGCGCGCGTCCTGGGCGACGGCCAGAAGCGAGTCGTCATAGTCGAGGCGCCCCTCACCGTCGATCCGGATCACGCCGCGCTGTCGCAGCAGGTCGATGAAGTCGCGGAACATGGCGCGGTCGAAGAATTCCGGGGCGGCGAGCCCGTAGAGCATGGACATGCGCTGCGCCATGGCGACGCAGCGTTGCTCCAGCGCCTCCGGCGTCAGCGCCGCGCGCCCGGCCCGCAGCAGCAGGGCAATCGCGAGGTAGTAGCGCTCGATGGTCTGGACTGTCGCCTGCGCGAGGACCGACAGGCGCACTGCCTCCGCGCTGCCGGTGGTCGAGCGGCGCCAGATGCTGCTTTCCGTATCGCGCTCGAGCAGCCCGAGCTGAGCCAGCGCCGCCAGCACGCCGTCGACGACGCCGGACAATTCCTCCTCGCGCCAGCGCAGGCAGAGTTCCGCGCGCACGTAAGGGTAGACCCGGTGAATCAGGCGCTGGATGTCCTCGTGGCGCATGGCCGCGTTGTTGAGGAAGGCGCAGGCGACCAGCGAGGGCATCGCGAACAGGTGCAGGACGTTGTTGCGGTAGTACGTGGCGAGGACCGCATTGCGCTCGTCCATGCGCAGCACGTCGCCGAGCGGATGCGGCCGTCGCTCGAGCAGGCCCATCTGCTCCGCGTAGCGGATGATCGAGGCCCCGTCGGTTGCCGCGACCGACACTTCCGGCGAGTAGGGAAACGTCTTCAGGAGCTCGATGTAGAGTTGCAGCTGGCGCTCGAGGTCGGCCTCGAGCATCGCCTGGCGCGGCGCCGCGAGCAGCGCGACCGAAATCAGGTTGACCGGCGTGACGGCGGCGGCGGCGTTGATGCGACGCATGATCTCGCCGGCGACGGCGTCGACCGCGTCGCCAAACCAGTCTGGCCGCGTATTCTCGTCGTTCGGCACCTGGCGCCAGTCCGGCTGCGTCTGGTCGAGCATGCCGTCGAGCAGCAGCGGCTCGCCGAACGAGACGTAGACGCTGCCGTGCTGCCGGCGACGGCGCAACTGCGGGAGCACGCGCAGGATGCCGCCGATCGTCTCCTTCTTCTTCGGTCGGCCCATGAGCTCGTCGATGTAGGTTTCCCCTTCGAGGAGCTTGTCGTAGCCGAAGTAGACCGGCACGTAGGCGACCGGGCGGCGCGTATCGCGCAGGAAGCTGCGCACGGTCATGCCGAGCATGCCGGTGCGCGGGCGCAGCAGCCGGCCCGTGCGGCTGCGTCCGCCCTCGATGAAGAACTCGATCGGGTGGCCGCGGTTCATCATCACGTCCACGTACTTCATGAACACGATCGGGTACAGGCCCGAGCCGCGGAAGCTGCGGCGGATGTAGAACCCGCCGCCCTTGCGCAGCAGCCGGCCGATGACCGGCAGGTTGAGGTTCACGCCGGCGGCCACGTAGGGCACCGCGTAACCGCGCTGGTAGATCACGTACGACAGCAGCAGGTAGTCGAAGTGGCTGCGGTGGCAGGGTACGTAGACGATCTCGCAGGCCGGCGGCAACCGGTCGAGGTACTCGGCGTTCCTGACCACGATGCCGTCGTACACCCGGGGCAGTAAGCGGTTGAGGATCTTCTCCGAGATGCGCACGAAGGTGTGCGAGTAATTCGCTGCGATCTCGAGCGCGTGCCTGCGCGCGGCCAGCAGCCCGTCGCGCCGCGTGCGCTTCGTGCCGCTGATCTCCTGGCGCACCGCCTGGCGCACGGCACGGGTGCGCAGGACCTGGGCGATGATCGCGCGCCGGCGCGAGAGGTCGGGACCGAGCGTGTCGGCCCGCATGTGCCGGAATTCCGCGCGCATGTCCTTCAGCAGCCGCCGCGCGCCTCGGGCGTCCGGACCGGCCGCCGTGTAGCTGCGTATCGAGCGCGGCTCACCGAAGCGGATCAGCGTATTGCGCCCGTTGAACACGATCGAGAGCAGGCGGCGAAACGGGCCGACGAATGCCCAGCTCTCCGCGAACATGAGACCGAGCCAGGACTTCTCGCGCTGCGGCGCGCGACCCCAGTAGACCGCGACCGGCACGACGTCGAGTTCGAGCGCGGGATCGGCGCCCGCTGCGGCGACCGCCCGCGAGAGTTCCGGCGGCGTGCGCCGGTCGGCGCGCCTGCGCAGCACGCCGGCGCGGCGCTCGAGTGCCACGGCGGAATGCGGCAGGTCGAGGTCGCGCAGCTTGAGGCGCTTGCCCGGCCGGCGCAGCGCGCCCTCCATGCAGGCGATCTCGAGCGCCAGCAGGTCGGAGGTGCTGCGCTCCTCGAGCACGTACAGGAGCGGCCGCGCACGCCCGTGCAGGCGCGAGAGCGCGTCCTCCGGCACGACTGCCGGGCGCACGAAAACGCGCATCAGGCTGCGCAGCATCCACATCAGGGTGCGGTTCAAGTGCCTTCGTCTTCCTCGAGGCGCTCGTCGAGGTTCTCGCGGTGCTCCTCGACAGCGGCGTTCGCGCGGTCCCTGGCCTTGTCCTGGGTACCGATCAGCGGGCCGAATGCGGTATCTTCCACCTTCATCGGCGGTTCTTTCTTCTTCTCCGGTTCATCCGAACCGCCGCAAGCGCCCAGTGCCAGTGCAGCGACCGCAACTCCGATCGTCAAAAAGATGCGCATTTCAGCACCTCCCCACGCGATCCGGCGGCAAGCATAGCGCGTAATCGCGTCACGGCACTTCCGCGCGCGCCTGGCCGGCCAGCCGAACGCAACGCCCAGCCCGCGGGATCCGGCGGGGTTACTCGCTCGCAAACCCTGCCGGAACTTTAAGGGTTTGCTCGCGAGTACCCCGCCACCTCGCGGGCTGGGCGTGATGTGCCGCGGCCCGTTCTCGCGCGCGGACGAGCCGTCGCGGGACCTCCGAGCGAAGTGACTAAGTTCGGGCGGAACGAGCGAGGAGAGTCCCGCAGGCGAAGTCCGCGCGCTGGCACGGTCAGCGGCGTTTCGGCAGGTCGAGCGAGACGAGGAAGTACTCGAACAGGTAATTGACGAACGAGATCTCGTTGTGGAGCCGATGGTCAGAATCGAGGATGTGCAGCGTCGCGGTGTGCTCGCGCGCGAACTTGATGCTGTTCTCGACCGGCACGACGTCGTCCTTCCACCCGTGCACGATCGCCTTCGGGCAGGGCGCCGGCTTCGACGTGAGCTGCTCCATGCCCGGCATGTAGAACGCGGGCGCCATCAGGAACAGCCCGCGCGCGTGCAGCAGCGCCGAGGCGGAAGTCGCGACGTAACCGCCCATGCTGGAACCGACCAGCACCAGGTCGCCGCGCAGGTCGCGGCAGAAGCTGAGCAGGCGCGTCACGCGATCGCGCGGATCGTTGACGCCGCGGTAGTCGACCGAGTCGACATTCCAGCCCTCGCTCTTTGCGACCTCGGACATCGCGGAGATCTTGGTTCCCCACGGGCCGCTTTCCTGACCGTGAGAGAACACGACGTGACGACTCGCCATGGACCGATGTTATCAGCCTCCGCGGGGACGCCACAGCAGGGCATCGAGGTCGGCCCCGGCGGCTTTCCCGAGGTCCACCTTGCCATTCCTGAACACGACGCCCTCCTCCTCCAGCAACCGCCGCTGCATTCGGTGCGCCTTCGAACCCGCCGGCAGGCTGATGCGGCCTTGTGCATTCAGCACGCGGTGCCACGGCAGCTTCAGGCTGGCCGGGGCGGCCTTGAGCGCGTGCCCGACCAGCCGCGCGCGCCGCGGGGCGCCCGCGCGCCGCGCGATGCCGCCGTAGCTTGCGACCTCGCCGCGCGGAATCGCCGCTACCGCGCGCCAGATGCGCTCCAGCAGCTTGCGGTCCGTCACCCTCATGAGCAAGGATTCTAGCGTGGACGCCGAGGACGACCGGACCCAGATCGACCCGCGGGCCAATCCCTGGGCGATGCTCGCGGCGCTGCCGCTCTTCTCGGGCCTCCCGAAGAGCGTCGTCGACGAGGCAGTCGCCGAGCTCGAGTGGAAGTCGTTGCCCGGCGGCGGGCTGCTGTTCGAATCGGGCGACCCCGCTGACGCCGTGTACTTCGTCGTGAGCGGCTGCCTCGGCGTATACGGACCGGGCGGCGAGCTCGTCGGCCGCATCGTCTCGGGCGAGACCGTCGGCGAGATGGGCCTCATCGTGTCGCGGCCGCGCACGGCGACCGTGCGCGCGCTGCGCGACTCGGAGCTCGCGATGCTGTCCTCCGCCACGTTCGGGCGGGTACTGCTCGGGCACCCGGATGCAATCCTGCGTCTCGCACGCCTGTCCGTGCAGCGACTCGTCGACCGTGAGCGCGAGCACGGACCTGCCGTGCTGCCGAGAACGCTCGCGCTCGTCCCGCTCGACGCCGGCATCGAGCTGCCCCTGCACGCGGGCCGACTGGTAAATGCGCTCGCGCGACATGGACGCGTAGATCTCGTCGGCAGCGAGCGCGCGGGCCGGCACAGCCCGCAGTGGTTCCACGAGCGCGAGGCGCAGAACGACTTCGTCGTCTATGCGGCCGATGCGACCGACACGCCATGGACGCGGCTGTGCCTGCGCCAGGCGGACGTCGTGCTGCTGCTTGCACGCGCGGCCGGCGACGACGCCGGATGGACCGGCGGGCAGTGGCAGGACGGCGCCATGCGGCGCGCCGAGCTGCTCCTCCTGCACGACCGTGACTTCACCAACGGCGCGGCGGCGCGCTGGCTGGCGCGGCTGCCCGGCATTCCGCACCACCACGTTCGCATTGCCAAGGACTACGACCGGCTGGTGCGCATGTTGACCGGACGCGCCGTCGGCCTGGTGCTGTCCGGCGGCGGCGCGCGCGGTTTCGCGCACCTCGGCGTCGTCAAGGCATTGCGCGAGCACGGCGTGCCGATCGACCTGGTGGGCGGGACCAGCATGGGAGGCATCCTGGCCGCAGGGGTCGCGAGCGACTGGGACGACGCCGAGCTCGCGGAGCGCTTCCGGCGCAGCTTCGTTGACACCAACCCGCTCTCCGACTTCACGCTGCCGATCGTCTCCCTGGTCTCAGGGCGCAAGGTCGGAATGCTGCTGCGCCGCGAGCTCGGCGACATCGACATCGAGGACCTGCCCCTGCCCTTCTTCTGCGTATCGTCGAACCTCACGACCGGACGCATCGCGGTCCACCAGCAGGGACCGCTGTGGCGCTGGCTGCGTGCGTCCGTCGCCATCCCCGGCGTGCTGCCGCCGGTATTCCACGGCGGCGAGGTATTCGTCGACGGCGGCGCCATGAACAACCTGCCGGTGGACGTGATGCGTGCCAGGGGCCGCGGCCCGGTGGTCGGCGTGGATGTCGGCACGGACCGCGCGTTCACGACCGACGTCGATTCGACCGAGACACCGTCGCTCTGGAAACTCTTCCGCGGCCAGCGTCGACGCCCGAACATCCTGCGCATCCTCTGGCGCGCCGGCATGGTGAACAGCGCCACCGCGACGCTTGACCGGCGCCTGCAGAGCGACCTGCTGATCACTCCTTCGCTCGAATCGATCGACCTGCTCGACTGGAAGGGATTCGGGCGCGCGATCGAGATCGGCTACCGCGACGCCTGCGAACGCCTCGCGGGCGGCGCGCTCGAGCAACTCCGGAAGGCCTGCGGCGGCGGTTTCAGCTAGGGGAGCGCGACTACCGGCTGGTCGAGCCCGGCGAGCACCTGGGTGAGGCCGGTGTCGGGCAGGTCCGCGAGGTTCGGGCTCACCGTCTGTACGCGGCTGCCGCCTGCGCGGTGGCTCACGAGCCAGCAGTGGAAGCCGCCCGGCCGCACCGCGGGAATGCCGAACAGCAGGTTGAAAGTGCCCTGCTCCCGGTGCCGCTCGCGGTTGACGCGCTCGTCGCAGACCACGAACCAGCGGTCGCCGGCTTCGCGCTCCGCGAAGGCGTCGCGCTCCTCGAGCGTGGCGAGGAAACTCCGCACCTGGCACTCCGCGCGCCGCCAGGTCGACGGCTCGTTGGGCTCGAACACCATCCAGCGCGTGCCGCGCTCGATGCTGTTGACCACCAGCAGCGCGAGGCGCCGGGCCGACAGCGAACGCCAGTCGGGAAAGGTCGCGCCGGGTCCCGCCAGCGTGCAGGTCCGTGGGCCCTCGCGCCCGGGGCGCCGCACGGTCTGCACGGCGTTGACGCCGGCGGCGGCGAGCCGCGCGCGCTGCTCGTCATCCACCGCGCAGGCAAGCTTGAGGCCCGGCCGCACGATGGCATCCTCGCCACTGGCGCCGGTCCAGACCGGCCAGTGCTCCGAGGAGCGCGACATCGTGCCCGCCACGGCGCCGCAGGGCGCGAAGACCTCGAAGCGGCCGCGCAGCTTGTCGTAGCCGAGCAGGCGCGGAAAGAACATGCAGGCTGAATCCGAGGGCAGCGGCCAGTGGCGCATGTCCGCCAGCGCCTTCGCCGCGCTGTCCCACGCGACCGGCGGGTCGACGAACAGGATCGCGCGGCGCTCGCGGCAGTAGCGGTTCGCGACCAGGAGCGTGCTCGCCCCGACGTCCAGGTCGCGCGTCAGCGGGGGGATGCACAGGAAATTGAACCCTTCGACGCCGTCGAGCGCGAACAGCCCCGTGCCGCGCGCGGCGGAACCGATGATGTCGTAGTCGGTGAGCGGCGCGCCGTCATCCGCGTCGGCGCCGGAGAAGACGTAGCCCGCGATGCCGCGCGGGTCGTGGTGCGGCGTCGGATCGGGACGGATGGACGGCAGCGGCCCGGCGACGCGGGCGAGCTCCGAGTCGGCGAGCAGCACGGGAGCCGAGCGCGGCGAGTCCGGGTCGATCGAGACGCGCCGGTAGATCTCCTGGTCCTGGATGTGTTCCGAGCCCGGCGTGCGCACGCGCTGGATCACGAGGTTGAAGCAGTCTTCCTCGTTGTCGCCGATGCCGTCGTAGTCGACCGCGGCCCGCAGGAACTCCCGCGTGCCCGGCGCGAGCGCCTCGAGGACGAGCGACTCGCCGCCCGCGGGGAGTCCGATCGTGCAGCAACGCGCACCATTGGTGACGCGCACGACGATTGCGGTCCGCCCGCCGTTCTCGAAGTACTGCTCGATTGCGTAGGACAGCGTCGAGGGCTGCCACAGGCCGCCGAAGATGCGCTGGAATTCGTTGAAGCCGTCGATGCGCACGGGCTGGTCGACCGGGCCGCGCAGGCAACGGCCGACGAACGCCGTGACGGCCGTCGGCGTTTCCGCGATCGATTGCCCGGAGCCGGCTTCTTCTTGAACCAGGATGCCGGCCAGTCGTTCCGTCACGGCTGACTCCCCCAGCTGGCGGGCAGACTATCATGAACGGGCATGTCAGGCGGCACGACGAACTCGCGGCTCGGATTCACGCTCTCGCTCACGACGGCCGCTCTCTGGGGCCTGCTGCCGATCGCGCTCAAGGTCGTGCTCGAAGGCATGGATGCATACACGATCGTCTGGTGGCGATTCGCCGTCGCGATGGTCGGGCTCGGCGCGTTCCTCGGCTGGCGCGGCCAGCTGCCGCAGCTCGCCGGCAGCGGTCGCTTTGCACTCGCCCTGCTCGCCGTCGCGACGCTTGCGCTGATCGGCAATTATGTGCTCTACCTCGTCGCGCTCGACCACGTGACGCCCTCGGTGACGCAGGTCGTGATCCAGCTCGCGCCGCTGATGCTGCTGCTCGGGGGTGTGCTCGTATTCCACGAGCCCTTCCGGTACGCGCAGTGGGCGGGATTCGCCGCCCTGGTCGCGGGCCTGCTGCTGTTCTTCAATGAACGGCTGCCCGAGCTCGCGCATCCCTCGCAAGGGCTCGGCCTCGGCGTCGCGCTGACAGTCGCGGCCGCCGTGTCCTGGGCGGCCTACGGCCTCGCGCAGAAAAAGCTGCACGAGCATTTCTCCGCGCAGCAGGTGCTGTGGATCATCTACGTCGGCGCCGTCGTCCTGATGCTGCCGGTGAGCGCACCGGCGAAGCTCTTCGAGCTCGACGGGCTGCAACTCGGGATGCTCGCTTTCTGCTGCGTCAACACGCTCGCCTCCTACGGTGCGTTCGGCGAGGCGCTCTACCACTGGGACCTGTCGCGCGTTTCCGCGGTGCTCGCCACGGCGCCGCTGTTCACGATCGGTGCGATGTGGGCGGTGGAGCGTTCCGGCCTCGCTCTCGTGCCGGCGGAAGGACTGAACGCGCTCTCGATCGTCGGCGCGCTGCTGGTGGTCACGGGCTCGATGACCTGCGCGCTCGTGCCGCGCAGCTGAAGGGGACGCACCCCTTCAGCGATCGGAGGTGCTGGAGTTGGCGCTGGCCGGTTGCTGAAGGGGTGCGTCCCCTCCGTTCTCCGCGTATTGGTCTTCGACGCCGTTCCAGGTCGCGCCCAGTGGCAGGGCGTTACGAACGCGCGGCGCCGCGGCGATCGTCGCCGCCATGTCGCGTCCCGGGCCAGGGCCCACGTCTCGGGGGATCCCACGCGGCTCGGCTGCGGCGGCGCGGACGAGCTCCCAGTCGATCTGCTCGTCATGTTCCGCGACCCGCTTCCAGAGCGCGGACTTCGGCTTCTTCAGCTTCTGGCGCAGGGCTTTCGGCACGTCTTCCCAGTCGCGCTTGTCGTCCACGAGCGGCTCATAGGCCTGCACCGACAAGCGATCGCCATGCCACCCCAGCAGGAACGGCTGGTTGACGACAGTGACCTTGGTGCCGTCCGGCACGGCATCGAAGACCAGCGCGATATCCTCGGGATAGAGCCGTACGCAACCGGCGCTCGCGCGCATGCCAACGGCGGGCGGCTTGTTCGTGCCGTGGATCAGGTAGCTCGGCCAGCCGAGCCGCATCATGTGGCGGCCGAGGGGATTGTCCGGCCCGGGCGGCACGGTCGCCGGCAGGATGTCGCCGTCCTTCGCGTGCTCCTTGCGCACCGAGACCGGCGGCGTCCAGGTCGGGTCCTTGACGTGCGAGACGACCTTGGTTGTCCCCTCTGGCGTCGCCCAGCCGACCTTGCCGATCCCGATCGGGTGCGTGATGACCTCGACCGGGCCTTCCTGCTTCGGCTTCGGGAAATAGAAGAGTCGCATCTGCGCGAGGTTCAGCACGAGGCCTTCACGCGGCGCGTCCGGCAGGACGAACTCGGTCGGCAGCACGATCTCGGTGCCCTCGCCCGGCAGCCAGGGATCGACGCCCGGGTTCGCGCGCACGAGTTCGGTGTAGCCGACGTTGAAGCGCCGGGCGATGTCGGCGAAGGTGTCCTCGTGCCTGGCGACGGTCACCTGCACCTGGCCGACCACGTCCTGGTCGGGCGCGACGAAGAACCGGTGCGTCGCCTCGGCAAGCGGCAATGGCGGCGGCGGTTTCACCTGCGATTCGGCCGAAGGCCTTTCCCCGCCCTGCGGCTTCTTCCAGAGCGATTCGAAAGGCGTGCAGGCGGCCACGGACACGGCCAGCACCGAAACCGCGATACGGAGCAATACCCGGGTCATGACCCGGGCATTATCCCCGGCAAGACCTGCGTTCACCAGATCTTCACGCGCTCCGCGGCGGGCCGCCACAGCTTGTCGCCTTCCTTGACGTCGAAGGCGGCGTAGAACTCGTCGAGGTTGGCGACGACGCCGTTCGCACGGAACTCGCTCGGCGCGTGCGGGTCGGTCAAGACCACCTCGCGCATGAGGCCGTCGCGCCACTTCGTGCGCCAGGCCTGGCTGTATCCGAGGAAGAAGCGCTGCGGCCCGCTGTAGCCGTCGATCACTGGCGCCTCGGCGCCGCCGAGCGAGCGGACGTACGCGCGATACGCGACGGCAGCGCCCGACAGGTCGCCGATGTTCTCGCCGAGCGTCAGCTCGCCGTTGACGCTGAGCCCCGGCAGCGCCTCGAAGGCGCCGTACTGCTTGATGAGCCCCGCCGCCTTCGCCTGGAATTTCTCGTTGTCCTCCGCCGTCCACCAGTCGCGCAGGTTGCCATCGCCGTCGTACTGGCGGCCCTTGTCGTCGAAGCCGTGGCTGATCTCGTGGCCGATCACCGAGCCGATCGCGCCGTAGTTCGCGGCGTCATCGGCCTGCATGTTGAAGTACGGCGGCTGCAGGAAGGCGGCCGGGAAGACGATCTCGTTGTTGGTCGGCAGGTAATAGGCGTTGACCGTCTGCGGCGTCATGAACCACTCGGTCGGGTCCTTCGGCTGGCCCGCGCGGGAGGCCTGCCAGTTCCACTCGAACTGGTTCGCGCGCATCACGTTGCCGACCAGGTCATCGGGCCGGATCTCGAGGCTGTCGTAGTCGCGCCACTTGTCCGGGTAAGCGATCTTGACCTTGATCTTCTTCAGCTTGTCGTGGGCCTCGGCCTTGGTGGCGGGGCTCATCCAGCCGAGCTGGTCGATGCCGCGGTCGAACTCCGCGAGCAGGTTGTCGACCAGCGTGACCATGCGCGCCTTCGCCTCGGGCGGGAAGTGGCGCTTGACGTAGGCGGCGCCGATCGCCTCGCCCATCGCGTTGTCGGTCTCCTGCACCGCACGCTTCCAGCGCGGCCGCAGCGCCTCGGTACCGCGGAGCGTCCGCGAGTTGAAGTCGAACGAGGCGTCGACGTAGGGTGAGGAGAGCACGCGGGCGTAGGCGCCGATCGTGCGTACCTTCAGGTAGTCCTTCCATACTGCGAGGTCGGTCCCGTTCAGGTGGCCGCCGAGGGCAGTCGCGTAGCTCGGCTGACGCAGCACGAAGTCGCCCGCGGGCAGTCCCGTGGCGGCGAACCAGGCGTTCCAGTCGAAGTCCGGCGCGAGCTTTGCGGCCGACTCGAGGCTGTGCTTGTTGTAGGTCTTGACCGGGTCGCGGTTCTCGACCGGCGTCCACTGGTCGGTGGCTAGCTTGGTTTCGAGCTCGAGGATCTTCGCGGCGCGCGCCACCCCATCTGACTCGCCTGCGAGCGTCAGCAGCTTCGCGAGGTAGTCGACATACTTCTTCCGGAACTCGACATACGTGTCCTCGGTCTTGAGGTAGTAGTCGCGGTTCGGCAGCCCGAGGCCGTCCTGGTCCAGGTACGCGACGTTGTGCGTGGAATTTCGCCCATCGGGATAGACGTAGACTCCGATTGGCGTGCTGATGCCGCGGCCCTGGGCGCGGCCGAAGTAGCGCGCGAGCGCGGTCGGCCCGTCGATCGCCCCGATCTCGGCGAACAGCGGCTGCAGCGGCTCGATGCCGCGCGACTCCACTTTCGTTTCGTCCATGAAGCTCGCGTACATGGCGCCGAGCTTGCCCTGGTCCTCAAGCAGGATTGCCTGCACGTCGGACTGCGCTTTCTCGAACAGCATGATGCCGACGCCGGCACTCGCGTATTCGGCCGGGAACGGCGTGTTCGCCAGCCAGGTGCCGTTCACGAAGCGGAACAGGTCGTCCTGCGGTCGCACGGCCTTGTCCATTGCCGCGGGATCGATCCCGGAGGCCGACGGCGCGGGCGCGTTGTCGGCCAGGGCGGCCCCGGACAGGTTCAGGCATACGAGGACGGTCAGCAGCTTGCGCAAGGACATGCGTGAAGACTCCAGTCTGGGAGGGCGCGGAGTATAAGGCAGCGTTTCACCGCCCGGGTTCCGGCCCGCGACCAGACGAGGCTCAGGCGCGACCAGTCCGCAGAACGGAGAAGAACCAAAAAAAACCCCGGGCTTTTGGCCCGGGGCTGAAGTGCGGACTTTCGGTGAAGGGAAGGAAGTCCGCTAGGGGATACTGACGTCAGCAAGAATGACGGGCCTAAGCCTAGCCCCCGACCTGCAGGGCTAACGTGACCCGGGCCACAGTTTGTGGGGCAGATATTGGAAAATCAGGGAAACACAACGAAATCAAATGGTTAAAGGCCGCCCACGACTGGGTTCGAAGTACGCGACCCCTGAAGGTGCGGCCCGCTTGCGGGCCGAGCTCGACGAACTCTGGCGCGTGGAGCGCCCCGCCGTAACCCGCTCGGTTGCCGAGGCCGCCGCCATGGGCGACCGCTCCGAGAACGCCGAATACATCTATGGAAAGCGGCGGCTGCGCGAGATTGACCGGCGTGTACGGCACCTCCGCGAACGCCTTGACGGCCTGAAGGTCGTCTCAACCCCGCCCGCGGACCGCGGACGCGTGTTCTTCGGCGCCTGGGTGTCTTTCGCGGATGCAGCCGGTACGACACACCGACATCGAATCGTCGGCCCCGACGAATTCGATCGCGAGCCCGGCTACATCAGCATGGACTCGCCGCTCGGCCGCGCCCTGCTCGGCAAGCGCGTGGACGACGAGGTCGAAGTCAGGCTGCCGGGCGGCGTGCAGTGCTTCTCGATCGTTGGGATCGAGTACGTCTAAATTACGCGGATGTTCTTGAACTGCCAGGGATCGCTTTCGTCGAGGTCCTCCGGGAACAGTCGCCCGCGATCGAAAAGCGGCGTCCAGTCCGTGTACTTGCCGACCACCGGTCCGAGATAGGTACGGCAGATCTCGAGGTTGCGACGGAAGTCGATGTCGTCCGGCTCGACCAGCCCCGCAGCCGGGTTCTCGATCGCCCAGATCATCCCGGACAGTGCGGCGACGGTGACCTGCAGCGAGGTCGCGCTGTTGTAAGGAGCCAGCTTGCGCGCCTCGTCGATCGAGAGCTGCGAGCCGTACCAGTAGGCGTTCTTCTTGTGCCCTGCGAGCAGCACGCCGAGCTCGTCGATGCCCGAAGTGATGTCGCCCATCATGATCCGCTTCTTTTCCTGCATCTGGTAGTTGCGGCCGGCGAACTCGTGGACGGAAAGGACCGCGTTGTCCGACGGGTGGTAAGCGTAGTGCACGGTCGGCCGGTACACGGCGCGGTCGTTCTGGCGCACCGTCAGGAAATCGGAGATCGAGATCGCCTCTCCATGCGTGATCAGGAAGCCGTGGAAGTGGCCCGCCTGGGGTGTCCAGGTGCGCACGCGCGTCGCGCAGCCGGGCTGGGTCAGGTAGATCGCGCTCTTGCGGCCGAAATCGTACTGCCGCGCGTCACGCGGGAAATGCCGCTCGTGCGTGCCCCAGCCGAGCTCGGCCGGCTGGCTGCCCTCGCTCACGAAGCCATCGACCGACCAGGTGTTCACGAACTCGCCGGGCATCTTGGGGTGGTTCGAAACCTGCGTGTCCCGCTCGGCGATGTGGATGACCTTGATCTCGAGCTCTTTCGCGAGGTTTGCCCAGTCCTCGCGGCTGGCCGGGTTGCCGGCCTCGTGGCCGGTGTCCTCGGCGATGTCGAGCAGCGCCTGCTTGACGAAGTGCGACACGAGCCCCGGATTCGCGCCGTGCGTGATGACCGCGGTCGGGCCGTTGGTCGAGGCCTTGCGAAGCTCGAGCGCTTCCTCGCGCTGCGCATAGTTCGTACGCCGGCTCGCCGGGATGTTCGGGTCCGTATAGCCACCCGGCCAGGGCTCGAGGCAGGTGTCGAGGTAGAGCGCGCCCTTTTCGTGGCAGATCTTGATGAGCGCGATGCTCGAGACGTCGACCGAAAGGTTCAGCACGAAGTCGCCGCGGCCGATCAGCGGATCGAGCACGTGCCGGTAGTTCTCGCGCGTAAGCGGATGATTGACGAACTTGATGCCGAACTTGGCCGCCTCGTCGCGTCCCGCGTCGTCGGCCGTCACGATCGTGATGCGGTCTGCGGTGAGTCCGCCGACGTGGCGCAGGATCAGCGGCACGATTCCCTGGCCGATGCTGCCGAAGCCGATGAACACCAGCCGGCCAGGAAAATGCGTGTGGGTCTTGTACTCGCTCATAATCGCAGAATGTACCCCAAATCAGCGTCTGCGTGGCACTACCCGGCGGGCCTGCTCGCGGCTTACGCCGTCCTCTGGCTTGCGCTTGCGATCGATCCCGTTTTCCGCAAGGACTGGCTGCTCGAGAATGCGATCGTGTTCGCCGCGGTGCCGCTGCTCGCGCTGACCGCGCGGCGGCTGCGCTTCAGCGACTTCGCCTATGGCTGCCTTTTCGTGTTCTTCGTCTTCCACGCGGTCGGCGCGCACTACACCTACTCGCTCGTGCCATACGCTGACTGGTGGGCGTCGCTCGGCGGCGCGGCGCTCGAGGGACGCAATCACTACGACCGCCTCGTGCACTTCCTCTACGGCCTGCTCGTCGCGCCGGCCGCCGTTGAACTGTTCGCGCACTACGGCCGCTACGCACGACCCTGGCATTTCCTGTTTCCGTGGCTGTTCATGGCGGGCCACGCGACGCTCTACGAGCTGATCGAATTCGCGGCCGCCACGATTTTCGGCGGCGACCTCGGCCAGGCCTACCTCGGGACCCAGGGCGACATCTGGGACGGACAGAAGGACATGGCGCTCGCGCTCGCCGGCACGACGATCATGCTTGCGTGCCTGGGTGCCGCCGGCAGGCTGCCGCTGCGCCGCTAGCGGGCCGGCCGCAGCGCTGGCGCCGGCGCTCGGCGGCGACGGCGCGGCGCCAGAAATCGCGCTCGTCATCCGATACGATGGGGAGCGACAGGTGCCCGCGAGCTTCCTGCCCGTCTTCCGCCCTGCGCAGCGGCGTCGCGTGTCCCTCGTCCATGCCGGTTAAGATGCGGCGAGCGGAGAAATGGTTGCAGACTCCTCTCATTGCGACGCGGACCCTCGCGGAGCGGCTGTCCGAGCCGGGTTGGTTCGTGGCCGATTGCCGTTTCGAGCTCGACAGACCGAATGCCGGCCGCGAGGCCTGGATCGCCGGCCATATCCCCGGTGCCGTCCACGTCGACCTCGAACGCGATCTCGCTGCGCCGGTGACGAGCGCCACCGGGCGACATCCGCTGCCTGCGCCTGACGGGTTCGCGGCGACGCTCTCCCGTCTCGGCATCGGCAACGAGACGAAGGTCGTCTGTTACGACGCCGGTCCCGGTGCGTACGCCGCGCGGCTCTGGTGGATGCTGCGCTGGGTCGGCCACGACGCGGTCGCCGTGCTCGACGGCGGCTTTGCGGCCTGGGTTGCCGAGGGCCGGCCAGTGGAGACGTCGCAACCGACACGCGCAGCGGCCCGCTTCCTGGCGCGGCCACGGCCGGAACGGGTGGTGGACGCCACCATGGTGGCCAGCGCCCTGCGTCGCGGCGAGACACTGGTCGACGTGCGCGGCGCCGAACGCTTCGCGGGCAAGGTCGAGCCCCTCGATGCGGTCGCCGGCCACGTGCCGGGCGCCGTCAACCTCCCCTTCCTGGAAAATCTCGATGCCGCGGGTCGATTCCGCGCGCCCGCGGAGCTTGCGGCGCTGTGGCACTCGCGCACCGGCGCAGGACCGGGGCGCGCGCCGATCTGCATGTGCGGCTCGGGAGTGACCGCCTGCCAGGGGCTCCTGGCGCTCGAGACGGCCGGCATCACGGGAGGCCGACTGTACGCCGGCTCCTGGAGCGAGTGGATCCGCGACCCCACGCGGCCAGTTGCGTGCGCGACGTGATCTGTTATCGTCCGCGCCCTCTGGATTCGCACGGGACCGGCAATTGGATAGCCTGACGCGCGGCGCCGTTACCCCACGCTCGGCCTGGAGCATCGACGATTCCGCGGAGCTCTACGCGATCGGCGCCTGGGGCACCGGCTACTTCGGCATCAACGCCGCCGGCCACGTCGTCTGCCGTCCGGATCGCAACGGCGAACGCGAGATCGACCTCTACGAGGTCGTGCGCGAACTCGAGGCACGCGACCTCACCGCGCCGGTGGTGCTGCGCTTTTCCGACATCCTCCGCGACCGCCTGCGCTGGCTGCACGACGCCTTCGCCGCGGCGATCGCCGAGAACGACTACAAGAACCGCTACGCCGCTGTGTTCCCGATCAAGGTCAACCAGCAGCGCCTGGTCGTCGAGGAGGTCTATCGCGGCAGCGCCGATCTCGGCTTCGGGCTCGAGTGCGGCAGCAAGCCGGAGCTGCTCGCCGTCATGGCGATGACCGGCGACGCGCCGGAACGGCTGATCATCTGCAACGGCTTCAAGGACGACAGCTACATCGAGGCGGTGATACTCGCGACCAAGCTCGGCCGCTCGATCATCCCGGTGATCGAGAACTTCTCCGAGCTCGGCTACATCCTCAAGCACGCCGAGAAGTACCAGGTGCGCCCGAAAATCGGCGTGCGCGTCAAGCTCGCCGCAGAGGGCACAGGCCGCTGGCGCGAGTCCGCTGGCGACCGCTCCAAGTTCGGCCTGTTCACGACCGAGATCCTCGAGCTGGTCGAAGTCCTGCGCGCGCACGGCATGCTGGACTGCCTGAAACTGGTCCACTGCCACCCCGGGTCGCAGCTGCACGACATCCGCCGCGTCAAGGACGCGGTCAACGAGCTGGCGCAGGTCTACGCCGAGATTGCGCGCCTCGGCGCCGGCCTCGAGTACATCGACGTCGGCGGCGGGCTCGGCATCGACTACGACGGCACCCGCACCAACTTCGAGTCCTCGACCAACTACTCGCTGCGCGAGTACGCGAACGACGTCGTCTACCGCATCGCCAGCGTCTGCAACGCGCGCGGGCTCGCCCACCCGATGATCATCAGCGAGTCGGGCCGGGCGATCACCGCACACCACAGCGTGCTGGTGTTCAACTCGCTCGGCGCCGCGCGACTCGACCGCTTCAGTGTGCCAGACCGCCCTGGTAACGGCGGTCTTCCGTCTCCAGTCGCAGACCTGTACGACGCCTGGCAGACCGTCAGCGAGCGGCGCCTGGTCGAGTGCTGGCACGACGCGCAGCAGGCGCGCGAGCAGGCGCAGCAGATGTTCAGCCTCGGCTACCTCACGATCGAGATGAGGAGCCTCGCCGAGCGGCTCTACTGGGCCACCTGCGCGAAGGTGCGGGACGCCACCCGCAAGCTCGACCGCATCCCGGAGGAGCTGGAGGACCTCGAGATCGTCCTCTCCGACATCTATTTCTGCAACATGTCGGTCTTCCAGTCCCTGCCAGACAGCTGGGCGATCGACCAGCTGTTCCCGATCATGCCGCTGCACCGGCTCGATGAGCGGCCGGCGCGCAGCGCGGTGCTCGCGGACATCACCTGCGACTCCGACGGCAAGATCGACCGCTTCGTGTCGCAGCGTGAAACCAAGCGCGCGCTCGAGGTGCACGAACTGGTGCCGGGCGAGGAGTACTACCTCGGCGCGTTCCTGGTCGGCGCGTACCAGGAGACGCTCGGCGACCTGCACAACCTGTTTGGCGACACGCACGTCGTGCACATCCGCCTCGACGAGGCGCACGGCTGGTGGATCGAGGAGATCGTCAAGGGCGACACCGCGGGCGCGGTCCTGCGCTACATGCAATACGACCCGGGCGAGCTCTATCCGCGCTTCGCGCGCGACTGCGAACGGGCCATGCGCGCGGGCAGCCTCTCGGTGGCCGAAGGCCAGGCGCTCAAGCGCTTCTACGAGTCCGAGCTCGCCGGATACACTTACCTGGAGCCGGATGGCGCCAGTTGAATACGCAAGCAAGGAGCAATGGAATGAGCAAGACGCATCGCATCGCCCGGACCGGCATCGCCGCGTTCGCCTGCCTCGCCGCCTTCGCCGCGGCGGCCTCGAACCCGCCCGCGACGGACGCGGCGACCCTCGCCACCCTCGACAGGGTGCTTGCAGGCGACCACCGCAGCGCTGAAAACCGCGCGCGTGACGCCTACCGCCACCCCAGGGCAACCCTGGAATTCTTCGGCCTGCGCCAGGACATGGCCGTCATGGAAGTCTCCCCCGGCGGCGGCGGCTGGTATACGGAAATCCTCGCGCCCACGCTGCGCGACAAGGGCCGGTACATCGCCGCGAGCTGGGACCCGGATTCGACCAGCGATTACGTCAAGAAAAACTCGAAGAAGTTCGCCGACAAGCTCGCGGCGCGGCCCGAGCTCTTTGACCGCGTGAAGGTCACCGCGCTGCAGGCGCCCAACGCCCTGAAGCCGGTGCCGGACGGCAGCGTGGACATGGTCCTCACGTTCCGCAACATCCATGGCTGGATGGGCGACGGTGCGGCCGACGCAATGTTCAAGGCCATGTACGCGGCGCTCAAGCCGGGCGGCATCCTCGGCGTCGTCGAGCACCGCGCCAGGAACGACAAGCCGCAGGACCCGAAGGCGGAATCCGGCTACGTGCGCGAGGACTACGCGATCGCGATGATCGAAAGCGCCGGCTTCAAGCTGATCGGCAAGAGCCAGGTCAACGCCAACCCGAAGGACACGGCGGATCACCCGAACGGCGTGTGGTCGTTGCCGCCGACCCTCGACGGCGGTGATGTGGACCGCGACAAGTTCGTCGCGATCGGCGAGAGCGACCGTTTCACGCTGAAATTCCGCAAGCCGGAGTGAAGCGCACGCTCGCCGGCGCCTGGCTCGCGCTCGCGCTCTCGACGCAGGGCCTGGCCGCCGGACCGGACGAGGCCGTGACGCTGCGCGTCATGACCTTCAACGTCTGGTACGGCGGCGAGCAGGTCAGCCTCGAGCGCATCGGCGCGGCGATCCGGGCGGCCGATCCCGACATCGTCGGGGTCCAGGAAGCCGACCGCAACCTCGCGCGCATCGCCGAGGCGGCCGGCATGCCGTACGTCGACACGCGCCGCCGCCTGCTGTCGCGCTGGCCCATTTTCGATTCGGGCTCGGGCATCCGCACCGCGACCGGCGCTTCGCCCTACTCGACCACTGCCCTCGACCAGGACGCACTGCATGCCTGGGTGATGGTGCGGCCGGGCAAGGTGGTGGCTGTTTCAAATGTCCATCTTTCCAGCGGGTCCGACGAAGCCGCGATCCGCCTTGCAGAAGCCGAGCCGCTGGCGGCACTCGGCCGGCTCGGGGTCAACGGCACACCCGTTTTCCTGACTGGCGACTTCAATACGTCCTCGCACCTCGACCCGCCCGGCACGCGCAGACGCGGCCGCACCGACAGCGAACAACCGATTGACCGCGCGGTCACGCGCCTCCTGGCCGACGCCGGCCTGCGGGACAGCTATCGCGAGGCGCATCCGGATCCGGCTGCGAATCCGGGTTGCACCTGGTCACCAGGCGCGCCGCACCCGCTGGTGGATACGGAAGGCAATCGCAGCCGAATCGACTACGTGTTCACGGCAGGGAACAGCGAGACGATCGCGTCCCAGGTGGTCGGCGAAGCCGGCGGCCCGTACACGGACATTCCGATCTTCCCCTGGCCGTCCGACCACCGGGCGGTGGTTTCCACATTCCGGGTCGTTCCGGTCGAAGCGCCGGCGCTCATCGCCGCGACGCCGCGCAGCGTGCAGGCAGGCGCCAGCGTGTCCGTGCGCACCTGGGATCCCGAGGGTCCGGCCTGGACGGCGCTCATCGTGCGCCGTGGCGGCAAGCCGGCGGATGCGTTGACCGGCGTGCGCGACATGCCGCACGACTGGCAGCGCATGATCCCGATCTCGACGATCGGCCTGCCCCCTGGCGATTACGACGCCCTGCTCGTCGGCGAGGACGGCAGCTTGCTAAAGCGCTCCGCGTTCAGCATCGCGACGCCCGGCGCGCGGCCAGAGGTCGAGGCGGTCACGGCGACCGTGAGGCAGGGTGAGAAGGTCGGCGTGCGCTGGCGCCATGCGCCCGGCGACCTGCGCGACTGGATCGGCGTGTACCGTGCGGGCGAGGTGGACATCTCGCGGTACCTCGGCTTCGCGTACACGGAGGCCGCTTTCGCGGGCGAGGCGGAGTTCCAGCCCGGGCCGGGCGGTGAACCCCTGCAGCCTGGTGAATACGAACTGCGCCTGATGCACGACGAGTCCTATGTCGTGCTGGCCAGGGCTCCTTTCACGCTGCTGCCGTGAGCAGCTTCATTATGTGAAGCCTTTCGCGGAACGCCCGGGCAGCGTCCGCTAGCGTGTGGCAGACCGGCGTAATGCCGTGCACGGTAAACCGATGGGCGACAAGGAAAAATCGCAGAAGATCGGCGACTCGATGAAGGAGATGGCCCACTACGCCGAGCAGCAGCGCCTCGGTCGCGGTCGCATCGACTTCGACGAGCTCGGCAACGCCGTCTGGGTGCCGGCAGGCGCCAACGCAGGCGATGAGGTCATGCGTCGCCTGCTCGACGATCCCACGCTCGCGTTCAGCGACGACTATTCCGCCGGCACGGTAAAGCGGATCCAGCAGAACCAGGTGGGCGTGAAAAAGGGCTACGACCCTTACGACAGCGGCCAGCTGGTGAAGAAGCAGTGGAAGAACAGGAAGGACCTGCGCAAGCTTTCCGACTGGATAAAGTCGCGACGTCCCAAGGACGAATGAAGGGTTGACCCTCCGGGCCGGGACGCGCAGTCTCGGCCGCATGAACGCGCTCACGCTCGTCATCGGCAGCCGCAACTACAGCTCGTGGTCGCTCCGGCCCTGGCTGCTGCTGCGTCATCTCGGCATCGAGTTCGAAGAGCGCCAGTTCCACCTCGACACGCCGGAATTCAACGAGGAGATCGCGAAGATCTCCCCGACGCGCCGCGTGCCGGTCCTGATACACGGCGATCTCGTGGTCTGGGAGTCGCTCGCAATCTGCGAATACGTCTCGGAGCTGGCGGACGGGCGAGGATGGCCAGTAAATCCGCGGCTTCGTGCCTTGGCACGCGCCGCCGCAGCCGAAATGCATTCCGGATTCGGCGCGCTGCGCTCGGCCTGCCCGATGAATGCACGCACCATCGGCAGGCAGGTGCCGATGACACAACCGCTCGCGCGGGACCTTGCCCGCATCGACGCGATCTGGTCAGGCTGCCGAAGGGATCATGGAGAGCTCGGGCCCTGGCTGTTCGGCGGTTTCAGCATCGCCGACGCGATGTTCGCACCCGTCGCGCTGCGCGTGCGCAGCTACGGCCTGCCGCTCTCCGGCCTCGCATCGCGCTACTTCGACACGGTGCTCGCCGACGCCCACCTGCGCGACTGGATCGAGGCATCGACCCGGGACGCACGGGTCATTCCACACGAGGAAGTCGGTGCCGGCGCCTGAACGGCGGGAGTCGATGTCCTGGACGAGCGCCCTCGGGCTAGGCGCACGGCTCGAGGCCGCCATCACCGAGGCTGCCGACCAGGTCGACGATCCGGCCGGGAAGCCGCACGACCTGGCCATCGCCTTCGTCTCCGCTGCCTACGGCACGGCGGTCGACCGGCTGCCGCAACTCCTTCGCCCCGCCCTGGGCGACTGCCTGCTGCTCGGCTGCAATGCCAGCGGCCTGATCGGCGGCGGCAGCGAGGAGGAGGAAGAACCTGGTATAGCCCTGCTCTGCGGCCGACTGCCAGATGCCTTGCTCGCCGCGGTCCACCTCGAACAGTCGACGCTGCCGCCGCTATCCGCCTCGCGCGAGAGCTGGTGGCGGCTGCTGGACCTGCAACCGGAGGCCGAGCCGAGCTTCATCCTGATTGCCGATCCCGCGACCATCGACGCCGAGACCTGCGCGCGCGGACTCGATCGCGCATTTCCCGGTTCCACCGTGATCGGCGGCCTCACGGGCGGCATGCCCGGGCCCGGCACCGCGCGGCTGGTGACGGGCGGCGAAGTGCACCGCTCGGGCGCGACGCTGCTCGCGCTCTCGGGCAACGTCATCATCGATTCCGTGCTGGCGCAGGGTTGCCGGCCGGTCGGGGACCCGCTGTTCGTGACCGCGTGCGAAGGCAACCTGATCAGCGAGCTCGACGGACGCCGGCCCAAGGAGATCATCACGGCGCTGTTCTCGACGCTCGACGAGGTGGATCGCGCGCGCTTCGGCGACGCCCTCTGCATCGGCCTCGCGTTGCCGGGCCCGCGCCAGACGGTAGCGGCCGGCGACTTTCTGATCCGCAACGTCCTCGGCCTGGACCCGGACAGCGGCGCGTTGTGGATCGGTGCACGCATCGCGCCGGCCTCGATCGTGCAGTTTCACCTGCGCGACGGCGAATCCGCCTCCGGGGAACTCGAAAGCCGGCTTTCTGCCACGCTCGCAGGCCATGCGCCACCGTCCGCAGCGCTGCTCTTCGCCTGCGCGGGCCGCGGCCGGAACCTGTTTGGCGTCAGCGGCCACGATTCCGGCACACTGAGGCGGATGATCGACATACCGGTCGCGGGCATGTTCAGCGCGGGCGAAATCGCGCCGATCCAGGGCGCGACCTTCGTGCATGGTTACTCGAGCGTGTTCGGGCTCATCCGGCCGAGGGCCGGGAGGTCGTGATGCGCAAAAATGGGACGTTCACCTTTTCCGTAGTTGGGACGTTCACTTTGCGGAAAAGGTGAACGTCCCATTTTTGCTAATCCTCCCGCCACTCCGCCCGGTAGCCGCGCCCCAGCGTGATCAGCTTCTGCAGCAACGCCGGATAGGCGATGCCGTCGTGCCGCGCAGCTTCCGCGAAGTCCTCGGCGCGCTCGAGATTCGGGTTGGCGTTCGCCTCGAGCACCAGCGGCGTGCCGTCGTCGCGCACCCTGAAGTCGATGCGCGCGTAGCCGGTCATGTGCAGCGCCCGGTAGATGCGGCGCGCGAGCCGGTCGAGCCTGTCCGCAAGGCCGGGCGGCAGGTCCTCGGCCTTCCCGCTCGAGATGCCGTGCCGCTTCTGGTACTTCCGGTCCCACTTCGCCTTGCGCGTCGCGATGGCGGCGCGGCCCTGCCTGAGTTCGCCGAAGATGAACTCCCAGGGCGTCAGCGTGCGGATCCGCTCGTTGCCGATCACGCCGACGTAGAGTTCCCGCCCCGCGACGTACTCCTCGACGAGCGCGTCGGACTGCGTGTGCGCGTGGATGAACTCGACGCGCTCTCGCAGCCTCGCGGCGTCCTCGACGATCGAGGCCTGCGAAATGCCGAGCGAGGCGTCGTCGGTCGCCGACTTCACGAACAGCGGGTAACGCAGTGCCTTCGGAATCCTGAGCGCCCCGCCGCGCCGGAACACGGCGAAGTGCGGCGTGGCGATGCGGTGCCAGGCGAGGATCTGCTTCGACAGGACCTTGTCGCGCGAGAGCATCATGCCGCGCGGGTTACATCCGGTATAGGTCTGGCGCAGCAGCTCGAGAAATGCGACCACGTGCTGGTCGTAGGTGACGATGCCGCCGAACTCCTCGAGCAGGTTGAAGCAGACCTGCGGCCGCCAGTCCTGGATCGTCGCCCGCAGCTCGGTCAGGCTGTCGCCAATGCCGATTGGCCGCACGTCGTGGCCCATTTCGCGCAGGCAGCTCGTGACGTCGTACTCGGTCCGGAATTCCGCGGCGTCCTGGTCGCGCACGCCCTCGAGCGTCTCCGGCGGGACCAGCGTCTCGTGGACCAGCACCAGTATGCGCAGCTTCTTCACATCTTCTGCCTCGGGCCGCACTGCCGCATCGAGCGGGCGACTTCCGCCGCGACCAGCTGGTCGATCCGGGGCCGCGCGGCCCGACGGCTGCTCCGCAGCTGCAGGTCGAGGGCCCGGCTGCGCTCCATCATGCGAAACACGACCTCCTGGACGAGATATTCGCTCACGCCGAGCTGCCGCGCGATGCGCCGGCGCAGGCGGGGCAGGTCCTCGCGCATCAGGCGCGCACCGCTGGCGCGACGCCGGCCCGTCCCGCGGGGCTGGAACAGTCGCCGGAGCGCCGCGTCGATGCGCGGCGCGCTGGGACCCTGCCGACGGCGCGCGAGGCGCCCGAAGTGCTGCCCGAGCGTGAGGCGCGACGCGCGCGCCGGCTCGACCACGCGCCGCGAGCGGACCGGAGGTTCGCGGCCACGCAGGCTGCGCATCGTCGCGTCGACGAAGCGCAGCTTGGCGAGCGCGGACGGCCAGGCAGCGTAGCGGCGCCGCCAGTTCGAACCCGGGGTGAGCCAGACCGCGAATGTCTCGGCGAAATCCTCGGCCGGATGGCTCTGCGAGTACCATCCGCCGAGATGCTGCACGTACCTGCGGCTGCCCGGCCGCGGTCGGTAGATTCCGGCATAACGCCGCGAGGAGGGGCCAAATACCGCTCGCCAGCCTGCGCGGCGCCGCAGGCGAAAGGCGCTGTCGATCGCGTGGCCGGCCTCGTGGCGCAGGATGCGCATGAGATCCCGCGCGTTTCCGCCCTCCGCCTCGCCGGCGAATCGGCGCTGCAGCGCCTGCAGCCGCGGGTGTAGCAGGTAGAACGGCACGGCAATTCCTGGCACGCCATCCGGCGAGAACCACTCCAGCGCGACCCAGCAGTGCGGCCGAAGCCGCAGACCGCGGCCCGCGAGTTCGCGGTACAGGCGCCGTATCCCGCGCTCGACCTGCGCGCCGCCGAGTGCGAGGCCGAGGCCCGAGATGCGCCGCGCCAGCAGCCGATCGTCCGCAAGCTTCTCCCAGTCCGGATGTCCGCCCCTCAAGGCCCGGGCTCCCGCTGAATGCGGGCAACCAGCGCATCGGCGAGCGCCTCGATTTCCGCGGCACGCACGAGGCCGTCGCGCAGAGCGGCCGGCAGCGCCGCTGCGCCGTAGTGAGCGCCTGCAAGCTGGCCGGCTATGGCGGCCGCGACCGGCGCGTCGCCGGGTCGCGAGGCCGCGGCGGCCATGCACTGCTCGAGATCGGAGCCTTCCTCGAAGGCGGCAAGCACCGATTCCAGGGCGGTAACCACCGCGTGCTTGCCGCGCCGCAACCGGCGCGGCGCGCGGCCGCGCCAGGTGCCGCCCGCGAGTTCGCGAATGGGCGAGCGCAGCGAGTCCGGGTGCCATGACCCCGGGGCAGGACTGAAGTCGGCTGCGAGCAGCGTGGCCTTGTCGCGGCCTGCGAGCGCGCCGGCGAGCAGCGCGGCGAGAAAGCGCACCGCATCGAGCGTGAGCGGCGCCTGGTGCGTTATGCGCGCGCAGTTCACGGCCGCCTGGATGCCCTCAAGTGGCGTCGCGCTGAACCAGGCGACGGCCGGGCCGATGCGTGCCAAGGGCTCGGCATCGGCAAGTGCGGGGTCGTGCGACCCGGCGTAGGGGTTGCCGCTCCATCGCGCCGCGGCGAGCGCGCGGCTGGTCGCGGCGCTGATGCCGACGCAGCTGCCGGTGCTCGACCAGAGTCCGTTGCGCTGCCAGTCGCAGTAGCGCGCGACCTGGTCCGCAGGGTCGAGGCCGTCGCTCGTGACCAGGCTGTCCGCGAGGCACAGCGCCATCGCTGTCTTGTCCGACCAGGCACCGGACGGCAGCCCGAGTGCGGAATGACTCAGCGAATCGCCGGCGGCGAGTCCGAGCAGCATGCCGCGCACCCGGTCGCGCAGGTCGCCGCTCGCGGGCAAGTCGCGCGCCGCCGCGGGAGCCGCGGCAAACACCTGCGGCGCGCCCCAGAGGCGCACGAATTCGACCTGCGCCTCGGTCTCGGGAATGCTGGGCCAGTTGCTGGAACGCGCGTTGCCCCGCCAGGCGCGGTTCAGCCGCTCGAGGGCGGCCTCGCCGTCGCCGTCGCGACTCGCGATCCAGCAGCCGGCGACGAGGTTGGTCCGGCCGATCCCCGCGCGACAATGCAGGTACACGCTCCGTCCCTCGGCGAGTGCGTGATCGAGCGCCGCGAGGATCTCCCGCATCCCGGTCTCCGACTGCGGCACGCCGTGGTCGCGGATCGGCCGGCGCAGGTAGATCGCCGCGTCTCCGCCGGGCACTGCGGCAAGCAGCGGCTCGTAGGAGTCGAGCTCGCCTGGCTCGGTCAGGTCGAGGAAGCAGTCGATGCCGGCGCCGAGCAGCTTGCCGAGCCGCTTGCGCGTCGCCTTGTCGTCGCTCCCCGAGGGGTGCTCGCCGGCGAGCAGGCGTCCCGGCTCGATCCAGTGACTGTTCGGCAGCGGGTTCCGCGCCACTACGCGTTCTCGTCCGGCGACCTGCGCTCGAGCGCGGAAAAATCGAACGCGCCCGGATCGGCGAGGTGCGAGGGCTCGACGTTGCAGAGCGCGGTGAAGATCGAGTCGACGCGGCCGGGGCTTTCGCGGTCCCAGTCCGCAAGCATCCGTGCGATGGCTTCGCGCTGCAGGTTCGGCTGCGAGCCGCACAGCGTGCAGGGAATGATCGGGAAGCCGCGCGCGCGGGCGTAGCGCGCGATCTCGCGCTCGGGCACGTAACAGAGCGGGCGGATCACGACGTTCGCGCCGTCGTCGGAAAGCAGCTTGGGCGGCATCGCCTTCAGGCGGCCGCCATGGAACAGGTTCAGGAACAGCGTCTCGACGATGTCGTCGCGGTGGTGGCCGAGCGCGATGCGCGTGAAACCCTGCTCACGGGCGAAGCGGTAGAGCGCCCCCCGCCGCAGCCGGCTGCACAGCCCGCACTGCGTGCGCCCCTCGGGGATCACGCGCCGGACGACCGAATAAGTGTCCTGCTCGATGATCCGGAAGGGCACGCCGAGCGATTCGAGGTAATCGGGCAGCACGCGCTCCGGGAAACCGGGCTGCTTCTGGTCGAGGTTCACGGCGAAGAGTTCGAATTGCACCGGCGCGGCACGCTGCAGCGAGAGCAGCATGTCGAGCAGCGTGTACGAATCCTTGCCGCCGGACAGGCAGACCATCACGCGGTCGCCCTCCCCGATCATGCCGAAGTCCGCGATCGCCTTGCCGACCAGGCCGCGGATGCGGGCCGCGAGGCGGCGGAAGTTCGCGGATGTCTCGCTGCGCGCGGGAATCATGCCGGCATTTTAGGGCAGCTCTGCGCAGGGGGCGTGGAGCGCGTTGCGCGCGCGCCGCGCGGCCACAAGGCGCGACCGACGAAGTGTGTTGAATACCCACGAGAAGGGAGCAACGCCGTGGCCACGCGGCCGGCGCGCAACCCTCCGGGGCCGGGCGGATTTGCGATCGGGCGGCGTCACTCGTCGCTCATGTATCGCGATACACATCGCTCCTCGTTCCTTGCCCGATCGCAAATCCGCCACGGCCGCGCCCACGCCCCCTGCGCAGAGCTGCCCTAAGATTCCGCGAGGTACTTGCGCTCCAGGTAGCGCAGGAACGGCGCGGCACTGAGCGGCCGGCCCGTCGCGTGCTGAACCAGCTGCGGCACGCCGAGGCTCGCGCCCATCGCGTGCACGCGCTCGCGCAGCCACGCAAGCAGGCTCCCGAACTGCCCGGCCGCGATCTCGTCCTCGATGCCCGGGTGCTGCTCGCGGATCGTCTCCCACAACTGGCCGGCGATGACCGCGCCGACGCCATACGAAGGGAAGTGCCCGAACGAGCCGATCGCCCAGTGGATATCCTGCAGGCAGCCCTCCACGTCGCTGGCGGGCACCAGCCCGAGCCGGTCGGCGGACAGGGCGTTCCAGGCGTCGCGCAGATCCTTGACCGCGAGCTCGCCGGACAGCAGCCGCCGCTCGAGTTCGTAGCGCATCCAGATGTGGGTCTGGTAAGTGAGTTCGTCGGCGTCGTTCCGGCTCGGGCCGCGCGCGACGCGGTTCAGGTGGCGGTAGAGATTTTCCTCGCTCCACTCGGGGCCCGCCGCGCCGTAATGCTTCTCGAGCAGCGGCCGCAGGAAGGTCACGAAGGCACGGCTCCGGCCGACCATCATTTCGAGCAGCAGCGACTGGCTCTCCTCGATGGCCATGCCGCGGTCCTGGCCGACCGGCTGGTCGACCCATGCCGCGGGGAGGCCGAGGTCGTACAGCGCCTGGCCCGTTTCGTGCAGCGCGCCGAGCAGGCCGCGGAACGCGTCCCGCTGCACGAAACGCGTGGTGACCCGGATGTCGCCCGGAACTCCCTCGGTGAACGGGTGGTCGCTCTCGTCGAAGCGGCCGCGGTCGAACGGGAATCCGAGCGCCTTCATGACGTCGGTGCACAGTCCCCGCTGCCGGCTCGGCGAGAAGCGGCCCTCGACCGGCAGTGCGGGTGCAGCGGCCTGGATCCCGATCGCCTCGGTCACCAGGCCCGGCAGCCGCTGCGCGAGCGGCGTGAAGATCGACTCGATGTCGCGCGCCAGCAGGCCCGGCGTGAACTCGTCGGCGAGTGCGTCCCAGGGTTCGAGCGAGAAGCGCTGGCCGAGCAGTTCCGCCTTGCTGCGCACCAGCTTGACGGTTTCCTCGAGCTGCGGCGCGAGTACGTTGAAGTCGTTGGCCTCGCGCGCCTCTCGCCAGCGCGCCTCGGCGCGGGCGAAGGCCTTGGCCATGCGCGAGATAAGCGACTGCGGCGTCGCGATCGCGTGGTCGTGGAGCCGGCGCATCTCGCGCAGGTTCGCCGCCTGCCAGCCGGCGAGCGACCGGGCGCCCGCGTCAGCCCGGTCGAGCAGCCGCGAGACGCGCGGCGAGATGAGGAGCGTGTGGGTCTCGATCTCGAGCGCCGCGAGCTGGTCGCCGCGCACGTCCGCGCTCGCCCTC
>Ga0209254_10000463_pt1 | contig 32711 bp, 29 predicted proteins | sample FrelakmetDIP11DI_FD_187148 | JGI IMG/M metagenome (GOLD analysis project Ga0209254, IMG submission 187148) | Freshwater lake sediment microbial communities from the University of Notre Dame, USA, for methane emissions studies - DIP11 DI (SPAdes)... | ecosystem: Environmental > Aquatic >... | reverse complement strand
GCGAAGCCGGAAGCCGGATCCGCGCCCGAGGAGCCTGCCCTGAGCGAGCGGCGCCCCTTCGACTCGGAGCCCTGGCGGGCTCCTCGCTCAGGGCAGGCTCCAGCGCCGCGAGCCGAAGGGTCCCCGTTCCCGAGCCAACCAACCCATTCCGGCAATGGTCGGCTTCGAGCTGTGCTTCAATGGCGCCGTGCGCACGGTCAGCGAGCTCATCGAGGCGGGCGCGCGGCGGCTGCCGCGCCGCGACGGGCTGCTCGACCCGCGGCGCGAGGCGCGCTGGTTGCTGGCCCGCGCCGCCGGGGTGACCGAGGGCTGGCTGCTCCTCAACAACGACGCCGTGCTGCCGGAGGAGGTTGCCGTCCGCTACGACGACTGGCTCGCGCGGCGAACCGCTGGCGAGCCGGCGCACCACCTCACCGGCAGCTGCAGCTTCTGGGGGCGCGACTTCGAGGTCTCGCCCGCGGTGCTGGTGCCGCGACCGGAGACCGAGCTCGTCGTGGCGGCCGCCCTCGAGCTGCCGCTGCCCGAGGCGGCGCGAGTGCTCGATGTCGGCACCGGCTCCGGCTGCCTTGCGGTGACCCTGGCCGCCGAGCGGCCGCGCCTCGAGGTGGATGGCGTGGACCGATCGCTGGCCGCGCTCGCGATCGCGCGCCGCAACGTACGGCAGCATGGGACGGGGGTCCGCCTGGCCTGCGCCGACCTGGGGTCGTGCCTCCCGGGCGGCTACGAGCTGGTCGTCGCCAACCTCCCCTACATCCCGAGCGAGCGCCTCGGCGCGCTGCCGCTCGAGGTCCTTCGCGACCCGGCGCTGGCCCTGGACGGCGGCGGCGACGGGCTCGACCTCATCCGCGCCCTGCTCGGCGACCTGCCGCGGCTGCTTTCGCCCACTGGCAGCGCGGTGCTCGAGCTCGGGGAGGACCAGGCCGACGCCGTGGCCATGCTCGCCGGCTCGCTCGGGCTCGCGGTCGTGCGGCGGGTGCGGGACCTCTCCGGCTGCGAGCGGGTGGTCGTGTTCCAATGCTCGGCGTGAGCGGTTTCGGGCACGGAGACCCTTCGGCTCGCGGCGCTGGAGCCTGCCCTGAGCGAGGAGCCCGCCAGGGCTCCGAGTCGAAGGGGCGCCGCTCGCTCAGGGCAGGCTCGTCGGGCGCGGATCCGGCTTCCGGCTTCGCTTTCCGGCTCCGTCCTGCGGACTGCGCCGTGACGAGTCAGCTTCGCCGTGACAGGTCGCCTTTCGGCTTGCGGCTTCGCCCAGTGGGCTCCGCCGTCACTCCGTCGTGACCAGAGCGGGCGCGCGGAGGCTAGATCCTAGCCCCCAGATCCTAGATCCTGGGTGGGCTGGGGCGGGGGATCAATCAGGTGCGCCGGTCTCGACCTCGCCGGCCGGGACGATGAAGGTGCCGGCCTTGCGCTCGAGGGCCTGCTTGAGGTGCTCGGCATCGGTGATCAGCACCTCTTTGCCGGTGCCCTCCACGAACTGGATGGCGGCGCGCACCTTCGGACCCATCGAGCCCGGCGGGAACTGGTTGGCCTCGAGCATCTCGCGCGCCCGGGCGACCGGCAGGGTGCGCAGCCAGCGCTGCTGGGGCCGGCCGTAGTTTTCGGCCACCATCGGGACGTTGGTCAGCACGATGAAGAGGTCGGCTTCGAGGTCGCGGGCGAGGATCGACGCCACGTAGTCCTTATCGATCACCGCCTCGACGCCCCGGAAGTAGCCGCCGACGTCCTTGTAGACCGGGATGCCGCCGCCGCCGCCGGCGATCAGCACCGCGCCGCCGGTAATCAAGTGGCGGAGCAGGTGACTGCCGAGAATCCGGCGCGGCATCGGCGACGCCACCACCTTGCGCCAGCCGCGGCCGATCTCCTCGACCATCTGCCAGCCCTGCTCCTGCATCAGCAGGTTGGCGCGATACGAGGTGAAGAAGGGGCCGACCGGCTTGGTCGGGTTGTCGAAGGCCGGGTCGTCGCGGTCGACCACGACCTCGGTGAGCACCGCTGCGATCTCCTTCTCGATCTGCTCCTCGTTGAAGCGGTTGCGCAGCTGGTTGGCGAGCATGAAGCCCATCGAGCCCTGGGTCTGGGCGACCGCGACGTCGAGCGATTGCGGCGGGATCTTGGTGATCGCCTCCTCGACCTGGATCATGATGTTGCCGACCTGGGGGCCGTTGCCATGGACGATCGCGAGCTCGTAGCCACGGTGGATGATCTCGTACAGCCAGCGGCTGGCCTTCCAGGCGAGCGTGAACTGCTCCTCCTGGGTGCCGTGATCGGTCGGGCGGAGCAGGGCGTTGCCGCCGAACGCGATCACCGCCACCGGCTTGCCCGGGCTGCCGTCGGCCTCGATCATGACCACCTCCGTGCCGCGCGGGCGGCGAGACTGGCATTGTCCGGCCGGGCGGCGCGAGTGTCAACCAAAGACGACGGGGGCAGGCGCCGCCGACCGTGGTGGGGCGTCGGCGGCGCTTTGCACTGGCCGCGGGCGCACGTACCATGCCGTCATGCGCCACGTCGTCTTCGGCACCGCCGGCCACATCGACCACGGCAAGACCACGCTCATCAAGGCCCTCACCGGCACCGACTGTGACCGGCTCCCGGAGGAGCGCGAGCGGGGGATCACCATCGACCTCGGCTTCGCGCAGCTCACCGATGGCGACCTCCAGCTCCACTTCGTCGACGTGCCCGGCCACGAGCGGCTGGTCCACACCATGATCGCCGGGGCGGCCGGGATCGACCGGGCGCTGCTGGTCGTGGCGGCGGACGAGGGCGTGATGCCGCAGACCCGCGAGCACCTCGAGATCATTCGCCTGATGGGGGTCGCCGGGATCGTGGTGGCGGTCACCAAGGCCGACGCGGTCGACGACGAGCTGCGCCAGCTGGTGGTCGAGGAGGTGCGCGAGGAGCTTGCCGACAGCCCCTACGCCTCGAGCCCCATCCTCACGGTGTCGGCGACCAACCTCGACGGCCTGCCGGAGCTGCGTCGCCGACTGCTCGACGAGGCGGTGTCGGCGATGCCCCACCCGATCGAGGGCCGGCCATTCCGGGAGGTGGTGGACCGGGTGTTCGCCATGGCCGGTGCCGGCACGGTGGTGACTGGCACCTCGCTGTGGGGCTCGGTGGCGGTCGGCGACGAGATCGCGGTCTACCCGCGCGGCGACGTCGCTCGCATCCGGCGCCTGCACGTGCACGGTGCCGAGCGCCAACGGGTCGAGGCGGGCGAGCGGGTGGCGGTCAACCTGGTCGGGGTCGACCGCGACACCCTCGACCGTGGCGATCAGCTGATCACGCCGGGGCCGTGGCGGACAACCGCCCTGGCGACCGTGCGGCTCGAGCTGCTGCCGTCGGCGCCGCAGCCGCTGGACGAGGGCGACGAGGTCGAGGTCCACGCCCTGGCCCGCCGGGTGCCGGCCAGGGTCGAGCGGCTCGGCACGCGGCCGCTGCCGCCGGGGCAGACCGCGACCGCCCAGCTCAAGCTGCGCGAGCCGCTGCTGCTCTTCCCGGGAGACCGGCTGGTGCTGCGCCGGCCGTCCCCGGTCAACACCTTCGCCGGCGGGCTCGTGCTCGATGCCCAGCTGCCGCGCTGGCGCCGCCGGGAGAGCGGCGGCCTCAACGGCCTGCCGGGTGTCCAGCGGCCGGCCTGGCCAGAGCTGCTGATGAGCTGGGTCGAGCGCGCTGGCCTGGCGGCGCCGTCGGCGGACGAGCTGGCGGGCCGGCTGGGGGTGCTCGGCGAGGCGGTGCAGGCACCACTCGGCCGGCTGCTCGCGGCCGGCTCGATCACGGCCCTGCCGACCCGCCCGCCGCGCGTCGTGGCCACGGCCGGCCTTGAGCAGCTGACCGCGGCGGCGCGTCGCGAGCTCGAGCGGCGCCTTGCCTCCGAGCTGGTGTCGGCCGGCATCCCGGCGCGCGATTTCGCGGCCGCCCTGCTGCCGCGGGCGGCGCAGCCGCTGGCCGACCAGTACCTCGAAGAGCTGCGCCGGCGGGGCGTGCTCGATCTTGCCGAGGGACGCGTGGTCCCGCCCGGCGAGAAGGCGCACATGACCGAGCGCGGCGCCGAGCTGACGCGAGCCGTGGAGGCGGCCTACCGCGAGGCGGGGCTGGCGCCGCCGTCGCCCGGGGAGGTCGCGGAGCGACTGGCGGCCAACCCGGCTGCGGTCGAGGGCGTCTGTCGCTTCCTGGTCCAGCGTGGGCAGCTGGTGCGACTGGAGGGCAAGCTGCTGGTGCACGCCGCGGCCCTCGATGAGATCGCCCGCCAGCTGCGTTCACACCCCAAGGACACGCTGACCGTCGGCGAGTTCAAGGACCAGTTCGGCCTGACCCGGAAGCTCGCGATCCCGGTGCTCGAGTGGCTCGACTCGCAGCGGGTGACCGTCCGGCAGGGCGAGGTCCGGAAGATCGTGCGGCGCGAGCGCTGACCGGTCGTGACACTCCTTCACCGCCCGTTCCCGTTTCCCTTCCCGCTCCCGTTTCCGACCTCCGCGCCTCCACATGGGACCACCCCGGCTCTTCGGTCGGCCGAGGCACCTGCGAGGACGAAACCCGCCTCGGGAACGGGTACGGGGACGGGAACGGGTACGGATGGACGACCGGTGCGCCGTGCTCAGTCGTTGGCGACGTCGCCCTCGGCGAGCGGGTCGTAGCTGCGGTCGGACAGCGTCCTGGCGGAGGTCGTCTCCAGGCCGGACAGCGACACCAGGACCCGGCCGCTGTAGAGGACCCAGGCGTCGACCGGAGCGCCGCCTCGGCGCGCGGGCTCCAGCTGCCAGGTGGCGAGGTAGGCCGACAGCCACTGCGAGAGGCCCGACGGCAGCTCAAGGATCACGAAGCGGTCGCAGCGGCCGGCGCTGGTGACGTGCACCAGGGCCCTGACTGCGGTCTCGGCGTCGCCGCCCGGCGCCGTCAGCTTGACCCGGCGCGGCGCCGCCAGCGTCGTCAGGTCAGGGGCCGGGGTCGCGGGCAGCCGCAGCAGGTTGCCGGGTGGACTCATTCGCTCCGGGGGGTGGGGCGTGGGCGGCCGCGTCGGGTCGGGGAGCTCGAGCTGCGGGGCAGCCGGCGCGCTCTCCTTGACCCTACCCGTCATCGCCACCTCGAGGACCACCCACGACGGCGCGGCGGTCGCGCCGGCGCGCGCCGGCTCGAAGCGGCTGCTCGCGAGCTCCTCGGCCAGCCTCGCGGTGAGACCGGGGAAGGGAAGCTCGAGCGGCACGCCCCCCAGGCACTCGCCCCTGGCGTCGACGTAGACCGCCACCACCGCCGCACCGGAGACGTCGACCTTGCGCGGCGCTGCCGAGGCGAGAAGTCGGGGCGGCTCATCGATCGGCTGCGCGAATGGGTTGACGGCCGCGACCTCGACGAGCGGGACCGCGAGCGGGACGTCCAGCTGCAGCCGCTGCTGCCACGCCCGGGTGGCCGTATGCTGGGCGGCGGCGCTCGGCGACACCAGCAACACCACCCCGAGCAGGGCGGACGCAGCTCTCATGCCGGCATGCTATCACGTACACTCGACACGCCGAGGCGTGCCGATCAGCCGTCTAATTTGCCCGACCGGCGGGCAGCGCCCGCCGGAACCTGGCGCGGGGAGGAGCCGTTGACGAGCCCGCGCCGGAGGATGTGCGTCCCGGTGGCGGTGGTGGTGTCCGCGCACGGATTCGGGCACGCGGCGCGCGCCTGCGCCGTCATCGAGGCGCTGGCGGAGCGCCGCCCGGACCTGCACTTCGAGATCATCACCACGGTGCCGCGGTGGTTCTTCGCCGAGTCGCTGACCGCGTCGTTTTCCCTGCACCGGTTCACCACCGATGTCGGTCTGGCGCAGCGCACGCCGCTCGAGGAGGACCTCACCGCCACCGCCGATCGGCTGGACCGGTTGCTGGCCGGGGGCGGCCGCCTGGAGCGCCTGGCGGAGCGGATCGGGAGGCTGCGTTGCCGGGCGGTGCTCGCCGACATCGCGCCGCTCGGGATTGCCGCGGCTCGGCGGCTCGGAATCCCCGCGGTGCTGGTCGAGAACTTCACCTGGGACTGGATCTACGACGGCTACGGCGGACGCGAGCCGCGCCTCGCTCGGCATGGCGCGGCGTTGGAAGCCCTGTCGGCGACGGCCGACCTCCACATCCAGACCGAGCCGGCGTGCCGGCCGGTGGGATCGGCACTGGCGGTGCCGCCGGTGGCCCGGCGGCGGCGTGCCGCACCGACGGCGGTGCGGCGCAGCCTGGGGATCCCCGACCAGGCGCGGCTGGTCGTGCTGACCATGGGCGGCGTCGGGTGGACCTACCGCGGGCTCGCGTCCGCCGAGCGGCACCGGCGAGCCTGGTTTGCCGTCCCCGGCGGCGCCCAGCGCATGAGGCGACGGGGCCGCGTGGTGCTGCTGCCGTTCCACTCGGAGCTCTACCATCCGGACCTCGTGCAGGCCGCCGACGTCGTGGTCGGCAAGCTCGGCTACAGCACGGTGGCGGAGACCTACCAGGCGCGGTCGGCGATGGCCTTCGTCGGTCGCCCACGTTTTCGGGAGTCGGCCGTCTTAGCCGAGTTCCTGCGCCGGACGGCGCCGTCGGTCGAGATCACCGAGGCCGCCTTCAACGACGGCAGCTGGCTCGACGCGGTCGACACTCTGCTCGATGCGCCGCGGCCCGGCGAGCCGCGCGTCAACGGCGCCGCGGCAGCCGCGGCGGCGATTCTCGACCGCTTCGGCGGAGTCCTTCGTTAAGGTCCGGGCCCACTTCCTCCCGTCCGTGGGCTTCTTGGAAGGCTGGCCCCCGCCCACCAAACTTCACCTTGGCACGAGCTTCACAGGCTCGACGACGATCCCCTCCTTCTTATCCAGGGGATCTGACACCACGCCCGTGGACTCGACTCGCCATCGTGTGGCGGAAGAGGTGGCACGAGCCGCGTTTGCCGATGTCCGCCTCGTCGACGTAGCAGTGCACTATCAGCGACATCCGCTCCGACGACATGGCCGACATAACGTGCCAGGTACGGTGGTTGATGTTATGATGATTGCACGCGCCGTCCAGGGAGGCATCGAGTGGGACGAAGCCCCAGGCTCTTGATCGAGGGTGGGATCTACCACGTCTACAACCGGGTGTCGCGCGGCGAACACGCCTTCCGCGACGAGGCCGAGGCGGAGCGGCTGCTGAAGCGCCTCGTCGAGACCAAACGCCGCGACGGCTTCCAGGTCCTCGCCTGGTGTCTGATGTCCAACCACTACCACCTCGCGCTGCGCATGGGTGAGGTCCCCCTGTCACGATCGATGCGAACCCTGAATCAGCGTTATGCGCAGAGCTTCAACGGGCGACACCGGGTGGCCGGCCCGTTCTGGCAAGGCCGCTACCGTTCGAAGCTGGTGGAGGACGGAGCGTATCTGCAGCAGCTGATCCTGTACATCCACCGCAACCCGGTAACGGCTGGCGTGGTGAAGGACCCTGCGGACTACCGATGGAGCGGGCACGGCGAGGTGCTTCGGGGCGGGCGCGGCCGTGGGCTGGTCGACGTGGACGAGACCCTGGCGACGTTCGAGCCGACGAGGCGGGCGGCGCGGGCGCATTACCGGCGCGCGATCGCGGCAGCCGAGGGGGAGGAGTGGCTGGGCGAGGGCCCCGGGCGCTTGCCGTGGTGGCGGCTGGGCCGGCCGTCGAGGAAGGACGAGGACGAGCTCGATCTCGACAGGGAGCGACCGCTCATCGGGATGGACGGGCGGAGAACGGCGGTCCCGCGGCCAGGAGTCAAGCTCGAGGAGCTGCTGCGGTGCGGGGCGAGGCGTCTGGGATTGACGCTCGCCGATCTTCGGAGCAGTCAGCGGTCGCCGGCGGTGGTGGAGGCGCGGGAGGTGGTGGCGTGGGTGGCGGTGGTGCTCTACGGATTTCAGGTGAAGGAGGTGGCGCGGGGGCTCGAGAAGTACGTCGAGACGGCGAGTCGGCTGGTGAGTCGAGCGGCGACGAGGAGGGTGGAGGACGAGGAGTTCGGAGCGATGGTGAGGGCCGTCGACGCAGCCATTACCGACCAGCACGGCGAGGGGTGAGAGGAACCATGCCGGTGACGAGCGAGCAGAACATCAACCACCGTACCTGGCACGTATGTTGAGGGGGGCGTGTGCTGAGTGACTGGCTGCTGACGCCCGGGGGAGTCGTTCGGTCCGTAGCCGGACTACTTGTACGCGAGTGATCGGCTCGCGTTGCAGCTCGATTGGAGCGAGGGGGGGTCTCCCGTCCGTGAGTACATCGCCGTCGATCACCTGAACAGCACGAGAGCGATCGTGGACGACAACGGGGACCTCGAAGAGGTCGACTACCTCCCCTTCGGCGGGTTCCGGACCGGTGGACCGCAGCCCGATACGACTCACCTTTTCACGGGCCACGAGCGGGACACGGCTGACCTCGCCTCCAACTTCGACTACATGCATTCCCAGTGACTCACATGGGAAGATCCTCAGCAATGGAGACTATGTCGATTCACAATCCGGCCAGGTCATCGACAACATCTTGGGTTTCGTGGAATGAGGCTGTCGCCATGATCGAAAACGAGGGGACGAGAAACGACGCAGCAAAGGTCGGGGTTCCGTTTGGGGTTCGAGGACGCACGCTCGTGCCTCAATTCGTTACTACTCTCCTTGGCATCCCTGCAACTCGACAATTCTCCAAGGGCGATGCATACAATTCGCGTTCAGGCCCGATGGCGCGGCCTTTTGGTCTTTGGGCAATCGACTCCGATTCGCTTCCTGACTCCGACAGCATCGAGGAACATGAAGCATACATCCTGCAGCAGTTGGAACCACGCCGACAGCAGATCCGCAATCTCCGAGATGATGAGACATTGAGGGTCTTCGTCGCTATTTGGTGGGAGCCCGAAGGCGGTCAGGGGGGATTCACTAGAGACGCGGCGACGATCATTCGACTGGCTAGTCTTGCTAACGAGGTCGACTTCTATTTTGCTTGAAAGGCACGCACTCGAACACGCACCTGCACGGGGGCATCCAGCTTCCGGTCGCGGGCGCGGAAGCGGATCCGGCTTCGTCCTGCGGCTTCCGGCTTTGTGCTCCGCACTTCGCCGTGACAAGTCGCCGTGACACGAGCGGGCGGTGGACACGAAGCCCACCATGGAGCCCAGGTGACCTGCGGCACTCGTCACATCCTCCTAAGTGCTGCTCCCTTCCGGGCCTGACACGGTTCGAAGGCTGACGATGCACAGGACCCGGGCTCCAGGGTGGGCTCCGGGAGGTCCCGTTGCGGGCGGCTGATGGCGGAGAGGGCGGGATTCGAACCCGCGGTGGAGTTGCCCCCACACACGCTTTCCAAGCGTGCTCCTTCGGCCTCTCGGACACCTCTCCACAGTCGGCCGCGTTGCAGTCAAAGAGCTGGCGGAGAGGAAGGGATTCGAACCCTTGGACCTCGCAAAAGGTCAGCGGTTTTCGAGACCGCCCCGATCGACCACTCCGGCACCTCTCCGTGAGGGCCCCATATTCTACGATGAAGCGCGGCTTCTGGCAAAGAACGAGCGGAGCAGGCGATGGCTGTCCTCGGCGAGCAAACCGCCGCGGTGGGCCAGCGGCGGTCCGAGCCGCGGATCCTGCGCCAGATCGACGACGCTCCCGCAGGCGCCGAGCAGCGGGTCCTCGGCGCCCCAGACCAGGAGGTCGAGCCGGGCCTGCCGGCAGGCGGTGGCACACATCGGGCACGGCTCGAGGGTCACGTACGCGGTCGCCCCGGTCAGCCGCCAGTCGCCGCAGCGTTCGCCGGCCGCCCGCAGCGCGAGCAGCTCGGCGTGTCCGGCCGGGTCGTGCGAGCCCTCGCGGCGATTGCCGGCGCGCGCGATGATCTCTCCATCGCGCACCACCACGCAGCCGACCGGCACCTCGCCGCGCGCGGCGGCGGCGCGCGCCTCCTCGAGGGCGGACTCCATGAACGCGCGGTCGCGCCCGTCATACACCCAGTCCGGGATCATCGTCGGAGAATAGCACCCGCTCATCGAAAAGCCCCCGCGGGTGGCGGGGGCTCGAGTCACGCGCGGGGTCGTGGTGCTACTTGATCTCGATGCGGTCGCCGGTCTCGACCGGCCGCCAGGCCTTGGTGACCTTGGCAGTCGAGTAGCCGTCGTTGACCGTGAGGATGCCGAGCTCGCCAATCACCAGCCGCGGCATGCCCGCGGCCGGGTTGTCGCGGAAGATGGTGGCGAACTGCCCGGGGTAGATCCCCTCGGCGGTGCCGAGATCGATGAACACCGTCCAGTCGGTGCCGATGTCGATCTGGTCGTCCCGGTTGTACACGATGTAGCCGGTCGGCTTGCCGTTGGGCGTGTCGCAGCGGTCCGACGGGTCCGGTGCGAGCACCAGCGGCACCGGCACCGGTCGGAAGGGCAGCAGCACGTCGCCGAGGATCACCGGGTCGCAGGCGTAGTCGATCTCGGCGATCGCGGTGTCCTCCTGGGCGCACAGTACGCGAAGCCGTCCGACCTGGGAGTAGACGATGCCCATCTTGTCGTTCGAGATCGGATGGGTCAGCGGGCGGGCGCGATGGAGGATGAAGAACTGGTCGCCGGCGGCCACGCCCTGGTTGACGCCGCCGTTGATGTACATGATCTCGCCTTCCGAGAACTGGTCCTGCATGCCGATGCGCTCGGACGAGGTGATTGTGAACGGGAACAGATTGTCGTCGGAGTACAGCCTGGCGAAGCAGTAGACGTCAGCCGGGCTGCCCAGCGGGAACGGGACCCCCTCGGCCACCGCGCCCTCGCCGGCCATGGCGCCGGTCGGTTCCGGCGCCGGCTCGGCAGCCGCGCCCTCCTCGACTGCGGCCTGCGGTTCGGCGGCTGGTGGCGGCTGGACCGCGACATCGATCACGAGCGGGTCGCCGGGGTAGATCCAGTGGGAGTCCAGGATGTAGGGGTTGCGCTCCCAGATCTGCGGCCACAGGTAGGGGTCGCCGAGGTTCTTCTGCGCGAGGTCCCAGAGGGTGTCGCCTCGCTGGATGGTGTAGACCTGGGTGCCCGGCGGGAACTCCGTCGGCGGGTCATAGGGCGTCCAGTGGTCGCCTCGGAGGTAGAGGGGCCTGGGCGGCGGCGCCACCGACTGGGCGGCGACCGTTGCGGCTGTGAAAGCGATCACGATCGCAAAGCGCAATGCGAATCTCATCGGCCCTCTCCTGGGTCTGAGAAAGCACACTAGTTGCACAATCCAAGATTACTCGAATGGATAGTGTGCGTCAACGCTCTTGTGATTTGCGTCTTTCTTCCAGGAGTTTCCGGTAGGTTTCTTCGAGCTCGGCCATCTTGCTATTGACCTGATCGACCATCGAATTGACCGCGTCCATCTTCGAATATTCAGGGTAGTTTTCCTTCAGATATTCGAGTCTCCACAGGGCCCCCTGCCAGCGCTTGTTCCGGTAGTAGAACAGCGCCACGAGGTACTCGTGCTCGGCCAGGGTGTCGCGCAGCGACGCGATCCGCGACTGCGCCTCCTCCGCGTGGCGAGAGTTGGGGTAGAGGGTCGTCAGCTGCTGGTACGCGGTGAACGCCTCGCGCAGGTTCGTGAGGTCGCGATCCGGACGTATCTTCTTGGAGCTATACGTATGTCCGACCATCAGCAGCGCGTAGTCGCGGTCCGGGTCGTTGGGGTATCGGTTGGCGAAGTCGCGGTAGCGCAGCCGGGCCTCGGTCAGGCTGGTCGGGTCCTTCTTGGCGGCGTAGGTGTCGGCGACGCGCAGCGCGGCCTTGTGCCCGAGAGGGTCGTTCGGGAAGGTGTCGTACACGAACGAGAAGTACTTGCGCGCTTCGACAAATTTTTCTTCGCCGTACAGCGCCTCGGCGCGGTCGAAAATCGTTTGCTTGTCGAGAGAGGCAAGCTCGTCGAGGACCTCGTCGTCGCTCGGGCCTTTGCTCGCGCAGCCGCTCAGAGTCATTGTGATGGACATCACTCCAAGTGCGAGATTCCTGATCGACCGGTTCATCGCAGGTGGTCTCCGGCGGCGCAGCGTCGTAGCTCTTCGATGGCCCGGCCGCGGTCCGCGGCGCCGAAGATCGCCGAGCCGGCCACCAGAGTGGTGGCGCCGGCGTCGGCGAGTCCGGCCGCGTTGTCGGGGCCGACGCCGCCGTCGACCGTGATGTCGAGGTCGCGGCCGGCGCACAGCTCGCGCAGCCGGCGGACCTTGGCCACCGACTCGGGGATGAAGCGCTGGCCCCCGAAGCCGGGGTTGACCGACATGACGAGCAGGAAGTCGGCGAACGGGAGTGCGTCCTCGAGGGCGCCAAGGGCGGTTGCTGGGTTGATGGCGACGCCGGCGGCCATGCCGTGCTGACGGATCAGAGCGAGCGAGCGGTGCAGGTGGTGTACGACCTCGACGTGGATGGCGACGCGGCGGACGCCGGCCGCCGCGAGCTCACCGACCAGGGCGTCGGGGTTGACGACCATGAGGTGGGCGTCGAGCGGGATCTCGCAGCAGGCTGCGAGCCGCTGCACCACCGGGGGGCCGAAGGTGAGGTTGGGGACGAAGCAGCCGTCCATGACGTCGAGGTGGAGCAGGTCGGCGCCCGCCGCCTCCACCTCGGCCACCTCGCGGGCGAGATGGGCGAAGTCGGCCGACAGCAGCGAGGGCGCGATGCGAACGCTCACTGGACCACCCAGATGGCGACGATGTCGCTGCGCGACACGGGCGATCCCTCGGGCGGATACTGGCGCAGCAGGAAGCCGGAGGGGAGGCCCGGGTACGGCACCTCGTGGATCTGACCGAGGCGGAGGCTGTTGGCGAGGCAGAAGCGACGGGCCTCCTCGGTCGAGCGAGCGAGCAGCGATGGCATGACCCACAGCGTGGTGTCGGGGCTCTGATTGACGAGCACGTGGACCACGCTTCCAGGAGCAGCGAGCGTGCCGATCGGCGGGTCGGTGGCGAGCACCCGATCGGCCGCGGTCATGCCGTCGACGCGGGCCCGCCTGCCGGAGGTGAGGCCGCTGCGCTCGAGGTCGCGCAGGCTGCCCTGGAGCGAGTCGCCGCGCAGGTCGGGGATGGTGATGCGCTCGCTGCCCAGGCTGACCCGGACCCGGACCCGGGACCCGGTCTTGACGTGGAATCCGGGCTGCGGCCGCTGGGCCGCGATCGCACCGAGCTCGACGTCCGCGGCGTACACCCCGGGATCCTCCGACTCCACCACCAACCCGAGGTCATGGGCAGCGCGCGTGGCCTCCTCGACCGACTGTCCGGTGAAATCGGGCACCGCCCGGGTGCCGCGGTGGACGGTGTGCACGAGCGCCTGCCAGCACCCCAACAGGCTGCATGCGACAAACACGCCGATCAGGAGCAGGCGGCGGACCATCGCGCAAACTCTAGCACGACGCTCGGGCCGGCCGCGGGGTCTCAGCCTTTGAAGATGAGCCGGTAGACGCTCTCGGGCAGGATCTTGACGATGTCGTTGAACATCACGACCACGAACAGCAGGATCAGCAGGTAGAACCCGACCTCGAGGATCCGCTCCTTGGTCCGCAGGGGCAGGTCGCGACGGATCGTCGACTCGAAGGCGAGGATCGTCAGGTGCCCGCCGTCGAGGATCGGAATCGGCAGTAGGTTGAAGATGCCGAGCTGCAGCGAGATCAGGCCCATCAGCCGGACCAGCGTGTGGAGGCCGCTGCGGGCCGCCTCGCCGGAGATGCGGGCGATGTCGATGGGACCGGAGATCTGGCGCATCGAGGCCTTGCCGGTCAGCAGGCGGCCGATCACACGGAAGGTCTCCTGGGTCATCCGCACGCACTCGCCGGCCCCAGCCGCCAGCGCGCCCGGCGCGGACAGCTTGCGGATCTCGGATGGGTAGATCAGGGCGATCCCGATCCGGCCCTCGCCGCCGTAGTCCGCCGGCGTGATCGCGAACTGCTGGCGCTCGCCGCCGCGCTGAACGTCGAGCGTGATCGGCTCGTTCGGGTGGGGGGAGATCAGGCGGATGAGGTCGTAGAACTGGGCCACCGGCTCGTTGTCGACCGCCACGATCCGGTCGCCGACCGCGAGCCCGGCCCGCGCCGCAGGCTCGCCCGGCAGCAGCTGCACGACCACCGGGTCGAGCGGGGCGGCGATTCCGGAGTAACCGAACTGATAGCGGGTGACCGCCTCGGGGGTCATGCGCACCGTGTGCAGCGCGCCGTTGCGCTCGACCTCCAGGGTGATCTCGCGCCCGCCCGCGGTGATGAGCGCCATCTCGAGCTCGCGCCAGGTCGGCATCGACCGGCCGTCGACCGAGCGCACCAGATCGTTCGGCTCGAGGTCGACCCCATCGGCCGGCGAGTCAGGGTCGATCCAGCCGATCCGCGGCGGCTGCTCGAGGTAGATCGGGGACTCGACCCCGGCCATGAAGGCGGCCCCCAGGAACACGACAGCGGCGGCGATGTTGGTCAGCGGCCCTGCGAGCAAGATCAGCGCTCGCTTCCAGCGGGGCAGGAGCTCGGGCTGGGCGTGGCCGCCGCCGACGATGTCCGACTCGTCTGGGCCGAGGCCGACGATCCGCACATAGCCGCCGAACGGAATCGCCGACAGCCGGTAGTCCGTGCCGCCGCGCTTGAGCCCCCACAGGCGCTTGCCGAAGCCGACCGAGAACACCTCGACCGGCGCACCGAGCAGGCGCGCCGCGGCGAAGTGGCCGGCCTCGTGGAGGACGATCAGCACACCGAGGACGAACACGAAGGCGAGCAGGCTCATCAACATCTCAGGTACGAACCCCGTGTCGGCACGGCCGCATTCCCCGGAAGTCCGCCACCGCGGCCAGGCGCGCCCGACCGCGACCGCCGGTCGATCCGTGGTCCACGCCCGGCCTCATGGGATGAGGCCGGCCAGCAGCAGGTAGCCGAGGACAGGCGGCGCCGGGTAGAGCAGGCTGTCGGTGCGGTCGAGCGCACCGCCGTGCCCCGGGAAGAGGCGCGACGAGTCCTTGATGCCGGTGTCCCGCTTGAGCTGCGATTCGACGAGGTCGCCCACCGGCGCCGCGACCGCCAGAATGGCGGCGATGGCCAGCGTGTCGACCCACCCCAGGGAGCCGGCCAGGAGCGGCCGCAGGAGAGCGGCCGCGGCGAGGGTCACCACGGTGCCGCCGGCGAGCCCTTCCCAGGTCTTCTTGGGGCTGATCTTGGGCGACATCTTGTGCCGCCCGAGCCGGGTGCCGACGTAGTAGGCGCCGGAGTCGCCGGCCCAGATCACCCCGAGGTAGAAGAGCAGCAGGCGCGCGGCGTCGGCCGGGTCAGGCCACAGGCGGAGCCAGCCCAGACAGGCCCCGGTCACGCCGAGGAAGAGCACGGCGAGGCAGCTGACGGCGACCCCGGAGAGGCTCCCGCGCGGGGCCTCGGGCCGGGCCAGCTGGGCGGCCGGCAGCAGGGTCACGGCAACGCCGAGCGCGATTGCGAGGCCGGGTACGCCGGCGGCCCAGGACGCGACCAGGACCGCGACGAGCGCCGCCAAGGTCAGCCAGCGCCAGCGCGGGATACCGAGCGAGCCGGCCATCGCCAGCAGCTCGTCGCCGGCCGCGACGACCACCGCGCCGAGCACCACCAGGAAGACCCAGGCGGGCGCCCACAGGATGACCGCCACCAGGATCGGGACCGCCAGGACGGCGAACGCCTCACGCCTTGGCAACTGGCTCTCCCGTCGGCTCGAACAGGCTGTCGCGCGGCGACAGCCCACCGAAGCGGCGCTCCCGGCTCTGGTACTCGTGAAGGGCGCGGAACAGCTCGCGCTTGCCGAAGTCGGGCCACAGGACCGGGCAGAAGTAGATCTCCGAGTACGCCAGCTGCCAGAGCAGGAAGTTCGAGATCCGCTGCTCGCCCGAGGTCCGGATCAGGAGGTCGGGATCGGGCAGGCCGCTGGTCATCAGCCGGTCGTTGACCCACGCCTCGTCGATCGTGTCGGCCGCGACCCGCCCGGCGGCGGCGTCGCGAGCCACCCTGCGGATGACCTCGATCAACTCCTGCCGACCCGAGTAGTTGAGCGCGATCTGGACGATGGTGCCGGTGCAGGCCTTGGTGCCGTCGACGGCCTTCTGGAGCTTGCGCTGGACCGACGGCTCGAGCTGGTCGAGGCGGCCGATCGGCCGCACCTGCAGGTTGTTGGCCTGGAAGGTCGCGAGCTCGCGGTCGATGTACTCCTTGAGGAGCGTCATCAGGGCCGCCACCTCGTGGCGCGGCCGCTTCCAGTTCTCGGTGGAGAACGCGTACAGCGTCACCGCCGGGATGCCCAGGCGGGCGATCGTCTCGATGGTCTCGCGAACCGCGCGGATGGCTGCCCGGTGTCCCTCGACCCGCGGCAGGTTGCGGGCCCGCGCCCAGCGGCCGTTGCCGTCCATGATGATGGCGAGGTGGCGGGGCAGCGCGCCAAGGTCGAGAAGCTCAAGAGCCGCCCGTTCCTCGGTCCCGGGGGCAGCGATCTCGTCGAGCGGCCGCATCCGCGATCTCCAGAATTCGGGAGTCTACCACAGGCCAGCGACGGCGACGGGGCCGCCCGGCCGCGAGCTCCCGGCGGCTCGCGGGCGGCCGTGCGCGGGTCTTTCCGAGCACGCTCACCGGTCGTGGTCTCGGGGGCGCCCGTCGAGCGCCAGCTCGCCGAGGAGCGATGTTCCGCGATAGAAGACTCGCTCGAGGGTGAGCCCGCGCGCGGGCGCGGTCTGGAGCGGCGCCCCCGGTCTGGGATCGTCGAGCAGCCGCGCGAAGTCCGCGAGCGCGAGCCGGCAGCGACCGACGTCGAGCAGAGCGCCGACCATCCGACGGACCTGGTAGCGCAGGAACCCATCGCCGACGAAGTGGAGGTCGAGCCCATCGCGGCGGGCCCGGATCCACACCCGGTGGAGCGTGCGCACGGTCGGCTCGTCGGCCGCCTCGGGGACGGTGAAGGACGCGAGGTCGTGGCGACCGGCCAGCAGCGCGGCCGCCAGCGCGAGCGCCCCGGGGTCGCTGATCGGCTGCACCACGGCGCACCTCAGGCCGAGCCACGGCAAGGGCGACGGCCGCCAGCGCGCCCGATAGGAGTAGAGCTTGCCGCGGGCGCTCCGGCGGGCGTGAAAGTCGGTGCTCACCGCAACGGCGGCGCGCACCCTGATCTCGTCCGGCAGCAGCCCGTTGAGGCCGCGGGCGATGCCCTCCGGCGGGATCGGGGACGGCAGGTCGAGGTGGGCCACCTGGCCGGCCGCGTGGACGCCGGCATCGGTCCGTCCGGCCCCCACGATGGCGGCCTCGAGGCCGCCCGTCATAACGGCCAGGGCGCGCTCGAGCTCGCCCTGAATGGTGCGCCGATCGCGCTGGCGCTGCCAACCGTGAAAGCTCCCGCCGAGGTAGGCCACGGTCAGCTTGGTGCGGTGCGCCATCACGGGTATCCTCGCATGGGGCGGAGGTGAAGTGAAGACGAAGGCCCGGGGGGTGGCGATGATCGCGGCGGCGGCGCAGCTGCTGCTGGGTTCGGCGTGGCTCCACTCGTCGGAGGTGCAGCACTTCCCTGGCAGCTACTTCGACTCGAGCGGGCGCGTCCAGCTCCAGGCCCGGGTCATGCAGTCGTGGCCCGGGCCATCGGCGCTCGTGGAGATGTGGCGGTCCGGGACGCTCGACACGACGCAGCGCATGGCGATCCTCCTCGGCGCGCCCGTCCACCACGACCCGTCGCTGCTGCCGCTGTATCGGGAGGCGATCCAGTCCGATTCGCCCCGGCTCCGGCAGGCCGCGGCCTACGGCTACCACGACCTGATCGGCGATCGGCTCCCCGACGTCTCCTCCGGGGTCAGCAAGGCCGAGGGCAGGCGTCTGGCCCGTGAGATCGACCTGGTCGCCGAGACCCTGCGCCGCCACCCGCTGGTGGCGGTCTGGTTGCAGGCCGCACTGCAGGGCGAGGGTCGCAGTTTGCCCTCCTTTGCGGGCGTCGCCCCGCAGCGGCCCGCGACTGATTGCCTGAAGGCGGTCGACACCGTGATGACCTTCGACGACCTCGACCTGCTGGTCCAGGCCTATCAGCTGTCCGAGCGGCGGCCGACCCGCATCGCCCTGATGCGGCTCATCGAGGGGTTGACGCTGAGCCGGTTCGTGCCCCGCTCCGTCGGCTCGACCAAGGCCTGGGGACCCGAGGTCTACGATCGGGGCCTCGTCGACCTGGATGCCGCCATCGCGAGCTGGCAGAGCGGCGGCTGCACGGTTGACGCGACGCGCGTGCTCGCCGAGAACTTCGCGCTGATGGGGGTCGAGCTCTGCGACCCGCGCGCCGCGGGCGCTTGCGTGTACTGGCAGAACGTGCTGCGGGCTGGCGATTCCGGATGGTGGGCGATGGCGGCGCGCCAGCTCTACGACTGCGGCGGGCCGTGGCGCGAGCTGTCGGTGCTGCAGCCCGAGAGCGATCTCATGCGCGAGCGCCGGCAGGACCTCCTGAGGTTCTTCCGGCTCGATCCGATCGATCTCATGCGCTCGGCGTCCACGCCGAAGCCGTGACGCCCCGCGGGATACAATGTTGGCCCATGGTGGAGCTGGTGTTCGATGACGATGGGGCCGTCCGGCGGATGCCGATCAGGGACGGCTTGACCCTCGGCAGGTCCAGCGACAACGACATCGTGCTCAGGGACTTCTCGGTGTCCCGCCACCACGCCAGGTTGGCCGCGGAGGGCGCGGTCTTCCGGATCGTGGACCTGCAGTCCACCAACGGCGTCAAGATCAACGGCAGCCCGGTCGCCGACGGCGTTCTCCAGGCGGGCGACCGAGTCGAGATCGGGAACTTCCGGCTGACCGTGAGCGACGGCGGGCTCGCCGACGCCGACCTGGCGCCGATCACCTACGTCCGTCCGCTGTCCGAGTTCAACCGCCGTTTCGGCCTCGAGGGCGCCTCGTCGATGCCGGCGGCGGCGGGCGAGCGCGAGCGGGTCTACGAGATCATCGCCCAGGTGGCCAAGACCCTGATCCAGGTTGAGGACCTGCCGCCGGTGCTCGACAAGGTGATGGACGTCGTCTTCGAGCACCTGCCGGTCGACCGCGCCTTCATCGTCCTGTTCGACGACGCGGGGGCGCCGCGGCTCGAGCTCTTCCGCACTCGCGACGCCGGCGCGGGAGGCACCCCGGAGGTGCCGATCTCGCGGACCATCCTCGACACGGTGACCCGTCAGAAGGTGGCGGTCCTGACCCACGACGCCCAGACCGACGAGCGCTTCGAGGACGGCCGCAGCATCCGCATCCACCAGATCCGGAGCGCGATGTGCGCCCCGCTGTGGCTGCGCGATCTGGTCATCGGTGCGATCTCCGTCGACTCGCCGCTGCACGTCGGCTCGTTCTCCGCCTCGGACCTCGACCTGCTGACCGCCCTCGCCAACTACGCCGCGGTGGCGATCGAGCGGGCGCGGTTGAACGAGCGGATCCGCGCCGAAGAGGCGGTGCGCGCCCGTTTGCAGCGGTACCACTCGCCGGCGGTGATCGAGGCTGTGCTCGGGGCGGGCGAGCGTGGCGACCGCGAGGTGGCGCTACGCGAGACCACGATCCTGTTCGCGGACATCGTCGGCTTCACCCCGCGCTGCGAGAGCCTGCCGCCGGACGAGGTCGCCGCCTTCCTCAACCAGTTCTTTTCGCTGGCGGCCGACGCGATCTTCGAGCACGGTGGCACCCTCGACAAGTTCATCGGCGACGAGGTCATGGCCTTCTTCGGGGCCCCGCTGCCCCAGGCCGACCACGCCGAGCGCGCGGTGCGCAGCGCGCGCACCTTACTGCGCTCGCTCGAGGGCTGGAACGAGCAACGCCGCATCCAGGGTCTGGAGCCGGTGCAGGTGCGGGTTGCCCTCAACTCGGGGCCGGTGGTCGTCGGCGACATCGGGTCCGAGCGGCGCGTCGACTACACGGTGCTCGGCAACACGGTCAACGTCGCGTCCCGGCTCGAGGAGTACGCGTCCGAGCCCGGCCAGATCATCATCGGCGAGGCCACCCATGCCGCGGTCCGCCACCTGTTCGCAACCGAGCACGTCGGCGACGTCCGGCTGCCGGGCCTGAGCCGCACGATCGCGGTCTACAGGGTGGCGGTCGACGAGCCGGGTACCGGGGCCGGGGGCGGCTGATGCGGCTCGCGGAGCTCCACTTCGTCACCTCCAACCCGGGCAAGCTCCGGGAGGCTGAGGCGGTGCTCGGCTGCAGGCTGAACCACCGCGCGCTCGACATCGACGAGCTGCAGTCGCTCGACCTCGAGCACGTGGTGCGGCACAAGGCGGCCGAGGCCTTGCGCCGGCTCGGAGTGGCGGTGCTGGTCGAGGACACGTCGCTCGAGCTCGCCGGGCTCGGTGGGTTTCCGGGCCCCCTCGTGCGCTGGCTGCTCGCGAGCGTCGGCCCGTCCGGGATCTGCCGCATGGCCGGCTGCTTCGGCAACCGCGCGGCCGCGGCGCGCTGCATCGCGCTCGCCACCGACGGCGTCGACGAGGCGGTCGGGGCGGGGGTGGTCACCGGCACCATCGTCGAGACGCCCCGTGGTCGCCACGGCTTCGGGTGGGACAGCGTGTTCGCCCCGGACGGTGGCGACGGCCGCACCTATGCCGAGATGGACGAGGTGGAGAAGAACGCGGCCTCGCATCGCCGGCGGGCGTTCGAGGCGCTGCGCGCCGCGCTCGAGAGCGGCAGGTAGCACCCACGCTTCCGCGCAGGGGGGCGAGGAGCGAGCGAGGAGAGCGCGTCCCGCGGGCGTGCCATCTTTGGCGATTTCGGGGCGACGTTCCTCCTGACAAAGTGCTCGAGGCCCGAAATCGCCAAAGGTGGCTCCCTCGGGGGGCGCCTCCAGAGGACCGGCGCGAAGTGCTCTCGAGGATGGGGCAAACGAGCGGGAACGGGGACGGGGACGGGAACGGGGACGAGCGCGGGCCGGAGAGACCCTCATCTCTCGGTGCGTACCGCATGCTACGCTCCCGGCCGTGCGGGAGGCGCTCGTTGCCAAGCGGGCCCCCGACATCCGCGGGATGTTCGGGCGGATCGCGCAGCGCTACGACCTGCTCAACCGAACGCTGTCGCTGGGCCAGGACCGGCGCTGGCGGCGAGCGGTGGCGGCGCGGGTCGCCACGGCTGCGCCCCGGCGCCTGCTCGACGTCTGCACCGGGACCGGCGACCTCGCGCTCGGCCAGCCCGCCGCCGGCTCCGTCTACGGGTGCGACTTCTGCCTGCCGATGCTGGCGCTGGCGCGTGGCAAGACGGCCGCGTCCGCAACGCGGCCGGCGTGGTTCGCCGCCGACGCCCTGCGCCTGCCGCTGGCCGACGGCGCCCTCGACGCGGTCACGGTCGCCTTCGGCATCCGCAACTTCGAGGACCTCGAGGCCGGCATTCGTGAGCTGGGGCGGGTGCTGCGGCCGCAGGGCCGGGTCGTGATACTCGAGTTCTCGACCCCGCGCGGGGCGCTTGCGCCTGTGCTGCGCTGGTGGGTGCGGCACGTTCCGCCGCTGCTCGGACGGCTGATCTCCGGCGACGGTGAGGCCTACCGCTACCTCGCGACATCGGTGGCGACCTTTCCCGACGGTGACGAGCTGTGCTCGCTGCTCCAGGCGGCCGGCTTCGTCGGGGTGCGCGCCACGCCGCTCACCGGCGGTGTGGCGACGCTCTACGATGGCGCCCGGGCCGGCGACGGCCGGGTGCGATGAGGGGGAGATGATGACCGACCAGGACAAGCTGCTCGATGGGAGTCGGACGGCCGCCGCGATCCGGGCTGACGTCGCCGCCGAGGTCGCCACGCTGCGCGGCGCCGGCATCACGCCGCGGCTCGACGTCGTGCTCGCCGGGGACGACCCGGCGTCGCGCGTCTACGTGGGCTCGAAGGCGAAGGCCTGCGGCGAGCTCGGCATCGAGTCGCACACCCACGAATTGCCGGCCGCGGTCACCCAGCGTGAGCTCGAGGCGCTCGTCGACCAGCTCAACGCCGACCGCGAGGTCGACGGAATCCTGGTTCAGCTGCCGCTGCCCGCCGGCTTGGACAGCCACGCGGTGCTCGACCGGATCGACCCCGCTAAGGACGTCGACGGCTTCCACCCGCACAACGTCGGGCTGCTCCAGCAGGGCCGGCCGGGACTGGTCCCGTGCACCCCGGCCGGGGTCATGGAGCTGCTGCGGCGCGAGGGCATCGAGGTCGCCGGCCGCCGGGTCGTGGTCGTCGGGCGCTCGGACATTGTCGGCAAGCCAATGGCGATGATGCTGCTGCACGCCCACGCCACAGTCACCATCTGCCACTCGCGGACGCGCGACTTGGCCGCGGTGGCGCGGCAGGCGGAGATCCTGGTGGCGGCAACGGGCCGGCTGGCCCTCATCGGTCCCGACCACGTCGCCGAAGGCGCGGTGGTGGTCGACGTCGGTGTGCACCGCGTCGAGGACCGGGCCACGGTGGAGCGGCTGTTTCCCGGCAACGCCAAGAAGCTGGCCGCCTTCTCCTCGCGGGGCGCGGTGCTGGCCGGCGACGTCGACTTCACGGCGGTGGCGCCGCGGGCGAGTCGGATCACGCCGGTGCCCGGAGGGGTCGGGCCGCTGACGATCGCGATGCTGATGGCGAACACCGTGCGGGCGGCGCGGCGGCGGCGCGGGGTGTGAGCATGGCACGGCGGCCATGCCTGGTCGGGCTGACCGGGGGGCTGGCCTCGGGCAAGAGCGCGGTGGCGCGGCTGCTCGAGGCGCGGGGCGTGCCGGTGCTCGACGCGGACCGCGAGGTGCACCGGCTGTACCGGCCGGGGGCGGCCGGTACTACGGTGGTCGCGCGGCTGTTCGGTGACGGCGTGCTGGCGGCGGATGGCGGCGTCGACCGGGCAGCGCTGGCGCGAAGGGTGTTCGCGGACGCGGCGGCGCTGGCGCACCTGAACGCCGCCGTCCACCCGCTGGTGCGCGCCGCCGTGGAGGACTGGGTGGGTGGGCTCGCCGGCAGCGCCGACTCGCCGCCGGTCGCGGTGGTCGAGGCCGCCCTGCTGGTCGAGTCGGAGGGCCGCGACGCCTACGACCTGCTGGTCGTGGTGTGGTGCCCGGCCCGGCAGCAGCTCGAGCGCGCGGTGGCGCGCGGCATGAGCGAGGAGCGCGCCCGAGAGGTGCTGGCGGCGCAGCTTCCGATCGACGCCACGCGGGCCGTGGCCGACGTCGTCATCGACAACTCGGGCGTCCCCGAGGCGCTGGCGGCCGCGGTCGACCGCGCCTGGCGGGAGGTCCTTGAGCTGTGCGCCGTCCGCCGCCGCTGAGACACACGGCCATCCGTCTCCGTGCCCGTGCTCGGATGACCTTGAACTCGAGGTCAGTCCCCACGAACCCTCGGGAACGGGGACGGGGACGGGAACGGGGGAGGTGACCCGGGCCGCAGCCTGGAGTCGCGGAACACTCACGCTCCCGCAGCGGTTGCCCTTCACGGACGACGGAGGTGCGCGATGGCCGAGCCGGTGATCCGGGCGATGGATGATGACAAGGCGGTGCCGGTCGAGCGGGCGCGCGGGGCAACCATCGAGGTGCTCCTCGGCGCCGCGGACGGCGCGCCGCGCTTCGCGACCCGCCGGTTCACGATCGCGCCGGGCGGCCGCATTCCGTGCCACCGCCACGACCAGATCGAGCACGAGCAGGTCGTGCTCGAGGGCACGATGGTGCTCGGCCTCGACGACCGGGTGGTCGAGGTTGCCGCCGGCGATTGCCTGCTGATCCCGGCCGGGGTCGCCCACTGGTACGAGAACCGCAGCGTCCTTCCCGTGCGCTTCCTGTGTATGGTGCCGCTGACGGACGGCTACCAGACTGAGTGGCTCGAGCCCGCCGCCGAGTGACAGCGGCCTGAAGCCTAGCCCGGTCGAGCCCGGTATCAGCACATAATTCTGGGGCCGATTCCCTCCGCGCTCCGAGTCCCCATCGGTGCTAGGATCCTGGCCATGCTCGAGCGTCTCGAAGTCCGCGGCCTCGGCATCATCGACCGGGTCGAGCTGGAGCTTGCGGACGGCTTCACGGTGCTCACCGGCGAGACCGGCGCCGGCAAGTCGCTGCTCGTGGAGTCGCTCAAGCTGCTGTCCGGTCAGCGCGCCCAGACCGACCTGGTGAGGACCGGTGACGACCGGTTGGTGGTCGAGGGCTGCTTCCGGGTCGCGCGCGAGGGCGAGCTCGAGCGGGCGCTCGGCGAGCTCTCTGTGTCGAGCGACGGTGAGCTGGTGGTGCGGCGGGAGCTCACCGGGGGCGGGCGAGGCCGCTGCTGGCTGAACGATGTGTCGGTGACCGCAGCCGCATTGCAGGCGATCGCGCCGCTGCTGCTCGCGATCCACGGCCAGCACGAGCAGCACGGTCTCGCCGAGCCGGAGGTGCAGCGGTCGCTGGTCGATCACTATGGCGGCCACGAGCGGCTGCGGGAGGTGGTGGTGGCGGCGCACCGGCGGTGGGCCGTGGCCGCGGCCGAGGTCGAGCGCCTGCGCGCGGCGAGCGAGCGGCGGCGCGACCGCCTGGCTGCAATCAGCTTCCAGCTCCAGGAGATCGACGCGCTGGACCCACGGATCGGCGAGGACGACGAGCTGCGCCAGCGCCGGGCATTGCTGCGGCATGCGGCCCGGCTCGGTGAGCTGTCCGAGGTCGTGCTCGCGGCCCTCACCGACGACGACGGCGCCGCGGTCGGCGACCTCGCTCGCGCCGAGCGCGGCCTGGATGCGATCGCGGAGTGCGGGCTCTCACTCGCCGGCGCCGCCGAGCGGCTGGCAGAGGCCCGCGTCCATGCCGAGGAGGTGGCGCGGGAGCTGCGCGATCTCCTCGCCGGGGTCGAGGAGGATCCTGCCCAGCTCGAGACGGTCGAGACCAGGTTGCACCGGCTTGAGACGCTGATGCTCAAGTACGGCTCGTCGCTCGACCAGGTGCTCGTCCACCGTCAGGCGCTGCTCGACGAGCGCGCCGAGCTCGAGGGCGTCGAGGACCGCCTGGAGGCGGCGGTGGGCGAGGCGGCGGCCGCCCTCGCGGCCTACGACGAGGCGGCCCGCGAGCTCGAGGCGGCGCGGCGGCAGGCCGGCGACGAGCTGGCGGCGGCGATCGCGGCGGTGCTCGCCATGCTCAGGATGTCCGGCACGACCCTGCGCTTCGACTGGCAGGCGCGACCCGACGCCGGCAGCCCGCTCGAGCGGGACGGGGTGCGGGTCGCCTTCGACAGCGACGGGGTCGAGGGCTGCGTGCTGCTGATCGCGGCCAACCCGGGCGAGGAGCCGCGGCCGATGGCGCGGGTGGCGTCGGGCGGCGAGCTGTCGCGGATCCACCTCGCGCTGCGCACGGTGCTGCTCGGCCGCCGGCAGGGCCGCGGCCTGACCCTGCTGTTCGACGAGGTCGATACCGGTCTCGGCGGAGAAACCGCGGCCGCGCTCGCCAGCCTGCTCGCCGATCTCGCCCACGAGCACCAGGTGCTGGTGGTGACCCACCTCCCGCAGGTGGCGGCGCGGGCGGGCGGCCACCTCCGGATCGAAAAGATTCTGAACGAGGGTCGGGCGGTGACCCGCGCCACCGCCCTCGGCCGCGAGGGGCGGGAGCTCGAGCTCGCGCGCATGCTGGCCGGCGGCACGCTGACGCCATCGGCCCGCGCCCATGCGCGCGCCCTCCTGGATGGCCGGTGAGGCGGCTGCCGTTCCACGAGGACGCGGACGCGGTTGCCGCCGGCCGCGCGGTCGCCGCGGTGGTTGCCGGCGGCGGGGTCGTGCTGCTGCCGACCGAGACCTTCTACGGCCTGGCCGCGAACCCTTTCGACCAGGGCGCGGTGTCGAGGGTGCTCGCCGCCAAGGGCCGGCCCGCCGAGCTGGCGCTGCCGGTGCTGTGCTCGGACTGGCAGCAGCTCGAGGCGCTGGTCGAGGTGCCGGAGGTCCACCGGCCGCGGCTGTCGCGGATCTGGCCCGGCGCACTGACCGTGGTGCTGCCGTGCCGCCAGCCGCTCGCCGCGGCGCCGACCGGCACGCTGGCCGTCCGCATCCCCGGGCACGCGATGCTGCGCGCCGTGCTCTACCGGGCCGGCCCGCTGACCGGAACCTCGGCCAACCGCCACGGCTCGCCGCCGTGCGTCGATCCCGACGAGGCGCTGGCCAGCGTGCTGGAGCCGCCCGACCTGGTGCTCGACGGCGGACGCACCCTGGGTGGCGCGGCGAGCACCCTGGTCGACCTCACCGGCGCGCAGCCGCACGTGCTGCGCGAGGGCGCTCTTGCCTGGCAGGAGCCGTACCCGTGGGACGCCTTCGGCTGAGACCCGGGCCGCGCCCACGCCGCACCCGCTGACAGTCAAGTCACGGTAGCGCAGGGACCTCGCTGCACACCCCCCGCGAGCGAACCGGCCGGTGATGAAACGCCTTTGCAGCGGCTGTGGAAAAGTCTGTGGAAAAAGCTGTGGAAAACCGGTAAACCTCACGTAAAGACAAGCACTTCCGCTCGCGGGAACGTTGTTCGTGGACTTTTCTCATCTGTTGATTTTTCAATGACTTAGATCTATGTCGTTGATGATCAGAGCGTTGCCCGCGGAGAGCCATGGGGGAGCGATCCACAACCCACTGGAATCCGGACCCTTGCGTGTGCCGCGCCGATCGCGGTCGGCAACCGGCTTTCGGCCGCACGGCAGCGGCCTCCGACGAGCGGCGCGCTGGTGAGGAATCCGGGCGTGTGGTAGCGTTTCGTGTCCGCTCGAGCTCGGGGGACGGTTGACCATCAGCACCCTCCGCGGCCGGCCATCGGCGCCCGCCCGGGGAGTGGTCGCGGTGGTGGGCGCACCGGCGCCGCGCGGTCGTGCCGAAGCTCGGGGCCTCGAGCGGGGTTACCGGCCTGGAGGGCAGCGGTGATACAGAAGGTCAGAGGGACCCGCGACATCCTGCCGCCCGAGTCGCGGCTGTGGGTGGAGGTCGAAGCCGTTGCCCAACGGGTGTTCGGCGGCTTCGGCTACGAGGAGATCCGGCTGCCGCTGCTCGAGCCGACCGAGCTGTTCGTGCGCTCGGTGGGCGAGGCCACGGACATCGTCGGCAAGGAGATGTACACCTTCGCGGACCGCAAGGGCCGGTCGTTGACCCTGCGACCCGAGGGCACCGCCGGCGTCGCGCGCGCGTTCATCGAGAACGGCCTCGCGCAGCGGCCGAGCCCGCTCCGGCTGAGCTACCTGGGCCCGATGTTCCGTTACGAGAAGATGCAGCGCGGCCGCTACCGCCAGTTCGCCCAGATCGGCATCGAGCTGCTCGGCGCGGCGACCCCGGCAGCCGACGCCGAGGTCGTGCTCGCGCTCCACACCTTCCTCGTCGAGCTCGGCTTCGACGACCTGGTGATCGTGCTCAACAACCTCGGCGACCCCGAGGACCGCCCGCGCTTCATCGAGCTGCTGCTCCGCGAGCTCGAGGGGCACCGGGAGGAGCTGTGCGCGGACTGCCAGCGGCGCTGGGACGCCAACCCGCTCCGGATCCTCGACTGCAAGGTGCCGCGCTGCCGCGAGCTGGTGGCCGGGACGACGCCGGTCGCCGAGGTCGTATCGGAGGAGGCGCGGCGGCACGTCGACGGGGTCGAGGCCGCGCTGCGCGATCTCGGCGTCGCGGTGCGGCGGGCGCCGCGCCTGGTGCGGGGGCTCGACTACTACCTGCGGACGGTGTTCGAGGTGGTGGCGCCCGAGCTCGGCGAGGACACCGTGATCTGCGGCGGCGGCCGCTACGACCGGCTGATCTCCGACCTCGGCGGCCCGCAGGTGCCGGGCGTCGGCTTCGCGATCGGCGAGGACCGCCTGATCGAGGTGCTGCCGGCCGCCTTCCGGGAGCGCGTGCTCGGGCAGCGGCCGGTGGTGGTGCTGCCGGTCGGAGAGGCGGCCGCGGCGACCACCCTCGCGGTGGTACGCGCGCTCGCCGTGCGCGGGGTCGCCGCCCACGCCGAGGTCACCGGCCGCTCGCTCAAGGCCGGCCTCAAGTGGGCCGGCAAGATGGGCGCGCGGGCGGTGGTGATCGTCGGCGGCGACGAGCTCGCCAAGGGCACAGTCGTGGTCCGCGACCTTGACCGGGGCGAGCAGCAGGCGGTGCCGATCGCCGAGGTGGCGGACGTGCTCGAGCGGACTGGAGAAGCATGACCATGGCATCAAGCGCGTGGAACCGACCCTGGTGCGGGCACCTTGACGCCTCCGATCTCGGGCGCAGCGTGGAGCTGGTCGGCTGGGTGCGGCGTCGCCGCGACCTTGGAGGCCTGGTCTTCGCCGACCTGCGCGACCGCTCCGGCCTCATCCAGCTGGTGTTCGAGGACGCGCTGGTCGCCGAGGGCGAGCGGCTGTCGACCGAGGACGTGATCCGGGTCAGCGGGGTGGTGCGGCGGCGCGCTGCCGGTCAGGCCAACCCCGAGCTCGCCACCGGCGAGATCGAGGTCGCGGTGGCCGCGCTCGAGCTGCTCACCGAGTCCGAGACGCCGCCCTTCCTGGTCGAGGATCAGAGCAACGCGTCGGAGGAGCTGCGGCTGACCCACCGCTACCTCGACCTGCGCCGCCCGGAGATGATGGCCAACCTCATGCTGCGGCACCGGGTGGTTGCGGCCACCCGCCAGTACTTCGACGAGATGGGCTTCATCGACGTCGAGACTCCGATCCTGACCCGGTCGACGCCGGAGGGCGCGCGCGACTTCCTGGTGCCGTCGCGGCTCCACCGCGGCTCCAGCTACGCCCTGCCGCAGTCACCCCAGCTGTTCAAGCAGCTGCTGCAGGTGGCCGGCCTCGGCCGCTACCTCCAGATCGCCCGCTGCTTCCGGGACGAGGACCTGCGCGCCGACCGCCAGCTCGAGTTCACCCAGGTCGACGTCGAGGCCTCGTTCATCACCGAGGAGGACATCTTCGTCCTCATCGAGGGCCTGTTCGCGCGGATCTTCCCGCTGGTCGGGATCCACCCCCCGGCGTCCTTCCCGCGCCTGAGCTACCGCGACGCCATGGAGCGCTTCGGCAGCGACCGCCCGGACACCCGCTTCGGCCTCGAGCTCGTCGAGCTCGCACCGCTGTGCGCCGGCTGCGGCTTCCGGGTGCTCGAGGAGGCGGCGGCCACCGGCCGGGTCAAGGGCCTCGTCCTGCCCGGCGGCGCCGCCCTGTCGCGCGGCCAGCTCGATGCGCTCGCCGAGGTGGTGGCGCCCTTCGGGGCCCGCGGGGTGCTGTGGTTCAAGCGCAGCGCCGACGGCGTCGCGTCGCCGGCCAAAAAGGCGCTCGGGGACGACGGCGTCCGCCGCTTCCTGGACGCCGCCGGCGCCGGTGAGGGCGATCTGCTGCTGGCGATCGGCGCGCCCGAGAAGGTGGCGCTGGCGAGCCTCGGCGCGTTGCGCCTCCACCTCGCCCGCGAGCACGGCCTCATGGACGCCCGCCGCCACGACTTCCTGTGGGTCACCGCCTTCCCGCTGCTGGAGTGGAACGAGGAGGACCGCCGCTACTACGCGATGCACCACCCCTTCACGTCGCCGCTGCCCGAGGACGTCGAGCGCCTCGCCACCGAACCGGGATTGGTGCGGGCGCGCGCCTACGACGTGGTCTTGAACGGCGTCGAGCTCGGCGGCGGCTCGATCCGGATCCACGACGGGGAGCTGCAGCGGACCATGTTCGGGGTGCTCGGCATCGACGAGGCGCAGGCCATGGCGCGTTTCGGCTTCCTGCTCGAGGCCTTCCGCTACGGCGTGCCGCCCCACGGCGGCATCGCCCTCGGCCTCGACCGGCTGGTCATGCTGATGGCCGGGCGCGACTCGATCCGCGACGTCATCGCCTTTCCCAAGACGACCTCGGGCTCGTGCCTGATGACGGCGGCGCCGGCGCCGGTCGACGACGCCCAGCTCGCCGAGCTCGGCCTCGCGCGGCGGGAGTGAGGGCGAGCATCGGGAATCCGGCTTCCGGCTTCGTGCTCCGCACTCCGCCGTGACGAGTCGCCGTGACGAGCGGCAGCGGGCGGGTTGGATGACCGTCGCCGCCGGGATCAGCCCGGGTCGGCCTCCTGCGGGAGCTGGTCGGCCTCGAGGCTGAGGTCGCCGCGCTCGACCGCCTCGAGCAGCTCGCGGGCCTGCTCGGCGTGCTCGGCCGCAACCTGGATGGCGACCTCGCCGAGGCCGTCGAGCACGAAGCCGTGGGTCTTGCGCAGCGCCTCGCCGCGCCCGGCGGTGGGGATGCCGTGAGCCTCCAGGAACATCCGGACCTGGGACTCCTCGACCTCGCCCTGGGCGAGGTACACGGTGGTCAGGTCGTCATCCATCGAGTCGATCCCCTTTCCATGGTACTGCAGGGGCGAACAATGGGAACGGGAACCCTTCGACTCGCGGCGCGGCAGCGCCGCTCGCTCAGGGCAGGCTCCTCGGACGCAGACGCGAGAACCACGACCCACCAGTGCCGGGTTCGAGATCTGCGGCCCCAGCCAAGGAATCGAACCGCGGAGCCCGCGGAGACCGCGAAGATCATCGCGGAGAAGAGCTATTGACCATGCTCCCCCTTCTCTGCGTCCTCCGCGGTTCAGATGCGGAAGGGGAAGCGGGCAGAACGTCGGGCGCGGAAGCGGAAGCGGAAGCGAAAGCGGGCGCGGGTCCGGCTTCGTGCCCAGCACTTCGCCGTGACAAGGGCAGATCCGGCTCCGTCGTGCAGCCGACCGGGTGGGTGGGCCCTATCCCCTAGGTCCCAGCCCCTAGATCCTCCTCAAGGCACCGCGGCCGACCACGCGGTGGTGTCGCCCGACTCGAATCCGTCGGCGAAGATCGCCTGGGGCGGGTTGACGATGGTGTGCACGTAGACGTCGGTGTCGCCGTTCTGGGTCGACACGTAGACCGGGTAGACCCGGTCGCCGGCCACCGTCAACCCGCAGAAGTCGCCGATGAAGTAGTGCGCGCACGGGAACGCCGCCGACGTGAGCCGGTACTCCGTCCAGGTGTCGCCGCCGTCATCGCTGGTGGAGTAGTAGGCGTCGATCCAGGCCATGCTGTCGACGTCGTGCTGCGCGACGTTGCGAGTGTCGAGGAAGAGCATGTGGAGCCGGCCCCACTGATCGCTCTCGAGCCACGGGAAGAACTGGTCGCCCGGCGGGTCATTGTCGCCGTTGACGACCCTGGGCGGGGTCCAGGTGGCGCCGTTGTCGAGGGAGCGCGAGAACAGCAGGTCGACGTTGTTGTTGCCGCCGGAGGTGCCGGTCACGTCGTGCCAGACGGCGTAAAGGGTCCCTGACGCGCGATCGACGGCGATGTAGGTGAACGGCCAGACCCGGAAGACGCCCGGGTAGCTGTAGCCGTAGACATCCATGTCGACGCGGGTCGCGATCCGGATCGGCGGGCTGACCGTGGCGCCCCCATCGAGGCTCCGCTGGAGGTTGATGCCGTCCGCGAGGTTCCAGTACCCGATGTACAGCTCGCCGCCGGGGCCGACCCGCGGCAGGTGGCCGAAGCCGCCGTCGAGCACGGTCGGCGCCGACCAGGTGTCGCCGAGGTCGTCGGAGTGCTGCACGGCCCGGTGGTAGGCGACGTACAGCCGGGTCGAGTCGGGCACGCCCGGCTGGGTGCCGGTCCCCAGCCACGGCTTGTCGACGAACTCGGTGGTGGGCCAGGTCATGACCGATGTGTCAAAGGCGGTCGAGCCGGGCACCTTGCGGGCGACCCAGATGCCGCCCGGGACCGCGGTGTAGGCGACGCCTCCGGCCCAGAGCGTGCCGGTTCGCTGGTCGTAGGCGGTCATCGGGTCCCCCTCCATGTCGCACTGGGAGGGCGGCGGCGGTCGCAGCAGGAAGTCGTCCCACGTGCTGCCGCCGTCCGTGCTGACCGCGACGCCGACCCGGACGAGGCCGCCGTCCCGCCAGTCGTTCCAGGCCGCCACCACCTGGTCGGGGTCCGGATCGGCCGCGGCGATCGTGGTTTCGCTGCCGTCGGCCGATCCGCCGCCGACGTCGACGCGCACCGGTGGGCCGATGGTGGGACCGCCGTCCTCGCGCCGGCCCTCGCGGACCGCCGCCCTCGGCACCGCCCCGGTGTCCGCGAGCTGCCCGAGGATCCCCGGCAGGGGCGCGCCCAGCGCGCGTGCCAGATCGAGGTGCTGGCGGGCGAGCCCGGTCTCCCCGCGCAGGAAGTAGCAGGCGGCGAGCCGCGCCTGCGCGCGGCCGTGCCCGGCGTCGGCTGCCGCGACCAGGGACCACTGCTCGATGGCATCGTCCAGCCGGCCCACGCTTTCCAGCGCGCCGGCCGCTGCCGCGCGGGCGCTCACAGCCAAGGGGTCGACCTCCAGACCGGTGAGGAGCGCCGCCACCGCCTCCTCCCACCGATGGACCGCGATCAGTGCCGTGCCCAGACCCTCGTACGCCTCGACCAGCGATGGGTCGGCCACGACCGCGTCGGTGAACGCCCGCACGGCGGCCAGCCTGCGGCCTTCGCGGATCGCCTCGTTCCCCTCGGTCAGCAGCTCGCGGGCGGCCGCCTCGCCGGTCCGCGGCGGCGGCCACGACGGGTCGACGACCACCCGGTCGTGCTCGTACGCAAGCCCGGCCATGGCCTCGGCGAGCCGCTGCTCCAGGATGCCGCCCGCCGAGGAGGGGGGCTGTGGAGAGGTCCCTGGCCGGGCTCCGCCCGCGGTGCCGCATCCGCAGCCGGCAACCACCGCTGCCACGAGCCCGGCCACGACCAGCACCCTCGCGGCGTGCACCGGCGAGCCCCCGCGCTCGAAACGTCCGTCGATCTGCACGGCCCACCCTCCGTCGGGATCTCGGCTTGGAGTCAGCCTGCCCCGGGACTCGTCTCAACGTAGCCGAGCGGGACCCGGTTTGCAATGCGCCGCTCCCGCGCTCCGCAGTGGTCGGGGAGTGAGATCAACGCGCCGACGGCCAGGCCCGGGAACGGAGACGGAGAC
>Ga0209254_10000462_pt1 | contig 32715 bp, 32 predicted proteins | sample FrelakmetDIP11DI_FD_187148 | JGI IMG/M metagenome (GOLD analysis project Ga0209254, IMG submission 187148) | Freshwater lake sediment microbial communities from the University of Notre Dame, USA, for methane emissions studies - DIP11 DI (SPAdes)... | ecosystem: Environmental > Aquatic >... | reverse complement strand
TACACGCCGGGACGCAGCATGCGCAGCGTCTTCGACTTCCCGTGCTCGGCCGTGAGCCGCCCCGCGTCGCCGGGGTCGACGCCCATGCGGGCGAGCAGTGCGGCCAGGGTGTCGCCGCGCTCGAGGCGTTCCTCGCGCACGAACACCGCTTGGTCGCGATCGTCGGCAAGGGGCAGCGGCGAAACGGCGAGTGCTTCGACGACGGTAGCGCGCGGCAGCACCGGCGCCGGTTCCTGGACCGTGCCCGTGGCCACCACTGCGATCATCCACCCGGCGGCCGTGGCCGCGACGGCGAGCCGGCGTTTCCGGTCGCGTGGAAGGACAGTGTGAGCTACAATTGAAAGCTTGTTCTTAAGCAACTGTTTTAAGGCCGATTTCGGCTTATCGACTCGCGCGTGGCGAGTGTAACAGGCTTGTTAAATCCGACCAAGCAATAAGTCACACTGATGATCCCCATTGATGAGCAGCTAGCGGTCATTCTTCGCGGCGCGGACGAACTCGTCGCCGAAGCGGAGCTGGTGGAGAAGCTGAAGACCGGCCGGCCGCTGCGGGTGAAGGCGGGTTTCGATCCGACGGCGCCGGACCTGCACCTCGGCCACACGGTGCTCATCAACAAGATGCGTCAGTTCCAGGACCTCGGGCACCGCGCGCAGTTCCTGATCGGCGACTTCACCGGGATGATCGGCGACCCGAGCGGGCGCAATGCCACCCGGCCCCCGCTCACCCGCGAGCAGATCGAGGCGAACGCACGGACCTACCAGGACCAGGTGTTCAAGATCCTCGACCCGCAGAAGACCGAGATCCTGTTCAACTCGGCGTGGATGACCGAGCTCGGTGCCGCGGGCATGATCAGGCTCGCCTCCCACTACACCGTCGCGCGCATGCTGGAGCGCGACGACTTCGCCAAGCGCTTCAGGGGCAACCAGCCGATCGCGGTCCACGAGTTCCTGTATCCGCTCGCGCAGGGCTACGACTCGGTCGCGATGAAGGCCGACATCGAGCTGGGCGGCACCGACCAGAAGTTCAACCTGCTGGTGGGCCGCGAGCTGCAGCGCGACTGGGGCCAGCCCCCGCAGTGCATCCTGACCGTGCCGCTGCTCGAGGGCCTCGACGGCGTCAGCAAGATGTCGAAGTCGCTGGGCAACTACGTCGGCATCAACGAGCCGGCGCAGGAGATCTTCGGCAAGCTGATGTCGATTTCCGACACGCTGATGTGGCGCTACTACGAGCTGCTCTCCTTCCGCCCGATGGCGGAGGTGAACGCGCTCAAGGCGGAGGTCGAGGCAGGGCGCAACCCGCGCGATGTCAAGGTGCTGCTCGGCCAGGAGATCGTCGCCCGGTTCCACTCGCGCGTGGCGGCCGAGCAGGCGCTCGCGGAGTTCGAGGCGCGGTTCCGTGACCACGTCATTCCGGAGAACCTGCCGGAGATCGCCGTCGCCGCAACCGAGCCCCTCGCGCTCGCGCAGGTGATGAAGCAGGCCAACCTGGTGCCCAGCACGTCCGAGGCGCTGCGCATGATCGAGCAGGGCGGCGTGCGCATCGACGGCGAGCGCGTCTCCGATCGCGCGCTCAAGCTCGCGCCGGGAACGACAGCGGTGCTGCAAGTCGGCAAACGCAAGTTCGCGCGGGTGCGGGTCGGGTGACCCGGCCGCGGCAGGCCCGAGGGTAGTTCAGTGAGCCGCGCCGACTTTGCGCGGCTGATCGTCCTGGCGGCCCTCTGGGGCCTCGCGTTCGTGTTCATCCGGGTGGCGGTGACCGCTCTCGGGCCGGTATCGCTGACGGCGGTGCGGGTGCTCCTCGCCGGCGTCGTGCTCACCCTGTACGCGCGCCACGTCGGGGTCGCCCTGCGCGGGCAGGAGCGCTGGCGCGTCTACCTCGCGGTCGGCTTCTTCAATTCTGCTGCGCCGTTCTGCATGGTCGCGGCGTCGCAGACCGTGATGTCCGCCTCGTGGGCGGTCGTCCTCGTGGCCACCACCCCGCTGCAGACGGCGTTGCTCGCTTCGGTTGCGCTCGGCGAGCGCGTGACCCTGCGCAAGCTCGCCGGCCTCGCGCTGGGCATCGCGGGCGTCGCGGTGCTGGTCGGCTGGCGCGGCCCGGCCGAGACGCTGCCGCCCGCCTGGGCGATCGCCGCCGCGCTCGGCGCCGGCACGATGTACAGCGTGTCGGCCATACTCCAGAAGCGGCTTGCGATGAGCTTCCCGCCCGTCGCGATGGGCGCGGGCACGATGCTGGCGGCGGCCGCGCTGCTGGTCCCGCTCACCGCGCTGTTTCCGCCCGTGGCGGCGCCTTCGGCAGCGGTGCTGGGGAGCACCCTGGTGCTCGCGCTCGGATCCACCGCCGCGGCCTTCGTGCTCTTCTTTCGCCTGATCCAGTCGGTCGGACCGGTCAAGACCATGACCGTGAACTTCCTGTCGCCGCTGTTCGGCGTCACCGGCAGCGTGCTGCTGCTCGGCGAGCGGGTCACCTGGCCGCTCGCCGCAGGCGGCGTGCTGATCCTCGCCGGGCTCGCGCTGGTGCTGCGCGAGCCCGCCGCTCAGCGATAGGTGCGCGCGCCCCGCGCAGGCAGGAAGCTCGAGTTGAAGATGCCGTCCGGCGAGACGCGCGTCTTGAGGCCGAAGGCCATCACGATGTCGTCCACCTGGTTGTCGAGCTTGATCTTGCGGATTGATCCGAGGCCGTCGGCGCGCGTGTTGGGCGTGTCCATGAACTCCATGATGAGCCTGAGCTTCTCCAGCTCGTCGGCCTCGTTGAGCAGGGGATTGCGCTCCATGACGGCCTTGACCCCGGCCTCGGGGCTGGCGATGGTGTCCTTCAGCGCGCGGTTGAAGGCGCGCAGGAACGCCTCGATGGCTTTCGGGTTTTCCGCGACCAGGCGGCTGTTTGCGAAAATGGCATTGCCGTAGAGATCCACGCCGTGGTCGGCGTACTTCAGCGTGACCACGTCACCCGCCGGCACGCCCAGGCGACGGTAGATCTGGACCTGGGTGGGAAAGCCCGAGCCGACCTCCACGTCGCCGCGCACCACCACCTGCTCGACCATGTCGGGCGCGACGTTCTGCCACTGCGCGTCCTCGACCTTCAGGCCATTGGCCCGCGCGAACAGGGGCCAGGTCTTGCGGGTGGAGCTGAAGACCGGGCCCGAGATCCTCTTGCCCTTCAGGTCCGCTGGCTTGGCGATGCCCGATTTCTTCAGCGCGAACAGCGCGTTCGGGTTTTTCTCGTGGACCATGTACACCGCCTCCAGCCGCGGCGTGCCCGGGTTGTTGCCGAGGTACTCGATCATCGAGGAGAGGTCCGCGAAGCCCATGTCGTACGCGCCGCTCGCCACCCGCGTGACGGTGCCCGCGGAGCCGTTGCCGACGTCGATGGTCACGTCCAGCCCCTCGTCCTTGTAGTAGCCTTTCTGCTGGGCGAGCAGGAAGGGTGCGTGCTGCCCCTGCACGATCCAGTCGAGCGAAAAACGCAGCTTGGTAGGCGCCTGGGCGAAGGCGCCGGCGCAGAACAGGACGGCGGCGATTGCGGCCGCCGTGCGGGCGAGCAGGGTCACTTTGTTCTCCCGTTTTGTCGTTGTGGTCCTATTGTGGTGGCGCCGGGGGCCGACAGGCAAGCCGGCGCGGCGGATGGAGAGCGCAGAGCATGGCACCAGAGCGTCGCGATTTCGTGGGCTACGGCCCGAATCCGCCGGACCCGCGCTGGCCGAACGGGGCGCGGCTGGCACTGAATTTCGTCCTCAACTACGAGGAAGGGTCGGAGTACGCCTACGACAACGGCGACGAGCGGTCGGAGACGACGCTGACCGACGCGGGCATGGGCCCGACCGGCGTGGAGGGCCGCGACCTGGCCGCCGAATCGTTCTTCGAGTACGGCAGCCGGGTCGGCTTCTGGCGGCTGTGGAACCTCTTCAAGTCGCGCGGCGTGGCGCTGACGGTGAGCGGGTCGGCACTCGCACTGGAGCGCAATCCGCCGGCGGCGCAGGCCATCCGCGCGTCCGGCGACGAGGTGCTGTGCCACGGCTGGCGCTGGGTGAACCAGTTCAACCTGCCGGAGGCCGAGGAGCGCGAGCACATCCGCAGGGCGGTGGCCAGCCTCGAGCGCACCGTGGGCCAGCGTCCCCTGGGGTGGTACTGCCGTTACGGCCCCAGCCTCAACACGCGGCGCCTGCTGGTCGAGGAGGGCGGCTTCCTGTACGACTCCAACGCCTACAACGACGACCTCCCGTACTGGACGATGGCGGAAGGACGCCCGCACCTGGTCGTGCCGCACACCTTCGCGACCAACGACAACAAGTACGCGCGCGGCTGGTGGGGAACCTCCGACGATTTCTTCACCTGGGCGCGGGACTCCTTCGACGTCCTGTATCGCGAGGGCGCCACGCATCCGAAGCTGATGGGCGTGAGCCTGCACTTGCGGGTCTCGGGCCATCCGGGCCGTTCCGCCGGTGTGGAGCGCTTTCTGGACTACGTGCTGCAGCATCCGGACGTGTGGATCTGCCGGCGCATCGACGTCGCGCGGCACTGGATGGCCACGCACCCGTATCGCGATCAGGCGGCGGCCGTGACGGGCGCGACCGGCGTATCCAGGTAGAGCCGGGAGAGCTTTGCCCGGTAGTCCGGGCCGTTCTTGGCGCGATTGCCGGCGACTGCGTCGGTGCCCGGGCGGAGCGTGTCGCTCGCGTCCCAGGAGAAGCGCTTCACGAAATCCACGCGCGGGGCGCGCAACGCGGCGAACCCGGCCACGAGCCGGGGCACGTCCAGCCGCTCCGGACGTCCTGCTGCCTCGCCCCAGTGCCTGCGGAACAGGTCCACGAACGCGGCACCGTCCTCTATCGCCATGGTCGCGCCCTGGCCGAGCGTGGGCGCCATCGCGTGCGCCGCGTCGCCGACGAACAGCACGCGTCCGCCCGCGTCGGCGAAGTGCGTGTCGCTCTCCTGCGCGCGCGACCAGTGCAGTGTCGTCGCGGGGGCGCAGGCGCCGTCGAGCAGCGCGCGCGCCGCGGGTGCCATCGCGCCTGACGGGGTGTACGCCCCGTGCAGCCACGCCGGTGTCTTCTGCTCGGGCGCGATGTCCTCGCCGGGCTCCACGGGGAAGTTGCCCGACAGGTAGACGAGGCCGCCCGGGGTGCGGAAGGCGAGCAGGCGGTGCGGCCCGTGGTACCACTGCTCGAGGTCGTCGAGACCGGGCGTCGTGGCGCCGGGAAGCAGGCAGCGGAAGTTCGCCACGCCCAGATGCCGGACCTGCGGCGCGCCGCACAGCCGCTCGCGCAGCCTCGAATAGCGGCCGTCGCATGCGATGACGAGGTCGAAGCCCGGCAGGGACGCCGGGCGCCCGTCGGGGCCGCGCACGTCCAGCGCCGCCGTGTCGCCGGCGGGGCGCGCCGCGTCGCACTCCGCGTCGAAGCGCGTGACCGCGGCCGCGCCCTCGCGGCAGACCCGGTACAGCTCGGCCCAGCGGATGCGGATGCCGTCGCGGTCGGCGACCTCCGCAAGGGGGATGCGGTACAGGGGTTCGCCGCTCATGCTCCAGGTGGTCCAGGCGCGCCACGGCAGCGAGGCGCGCAGCAGCCGCTCGGCCATCTCGGGCATCACGGCTGCGAGCGTGCGCACCGCGTTCGGACCGACGTTGAGGCCGTTGCCCGCGGTCTCGTGATCGGCGCGGCCGACACGCTCGATTGCCGTGAGCGACACGCCGGGAAGACCCTGCAGGCCGGTGGCGATCACGCCGCCAGCCACCCCGACTCCGGCGATAGCGATCCTGAGAGCCACGTTATCGTACGAAGCGCATCGCGATCCCGAAGCGCTGGTCCAGGTGGCAGTTGTGGTGATCCACCTGGTTGGTGTCGGCGAGCTCGAGGTTGAAAAAGTCCATCGTCGGGTCGTCAAAAAACGGCCCCGCGTGCCACGTCGACCGGTGCAGCGAGATCGCGGCGGTGCCGGGCACGAGGAACGCGCGGATCGCCTCCGGGTCGCAACCGGCGTCCGGATCGTCCGGGTCGTTGGGTGGCGCCACGGCGATGAGCCACGGCTTGCCGCTCACCGAAGCCAGGCATTGCGTAACGCTCAGGTGGCGCGTGATGTGGCGGAAGCCCGGCGGGCGACGGTGCAGCCGCATGACGTAGAAGCGCGGCGTGCCGCGATCGAGCACGAGCTGCGCCTCGTCGGGCCCGAAGAGCTTGCCGTCCTCGGCGACCTCGATGAGCGTGCCGAAGGGCGCGAATGCCTCCGCGCTGATGGGCTGCACCTGCAGGTCGACGACACGGGCGTCGGCTGCGGCTTCGGTCGTTTGGTTCATCGCCTTCCTCCTGTCAATATAGCTGTTGTCAACTCACGCGCTCGCGACACCCATGCTCACGACTCATGGACGCTACACCTACTCCGCGATCACGCGGCGCACGCCCTACGACTGGCCGGAGGGCCGCCGGCTGGCGGTCTACCTCGCGGTCAACGTCGAGCAGTTTCCGTTCGGCGAGGGTCTTGGAGTCGACCTCGCGCCGCGACAGCCCGAGCCGGACATCGTCAACTTCTCCTGGCGGGACTGGGGCAACCGCGTCGGCGTATGGCGGCTGCTCGAAGCCTTCGACGAGCATGCGCTTCCCGCCACGGTGCTGATCAACACGGCCGTCTACGACGCGTGCCCGGAGGTGGCGGCGGCGTTTCGCGCGCGCGGCGACGAGATGGTCGGCCACGGGCGCACCAATGCCGAGCGGCAGGGCGACATGGCCGAGGCCGACGAGCGCGCCATGATCGACGCTGCCACGCGGGTCATCGCACGCCACGAGGGCCGACGTCCGGAGGGATGGATGGGGCCCTGGGTTTCGGAAAGCCGCGTCACGCCCGATCTGCTGGAGGAAGCCGGCTACCGCTACGTCATGGACTGGATGGCCGACGATCAGCCGATGTGGCTCGCGACCCGCTCGGGCGGACGCATCCTTGCGCTTCCGTACGCGCGGCCCACCAACGACCTGCCGGCGCTGCACGGCGCGAAACACACGCCGTCGGACTGGGCCGACATGCTGGTGGACCAGTTCGACGAGATGCTGCTCCAGGCCGGGCGTCAACCGCTGGTGTTCAACCTCTCGCTGCATCCTTTTCTGGTGGGGCACGCGTTCCGCCTGCGCCACCTGCGGCGTGCGCTGGCGCACATCGCGCGGCACCGCGACCGGGTGTGGCTCACCCGGGCGGGCGACATCGCGAGGTATGCCTCTTCCCTGCAAGCTGGCCTCCTGCCCTGATCAACCGTTGGCGGCGCGGCGCGCCACGGCTGCGCCCACCGCATCGGGCGCGAGCTCGTGGTGGGCCTCCGCCATGAACCGCCGGTGGTAGGCCGGCGCGGCATCGAGAAAGAGCTGGCGCGTCACGCCCGAGACGATGCGCGGCGCCGTGTACTTGAGGTTGCTGTTGGATGCGGCACTTGGTCCCATGGAAAGCGTCGCGCCGCGGAAGATCGCGAACACGCGCGACACCCACGGCGCGCGCCCGGCCAGCTTCTCGGTAAACGCGCTGTAGCGGTCCATGTACGGAAACCGCGCGAGGCGAGCATCGGCGAGCGCCGCGGGCGGCGTGTAGCGATCCTCCCAGTACGCCACGTGCGGGGCGACGCGCGCGAGCTCGGGCCGCAATGCGAGGTCCACCGCGATCCCGGTGCCCGCGATCACGAAGTCGAACTCGAGAGGGCCGTCGGGCGTCGTGACCCGGACCGTGCTCTCGGGCGTCGCGGCCACCGCGAGCCAGGGCGTGGAGGGCCGCATGGAAAATCCGGGCAGGCCCACCGCCCGGCGGAACGTGGGCTCGGGCGGCGGCTGGCCGATGTCGTAGAGCCGGTGCATGTACGCCCAGCGATCGGCGTCGGCGAGCTCCGGGTAGTGAGCGAGAAAGCCGGAGAACTCCATCCAGCGCCGCGGATTGGCGAGCGGCAGTTCCGGGCGGCGAAAGCACAGGGTCGCGCTGGCCGCGCCATGGGTGAGCGCTGCGATGGCATTGTCGAACGCGGATGCGCCGGCGCCGAGGATGCCCACGCGCTTGCCGGCGAACCCGGTGAAATCGATGTCGTCGTTGGTGTGCGCGTACAGCGCACGCGGCAGGACGTCGCGGATGAACGCAGGCACGATACGCGCGCCGCTGCCCTCCGCGCCCGAGGCGAGCACCACCGTGCGCGCGAGCACGGCTTCGGTACCGCCGGGTCCCTGCACCATCAGGCGAAAAAGATCCGGCGGGAGCGGCTCGATGTCGATCACGGCGGTGTCGTTGCGCACGTCGAGGCCCAGCACGTCGCGGTACCAGCCGAGATACGCCTGCCAGTCAGGCCGCGCGATGCGGAACAGCCTGTCCCACCCGTCCGCGCCATGCTGGGCCTCGTACCAGGCGCGGAACGTGAGGCTGGCGACGCCGAGGTCCGGGCCGGTGAGGTGCTTCGGCGTGCGCAGCATCTCCATGCGCGCGAAGGTCATCCACGGGCCTTCGCGGCCGCGAGGGTTGCGGTCGAATACGCGCACCGCGTGGACGCATTCCCGCTTCAGGCCGGCGGCGACCGCGAGCCCGAACTGGCCGCCGCCGACAATGGCGCAGTCGAGCGCGCCGGGCGCGTCGGGCCGGGCAAGGGGTTCGACCCAGGGCTTGTCGGGATAGGCGAGATACGCGAGCTCCTCGCGCACGCAGCGCGCCAGTGCCTGGAGTCCGGTGGTCATGGGCGGAGGCTTGCTGTCACCGATGGCGCAGACTACACCGCCGCGCGGCGGGCTTCCTCCACCTGCGGGATGACCAGTTCCGGTTCGGCATACGCGCGGAGGTCGCCGAGCAGCGCGTCGGTCTGCTCGGCGAGCAGCCCGCGCGTGATGCCGCGAACGAGCCGGGGCAGGGAATACTTGTGGCCGCTCACCGAAGTCGAGTGCGGACCCTGGCTCACGTAGGCCGCAAAACTGTAGGCATGAATCCGCCCGAGTGTGTCGGCATGTTCCGGGCCGCGTGCCAGCAGCCGATAGTCCTCGCCCAGGTAAGGGAAGCGGCCCAGCAGCGGCCGCGCGAGCGCCGCGGGCGGCACGTACCGATCCGACCAGAGGGCGATCCCATCGGTCAGCGATCGCAACTCCGGGCGCGCCCCGAGATCCGGCGTCGAGCCGGTCGAGGCGACGACGAAGTCGAAGGTGAACGCGGCATGCGGAGTGCGCACGCGGATTGCGTCGCCCTCCATGCCGATGCCGATCCATGGTGAAGCGGGATGTCGACGGAAGCCGCGCCGCGCATGGGCCTCGTCGAACGAGCGCTGCGTAGGCGGCTGGTCGACCGTGTCGAAGTGGTGCGCGATCTCCCAGCGCACGGCATCGGGCAGCTCCGGGTAGTGCGCAAGCAGGCCGGGGTACTCCAGCCAGCGATGGGGATTCACCGTCGGGATCTCGGTGCGCCGGTAGCAGAGGTCGACGGAAGCGGCACCGGCATCGAGCGCCGCCGATGCGAGGTCGAAGGCCGATGCCCCGTGCCCGAGGATCCCTACCCGCTTGCCCGCGAGGCGCGCGAGGTCGAACAGGGTATTGGAGTGCGCCAGACGCTCCGGCGGCACGGCGCGCTCGATTTCCTCGGGGATCGACCAGCGGCCGTTGCCGTCGAAGCCGGTGGCGAGGATGACCCGCCGCGCGAGCACGGTTCCGGTGCCGGACGGGGAGCGCGTGGTGAGCGCCAGCATGCCCGGCAGGGGACGAATGTCGTCGACACCGACCTCGTTGCGGATGGGCAGGTCGACGACGCTCCGGTACCAGCGCAGATAGGCCATCCAGTCGTGCCTGGGCACGCGCTGGATCGCCGCCCATGCGGCGACGCCGTAGGTCGCCTCGTACCACGCCTGCGCCGACAGGCTGGGAATGCCGGTCTCGAGACCCACGCTGATCTTCGGCGTGCGCAACTCCTGCATGCGGGCATACGTTTCCCACGGCCCTTCGAATCCCTCCGGGCTGCGGTCGAGCAGCACGACATTGGTGACGCCCTCCCGGCGCAGTGCGAGCCCCGCCGCCATGCCCGACTGCCCCGCGCCGACGATGGCCACATCGTAGACGTGCTCTCCCGAGCCATGCGCGAGCGGACGCACCCACGGCCTGGCAGGGTACGCGAGCATCGCCAGTTCGCGGCGCGCGCGCGCGCCGAGCGCGTCCAGCGCGGCGATCATGCAGCCTCCCGAGGCGGCACGCGCTGTGCCGGCGACGCCGCCAGTGCGGCCATGACCCTTGCGAGCCGAACGCCTCCTGCGTCGATGGGGAGCCGGACCGTGCGGCGCACGCCCAGCGCATCTTCGTTAGTCTGAATTGCTTCCAGCAGCATGCGGTCTTCCTCGAAAGTGTGCGCGTACGAAGCCAGCAGCGACGCCGTGACCCCGTCGTCGCCAGGCGCGAAGTTGCGCATTTGAAACCAATAGTAGCGTGTCGATCGTGCCGTCTCCGGGGTGATGAACATCACCGTCCGGATGCGGAACCCGGCATCCATGGCGGCCTCGGTGTGCGGGGCGCCGTGCGCGATCGCGCCGAAGTCCACCGTGCCTGTCTGAGGAGCGGTGAACGCGTACGTCTGCCAGCGATCGACCGGACCGCTCACCCCTCCCAGCGTGCGCATCACGGGAACGGGCTCGCTCTTCTCTATCCAGCGGCCGAAGCACACGTCGCCGCTCCCGCGCTCCAGGCGCAGGGGCGCGTCCTCGCCGCTCGCGCCGCCGACGGTGGAGCGGTGCACGAACGAGGTATGCGCAGGGTCGATGAGGTTCTCCGCGAGCAGCCACCAGCGTGCCGCGAAGCGCATGGGCGCGCCGCGCCCGATCGTCCAGCCCTGGCGGCCGTAATCGGCGACCTGGGGCAGTTTCTCCGGGGCGGCAGCCGCGGGATCGCCGGTCCAGACCCAGACGAAACCGAGATGGTCCGCTGCCGGCAGGCTGGGCACGCAGGCGTTCGCCGGGATCGTGCGGGCCCCGGGCGCTCGCACGCATTCCCCGCGGGGGTCGAACGTGAGGCCATGGTAGCCGCATTCGATGGCGTCGCCGCGCAGCGTGCCGCCGGAGAGCGGCGCGAGTTTGTGCGGACAGGCGTCCTCGAGCGCGACTGGCGCGCCGACGCCAGTACGGTACAGCACCACCGGCCGGCCGAGCAGGGTGCGCGCGAGCGGCGCGCGCCCGACGTCGCCGCTCTCCGCGGCGACGTACCAGGCGTCGGTGACGAACCGGTCCACGCCTGCCGGCGTTTAGCGCACCGCGCGTTCCGCGCGCGGCGGCAGGTAGCTAGAGTCGAACAGCATCTCGGTATCCGGCCGCAGCTTCAGGTTGAAGGCGGCCACCACGTCGTCCACCTGGGACTCGAAGCGCAGCTTGTCGACCGCGCCGATGCCGTTGGACTTGGCATTGGAGGTGAGGACGTAGTTGTCGAGCATGGACTTGAGGCGCTTCAGCTCGACCTTCTCATCGATCAGGGGCTCGCGTTGCTTGAGACAGCGGATGCCCTCCTCGGGATTCGCGATGGTGTCCATGAGCGCCTTGTTGTACGCACGCAGGAATCCGCCGACCGCCTTCGGGTTCTCGCGCATGAACTTCTCGTTGGCGATCACCGCGTTGCCGTACACCTTGACGCCGTAGTCCTTGTAGCTGAAGTGGGCGATGTCGTCGTCCTTGACGCCTGCCTCGTTGAGAGAAATGATCGACGTGGCGACGAAGCCGGTGATGGCATCTAGGCGCCCCTGGGCAAGCATCTGCTCGCGCAGGCGCGGCTCCATGGTCTCCCACTTGACCTTGGTCGGGTCGATGCCCTGGGCGCGCGCGAACAGCGGCCACAGCTTGCGGCCCGCGTCGAAAGTGGGGGCGCCGAGGGTCTTGCCGACCAGGTCGATAGGCTTGCCGATGCCGGTCTTCTTCAACATCATCACGCCCGCCGGCGTGGCGTCGTAGGTCATGTAGACCGCGCGCACCCGGTTGCTAGGGTTGGTGAAGTTGTTGGAGGCGAACTCGATGAGGCTGGACGTGTCGCCGAAGCCCATGTCGTAGGTGCCCGACGCCACCCGTTGCACCGCGAGACTGGAGCCGGCCCCGGCGTCGAACTGCACGTCGATCCCTTCGGCCTTGAAGTAGCCCTTGCAGTTGCCGAGGAAGAAAGGCGCCGTCTGGCCGTCGAGACGCCAGTCCAGCTGGAAGCGGACCTTGGTCTGGGCGATGGCTGCGTGCGAGGTAACCACGAGCGCGCACGCGGCGAGCGTGCGCAGCGCAAGAGACTTGAAGCCCGGCATGGCGAACCTCCTGGAAAATGGACCGAGAGCCGCGAGGTTTGCAAGCGCTGTACCAGGGCCGGCGCGTTCGCACCGCCCTGCGTCGGTGCATGGACTCCTCACTCTCAACGGGGCATCGGTGCGGCCGTTTCCGGGACGCGCGCACCGTCGCAAGGCATTGCAGAGGATGATCGTGCCGCCTTCTACTGGTGCGCCGGCATGGTCCTCGGCACCATCCGCGGGCGGCATGCGCATGAAAACCATGCTTTTCCGCGAAAGCGCGAATGGCACGCTTCTTGTTCCCCTGTCGGGCCATGACCCGCCTGTTCGATCCCGCGACCTACACCGGCGTCCGCCGTCCCTTGCTCGAAGCCGAGACGCTGCCGCCCGCGTGCTACTACGACGCCGGGTTCTATCGCCGCGAGATCGAGCGGGTGTTCGCCGCCGGCTGGGTGTTGGTCGGGCGGCTCGATCAGATCCCCAACCGCGGCGACTATTTCACCGTCGACTACGCCGAGGTGCGGCTGATCGTGATGCGCGACGCGGAGGGTCGGGTGCGCGCCTACGGCAACAGTTGCCGGCACCGCGGCGCGCGGCTGCTGGACGGGCGCGGCAACGCCCGCGCCATCGTGTGCCCGTATCACGCATGGACCTACGGCGTGGACGGCGCATTGCGCGGCGCCGCCGGCATGGAGGCGACAGTCGGCTTCTGCAAGGAGGACCATGCGCTGATCGAGGCGCGCGCCGACACCTGGGGCGGGTTCGTCTTCGTGTCGGTCGACCCGTCGGGCGTCTCCCTGGCCGACTGGCTCGGCGAGCTGCCCGGGAAGCTCGGCATGTACCGCCTGGAGGACATGGTCGCGACCCGCCGTGAGTCCTTCCAGGTCGCCTGCAACTGGAAGCTGTGGGTGGAGAACTACATGGAGGGGTACCACATCCCGACCGTGCATCGCGCGACCATCAGCGGCCACCGCGCGGTGAACCGGCCGCAGGAGACGCGGCGCGGCCAGTACCAGATGATCCGCGAGATCCATCCCGGCACGCTGGCGCTGCTGGGCGACGACCCGGGCTTCCCCCCGATCGAGACCCTCGAAGGCGAGGAGGGCATCGGCAGCCGCTTCATCCTCATCTACCCGGCGACCATGATCGCGCTGTGCGTGGATTGCATGTGGACGTTCGAGTGCCACCCGCTCGGCCCGGAGCTGACCGAGGTGGTGCTGACCTCGAGCTTTCCGCGCAGCCGCACGGAACAGCCCGATTTCGCGGCGCTGGCCGCCAACTACTACAAGCGCCAGGACCGCGTGGTCCGCGAGGACAACGACATCGCGGCCAAGCAGCACCGCGGACTGCGCACGGTGTTCGCGCGGCCCGGGCGCCTTTCGGAAAAGGAGCGCATCGTGCACGTGCTCGACAACTGGATCCTCGACCGGGTGCTCGCGTGAGCGCCGCCGGGCTGCCCCAAGGCGTTCATCGCCATCGCGCGGTCAGCGCGAGGGTCGTCCGGTGACCGCGCTCGCCATCGCCGCGCGGCCGCAGCCGCTGGAGTGGCTGGCGCACGAGACCGCGCTCGTGGTGGTCGACATGCAGAACGGCTTTCTCAAGCCGGGCGGCTATTTCGACAACGTGGGCTACGACCTCGGCCACGCGCCCGCGACCATCGCCGCGGTGCGGCGCTGCGTGGATGCCGCTCGTTCCGCAGGCATGCTGACGGTATTCATCCAGAGCGGCTTCGACCGTCGCCACCTGGTGGTCGGCGGCCCCACCGCGCCGGTCTGGCACAAGTCGGAAGCGCAGATCCTGATGCGCGAGCGCCCGGAGCTCGCCTACACGCTGATCACCGACGGCACGTGGGACTACGAGATCGTCGACGAGCTCGCGCCCGGCGAGGACGAGCTCGTGGTGCGCAAGTCCCGCTACAGCGGTTTCGCCGGCACCAATCTCGACCAGGTGCTGCGGGCGCGGCGCATACGCAACCTGGTGTTCACGGGCGTGGCCGCCAACGCCTGCGTGGAGAGCACGCTGCGCGAGGCTTACCACCGCGAGTACTTCGTGCTCCTGCTCGAGGACGCGACGCATCACGCCGGGCCGTCCTATCTCAAGGACGCCACGCTGTGGAACGTGCAGACGTTCTTCGGCTGGGTGTCGGACACCGCATCGTTCTCGGCCGCGCTGCGCGCGCCGCAGCCTGCCGCGGCGCATGCCTGAGGAGGCCGTACGCGGCTACTTCGACCTCGGCGGCCTTCCGGCCGGACCCGTCGACCGCCGGGAGCGCGAGCTCGCGTTCTGGGAGGAGCAGATGGCCGCCATGCGCGTGCTGCTCGACCGGGACCATGTCGGGCTCGAGGAGCTGCGCGACGCCTTCGAGACCTTCGGCGAGCGGTTGTACGGCACGCTGGGCTTCTTCGAGCGCATGTACGAGGCGACTTTGCGCGTCCTGGTCCGCAAGGGCGTGGTCACCGCGGAGGCCGTCGAGGCGCGCCTGGCCAGCCTCGAGGACCGGTACGGGCGCCGGGCGCCCCTGCTGCCCGCGAGCGACCTGCCTCCCGATCCGTACGGCGGTCGCCATCGCTATCGCGTCGTGGCCGGCCCCGATGCGCCGCCCTTGCCTTACGAGCTGCGCTGCCACGCGCTGCGCGAAGAGCTGATTGCGCGCGGCATCCTGACGGCGGACGCGGTGCGCGCGGCGATCGAACGCATCGAGGCCCCTGGCCTGCATCTCGGGGCGAGGATCGTGGCGCGTGCCTGGACCGATCCGGACTTCAAGGCGCGCATCCTGGCGGACGGCATGGAGGCCTGCCGCGAATACGGGATCGCCTTCGTCGACGGCCGCCTCACGGTGATCGAGAACACACCGGCGGTGCACAACGTCGTCGTGTGCACGCTGTGCTCGTGCTATCCGCGCAACCTGCTGGGCCAGCCGCCGGCGTGGTACGTGGGCAAGGCCTATCGCTCGCGCACGGTGCGCGAGCCGCGCGCCGTGCTCGCCGAGTTCGGCACTGCGCTGCCCGACGACGTGACCGTGCGCGTGCACGACAGCACCGCGGACCTGCGCTACATGATCCTGCCGCTGCGTCCTGCCGGCACCGACGGCTGGACCGCCGAACGTCTCGAGGGCCTCGTCACCCGCGACAGCCTGATCGGCGTCGCCCCGGCGCGCGCGGCGCCGCCGTGAGCCGCGTGACCTTCATCGGGCTCGGCGCCATGGGCCTGCCGATGGCGACGCGCCTCGCCCGGACCGGCGTCGCGGTGAACGGCCGCGACGTGGATGCGTCCCGCGCTGCCACCTGGTGGGCGCAGCGGGAGGCGGCCGCGCACGACATCGAGGCTGCCGACGCGGTGATCGTGTGCGTGACCGACGAGGCGGCGAGCGAGGCCGTCGCGAAGGAGTCCGTGTTGCCTCGGCTGCGCGCCGGCGCGCTCTACGTCGACCACACCACCACCTCGCCGGACTTCGCACGCTGGCTGGGCGGCGCCTGCGAGGCCCGTGGCGCGGGGTTCGTGGATGCGCCCCTGTCCGGCGGCGTCGAGGGCGCACGAGCGGGGACGCTGGTGGCCATGGCTGGCGGCCGCGCGGAGGACGTGACGCGCGCCCGGCCGCTGCTGTCCGCCTACGCGGCGCGCGTGGTACCGCTGGGAGGGGCAGGCAGCGGGCAGCTCGCCAAGCTCGCCAACCAGGTCGCCATCGCGGGCACGGTGCTCGGCCTGGCGGAGGCGGTTGCGCTGGCGCGCGCTGCCGGCGTGGATTGCAGCGCGCTGCTGGAAGCGCTGGGCCTGGGGACCGCGCAATCCGCGCAGCTCGCGCGCATGCGCGACGCGCTCGCAGCACCGGATTTCGATTTCCGCACCGCGTTCGGCTGGCTGGCCAAGGATATGGATCTCGCCGTCGGCGCGGCCGCGATGCTCGGGACAACGCTGCCGATGGCGGCGCTGGTGAAGACGACCCTGGAGGGACGATGACGGTTCGGGTGCACTGCTTCGACATGGACGGCGCGGGCGACGTCTCGCGCCTGGACGCCTGGCTGGCCGCGCTGGATGCGGACCAGTTGCGCCGGCTGGTGGTGTTCGCCAAGACCGAGGGCCATCACGCGCCCAACGACTTCTCGCGCGATCTGCTGAAGCTCCGCCTCGCCGCATGTTTCGACGCGCGCGGCATCGCGGACCGCGCCATGTCGATGCTCACCATCGGCTGCGAGGGGGTCGGGTCGCCCAAGGGCTTCGCGTTCGCGTCCTTCGATGCACCGCCGGCGGACGGCCCGCCGCGGCTCGCGCTGGGCTTTGCGCGCAGCGCGCCCGTGCCGGTCGAGGAGATGGGCACGGTTACGCTGGTGGATCGGGCGGCGGACACGGTCCGCGCGGCAATGGCCGACGCGGGCCTTGGGGCGGACCAGGTGCGCCTCGCATTCGTCAAGACGCCGCTCCTGCCGGCCCGCCATCCGCTGGCGACGGCAAAACGCACGACCATGCACCGCGGACGCGCCATCTCCGCGCTCGCCGGCGGCGTGGCCCTGGGCGAGATCGATCGCGCGCGCGTCACCGAGGAGGGCATCGCGGCCGATCTGGGCCTCTACGCGAAGCACGTGCAGGCGGTCACGGGTGCGGAGATCGACCGCGTCGAGGCGATCGTGATGGGCAACCGCCCGGGCGCCGCAGGCGATCTCCACATGGCGACGACGCACACCCGCGACATCCTCGACCAGCGCTCCATCCGCGCGATGCTGATGGCCAACGGCATCCGGTTCGACGCGGCCGGCGAGCTGCTCGACGGCGAGCGCATCGAGGCGTTGATCTGCAAGGCGATGGTGGACGAGTCGGGCGAGGTGCGCGGCTCGCGCACCACGGTCTACTCCAGCGGCTGGGCGCCCGAGAGCCACATCCGCGCGGCCTATTCCGGCGTGCTCGGCAGCCTGCTCGGCCACCTGCGCTTCTACGTGTCGGCCGACTCGGTCCACCAGGCGCCGCCCGGCGGCGGCGTGGTGGCGGCAGTGCTGCGGGCCCAGGCCCCTACCTCGCCGTCGTCGTGACCGGCGCGAGCGGCATGCGCTCGGCGCGCGACGGCAGGAAGCTCGAGTTGAAGAGCAGGTCCGGATTGGGGCGCGTCTTGAGGCTGAACGCCTCGGTCACATAGTCCACCTGGTTCTCCAGGTCCAGCTTGCTCAATGCGCCGAGGCCGCCGGACCTGGTGCGGTCGGTGAGCATCGCGGGGATGAGCAGCTCGAAGCGCGTCAGCTCGAGCTTTTCGTCGGCGAGGGGTTCGCGCTGCTTGAGAAAACGCACCGACGTCGCCGGGTCGGCCAGCCCTTCGCGGAACGCGCGGTTCGCGACTTTCACGAAGGCGGCGACCGCCCTGGGGTTCTCGGCGATGAGCTTCGAGCTGGCGATCACCGCGTTGCCGTACAGCTTGAGGCCGAGATCCGCGACCGGGAACATCGCCAGCTCATCCGGCTTGATGCCGCGGGCGTAGTACTCGAGATTCGCGTTCAGGAAGCCGCTGGAGGCGTCCGCGTCACCCTTGATGACGGTATTGGCGCGCAGCGCCGGATCGATGGTCACCCACTTGACCGTCGCCGGATCGATCTTCGCGGCCTTGGCGATGACCGGCCACATCTTGCGGGTCACCTCGAACGGCGCCGCCGCGATGGAGCGGCCCTGCAGCCCGGCAATCGACGCGATGCCGGACTTCTTCAGCGTGAAGTAGGCAAGCGGCGCCTGGTCGTAGAGCAGGTAGACCGCCTGCATCCGCGTCGGCCCGGGGTTGTTCGCCGTGTACTCGATCAGCGCCGAGATGTCGGCGAGCACGATGTCGTACGCGCCGCTGGCGATGCGCTGGATCCCCGCAGCGGAGCCGTTGCCGGAGTCGATGGTCACATCCAGCCCCTCCTGCTCGAAGTACCCCTTGATCTTCGCCATGTGGAAGAACGAGGTCTGGCCCTCGAACTTCCAGTCGAGCGAGAAGCGGATCTTGGTCAAGCCCTGAGCTTGCGCCGCGAGCGGCAGCGTGAGGGCGAGCGCGGCGACGGCTGATGCAAGTCGGCGAAGAAAGGTCATCGGAGTGCTCCGGAAGATCAGAACTGGACGCCGGTCTCGGCGAACGGCTTGCGCGCGCCGAGGCGGTGGTTGACGCGGAAGGCGTTGCCCTCGGGATCCTCGAGCACCGCCTGGTAGGCGTTGTAATAGGTGTCGTACGGCGCCTTGACGATGCGGCCGCCGAGACGCGCGGCGCGGGTCGCGGCGGTATCGACGGCGTCGGCGCTGCCGAGCTCCACGGTGAAGTAGACGGTGACCGGCGCGGTCTCGCCGTCCGGCGTTGCGCGCGAGCCGAGGCCGAGGAGCTCGAAGGCCTTCGAGGCGTTGAAACCGAGCTCGATGCCGTTCGCGTCCAGGCAACGGTAGATCGGCGAGCGGTGCCCCTCGATCTCGCGGAAGCCGAACAGCCCGGCGTAGAAGCCGGTGAGCGCCTCGATGTCGCGGGCGAACATGTTCACGTAGGCGAGACGCGGGCCGGGTACGCTCATGCCGCCTTCCTCCCGTACGTGCGGTCGAACATCTCCATGAGATGCTCTCCTGCCGTGCAGACCGGGTGGAGCGGCGGCTGGTCGGCCTGGCGGCACGTCGGCAGGCACTCGATCCGGGCGTGATAGTCCGGGCTGTAGAAGAACGGGACCGAGTAGCGGTCGCGCCCCGCCGCATTGCCGTTGCGCACCCGATGCATGTTCGAGCGATAGAGATCGTTGGTCCAGCGCTGGATCAGGTCGCCGAGGTTGATCACGAACGTGCCCGGGATCGGCGGCGCCGCGATCCATACGCCAGCGGCGTTCTGCACCTCGAGTCCGCCGGTGCCGTCCTGGAGCAGCAGCGTGAGGCCGCCCCAGTCGGTATGCGCGCCGGCGCCGATCTGGTTGAAGCTCGCATCAGCCGGCTGCGGGGGATAGTGGATGAGCCGCACGTTGCCCGAGGGCTGGGCGTACATCGCCGCGAAGAAGTCCTCGGGCAGCTCCAGCGACAGCGCTAGCAGGCCCATCAGGCGGTCGCCGAGCGTACGCACCGCGGCGTAGTAGGCGAGCATCTGCTCGCGAAAGCCCGGCAGCGACGCAGGCCACTGGTTACCCCCGTATCCGCGAAGACCGGCCACCACGTAGGGATGGTCGTCGGGCAGCTCGGCGCCGCAGTAGTAGCTTTCCTTGAGGTCCGGGGGCGAATCGGTGTCGAGTGTCTGGCCGGCAAGCGGCTCGTACCCCGCGAAGCTGCGCGAGCGGCTCATGTGCAGCGCGAGCTTGTCGTCCAGGGGCAGGTCGAAAAAACGCCGGGCCCAGCCGAGCTGAGCCGCGATCAGCGCGGGGTCGATGCCGTGGTTGGCGACGTAGAAGAAGCCGGTGTCACGGCAGGCCTTGTGGATCTCCCAGGCCACGTCCCGCCGGTCTTCGATGTCACGCGATCCGGCGGGACCGAGGTCGATGACGGGAACGCGGGTCGCCGGGCTGGGCGGCGTGTAGAGCACCATGGCGCGTCTCCTCCCGAAAGGATGAGGGGGAGAGCAATCTCCCGCCGTGCGCCTGCGCGCGGCTGAGCGCTTCTACTCTCGGCCAAAGGGATAGCAGCGCGCGTGCCAGCGCGGGCGCTGCGCTAAGTGCTTGTTGGTGCGGGAGACGGGCGCGCGCGGAGGCGCAACGGCGCACCGCGTCGAGGCGCGGTGCGCCGGGCTGGTGCGATCATAGGCCCTGCTGGCCGCGATGCGCCCAGCCGGTCATGCGCTTTTCCAGGACCGCGAAGAACTCGTACATCACCATCGCCATCGCGCTGATGACGATGAGACCGGCGAACACGAGCGGCATCTTCATGGACGAGCCCGCGCTCATCATGAGATAGCCGATGCCCTCGTTGGCGGCGACGGTCTCCGACACCACGGTGCCGACGAAGGCCAGCGTGATCGCCACCTTCAGCGATGCGAAGAAGTACGGCAGCGAGCGCGGCAGCCCGACCTTGAACAGCACGTCGGTCCGCTTGGCGCCCAGCGCCCGCAGCACGTCCTCGAGCTCGGGTTCCAGCGTCGCGAGGCCGGTGGCCACGTTCACGACGATGGGGAAGAAGCAGATCAGGAAGGCGGTGAGGATGGCCGGCACCGTGCCGATGCCGAACCACACCACCAGGATCGGCACGAACGCCGCCTTCGGAATGGAGTTGAAGCCCACGAGCAGCGGATAGAGCGCGTTGTAGATGAAACGCGACGAGCCGACGATGAACCCGAGCAGCAGTCCGACGGCGATCCCGAGCGCGAAGCCGACCATGGTCGTCCAGAACGTCTGCCAGGCGTGCTGGCCGATCGGCCCGGCATACTGGATCAGCGCCTGCACGATCGAGATCGGGCCGGGAAAGATGAACTCCGAAACCTGGAAGCCGCTCACGATCAACTGCCAGATGATGATGATCGCCGCGAGGAGCAGCCATGGCGCCCACGCGTCGAGCTTGCGATTCTTCGCCATATCTGTGTCCTCAGGTCTTGCGGATGCGGCCGATATGCTCGCGCAGCTCGTGCACGATATCGGTGAACTTTTCCGTGTACGTCACGTCCAGGTCGCGCGGGCGGGGCAGGTCGATCTCGCGTCGGGCGATGATCTTTCCCGGGCGCTTGCTCATGCAGTAGACCGTGTCGGCGAGGAAGGTCGCCTCGCGCAGGTCGTGGGTGACCAGCACGACGGTGAAGCGTTGCTCGGTCCAGAGATCGCGCAGGATGCACCAGAGCTCCTCCCGCGTGAACGCGTCGAGCGCGCCGAACGGCTCGTCCAGCATCAGCAGCTTGGGCTGATGAACGAGTGCGCGGCAGATCGACGCCCGCTGCTGCATGCCGCCGGATAGCTGCCAGGGGAACTTCTCCTCGTTGCCCTGCAGCCCCACGGTCTTGAGCAGGTGTTTCGCCCGCTCTACGTACTCTGCGTGGTTGCGCTTGAACGTCGAGCGATACGGCTCCACGATCTCGAGCGGCAGCAGCACGTTGTCCAGCGTGGTTCGCCACGGCAGAAGGTTCGGCGCCTGGAAGGCCATGCCGACGATTTTCAGCGGCCCCGAGACCTGCCGGCCGTCCACGATCACGGTGCCCTTGCTCGGCGGGCGCAGGCCCGTGCAGAGTTTCATGAAGGTGGACTTGCCGCAGCCCGAAGGCCCGACGATGGCGATGAACTCGCCCTCCTGCATGCGGAGGGTGATGTCCTCCACCGCGTTGCCGCTTGTCTCGTCGTACGCGAGATCGACGCGGTCGAAGTCCACGAACACTTCAGCCATCGTGCTCCCCATGTCGGGCATGAAGCCCCCCGCGCGTCGTGCGCGCCAAGAAAAGGCCCCTGCCAGCGCAGGGGCCGTGACTGCTTGCGTCTGCGCTCTACTTGGCGAACACGTTGCGATCGCCGCGGGAGGGCAGGAAGCTCGAGTTGAAGATCTGATCCGGGTCAGGGGTGATCTTGAGCCCGTATGCGGCCACGACCTGCGCCAGGGTGTCCTCCAGCTTGAGCTTGTTCACGGCGCCGATGCCGTTCGACTTGAACTCGGGCGTCGCGATCACGGTGTCGATAGCGAGTTTCAGGCGCCGACGCTCCAGCGCCTCGTCGATCAGGGGATCGCGCTGCTTCACGTACTGGATGGACGCGTCGGGATCGGCGAGCACGTCCCTGATGCCGCGGTTCAGGGCGCGCAGGAACTTGGCCACTGCCTGCGGGTTCTCGGCGATGAACTTGGGGCTCGCGACCACGGCGTTGCCGTACAGCTTCACGCCGAAATCCGGATACTTCATGGCGACGATCTCGTCGTCCTTGATGCCGCGCGCGTTGAGGTTGAGCAGGCTGGTGAAGTAGAAGCCGGTGATCGCATCCACCTCGCCCCGCTGCAGCATGGTTTCGCGCAGCGGCGGATCCATCGACTGCCACTTGATCTTCGACGCATCCAGGTTGTTCGCCTTCACGAACATCGGAAACGCCTTGCGGCCCGCGTCGAACACCGGTGCGCCCATGGTCTTGCCCATGAGGTCGGCAGGCTTGGAGATGCCCGATTTCTTCAGGGCGAACGCGGCGGCCGGCGTGTCGCTGTAGACCATGTACACGGCCTGCAGGCGCGCCTGCGGGAACTGGTAGTTGTTCGCCAGGAATTCGATCATCGCGCTGATGTCGGCGAAGCCCATGTCGTACGCGCCGGACGCGACGCGGTTCACGGTGCCGCTGGAGCCGTTACCCGAATCGATGGTGACGTCGAGGCCCTCATCCTTGAAATATCCCTTGGCGGCCGGCAGCAGGAACAGGGCGGCCGGGCCCTCGAAGCGCCAGTCGAGCTGGAAGCGGATCTTGGTGAGGCCCTGCGCCGCGGCCGTGCCGGAAATGGCGACGAGGGCAAGCGCGGAGAGCGCCTGCAGTGCCGCACGCCGGGTACGAGACATCGTGGAGTTCATTATTGGAGTCCTTTCTGGATCGAGTCATGGCGGGTGCCCGGCCCGCGTTCGGCGGGAGAGGCAGCAATCGGCGTGCCACCCGCACCTCGGACGGGAAGCGCAGCCCAAGCCGCTGCCCAAGAGTGCAGAGTCAGGTCATGTCAGCACGATTCAGGCTCGAAATCAAGATTGCGCCCCGCGGTGGGGCGCGTCGCTCCCCGGTGTGGTGCATCGGCAGAGGTCCCGGCATCGGAATACGAGCAGGGTTCGGGTGGCGGGATCAGGGCTGTGCCGGGGGCGGCGCATGCACATCGGGGCGGGGCTTCGTTCGGCGACGAGCCGTGGCACGCCCGTTGCAGTGCATCACGTCGACCAACCTTCGGGAGCATCCCCATGAAGCCCACCGCAGCCCTGCGGCGACTGCTGGCCGCCACCCTGCTTGCCGGTCTTGCCGCGTCGGCCGCCGCCCAGGACAAGATCACCTTCATGACGAGCTGGTACGCGCAGGCCGAGCACGGCGGCTTCTACCAGGCGATCGCGACGGGTCTCTACAAGAAGCACGGCCTCGACGTGACCATCAGGATGGGCGGCCCGCAGGTGAACGGCCTGCAGCTCCTGATGGCCGGGCAGGCCGACGTGATCATGGGCTACGACTTCCAGGCGCTGAAGGCCATCGAGCAGGGCATGCCGGTGGTGACCGTCGGGACGTCGTTCCAGCGCGACCTGCAGGGCATGCTGACCCACGACGATGTCGGCGGCCTCGGCGGGCTCAAGGGCAAGACCATTCTCGTGGCCACGTCGGGGCGCGCCACGTGGTGGCCCTGGCTCAAGGCCAAGTACGGCTACACCGACGAGCAGTCCAAGCCCTACACGTTCAACCTCCAGCCGTTCTTCGCCGACAAGACCCTCGCCCAGCAGGGTTATCTCTCGTCGGAGCCGTTCCAGGCCGACAAGGCCGGGATCAAGGCGAAGTTCTTCCTGTTCGCCGACGATGGCTATCCGCCCTACGGCACCACCATGGTGACGACGCAGAAGCTGGTAAAGGAGCGGCCGGAGGTGGTGGCGCGGTTCGTCCGCGCGTCCATCGAGGGCTGGAAGAGCTATCTCGCCGATCCGGCGCCGGCGAACGAGCTGATCAAGAAGGACAATCCGAACATGAAGGACGACCAGCTCGCCTACGCCGTGGCGAAGCTGAAGGAACACCAGCTCGTCACCGGCGGCGACGCGGCGAAACAGGGCATCGGGATCATCACCGAGGAGCGCTGGAAGCGTTCCTTCGACTACATGGTTTCCGCCGGGCTCCTGAAAGCCGACGTGGACTGGAAGCAGGCCTTCACCAGCCAGTTCGTGCGCGACCTCAAGGTGATGCCTTAAGGCCTCGTGGCAACCACGTAGAATCCGTGGCGCGGCCGATCGCGGCCGCGCCTCCATGACCCCAGCCATGAACACCATAGCCGATGGCGGAGCCGTCCACGCGGCAGGGCAGAGCTCCTCAGCCGCACCCGTCGTGGAGGTCCTTTCGGTCGAGAAGACCTATCCCAACGGCACGCGCGCGCTGGAGCCGGTAGACCTGACGGTTCGCGACGGCGAGTTCGTCACGCTGCTCGGCCCGTCGGGATGCGGCAAGTCGACGCTGCTCAAGATGATCGCCGGGCTGGCCGCGCCGAGCGACGGGCGCATCCTGTGGTGGCGGCACGGCGCCGACGCGGTCGGCGCGCCGGGGCGCAAGCTCTCCATGGTGTTCCAGGAAGCGACCCTCATGCCCTGGGCACGGGTGCACAGGAATGCGCGCCTCCCGCTCGACCTCGCCGGCGTCGAACGCGCGGCGGCGGGCCGCGCGGTCAGCGAAGCGCTGGCACTGGTCGGCCTGGAGAAGTTCTCGCAGAGCTATCCGCGCGAGCTCTCCGGCGGCATGCAGATGCGCGTCTCGATCGCCCGGTCGCTGGTGACCGAGCCGAACCTGCTGCTGATGGACGAGCCGTTCGGCGCGCTCGACGAGATCACCCGCAACCGGCTCGACTCCGATCTACTCGCGCTCTGGGCGAAGAAGCGCCTCACGGTGATGTTCGTCACTCACAGCATCTACGAAGCGGTGTTTCTATCCACCCGCGTGGTGGTGATGTCGGCGCGGCCGGGGCGGATCCTGCGCGAGGTGGCCATCGACGAGCCGTTTCCGCGCGGCGAGGCGTTCCGCGTGTCGCAGCAATTCGCCATGTACTGCCGCGAGCTCTCCGAGTTGCTCGCCGTCGCCTCGGCAAGCGGCGCGTCCGACGACTGATGACGCCGCTCGTCCGCAACCCCCGCATCCTGCGCGTTGTCGCGCCGCTCGCCGTCGGCATCGCGCTGCTCGCGCTCTGGCAGGTGCTGGTCACCGCCTACCAGGTGCCCAAGTACCTCGTGCCTTCGCCGGTGCTGGTGGCCCAGACCCTGGTCGAGGACTGGGGCCTGCTGTCGAAGTCGCTGCTGGTTACTCTGAAGATCACCTTTTTCGCATTCTTCGCCGCCGTGGTGGTCGGGACCCTGGTGGCGTTCCTGTTCGTGCAGAGCCGCTGGATCGAGATGAGCCTCTTCCCCTACGCGGTGCTGCTGCAGGTGACCCCCATTGTCGCGATCGCGCCGCTGATCATCATCTGGGTGAAGGACACGCAGACGGCGCTCACGCTATGCGCGACCATCATCGCGATCTTTCCGATCATCTCGAACACGACGTTGGGCCTTCGCAGCGTGAATCCGGGGCTGGCCAACCTCTTCAGAATGAATCGCGCGACGCGCATGCAGACGCTGGTGCGGCTGCGGATTCCGAGCGCGCTGCCCTACTTCTTCGGCGGGCTGCGCATCGCGAGCGGCCTGGCCCTGATCGGCGCGGTGGTGGCGGAGTTCGTCGCCGGGACGGGCGGGCATGGCGCGGGGCTCGCCTACCAAATCCTGCAGGCGGGCTTCCAGATCAACATCCCGCGCCTCTTCGCGGCGCTGTTCCTCATCACCGTCACCGGCGTGCTGCTGTTCCTGCTGATGGTTTGGCTGTCGCGGCTCGCGCTGGGCAACTGGCACGAGAGCGAGCTGGTCCCCGAGACATGAGCGCCGCCGGGCCGCCCCAAGGCGCTCATCCCGAGCGCGCCTTTGGCGCGAGGGTATTCCATTGAGCGCCATGCTGATCCGCGGCGCCGAGGCGGTGATGACCGGGCGGGCAGGGCCGGGCGCGCGCGCGGGCGCAGTGGACATCCGCATCCGCGACGGCGTCGTGACCGAGCTGGGCCGCCTCGCGCCGGCGCCGGGGGAGGAGTTGATCGATGCTTCCGGCTGCGTGGTCTATCCCGCATGGGTGAACACCCATCACCATCTCGCGCAGACGCTGATGAAGGCGACGCCGGCGGGGCTCAACACGGCGCTGCGCGAGTGGCTGCGCGAGGTACCGTCGCGGTATCGGCGCTTCATGGACGAGCGGGCCTTCCGCATCGCCGCGCGGCTCGGCATGATCGAGCTGATGCTCTCCGGTTGCGCCACCATCGCCGACCACAACTACATCTACTACCCCGGGATGTCGTTCGACTCCGGCGCCATCCTGTTCGAGGAAGCCGAGCGGCTCGGCGTGCGCTTCGTGCTCTGCCGCGGCGGCATGACGCGCGCGCAGCCGGGCTACGAGCGCGACACGCCGGCGTATCTATGGCCCGAGACGACGGACGCCATCGTGGCCGATGTCGAGCGGCTGGCGGGGCGCTTCCATGATCCGTCGCCGCGCGCGCATCGCCGCGTGGTGATGGCGCCGACCACGCCTGCGCATCGGGTGCAGCCGCAGGATCTGGTCGAGATGGCGCGCGCGGCGCGGCGGCTGGGCATCCGCCTGCACACGCACCTGTCGGAGAACATGGATTACCTCACCTACTTCCGCGAGCACCACGGACAGTCGCCGGTGGCTTTCTGCGCCGAGCACGAATGGCTCGGCCCGGACGTCTGGTTCGCGCACCTTTGCCATGTGACCGACGAGGAGATCCGCATGATGGCGGCGGTCGGCACCGGAATCGCGCACTGTCCGGGCAGCAACTGCCGCCTCGGGTCGGGCATCGCGCCCGCGCCGCGGATGCATGCGGCAGGCATGCCGGTGTCGCTCGCGGTGGACGGCGCGGCGTCCAACGAGCCGGGCGACATGCTGTCCGAAGCGCACGCCGCCTGGTACGTGCATCGTGCCGCGAAGGGCGCGACCGGCGCGGCCGACGGCGGAGCGGACGCGGTGACCGCCGAAGACGTCATCCACTGGGGCACGGCGGGCGGCGGACGAGTGCTGGATCTCGACGTCGGCGTCATCGCGCCGGGCGCGGCAGCCGACATCGCGATCTACTCGCTGGACGACCCGCGCTGCTATGGCGTCCACGACGTCGCCGTCGCGCCGGTTGCGGTCGGCGCCGCGGGGCGGCTCGTCCGGCTGCTGTGCGGCGGCCGGACGCTGGTGGAGGACGGCGCGATTCCGGGCATCGACTACGCGGAGTTGCGCGCGCAGGCGCGCGACGCGGTTCGCCAACTGGGGCAGGCACATGGATGAGACGACGCTGAAGTCGCTGGGCGCCCGGGCAGGCAGCCAGTGGCAGGTTAACGCGGCCCACGCCGACCTCACGCGGCCGGCGCGGCCGGTGCGGCGCATGGCGCTCGCGGCGCAGCCCAAGGAGATCGCTATCGACCTCGGCAAGACGGCGATGCTCGTCGTCGACATGCAGAACGATTTCTGCGCGAAGGGCGGCTGGCTGGATCACATCGGCGTGGACTTCACGCCCGCGCGGCGGCCCATCGCTCCGCTCGCGCGACTGCTGCCCGCACTGCGCCGCGCCGACGTCCCGGTGATCTGGCTGAACTGGGGCAACCGGCCGGACAGGCTCAACCTCAGCCCGTGCCTGCTGCATGTCTACAACGGCGACGGCCGCTCGGTCGGCATCGGCGATCCGCTGCCGTCGAACGGCTCGCCGGTGCTGCAGAAGGACAGCTGGGCGGCGGCGGTGGTGGACGAGCTCGAGATCGCGCCGGGTGACGTGCGCGTCGACAAGTACCGCATGAGCGGCTTCTGGGATACGCCGCTGGACGCCATCCTGCGCAACCTCGGCATCACGACGGTGCTCTTCGGCGGCGTGAATGCCGACCAGTGCGTGCTCGCGACGCTGATGGATGCGAACTTCCTCGGCTATGACACCATCCTGGTCGAGGACTGCTCGGCCACCACGTCGCCCGCATACTGTTGGGACGCGACGCTGTACAACGTGCGCGTGTGCTTCGGCTTCACGCTTCTCTCCGGAGATCTGCTCAAGGGGCTCCCATGACCGCCGTTGCCAAGACCCTTGCCGATCACCGGGTGTTCCGGATCAAGGCGTCGGACACCAACAAGTTTGCGCTCATCGCCGATCCCATCGAGAGCGGCACGAGCTTTGTCGCCGTGGTGGAGATCTTCGACGTCGGCGGCAGGACGCCGCCCAACAGCCATGCGGCGGCGGATGAACTGTTCTACGTGCTCCACGGCGAGGGCGTCGCGGTATGCGACGGCAGGCGGCTGCCGATCGGCAAGGGCGATTCTTTCCTGGTTCGCGCCGGCGTGGAGCACGTCGTCGAGAACACGGGCGAGGGCCGCCTGTACTGCCTGACGACCATGGTGCCGAACGAGGCGTTCGCAGAGCTCATCCGCGCCGGCATACCCGACGCGCTCGACGAGCAGGACCTCGCCGTGCTGGCAAGCTGATGCTGCACGGCTGGATTCCGCCCGGGCGCTTCCTGCCGTATCTGACGACGGCGGAGATCGCGTCGCTGCCCGACAAGGCCAACACCGTGGTGGTCCAGCCGGTCGCCGCCATCGAGCAGCACGGGCCGCACCTGCCCATTGCGGTGGACACGGTGATCACCTGCGGCGTGCTCGGACGGGCGCTCGAGCGCCTGCCCGCGTCGGTGCCGTGCTACGCGCTGCCGCCGCTCTGCTACGGCAAGTCGAACGAGCATGCCGGCTTTCCCGGCACCATCACGCTCACGACTCAGACCCTTTTCGCCACGCTGATGGAGGTCGCCGAGTCGCTGTATTGCAGCGGCTTCAGGAAGATCGCGCTCGTGAACGGTCACGGCGGCCAGCCGCAGGTGCTGGAGCTCGCCGCGCGCGATGCGCGCGAGCGGCGCCGCGACCTGTCCGTGTTCCCGCTGTTCATCTGGCGCGTACCGCATTGCGCCGCGGAACTCTTTCCTGCGAGGGAGCTCGAGCTCGGCATCCACGCGGGCGCGGCGGAAACGGCGCTGCTCATGGCGCTGCTGCCCGAGACGGTCCGCATGGAACGCGCGGTGGCGGAGTATCCGGCCGGATTGCCCGCCGACGGCCTGCTCAGCATGGAGGGGGCCCTGCCGTTCGCCTGGCTGACCGCCGACCTCACGCGCAGCGGAACACTCGGCGACCCGACCCTCGCCACGCCGGAGAAGGGCGCCCGGCTGCTCGACTCGCTGGCCGAGGGCTGGGCACGGACGCTTGCCGACGTCCATCGCTTCGTGCAACCTGCGGCGTCCCGGACCTAGGCCGCCACCCATGCTCCGCTTCGCTCTCGCCCTCTGCGCTGCGCTGCTGTCCGCCGGCGCACACGCGCAGGCGCTCACCCGGATCGTCTTCGGCACCAACTGGTATGCGCAGGCCGAGCACGGCGGCTTCTACCAGGCGATCGCCGAGGGGATCTACCGCAAGCACGGGCTGGACGTGACGATCCGCATGGGCGGACCGCAGGTGAACGGGCTGCAGCTGCTGCTCGCCGGGCAGATGGACCTCTTCATGGGCTACGACATCCAGACCCTGAAGGGTGTCGAGCAGGGGCTGCCGCTCGTCACGGTCGCGGCGACATTCCAGAAGGACCCGGCGGTGATCATCTCGCACCCGGGCGTCGCGAGGCTGGAGGACCTGAAGGGCCGGCCGATCGCCATCAGCGCGGCGAGCGACACGACATTCTGGCCGTGGTTGCGGGCCCGGTACGGATTCAGCGACGCGCAGAAGCGCCCGTACGCCTTCAGCGTCCAGCCTTTCCTTGTGGACAAGGCGCTCTCGCAGCAGGGGTACGTCACGTCGGAGCCATATTCGGTCGAGAAAGGCGGCGTGAAGCCGGCGCTCTTCCTGCTCGCGGACCTGGGGTACCCGCCGTACGCGCAGACCATCGTCGCGACGAAGGACACGCTCGCCAAGCGCGGCGATGCGGTGAAGCGCTTCGTGCAGGCGACGGCGGAAGGCTGGAAGAGCTATCTCGCCAATCCGGCGCCGGGCAATGCGCTCATCAAGAAGGACAACCCGCAGATGCCCGACGACCTGCTCGCGTTTGGCCTGGACAAGATCAGGGCCTACGGCATCGTCACCGGTGGCGACGCAGCGACGCAGGGCATCATGACCATGACCGACGCGCGCTGGAAGCGGACCTTCGATTTCATGGTCGAGACGGGCCAGCTCAAGCCTGGATTCGACTACCGGGCGGCCTACACGCTCGACGTCGTCAAGGGCGTTCGCGTAGTGCCGTAGCGCGCACCGCGGGTGGGCGCATTGCGCCCCTATGGTGCGTTTGCCGGTGTCCCGGACACCGCAAATGCTTGACGCCAAACGTTGTGCGAATGGCACGCGCTTTGCAATAATCTTCGGCGAGGGTAGAAGCGGTTAGCTGGCGCGCGCCGGCGGGACATTGCTCTCGTTCGTCACCGTCCCCGTTCAGGCACCGAGAGGTCCGAATGCAATATCCCGCAGACGCCCCGCCTCGGTCCCGGACGATTTTCGCCATCGCCATTTGCGGAGACCGCTCATGCTAGTCACCCTTCAGAAGACCCTGCGCAAGTTCTGGTACGCCACCGTGCCGCTCGACCAGCTGCGCGACGGACCCAAGCCCTTCACGCTGCTGGGCGAGAAAATCGTCCTGTGGCTGGACCGCGAAGGCCAGCCCGCCGCCGTGCGCGACCGCTGCTGCCATCGCACCGCACAGCTTTCCAAAGGCTTCGTGCAAGCGGGCAACATCGTCTGCGGCTATCACGGCTGGGAGTACGACCGCAGCGGCAAGTGCGTGAAGATCCCGCAGCAGACCGAGGCGCAGATCCCCGCCGGCGCCTGCACCACGAGCTACCGATGCGAGGCGCGCTATGGCTATGCGTGGGTCGCGCTCGAGGAGCCGCTGCAGCCCATCCCGGTGTTTCAGGAAGACGCCGACCCGGCCTTCCGGCGCATCTTCCAGTTCTACGAATCCTGGAATACGAGCCCGCTGCGCGTGATGGAGAACTCGTTCGACAACTCGCACTTCAGCTACGTGCACAAGGCGAACTTCGGTCAGTTCGACCAGCCGAAGCCGTCCAAGTACGAGATCCGCCCGACCGATTGGGGCTTCGAGGCCGAAACGATCGTGCCGATCAACAATCCGCCGGCGAGCCATCGCGTCACCGGCACCACCGACCCGGTGACCGAGCGGCATCTTTTCAACCGCTGGTACGTGCCGTTCGTGCGCCGTTTCGGCTGCATCTATCCGAGCGGCCTGCACCACATCATCTACAACTGCGCGACGCCGATCGACGACGGCAAGCTCATGCTGGTCCAGTGGCTCTACCGCAACGACACGGAAGCGGACTGCTCCACCGCGGAGCTGATCGCCTGGGATGCGGGCATTGTCCGGGAAGACCGCGAGATTCTCGAGTCGACGGACTACGACGCCTGCATTGATACGCGTCGCCGCGTCGAGTTCCACATGGAGTCCGACAAGCCCGGCCTGATGATGCGGAAGATGCTCATGGAACTGTTCCAGAGCCAGGGCGAGCCCGAAATGCATCTCTAGGAGCGATCACGATGCTGGTCACCCGGCAGAAGACCCTGCGGAAGTTCTGGTATCCCGTGATGCCGGTGGCGATGCTGCGCGAAGGCCCGAAGCCCTTCACGCTGCTCGGCGAGCGCATCGTGCTGTGGCTGGATGCCGCAGGGCGGCCCGCCGCGCTGCGAGATCGTTGCTGCCATCGCACCGCGGAGCTCTCCAAGGGATTTTGCGAGGGTGACCATCTGGTCTGCGGTTACCACGGCTGGACCTACGACCGCAGCGGGCGCTGCGTGCGGATTCCGCAATCGCTCGAGACGGCGATTCCGGCCAACTCGCGCGTCGACGCGTATCGCACGGAGGCACGCTACGGCTACGTCTGGGTTGCGCTCGAGGAGCCGCTCGCGGGCATCCCGGACCTGCCGGAGGCCGAGGACCCGGCAATGCGGCATATCGATCAGTTCTACGAAGTGTGGAGGTGCTGCGCCTTCCGGCTGATGGAGAACTCGTTCGACATGTCGCACATCGCGTTCACCCATCGCACGAGCTTCGGCATCGTCGAGCAACCCAAGCCCGAGCTGATGCGCATCGAGCCGTCCGAATGGGGGATGGAGACCTACGTCGAGACGCCGGTGCGCAACTTCGGCGGCGTCTCCGAATCGGTGACCGGCTCGAGCGGCGAGCGCACGGTGCGCACCATGCGCGGCAAGTGGTTCCTGCCGTTCGTGCGCCGCCTGGGAATCAGCTATCCCAGCGGGCTCCGGCACTCGATCATCACGTGCGCGACGCCGATCGACGACCGGTCGATGATGTGCATACAGTGGTGCTATCGCAGCGACCGCGAGGAGGATGTGCCGGCGAGGGACATCATCGCCTTCGACCGCAAGGTGACGGAGGAGGATCGCGAGATCCTCGAAAGCACCGACTTCGACGTCTGCATCGATACGACGCGGCGCGTCGAGTTCCACATGGAGACCGACAAGCCCGGCCTCATCATGCGGCAGAAGCTGCTGGCCCTGTTCCGCGCGCATGGCGAGGACGAGGCCTTCGAGGCGGCCGCCGCGCCGGCGCGGGCGCCCGGCGAACGGGCCCTCGTCTAGAGCGCATCCTCGGTTTCGCCCCCTTTCCTGGAAATTTCGCCCGCGGGGCTTGACGAGCCTGATCCGCCCGCTACAATGGCGGGCTTTGCTTCTTAGGATTCGTCGCCAGACGAGTCGCAGGAAGCGCGCTCTTTAACAATCGAACAGCCGATAGGTGTGGGTGCTGGTTTCTGGGTTGTTGCCTTCGGGTGATGGCTTAGGGGTCTGGCACTCATACCGAAACA